>Ga0213881_10000645_pt1 | contig 20258 bp, 23 predicted proteins | sample BarmaccoBMER_R08_FD_160104 | JGI IMG/M metagenome (GOLD analysis project Ga0213881, IMG submission 160104) | Barbacenia macrantha exposed rock microbial communities from rupestrian grasslands, the National Park of Serra do Cipo, Brazil - ER_R08 ... | reverse complement strand
ACCGGCCGTGCCACCCCACAGCGGCCGGTCAGACACCGAGTCTGCAGATGCGGAGCGAGCACGCCCACCGTACGCCGGGGGAAAACTTGACTCAAGCGTCACAGTTTCGGAGATCTAGTTGATCTAGATGACTCTGTGAGCCCTCAGGCTGCTCCTCTGTGAATAAGGAGTCGGTGTCATCGTTTCCTGACAGCGGGGGAGGGACGGGGTCAGGCTCAGGTGCGGCAGGCTGTGCGTTGCGCACGGTGTGCGTGAAACGGGTCTGCGCGTCCTCGGGTGCCCGCTGTAGGGCGGTGTCCATGAGTTCTTGGGTATGGGGGCGCAGGGTGATCGTGCCGTGCCGGGCTTCCCACTTGTTCACCGTCCGGGCGTCGATGCCGAGATACGCGGCAAAGGCGCGGATGCTCAGGAGCATGGCCTGGCGCAGTGCCTTGGTCTCAGCTCCAGTCCAGCACTGAACGGTGACCATCGGATGCACTCACGATCCTCTCGACGTAATGCCTCACTGGTCCGCCCTTGGGACGCTTCTGGGGCCTCATCAGCACATCCCTCCCGAAACAGCGCCCTGCGGACACTATGCACAGCTACCCACCACACCCCTATCCGGTTGGAGCGTACCCCGATGTCAATTACTCCGAGGTGAGCACGCCGATGCCTCCACGATCACCACGACCGGCCACCAACGATCCGTGGCGCGATGCCGAGGACACCCCCATTGCCCTGCGCTGCCGGGTCGAACAGATCGCCGTGGACCCAACCAACGGCGCACTACCGTCCCGGCTGCATCAGCGGGGCCAGGTCATCGGCCGGGGCGCCGGCCTGCTGTATGTGATCTTCGACCGTGACCAGCAACCCGCCACCCTGCCACCCCACCTCCTACGCGTCCTGAGCACCCCAGGCAGGCACTAATGTGGGCAGACAGCACCCCGGGACTCTCACTCCACACCCTGACCTGGCTCGCCGACCACCCTCGCGCCCGCCGGATAGTCCGCCAGGTCTGGGATGCCCTCGATGAACACGACCGCGCCGGACGCGACACCACCGCCCTGCGGAAGCTGCTACTGGAGCACCAGCCCACCCTCGTGTTCTTCCGTGGCCGCTGCTCGGGGTGCCGCCGCCGGATCGGGTCCCACCCGGTCTACTTCCCCTGCAGCGTCTGGCACCAAGCCAGCGTCACCCTGGGCCTCCGACCCCCCAGCTGGCCCCAGCTTCCGCTGAGCATCCCACGACCCGGTCGGTGAGCCCATCCCATCCAAGATGCGACGCTGCCATGGTGCACAGCCCGCGGAGGATTTCCACTCGTCTTTTCTCTTCCATTAATGGCTGGTACTCGTGTCGGTGCTTCATATCGTGGCATTCACGGCTGTCGTGAGGATCGTGTCGAGCGCTGTCTGGTTGGGCTCGGGAGGGACGGGGACGGCTGGCAGATCACGAAGGAGAGTGAAGGCATCCGTCACGCTGGTGGCTGTGATGAGAGGACTGTGGGCAGTCGCGATCGTCGTCATGCCCATCTCTTGAACCCGATTCACCTCAGCGGCATATCGGACCCGGTCGACCAGACCGATCCACGGCGAGATCGCGTGGTGGATGAACATGGTCATCCCCTCGGCCCAGAAGCCGGGGTCGAGGTCGGCGACGGTGGGAACCGGCTCGCCTGGACAGGGTACAGCGAAAGCGTCGACGCCCCAGTAGACGCCGCTGCGCTCATCGAGGAAACCTCGGGTAGTCGGTGAGTCGAAGACAGGCGGCCGCACTGCGATGATGCGCCGGTCGCCGACATCGATGGCCTCACCGTCGTTGAGCCAATGACACCGCGGCAGGGGGAAGCCGAAGGCATTGCGGAATCGCTCCACCAGCGACCAGCTGCACACCAAGGTGGCATTCGGACACGCGTGCACCACTGGCGCGAGGTTTCCGATGTGGTCGCTGTCCTCGTGCGACACAAACACCCACCGGACGTCGGCCGGATCAACGATGTTGAACACGTCCTCCAGCCACTGGTTCTGGTTGTTGATCGAACCCGTATCGATGATCACCGGTTCGGAACCGGCGATCACCATCGAGTTCAAGTACACACTCAGCGGCGCCCCGAGGGCATGCTGAACTTGGTGGATAACCCAGGTGTCGGTATCCACACGCATGGGTGGCACGTGCGTGGATGGCACTTCGGGAGCAAAACTCATCGGTCGCCCCTCCAAGGGAGTGTCACGTCCGCCCGGTGGCTTGTGCTTGAGATGATCCCACCACACGCCGGGCGTGTCCCGTCCCGGAAGCGGCGCTGAACATCGTCGCTGGAATGCCGCGAATTACCGGTGCGGCCCTGCCGTGGCGCACGGCCAGCGGAGGATTTCCTCACCCGCCGCGACCCCAAGCCTGCCAGGTGCGGGCGACCTCGGGTAGGCCTTCCAGGAGGAGATGGACAGGAAGTTGGCGATCTGTCATGTCCATAAGTTGAGTGCGCCGATGATGTCGGGGGCTGGTGGCAGGTTGCTGGGTTGGTGTGTTCCGATCGTGGTGGGGAGAGGGATATCGGTGCGGAGGTGGATGAGGGTGCGCCAGAGTAGGAGGTCGTTCCAGTGGTGGCGGATGCGGTGGCCGATGCTTCCGGTGAGCCGGTTGAGCTTGTCGAGGTCTTCTAGGTGGGCTCCCTCGGCGAGGAGCCTGGCGGCGGTGGTGTCTCCGATGCCCCGGATGCCGGGGATGTTGTCTGATTTATCCCCGGTCAGGGCGCGGTAGTCGCACCATTGAGGGGGCAACCTCATCCCCGGTCACCGGGGGCTTGTAGCAGGGCAGCAAGGCTCGCCGGTCGGCGGCGCCGTCTGGGCCGTCGAAGACCACGATGACCTCGGGCGGGACCTCCAGACCCCGGGCGGCGGCGCGGATTAGCGCGAAGAACCCGAACACCAGCGTGATGTCCCGTCCACTGCGGGAAGTAATGCGGGCGGGAAAGCCGAACGCAGCTCGGTGCAGCAGGTTATGACCGTCCACGTACAGCCTCGGCGGCACTTCGGTGGCACACACGGGGCCTCCCCACTTCAGCACACAGTCGCCCGACCCTTGGTGATCACCATCGGTCGGACCGATCCCACCAAGGGCATCGATATCTTGATCCACGCTGTGGGCCCGTTGCGGGAGGAGGTCCATGTGGTGATCATCGCGGTGCCTTTCGATGGTGATGATCCGTTAGTCGCTGATTACGCACGTCGGATCGCGGCGGAGGGTCTGCGAGCGACCTTGGTCACCACCTACACCCGCGAGCTGCGGGGTTGGCGCAAACCCGCGCGGTGGTCTGCCCGGCGCGGGGAGAGTCACTGGCGAATGTCCCATTCGAGGTCGCCTTGTGGGCACGGCACGCTTGCCCGGTCGTGGTGGCACCACGCCGGGATGGGTTCGTGGAACAGATCGGCGGAGGTGACACGTGCTGGTATGCGAGCCGCGGCGTATGAGCGGGTCCGATCCGAGCGAGACGTGGTGCGCAATCTCACGGAGACGTTGGCGTTTTTCTGGCCCTCGCTGGGGGCGACCGGCGAGGCGGGTCAGTCGGGCGTTTGTTGAGCGTTAAGCCGAGAAGTGGGGTGGTGTCGCGGTCGACCCAGGACATGTCTGGGTAGCGGTCGCCGAGTGGTTGGAGGGTGAGACTAACCACGTGCTTGGTAGCCTCGGTCGCCGACACCGTTGAGTCGTTTCTTCAGAAGGGGATGAACGTGAACATCGGCACAGAGCAGCTTATTGTGTTACCTGGTGATCCACGATTCGGGGCAGTGATCCGTGGTTTCAACCAGCGCTGGATCGCTAACCCGGTGTCTGTGCAGCTATGCAGCGGACCGACTGACGTCGTCGCGGCGGTCGAGTCCGCTGTGCATGATGGGCTGCGCATCACGGTGCGCGGTGGCGGCCACTGCTATGAGAACTTCACCTACGGCAACGACGGTGGAATCATTGCTGATTTGTCTCTCATGAATGGTGTTTATGTCGACGCCGAAACCGGGTGGCTGGTCGTCGAGGCGGGAGCCACGCTGTGGGATGTCTATGCTCAGTTGTACAAGCAGCACGGGGTGACCTTACCGGGGGGTTCCTGTTATTCGGTGGGCGCGGGAGGTCATATCACTGGTGGGGGATATGGGCTGTTGTCGCGCCTGCACGGGTTGACGATCGACTACCTGAGTGCCGTCGAGGTGGTCCACGTCGACGGTAGCGGACATGTCCGGTGTGGTCGGTTCAGCGCGGAGGTGGCGGATAGCGCCGAATCGCTGATGCTGTGGGGGAACCGGGGCGGGGGTGGCGGCAACTTCGGTATCGTGACAAGGTTCTTTTTTGCTGACCCTCCGGCCGCACCGTCACAGGTGTGCCTGGTCAGTGAGAGCTGGAACTGGAATGATTTCACCATTGATTCGTTTACCGAGTTCTTGCAGAGCTATGGGCAGTTCTTCGTTGACCACAAAGATCCCGGCGATCCTTTTGAGGGTCTGTTTGCACTACTGCATCTCACGTGTGCGCCCATGCCTAATATCGGGCTGACCATTCAGTCGGTGGGTGACGATCCTGATCCCATACACGTTTTCCGGGACACGGTGCGTCCTGCTGGCATCAGTCCAGAACCTCTTTTCACCCCTGTCGGCTATCATGGCATTCCGGCGCCGACCCTCGATATTCAAGTGATGCCCTGGTTGTTTGCGACCCAGACGCTCAACGGCTCGGGAAGCCCCCGGCGAGGTAAGTACAAGTCGGCTTACATGATCGGCAACTTCACCGACGACGAGTGTCGAGTGATCTGGGAGAGTTTGCGCGAGTCCAGCTTTCAGAATGCACAGGCGTTACTCCAGGTCGATTCTTATGGCGGTCAGGTGAATGCGGTCGGTTCAGCGCAGACAGCTATTCCGCAACGTTCGTCAGCTATGAAGTTGCAGTATCAGACCTATTGGGCTCATGGGGATGAAGACGAGGCGAACCTCCGCTGGATCCGCGACTTCTACTCTGCCATGTACGGTGCTGACGGACCAGTCCCCGATGGCCGCCTCGACGGCTGCTATGTCAATTATCCTGACGTCGACCTGCCCAACTGGCAGACCCTCTACTACAAAGAAAACTATCTCAAACTACAGCAGGTGAAGAAGAGATGGGATCCACTCGATATCTTCAACCATGCGCAATCGATTAAGCTGCCGCCGATCGCGTAGTCACTCAATGAACTCCACTCAGAATAAATGGTCTCGATGGAAGCGAGTCATGCCGGGGCACCATGGTGGTGCCCCGGCCTGTTGCAGACCGAGGACTACATGCGCACCCTCTTCCGGGGCTGGCGCCCCTCGCCGTCCGCAGAGCAGATCGACCACGACACCGCCAACCGCCTCACCCGCCAGCGCGTCCTGGACAACACCGACCAGCAGTTCTGGTTCATCCTCGACGAAGCCGCGCTCCGGCGAACCACCGGAACCACGAAAATCATGAAAGCCCAGGTCAACCAGCTCATCGAGGTCATCGACCAACCCAACGTCGAGCTACAGATCGTCCCGTTCACCATCGGCTACTACATGGGCCAAAGTCACGACTACACCATCTTCGGATACCACACCAACCCCCCAGTCAACATTATTTACCTGGAACAACACGACGGCGGCCAGTACCTGGACGACACCAAGAGGACAACCCGCTACCTGACCCTCTGGGACCAGCAGACCGCGGCAGCCAGCGGCCCTGAACAGACCCGACGAACCCTGCTCGACCTCGCCGCCACATGGTAACTCCAACACGCAAAACAAGGGCGAAAAGGCAACGCATGAAAACCCAAGACAACAAACACCACCCCGACATCACGTTCATTCAGTCACAGCGAGTGGACGAAATTCCTCAACGGCATCGCCGCAGGCGAGTTCCACCCCGCCGTGACGGACCGCCAACACCGGTCGCCGCAGCCCGTTGGCTCACGTCCCACGACCGGGTAGGTGAGCCACCACCCGCCGGGCGCGTCCCGGCTGCCGTGGCGCACAGCCAGCGGAGGATTTCCTCACCCGCCGCGAGGCCGGTCTGCCGGGTGCGGGCGACGGTGGGGTGGGACCAGCCGGTCGCGGCCAGTTCACCATGGGCGGGGTGGATGGCGGCGTCGGCCTGGCGGAGCAGGTCGGCGTCGAGCCGGGAGTCTCCGGCGGCCAGGACGAGACGGGCCCCGGTCCGGCTGGCGAGTTCGGTGATGGCGGCGGATTTGGTGAGCGCGGCGGGCACGAGGTGCACCTTGCGTCTGGTTGCGGACAGTTCCCAGCCGTGGGCGCCCGCCCAGTGGGTGAGGTCGGTGATCCATCCGGCGGGCAGTGCCCAGCCGTGGCTGGTGCGCAGGGAGAGGAACATCTGCTCGGCGACCCGCATCGTGATCGGCCACTCCGGGTATAGGGCGTACTTCAAGTGCGCGCAGACCTCGGGCAGGGGTGCACCTGCCGCACTCACCCGGCGGCGGGTCTCGCGGTGCCAGTCAAGATCGGGGACACCGTCGCACAGCAGGTGGGCGCCGTTGCTGCAGACCGCGTACCGGGGCGGACCGCCGGGCAGCTGGACGCGGGCGTACCGGTCGGGTGTGCGGGTGGTGGCGGGGACGAGCAGGGCACGCTGAGCGAGTTTCATGGCGTGCGCTGCCGCGCGGACGCTCAGGTAAGACCACGGCCGGTGGTGGTAGCGCTCCACGCAGACCAGCTTTCCGCGAGGGGGCACGTCGCGCTGCAGCGCGGCCCGGGAGTAGATCAGCGTGCCGTCCAGGTCGCAGGCGACCAGGACACCTCTGCGGATCTCGGCGCTCAGTGGATAACCCAGATGTCGGTATCCACACGCATGGGTGGCACGTACGTGGATGGCACTTCGGGAACAAAACTCATCGGTCGCCCTTCCAAGGGAGTGTCACGTCCGCCCGGTGGCTGAGACCCAATTTCATGGTTCTGCTTTCCAGGGAGGTCGTGAGGCGTTAGTGCAGTGGGTTGCGCTTGAGATGATCCCACCACACGCCGGGCGTATCCCGTCCCGGACGCGTCGGTGCGCGCGGGTGGCCTCGAGAGTGGCCCCCAGCGGACCCTCAGCGGCGACGTGGAGGGTGGCGAGGGCGAAGGTGGACCCGTGGTGTTCACTGTCGTCGGTGCCATGTCCTGCCCGCGCCCGGTCGGCCTGGGCGCGCACTGTCCCAGGCTGGTGCGGACTGCGCCATGGAGTTGGTACGGCACTATGACGAACTCCTCGTGATCGCCGTTGATACCCCCGGTCCGCTACCGTAGGAGGCTGTTGCCTAATCGCGTTCCCCGGAACGCGGACCACTACATGTGGACGCTCAGACAACGTCGGAGCCCCACAGGTTGTGGCAGCTCTGCCGCGTCGCAGGATTAGGCAACAGCCTCCGTAGGGGGTCATGTTGGTGTGGAGTGGAGCCACCTGCAGTCTGGATGGGAAATCATGAACGAACGTCCGGTCTTCGTGATGGGATGCCCGCGCTCCGGTACTACGGTAATGGGCGCATGGATCGGCACGGTCCCGTCCATCTGTGATCTAGGCGAGTACTTCGGCTTTGTTCACAGTCTACTGACGTTGCCTGAGTCGTATGCGAGACTTCGTCCGTTTTATCTGGATGAGTATTTGACCGCGATTCGTGATGTAACGTGCAATTTGGCTTCAGAGTTGACCAGAAGAGCTTACGCCGAAGATTTCTGTGACTCAACTCCATGGAATTTATTGATCGCTGATGAGCTTGCAGAGTTGTACCCGAAGGCGCGGTTCGTCATCATGCTCCGTCATTTCTCTGGTGTGATGCAGAGTTTAGAGGGCTCTTGGTCGCGCGGCTATGAGTGGGCGGGTGATTCCTGGGATGCGCGCGCACTGCTTTGGGAAGCACTAAACCAAAAGGTTGACCAACTTTCTCGCGACAACTCAGTCGTAGTATCTTTTGACTGCCTATGCCAGAAACCGCGAGAGACGCTGCGCAGCCTGAGCATCGAATTGGAGAAAATGAATCTTGCCATTGGCGACGCAGACTATAGCGTGTTCGCGAAGAGCTACGCCTCCGGGCCAGGCGGCCGGACGTTGAGCGCAGCGAACACCGGTACCTCGGAGGACGCAGTTGAATGGACCCCAAGGCCGTCCTTCGACGCACGAGACTGGATCGAGAAGGTTAAGGTATCATCCAGCGTCCGGAGCCTACTTTTGGAGGCGGACGCACGCCTAAGGTCACTGTTCCCCGAACCGCGAATGTATTCATCTCCGGATGGTTGGTCAGATGATCTACTGAAATCCGAGGAAGCTTGATCAGTAACGCCACGCCCCTGACGGTGGATCGTAGGACCCCAACTCCTTCTCGGCGATTGGGCACATCGTAACTATTCAGCTGGTGCGAACGCTGGCCAGCTGAAGCCGAGCCGCCAGAGGCCTGGAGCTCATCGACGCTCCCCCTCGTGGTGACACCGTCACGGTAGGATCGCTCGTACAGAACGACCCGAACCGGCTAGGATGATCTGATGAAACGTGCGATTGCCATCGTTAGTGGTTACTTCAATCCACTTCACGTGGGTCACGTAAGAATGATGCGTGAAGCCAAACAACTTCATGATTTGTTGATTGTGATCGTAAATAACGACGATCAACAAATCATGAAGAAGGGAAGAATAATTATCCCCGAGAACGACCGATGCGAAGTTGTTAGTAGTATAAAATATGTAGATCGTACGATTTTATCGGTTGATCCGGATGCGTCCGTGTGTATGACATTATCCGGGATACGGAAGGAGTATCCTTATGACGCGCTCATCTTCGCAAATGGCGGCGACCGGAGCGACGCCAGTACCATAGCCGAGGCACGGCTATGCGAAACTCTAGGAGTAGACATCAAATTTGGCATAGGCGGATACGCCAAGAAAGATTCAAGCTCTCGAATAATCGAAGCGCTCGACCTTTGAAAATCAGGCCGAGACCGCGCCCTCACTCACGTGGATCTCCCGAGCTACCTGAATGATCACGCACAATGTCTCAACCACCATCCTCACCGCTTTGCTCTTTAAAATCATATATGTACTCTCTGCGTCGTTCTGGCATTTAATCCCTTTCGTTCCGGCCGAGGCATTACTGGTCCGGTGTCTAGAATCTGCGAGACGCGCCAAGGATTGACCGCAGGGTGATTCATGGGTATCCTACGATGTTTACCACCACCAGGTGACGAGCGCAGGAGGTGAAGTCATGGGCGAATCCAAGATCGCCAGCATGAAGATCTCCAAGCTGGTGTTGAAGCTGGTTCATGACAAGCGCACGAATCCCGCCGCGCCGCTGACTCCAGTCTCCGATGACCGGACTCCACAGCCCCGACCCGTCCAGCATTGACCTGACATAAGCACCGGGGGTCCTCCGAGTACTCGGAGGACCCCCGCTCGGCTGTGAACGAGGACAGCGAGGTGGGGGCGTGGAGACGCGTTGGCGCGATTTGGTGATCGTGGATTATGAGATCGGTCTACCTGGTCGCGCGGCTCTCGAATGGGAACTCTACAGCCAGGGCATGCTGCGGGTGCCGACCGTGCTCCTCGACGAGCCGCATCCCTTCGGGCGGCAGCGACGACCGGGTATCATCGACATCCCGGAAGGCGAATACGATGTCGTCCTCGCGCGGATCGCCCAGCTCCTGCTCGACCTCGACGGTGTGCGTTGCTTGGCGTCTCGTGCTGATCGACTGTTCACCATGGTCGAGGAGCAGCTGGCGATTGGTGATCGCCAGGCCGGTACGGGTTTCCCGGTTGGTCTGATTGAGCAGCTGTGCCAGCTGATGGCGCTGCATGTGATCAATTGGATGTGGCCGTTCGAGGAATTCAAACGTATCGCCTCTGCCGTGCTCGGAGACGAGGGCGCGGGTCACCGGGCTGTGCTGTCACTGTTGGTACCCACCGCACCGGCGCACATGCTGAGCTTCCACCAGCACGTGCTGGCTGCGGTCGAACAGGTCGCCACCGACCCGGCCAGCATCCACGCTGTCGCTGTCCGGCTGGCTGGCGAAGTCGGGTTCCTACAACGACCGGCAATGCCCAGCCTCGTCCCGCAACCATGGGAGCACGCTGACACCGTCGTGGAAGTGATGACCGGCTGGGCCGCCACGGACCCAGCAAGGTTGGGAGAGCAGGCGAAGGCCTTGCGGACAGCGCACCAGCGCGCCCAGGTCGATCGCCGTGCCGCCTACGCGGCCCTGTTGACCGCGAGCAGCGGGGATCCGGCGCGGTGGCGAGAGGTCCAAGCCATCGCGACGGCCTGCCAGCTCGCCGCCGACGCCGAGGAGCGCCGCAAGGTGCTCCAGATGCGATTCTTGCGCCTGGCCCGCGTCGTGACCGCCCAGCATGGTCTTCCGCTGCCGACAACCACGCTCGCCGATCTCGAGACCGCCGTTACCACCCCGATGTCTCCAACGGGGCTGGGATGCTAAACCCCCTGTATGAGGCGACCGATCCCGCCCGCGTCGGGGGCAAGGCCGCCGGCTTGGCGCAGTTGGTGACCGCCGGTATCCGGATTCCGGCAGGTGTCGTGCTGCCAGTTGGCAGTACGGTCACCAGCGAACTGGTGGCCGAACTCTGCGCCTGGGCCGAGGCACACGCGCCCCACGGGATCGTGGCTCGCTCCTCGGCTCCGGTCGAAGATGGTGCACATGCCTCCTTTGCCGGGCTCTTCACCTCCCGCTTCGCGCCGTGCCGCCCCGATGCGCTCGCTGCAGCTGTCAGCGCGGTGCTCACCTCAGCAAACTCGGACGCGGTGATCGCCTATCAGCACGCGCGGGGTCTGGGCACTGTCGGCAGGCTTGAGATCGCGGTCCTCATTCAGGCGGCGTTGCGCCCGGTCGCGGCCGGAGTCGCCTTTACGGGCAGCGATGGCGACACCCGGATCGAGGCGACATGGGGCCTGTCCTCGCTGCTGTTGGCCGGTCACACCTCGCCCGACGTGGTCACCGTGGATGCGGGCAGCGCTGTATCGGTCCGGCAGGTGGCCGAGAAGATCCTCACGCCGGTCCCCGCTACGGCACACGAAGTGGACATCCCGCCCGGGGACTGGATCACCGTGCCGGAACTCGGCTGGCTCGCCAAGCTCGCCCACGCCGATCCCGACCAGGGGCTACTGTATCTGTCCACTCCTGAGCAGTACGCCAGGACGTGCTGTGTACCTGCCGAGGCAGCGAGCGCGGTTCGGGCCACCGCTCAGCGGGTGGCCACCGTGCTCGGCTATCCGGGAGTGGACCTGGAATGGGTCCTTGACGCGGCGGGTCAGGTGCACGTGGTCCAGGCTCGCCGCATCACCAGCCCGTGTCGATCCGCAACGAGCGCGCTCACGCCTGACTCACCGGTCGGTCGGAGGGTGTGGCGCGGCGTGTCGGCGTCGGTGGGCCAGGTGACTGGCTCGACTCGGGTGCATCGCGGTGCTGCACGACTTGGCGAGTTCCCGGACGGCCACGTCCTGATCACCTCCTCGGCAGGGCCAGAAATGATGCCAGCACTGATCGCCTGCGGTGGAGTGATCGCTACCGACTCCGGCACGTTGTGCCACACCGCAATCGTCGCCCGTGAGCTCGGCATACCGTGCGTCGTCGGGCTACACGATGCACTCACCGATTTTCCCACCGGAACGCTCGTGAACCTCGATGGCACTGCCGGAACCGTTACAATCGCCAGCGGCAAACTATCCGCGCGGCCGCAGTCGGCCACCACCGGCGGGACCAATCTGGAATTCCTATGGCGGATCGTCGCGACATGCGAGGATCTCACCGAGGCCGACAGATCCCTGGCCCACCTGATAGTGCTGGTTCCCGATGCTGCGGTCTTCGACGAGCTGGCGGCCGACCCAACAATTCTGGACAGGTGGAATGCGGCCGGGGTGGTGGCACTGCTGCTCCCCGCCGGGCACCCCGCACTCCCGGGTACTTCTACTCTCGTGCCGCTCCCAGAGGCTGGTGATCTGCACTGGATAACTGCGGTGCCGCCGACCTCCTGGCCGGCGAGCCTGGTAGTAACCGCAGCTTCCGGCGAGCTGCTGTTCCGCGCCACCCTGCCCGACAATGATGGGCTTCAGCACAGGGAGGTACCGGCGTGAGCAGTATTATGCCCCGAAGCACGCGCGGCAAGATTGCGGCGATTTTCCGGCATTTGGACGATACGGGATCCGTGGAGCTGGATGCCGCGCCGGTCGGCGAGTTACTGGCCCAGGTCGCGGGGTTGCCCGACCTGATCCAAATCGACGTCTATCCCGATGTCACCGGCAAGCCCTGGGGCTTTCCCTCCGGCGTCGCCACCATCTCCGCCGGGCCTGATCCGGTTGTATACCCGATGGCAGTACCGGACGTGGCGTGCGGGTTCCTCGTCGTGGCCACCGGCATCTCCGCCACGAGCTGGCCGATCGAGCACCGACGCCGGTTTTTGGAGGCGATGGCCGCTCGGATCGGGGTCGACTCACCTGACCGCGACCCCGTCGGAATCGACTTGGACGCTGTGTTCACGACGGGCGCGGCTGCGCTTGGTCCACCGACCGGATTCGACCACGACGAGGGCCTGGTAGAGCTGACGACAGACTGCACGCCACGGCCCGATCTCGTGCTGGCGCAGGCTCGCGCCGATCTCGTGGCCGAGGCGGGTAGCGTGGCCGGCCACTTCGTCTCCCTCTACGTCGCCGACCCGCTCAGGCCGGACAGTGGTGTAGAGACCGGTGAGGTCGTGCTCATCGTGCACACCGGGGCACCCGCGTTAGGTGAACAGTTCTCTACCACCCACGTCTTACCGATGGCCACGCTGTGTCTCGACGATGAGCTTTTCCCACTGGAGGCTATCGAGCATGGTCTGTTCGGGCTGCCCCTTTCCCACCCATTGGCCAGCGAGTTTCTCAGCCTTACCGCGTGCGCGGTGCACTGGGGACACGCCAATCGGCGGCTGGTCGCCGACCGGATTCTCGATCTGCTCGCCATTCACGCTCCGCCCGCAACTCGTCGGGCCTGGCTAGTCCGACACGTCGGGCATTGCTCCTACCAGGTCCACTTCGCAGGGGATGGCGCATCAGTGACCACTGCACGCGGCGTCCAGCCTCTGATAGCCCACCGCCTCGGACAGCCTGTGGCTGCCCCGCCCACGTTTATCACCGGGGGCTCACACACCCACGCCTACCTGGTGTGTCCAGGACCGCAGGCTAGTGAACACGGCGACCGCTGCCCGCACGGCACCCCGCAGTGGACTCCCGCGCACACCCCCGCCGCCATCGCGGCGTCGCCGCTGACCACTCTGGATAACACCCGGATCGATGCTGTGGTGGCTAACACCAGCCCGACCCGTGACTACCAACTCCGGCACCTCATCAACCTGGAAGCCACCATCACCGCCCTTACCACACTCGGCATCGCCACTCCTGTGGCTCGACTCGCCCCGCTAGTCAACTACCGGGAACCCCGCTATGACTAACCATTATCAGCCGCCCCGCGCCCGCCCTGCGGTGTCGGTGATCGTACCTGCGTTGGGCAATTCCCCGAGCCTCACCCCAACCCTCCAGCTTATCCGGGACGCTTTAGATGGTGCCTATGACTTCGAGGTCCTCGTCGTGGTCGACACTCACGTACCCGGTCCCGCCCTCCGCGATACCAGGATGTTCGCATTCGAGCACGATGCGCGGGTCCATGCCCAGGAAGTTCGCGGTCAAAAAGTCACCGCCGTGCGGTGGGGTATGGAGCACGCACGCGGACAGATCATCGGCTACCTCGACGGGGACGCTGGTTGGGAAGCCGACCCCGTCCATCTGCGCACCATCGTCGATGCTGTGGCCACCGGCGGCGCGGACTGCGCGTGCGCCCAGCGTAACCAAACTCACTGGTCAGGCTTACGCCGGGCCAAGACGGCGCTGTTTTCTCGCCTCGCTCGAACCCTGTTCCGTCTGCCGATCGCTGACACCCAAGCACCGATGAAGTTCTTCACCCGCCACGCCACCGAACTGCTGCTGGACCACGGCGCCTGGAAAGGCTGGGAATTTGACGTCGACCTGCTCTGGGTGCTGCACACCGCCGGAGCGCGAATCCACACTATCCCGGTCACATGGCGCTCCAACGGTGGAGAAGCCGGCTGGGTCACCGCCCTGCTCCTGGCCACCACGGCCCCCGGCATGATCCGCAATCTCATCACCCTGCGGCTGCGCACCCGACAACGAGCCGGCCACATCCGCGCCGCGGCTCACTCCGCTCCACCCAACCCGGGGTGTCAGTGAGAACCGTGGCGTGGCTTACCAGTACGCCGCTGCCAACACGTTCGCGGCAAGCATGATCACCGGACCGAGCCAGCAGAAACCCCTTGTCGTCTGGCACAGCACCCGCGTCAGCCGCGAGGAACGGGTCACCCGGGGAATGACCGTATGGCTAACCGGATTGCCGGCCTCCGGCAAATCCAGTGTCGCGGCCGAGGTAGAACGGCGGCTGACGGCCTCAGGCAGACCGGCGTACCTGCTTGACGGGGACAATCTCCGCCACGGGCTGAACGCCGACCTAGGATTCAGCCCGGCAGATCGCGCCGAGAACGTGCGCCGAGCAGGGGAGGTCGCCATGCTGATGGCGGATGCGGGGCTGGTCGCGGTGGTCTCGCTGATCAGTCCCTACCGTGCTGACCGCGATCGGGTGCGGGCCGTGCACGAGAGCGCGGGGCTGTCGTTCGTGGAGGTGTTCGTGGATACTCCGCTTGAGCTCTGTGAAGCCCGTGACCCCAAGGGTATGTACGCCAAGGCGCGGGCGGGCGAGATCACCGGCTTCACCGGAGTGGACGATCCCTACGAAGCCCCCCGTGCCCCGGATCTGTGGCTACGGCCCACAGATGGCGACGCGGTGGCGCAGGCCGCCGCGATATTCGACCTCATCGAACGAGAAAATCTCTCCAACTGATCCACCATGGCGCACAACCAGCGGAGGATTTCCTTACCCGCGTGCCGCGCGGACGCTCAGGTAGGACCACGGCCAGAACACCTCTCACCGTGGCCGGCGGGGGCGGATCAGAGCCACGCAGGCGAACGGGAGGTCGCCAACGTCAAGGAGGGGGGCGGCCCGCTGCATGGCCAGCAGGCGCAGGTGCGGCAAGGGTGGGCTGGTGCGGTCGATCAGTATCCGCCAGGGCACCCGACGCAGCAGGGCTCGGGTGGTCTCGCCGATACCCGGTTTGACGAGGTTGAGGTCCTGCACACCCTGGGCGCTGCCGATGCACCGGGCGGCGGCCCACCCGGTGTGCCGCGGGGGGGTGGGCGAGGCCGTGTGCCGCCGGGCGTCGTGGGCTGCGGCGGCGGCGACGTCGGTGAAGCGGGCGCTGATCGCATCGAGGTAGTGGTTCGACAGGTCGGCCGGCGCCAGGTGCGGGTAGAACTTGGCGCCGTGGAAGTCCTGCGGGCCGATCAGCGTGGGGTGCAGGACGGTGCGGGAGACGAGCCCGGAGATGGTGGAGTTCAGGCAGGCGGAGGGGATGAGGGTGTCGCGCCGGGTGCCGTAGAGGTGCGCGCAGCACCCGGGATCGGCCAGGACCGCCAGCTGGGCGGGGAAGTGCAGACCCTGACTCGCGGCGTGCGCCAGGGCGCGGGTCAGCTCACGGGTGATCGTGCCCTTGCCGGTCCACCCGTCGATGAAGACGACGTGCGCGGGGTCGTGGTGGCACGCCAGGTAACGCAGGGCCACTGGGTCCGCGCCTCGTCCCCGCACGACGGACATGGTGTAGTGGGGCGGGCTGAGGTGGTGGATCTGCTGGCCCCACCGCCGCATCAAGATCCCCACCGGGGTTCCCGCGCGCGCCAGGGACACCAGCACGACCTCAGCCCCCCGCGCGGCCAGCACCATCTCGGTGATGAGGCCAACCAGATACGCGGTGCGGCGGGCAGAGCGCGCCAGGAGCACCTGGAACAGCGCCAGGTACTCCACCGAGGGCCGGTACTCCACGGGTAGTGACTCGGCATAGTGCTCGCCGGCGCGGATGCGTTCCTCGCGTTGCGCGAGCGGCATTTCCAACTCCTCACCGGACAAATCGGTGAGCAACCAGCTGACCTCCTCGGGGGAGTAGGTGGAGAAACGCGGCCCCACCAGCGGCTCGGGCAAGGTGGCCATCAGCACCGGCCGGGTCGGTAGGAGGGCACCACGACCACGCTCACCCGATCACACACCCCGCGCAGCGCGTCGAGCAGCCCGCCCGCAGTGCCCAGCGCGGGAGTGTGCATCGCCTCATCGAGCACGCAGACCACGTCCTCGAACCGCCGGGCGGGATCGCTGCCGGGGGCCACGTTGTAGGCGAAACGCCACCCGCTGACGGCGTCGCAGTCATGAGCCGGGAACGCCAACCGGGTGCGGATCGGGTAGGTCGAGTCGTCGAGCGCGAGCACCGGGGAGCGGGCCGTGCTGGCGTAGCGCACCTCGCTGCCCGGCGCCAGACACCGCTGCAGCGCCTCGGCCACGCGCAGCGGCACGTACATGAACTCCTCACACCCGAGCACGAGAACCCGGCGTCCCCGGACCAGGGAGGCGATGTTCGCCGCGATCTCCGCCACCACGGCCTCCAGCCTGGCGCGGTGGGCCGGCGTGAAGCCGTGCCGGCCGCCCTCGGGCAGGCCCGGGGGCCAGGCCGGACGCAACCGGGACAGCTGAGCGCGCGCCGGGCAGACCGGCGCGGGAACGCGGCGGGTATGCGTGGCGAGCAGCCGGGCGCTGCGAGCCACCATGTCCTCGGGCAGTTCGACCACCCCGCGGGCGAGGGAGACCACCTCGACGCGCGCACCCAGTGCGGCCACCCGGGTGGCCATCGATTCGCGGTCCGCTCCCGAACGCACGTCCAGGAGGGATGCGACGACGTAGTGGTCGCGCGGGTAGCGGGCATGCACCGCCTCGATCGTGTTCGCGGCGGTGGTTCCGGTCGACAGTTCATCGTCCACCAACACCAGTGGCCCCTCCCCGCCGAGCAGGTCCGGCTGTGCCGGCAGCAACCAGTGCTCCGGCGCGTGCGAGTGCGGTTCGGTGAAGGCCGCCGACACCAGGCCACCAGGCAGGGCGCGGCGGGTGGAATGCAGGTAGGGCGCCCCCAGCACGTCGGCGACGAGATGACCGAGCGCGGTGGCCGTCTCGGCGTAGCCCACCACCACGGGGCAGCGCCCCGCTTCCCCGAGGCGTCCCGCGACCTGCCGGCCCAACCTGGTGCCCGCTTGGCAGGCACTGCCCGGGTGAGTCGGGACGTACTTGCCGAGCACCGTGGACACCAGCAGGTGTGCCCGGCGCGGATTGAGCCGCAGCGCGAGCCCGAGCTGATCGTGCGGCTCGCCGTGCTCCACCACCACCCGGGCGCCCAGCTCGCGGCTCACCCAGTCCGCGGCCGGGGGTTGCGCCCCGAGACCGGCTAGCCCAGGCATACCCGACCGTACCCTGAGCCCCCATCATCCCGGTCAGTCGTCGTAGGGGTCGTCCACCCGGGCCGAGCCCAGGTCGATCGCGCCGTCGAGCCGCTGAGTCACGTCGATCAACGCGAAGGCGGCACCACAGGGATCGGTGACCCGCGCGACGCGACCCAACTCAATGTCGTAAGGATCAAACTCCACGTGGCCACCCAGTTGCAGGACCCGATCGACCATGGCGTCGGTGCCGCGGCGCGGGTCCACCGCGAAGTGCAGCAGCCAGTGCGCACCGATGTCGGGGTCCGCCCAGTCCTCGTTCATCTGGAGCCTGCCCAGCATCGGGTGCCCAGCCTGGGACCAGACGGTGTAGTCCACCGAGGTGCCGTCCCCAATCTGCTGCTGGCGGTAACCGAACAACGTCGAGAAGAACTCATCAGCCCGCGGGCCATCCCAGGTGTTCAGCTCGGCCCAGCACAGCGACCCGGGGTCGGCGGTGCGGATCACCCATGGCGCCGTGGGCTGCCAGAAACCGATCACGGCACCGGTCGGGTCGCTGCCGACGAGCACCCGCCCCGGCCCGGGGGCATCCACCGGCCCCTCCAGCACCTGCCCGCCGTAGCGAGTGAGGACCTGGGCGGCGTAGCCGATGTTGGCGCTGGCCAGATACAACCTCCAGGCCGCCGGCTGCCCCGGCGGCACCGCAACACCCGCCAGACCCGCTACCGGCTGCCCCGCACTCAGCGCGAGGGTGTACTGGCCCCGGCGGGACCCCAGGCTGTTCTGGTATCTCCAGCCAAACAACCCAGCATAGAAGTCCCGGCTGCCGGCCGGATCAGTGCTCGACGCATCGATCCACCACACCGAGCCCGAGACGAACGATTTGCCGCGAACCGCCGGTGAGGCGCCCACCCTCTTGCTCCACATACCTTCATAGATCAGCGCACCCCCCGCGCAGATACACCCACTCCGGGTGAAGGGGGCTCCGCTGGGCCGCTATCGGCGGACCAGGCCGAGCACGCCCTCACCGGTCCAACCACGGCACCCACGCCCAGCTCAGGGCATGGGTGCTGGGGTGCCACTCGCCCAGTCATCCAACACACGGCAAGACGCGGAGCACTCGGGCGCGCTGTCACTGCACCGGAAACTCCAACTGTTGATCAGACCCGATTCCGCGAGTAGCGGCGTGAGGTGATCTTCAGTCTCGTTTGTTGATCTTTTGGTGGTTGTTTTCGGGTGGTGGGCAGGCTGGGGGCCCGAGTGTCGCCTCGGGTGGCGGGTTCCGGGGTGCGCAGGGCGTGGTGGCCGGGTGGGTCAGGTGGGGTGGGGCAGGGTGCGTAGCCGGGCGAGGATGGTGGGCAGTAGCTGGTCACCGGGGGGTAGGCGCAGGATGAGCTGCCCGGCGTGGTGGGTCAGGCGGCCGGGGACGCGGATCAGGCGGTGCCGCAGGGTGGCGATCATGGCCTTGCCGTCTCGGACGCCGAGACCACCCAGCGGCCCTGGCTCTGGCTCGGGTGCACCCTCCGGGTGTGGGGTGGGGCTGGTGGCGGTGAGCTGGTGGAGGTAGCCGGCGAGGCTGGTGGCCAGCAGGGCGCCCCACATCCAGGCGGTATTGACCTCGGTGTATCCGCTAGGTAGGTGGCGCAGGGCGGCTCCGTGTTTGGCGTCGCGGAAGATGTTTTCGATCTCGGTGCGGTGCCGGTACCAGTACTCCACCGCAGCGATCTGCTCCGGGGTGTTGACGTCGAGGTTGGTGAGGATGAAGGAGTAGGCATAGACCGCGTCCGCGTCAGCGAGCTCGTCGAGGGGGAGGGCGCGCTGGTCGGGGTGCAGGGTGCGCCGCCGCCGCGAGCGGGGATCGGCCGAGACCTGCTCGCTTGCCAGGCGCACGCGGCGGATCAGCACCCGGGTGTTTAGCGGCCACCAGGCTGGGCGGTAGTCGGCCACGGCGACCTGCGCGCCCGGCATGTCGATCGCCTCGACCCAGTCGCTCTCCTTCACCCCGGCCAGGGTGCGCCACAGGGGAGCGATGCGCTTGGCGCCGATGGCGAAGCCCACTTTCTCGCGGTGGGCGGCGATGGCCAGCTCCACCGCGAAGTATCCGGCATCAGCGCGCAGTTTGACCTCGCCCACCCCCTCGGGCAAGCTCGCCAAGGCACGGCGCAGCAGCCCGGGCGCCTCCGGGCGGGGATCGTCGGTGCCCGAGCCCAGCTGTGCCGCCAGCGTCACCCCCAGCGCGGCCCAGCTCGCCACATGCGGGCGCCCGACCCGTTGGCCCTGGTAGTTGTAGGCCACCCCGCGCTTGTGGCGACCATAAACTTCCACATCAGTGGTATCCAGATCGATCGTCACCGAGCGCAGCAGCGCCTGCCGGCGCGGCGCGCTCAGCCGGGCCAGCATCCGGCGCGTCACCGTGGCGACACCTTTTTCCACCACGGCCCACCGGGCCGGGGTGATCCGCCGGGCCAGCCCCGCGGCGGTCGTCGAACACAACCCCGCCACCGGTGAGAGCACCTGCCCGGCCCCCTCCGCGCGCTGGCGGTCCAGACCGACCAGATGATCCTCCCCAGCTAGCTGGGCCGCGGCCAACCCGACCAGCAGCGCCCCCGCCGCATACCCTCGCTCCCGCTGCTTGATCGGGCCCACCACGGTATCCAACGCCTCGATCACCCCGAGCCGCCCGCACAACTCACTGACCGCGACCATGCCCGACACACCCGTTAGCGACGAATCCGGCGCGCCGATCCGCACCCGCCCACCAACCCGCTTCCCACCCCGTACTCTGCCCACCAGATAGGTGTCCTTCCCACCCGGGTGATCATGACCTTGACAGCATCATCATCCCAGGCCATAGGGCACCTATCGCTATTCCACAACCCGTGTCGCACCACTACTCGCGGAATCGGGTC
>Ga0213881_10000644_pt1 | contig 20266 bp, 13 predicted proteins | sample BarmaccoBMER_R08_FD_160104 | JGI IMG/M metagenome (GOLD analysis project Ga0213881, IMG submission 160104) | Barbacenia macrantha exposed rock microbial communities from rupestrian grasslands, the National Park of Serra do Cipo, Brazil - ER_R08 ... | reverse complement strand
TTTGAGTAACGCCAAGTTGCCAAATAAATTAATCGTCTGGTTAGCAATCTCATTTCCTAGCTGCTCTACCAGTGCATCCGTGACATATTCCATCACTAAGGGTTGTAGCGTATAACTCCCTTGTCGTTGTTCAATCAAATTTCGCCAGCTCAATGACTCCAGCACCTCCAGCAATCTATTGCTGGGTATAGTCGGGACAATATCTGCGGCTAGCTCTGCGAGTGTTGTCCGTTCCCGATTGATTGCCAGCCAATGCAAGATACTTTGTTCTAAGCTCGAAAGCCGCTCAAACTGTTGCTCTAGCAGACGTCGAATCCCATTAAATAGCACAACCTCTTGCTTGAGAAATTCTTCAATGTTCCCATCCAACAGCTCTCGAATTGAACTGGCCACGATTTTCAAAGCCATGGGGTTATAGCCATATCGCTCTGCTAGCTGTTGTTTGTGCACTTGAGACCCCAACAACCCCTTCGTCTCCAGCAATGCCCGCGCCGTGGTCGATGACCCAGTTACCAGAAACGTCTGCACTACCTGGTCACCTTCTAGCATTGCCACTTCCGCCAGTTTTTCTCGGCTGGTGAGCAGGACGCAGCTTTGGTGCGGCACTTGTGCGATCGCTGTGAACAGTTCACCATAAGCCGCATAACCCTGACAGTACTCACCAGCTCGACTGCCTTCCTGAAACAGGGTTTCAACGTTATCGAGAATCACCAGACAGCGATGTAATCGTAGCCAATGAATGAACCGTCTGATTTCGGCTTGACTGTCCTGCTGCTGGGACAGAAATGGCACTAGCTCTGTCAAGAGCAAAGCTAATGGCGGTGCATTCCGCAGCGAGCGCCAAATCACATACTCAAATTCAGCCTGAACCATTTGAGCTAATTTGACTGATAGAGCTGTCTTCCCGATGCCACCCATTCCTAACAGTAGAATCAACCGATAACGCTCTTGCACAACCCATTGTTGTAAGGTTGCGAGTTCCGTTTCCCGACCATAGAAGACGGAGACATCGCTCGCTTCACCCCAATCACAACGAGAAGCCGGGAGATAGGACAGCTTGAGGTCAGAAACTAAGGAATGAGTAACAGGAAGGGGGGCGTTTTCATCGGTCGCAGCAGCCCTGCAAACAGCACCAGCTCGAATTTGCTCGTACAGTGCAGTGGTTTCTGCCATTGGCTCGACGTTGAATTCATCTGCCAGAATTTGACGACAGCTGTTGTATTGAGCCAGAGCCGCACGGCGCTGTCCAGCACAGGCAAGAAACAGCATCTGTTGTTGGTGAGCTGTCTCGCTCCAGGGATCGAGCCTCAGTAGTTTACGGCTCACCAACAACCCGGCGGTGTAATTTCGCTGCTCAAGATACTGCTTGGCTAGTCTGTGTAAGCCTGAGAGCACTAGTTCTCGTAATCGTTCTCGCTCCATCAATGCCCAATTGTCAAATTCTGGTGCATCAGGCACATAGAAGCCTTCCAAAAAGTCTCCCTGGTATTGAGTCACCGTCTCACAGAGGAAGAGATTATCAGTTTCGGGGGAGTCTGCGATTGCTTGAATAGCTTCTATATCCAAGTCATAGGGGCATTCCCGGTTAAAGGCAATTGTCTGCCGAGTGATAATTAAATGGGAGCCCACCAGTTGCCGTAGATTGGGCAGCACCGTCCTCAGGTTATTCATTGAGTGACTAGACGGCATATTCGGCCAGAACAGCTCTGCCAGCATTGTGCGACTATGCAATTTGCCCGTAACGGCAATATAAATTAGTAATGCTTGTGCCTTACGACTAATGAAGTGGTTGAGTGGTTGCCCATCTATGCTGATTTGAGGGGAACCCAGTAACTTTAAGGTTAATTTTTTCTGATTCACGAACACGTTACTTTCTGTTAAAGGAACTAATAAAAACTTTTGTGAGGGCAAAACCAAAGGGCTTTACCCGATCGATGGACAAAACCCTACTCCTGGTTAAGATGCAGGTAGAATTAATGGAGAATACAGTTTCTTCAGGTTAAAATCAATACAAAATTAGTTTGCATCCTACAGAGATACTTTTTGGTGAAATGCAATAAAAAGTTGAATTTTCAATGCTGTCTTACCAAATAGGAACGCTCTACTGGATAAGAAGAAAGCTGGCACGAGCAATGTAGTAGAGTCGCTTGAGGAGTAGAGTAGGCACTGTCCACACCTTTGCAAAAGCTATCACAAAGGTTTTGAAGACAGTACCCGCCCTACCAAGAACTGTTGTCATTTAAAGCATAAAGATTAAGGCTTGTTAAGAACAGAATATTAAGATTTTCTACAAACGATTGTCCTCTTCTTGGTGTTTGGCTAATCCCTGAAGCTTGCGCCGAGTGAACACTGTAGGGATCGCAGTGACAGGGAAGTGGCAATCGCACGAATATTTTTCCCTAGAATTTTTTGATTTTAGCGTTTTATTGCCGATTTTCTAGCGTTTGTTTTCTATATAGATGCCGATTTTCTAGCGTTTGTTTTCTATATAGATGCAGTAGTTAGTTTGCATCAATGCACTAACTAGCAGGAGGGCTGAACTGTGGCGAAACATTTAACCCTCTATCGAACCTACATTATTCGCTGTTGGCAAGAACACTGTGACCAACCGGAGACCCAGATCTACCGTTTCTCGCTGGGGATTCCTGCAACTGGAGAACGATTTGGGTTCACTACTTCAGAGGACTTGATCCGTGCGTTAGAGCTTGCTCTCGCTCAAATTCAGACTCAGGTAGTGGCAGATGTGACGCCGCAGGATGAGCCTGATTGACCTTTGTTCAATCTTGTTTACCTAGTAAGGAGTAATTTCCATGACTCGTATCACGGATGTAGAATCACAACTAATTCAACAGGCAGCTCAGGATCCGGCGTTCCGCGAGCGTCTGCTGAGCAATCCCAAAGCGGTGCTGAACGAGAAGGGGTTAGCGATTCCCGACTCGGTGCAGATCCAGGTGCTGCAAGAAACCCCAAATCAGTTCTACCTTGTGCTGCCGCTGGAACAAAGCGCTCCGGCATCAGGCACAAACGTCCTTGCTGATCAAGAGCTAGAGAGAGTGTCAGGGGGAGCTGGCACAGGTCAAACTGGCTGGACGGGCTGTGCTTCTGGGCAAAGTGGTTGTGCATACACTGGCTTACCTCCGTGTGGTATGGGATAACACAATAGGAGGTAGAAGCGTAACTGATTCAACAGACAACAGCAGGATCGGGCGTTCCGCGAGCGTCTGCTGAGCAATCCCAAAGCGGTGCTGAACGAGAAGGGGTTAGCGATTCCCGACTCAGTGCAGATCCAGGTACTGCAAGAAACCCCGAATCAGTTCTACCTTGTGTTGCCACTGGAACAAAGTGCTCCGGTATCGGGCACAACCGTCATTTCTGATCAAGAGCTAGAGAAAGTGTCAGGGGGAGCCGCTCTCACAGGAGTTACCCAATCAGTACGTTGTTCTGTCAGTCGTAGAAGGGTGTTTAACTCAGGATAGGTAGACCAGTTCATCATTATCTTCAGGTTAAACACCCTCTCGATGCCATCATAATCCCTGATGAGTATTGTCCCTCACTCTCATTCTTGAAGTCATTCATCAATTTCTCAAAATCGTTATGATGCAGAGCGTACTTTCACCTTCTCCAATCTTGCCAGACCTCAATGATTCCTATCCTTTGACCACCGCCCAGATCCAAGCCTTTCAACAGGAGGGACACCTGCGGCTCAATGGTATTGTCTCTAGCACTGAAATCGCAGCCTATCGTCCAGGTTTGGTCGAAGCTGTTGATCGGTTCGATCTGGAGCGTAAAGCGATGGAGAAATCCGTTGCAGGGCAAAGTCAAGGCTGGAAATTTGTCGAAAATCTTTGGCAGATGGATGCAACAGCTCGCCAGTTTGTGCTGGCAAAACGATTTGGCAAAATTGCGGCTGATTTGTTGGGCGTGGATACCGTTCGCCTATTCCGCGATCAGTCTTACTTCAAGGAACAGGGTGGCGGCAACACCCCCTGGCATCAGGATGGCTACTTCATGCCCCTCGATACCCAGCAGATTGTGACGATGTGGATTGCCATCTCGGATGTATCGGTGAATATGGCTCCAATGACGTTTGTCACAGGGTCGCATCGCAAAGGTTACCTGGGAACCTCGACACCGACAGATGCCTCGCTCGACGAGTTTGAACGCACGATCGCGCAACAAGGCTTCCAGTTCTGCAACTACGGCGCAATGGCAGCAGGAGATGCCAGCTTCCACTCAGGTTGGACATCGCACAGTTCTCGCCACAATGCCGATCGACGTACCCGCCAAGCCCTGGTCATTGTTTACTATGCCGATGGTGCGAAGGTTTTAATGCCATCGGTCCCAGCGAACGCCCTGCCTCAGGAACACTTTGCAGCGGTCATTCGCCAGCACAATCTCAATACCTGTCTTCCTGGCTTGCAGAACGGAGATCTGGCAGTCACCGATATGAATCCGATTGTCTATCAGCGATCGTAGGAGCCTGGTGCAATGTGGTTATATTCTCTAGAACATTCACTCAATCAAATTGAACCCAACCTGGCGCCGCTTATTGAGCCTAATGTCCTGGAACAGTTGAAAGCGATCAGCCGTTTCTTCCCCGATGCGCTGACGAACACCTATGGTTTTGAGTATCGGCTTGCTTCCGCCTCATCGAAAGTCGATTTTGCCATTCACGTTAATAAGTCTGAAGCCGCCATTGTGGCTGGATGTCATCCCACGCAGCGACTCCCAGAAATCTTCGATCACCATCCGGCATGGCAACAAATTCAGCAGTTTTCTGCTGTCTGGGCTGACCCATCCTCTTTGCTGCACTATCACATTAACAATTTGTGGCTGGAGTTTGACCTGGAAAACGCTGCCGATCTGCCCATACCCGGCATGTTGTTTAGACCCAGCAATATTTACACCAGTCCCAGCATTCCCCCGAAATATGAATGGATCTGGAAACAGGCACTGCCGCTGCTGTTGGGTAACACCCTACCTACTCGTGTGGAAACGAAATTAATTCAATGTCTCACCTGCCTTCCTATTCCCTGTACCGTTTTTCAGGTCGGCGTGATGTTAAGCCGAAACATTCAGGCAGTGCGTCTTTGCCTGATGGGAGCCCCGTCTCAACTCATCCCTTACCTAGCTGCAATGGGCTGGCAGGGCAATACGCAGGAACTGGAAGCGAGCGTCAATGCCCTGACTCCCTATGTCGACGGTATCATCCTGTCGATTGATGTGGGAGAACAAATTTATCGACGAATTGGCATCGAAGGCATCTACCTGTCTCGCTATCTGCCCTGTGTGAATGGACAATGGCAGTCTCTCCTGAACTATCTTGTGCAGACAGGATTATGTGAGGCGCAAACACGAGACGCCCTATTACAGTATTCCGGCTATAGTCTGGCTAAAGCGGTGCATGAGCGAATCTATGTGCGGGGACTCAACCACATCAAATTGCTCTATCACCCCAGTTTGCCAGTTGCTGCGAAAATTTATTTCGGGGTGATGCACCAGCCGGTCAGCTTACTGTCAAGCTCTCTATCAAATAAAATCCAGTCCTCAACCGTTACGCCCAACCTTGAACCCAGTACACTGTTGCTAGCACAGGCACGATCACTTGATTCAGCCCTGTCAGACGCAGTTACCTTTTTGCTTGCAGCTCGCAATTCAGAAGGGTGGTGGACAGATTTTCACTTAGCCGCAGGAATTAGCGATGAATGGGTGACGGGCTATGTCGGCACAATGTTGTCTGGTGTATCTGATGATCGTGCCTCCGACGATCGCATCCAGACAGCCATGAAACAGAGCTGGAAACTGCTGCAAACTCGCAATCACCGTGCCAATCAGACTTGGGGATATAATCGCTTCCCACCTGGAGATGCGGACAGTACAGGCTGGGCAATTCAGCTAGCCGCCGTCATGGGAGAAACCGATTCCAGCCGAGCTCAGCAGGCGATCCGATCGCTGCTCGCGCATCAACGTTCAGAGGGTGGCTTCTCTACCTACGAGCGTCCCGAAGCGATTCGAGCTTTTATCCAGGGAGCACCCGAACAGGACTTAACAGGCTGGTGCGGTTCCCATCCCTGCGTCAGTGCCGCGATTGCCACTATTCCCAGCGGTATTCTACCTCCCGACTGTCGCGCAGCATTACAGACCTATTTGCAATCCACCCAATCCGCAGCGGGAGGCTGGTCTGCTTACTGGTGGCAAGATCCGGAATACAGTACGGCACTGGCAGCAGAGGCGATCACCGTCGATCAACCCGGTTCAACGCGCATCACGCAAGCCGTCGAGTGGGGACTGAGTCGCCTGACAACTGAGGGCTATATTGCAACGTCTGACCATCCTGCGGGTTCTCCCTTTGCAACCGCCTGGTGTCTGAGATTGCTGCTGTTGCAGCCCGAAAATCCCCAGGTTCAATCGGCGATCCATTCTATCGTTCGCTGGCTTTTAGACCAACAACGGTCCAATGGCTCCTGGACTGCTTCCGCTCGATTGCGGGTTCCCTTCCCCGATGATCAAGATCCCGATCGGTTTGATCAGTGGGTTTATCACGGCACGATTCAAGGCAGCCTTGTATTTGATTGCGCCTGTATCTTTACGACTGCAACCGTTCTCCAGGCACTCGCGAAGTTTCAGCGGTATTCGTCGCAGCAAACAGACCAGGGATTTCGGGACGCGGTCTTGGCATAACACAGTTTTGATTACAGGGAACACAGATGAGCATGACAACGAACAGCACGAAACCGGGAATGACAACCGCCCAGTTACGGCATTTGGTTGCTCAGGCAAGCACACTTTACGAACGACTCGACACTTCAACCTTCTTGCCAGCTTCAGAACCGATCAATGAATCCCTCTTACAATCCCGGTTGGATGCCTGGTGTGACGCTGTTACCAAAGGTGATCGCGCTCGTTTTCATCAAACCTTGAGTTGGGATGGGTTAAGCCTGGAGCAAGCCAAGCAAGCCCTGATGCCCGTTAAACTGCGCGCAGATGTACCTTTACCTGACTGGGCAGTGTTGCTGCGAGACGTGCTGGAGCTTGCTCCGTCTACTTTCCCTGTTTTGCCAGGAACGTACCGCTTTTTGCCTGCCGATGAGCCTATGCCCTTTGAGGAAATTTTTATGCCCTTTGTGCTGGTGGCTCAGCAAAGACTGGTAGCCCAGGTAGGCGATTGTCTCCAGCGGCTTACCGATCGCTCCCAGGCTCTCTTAGAGCGATCACTGTTAGGTCATTTGGTTGACATCGCTTCCGATACCATCGACCTGACCTTCAGAACCTGGCGAACTCACCAGCAATCCTCTTTTTCCCGACTGCTAAGCAGTTTGCAAAGACAACCCGGCAACAGCCTTTACCTGCAATTTGTCCAGGAAATGCTGCAAGACGAGCTGATCGCGTTCTTCCAAGCATATCCTGTCCTGGGTCGCCTGTTAGCCACGCAAACGTTGCATTGGATTGAGGCAAACGCTGAGTTCCTTCAGTACCTTGATGCAGACTGGGAAGCGATCACCACAACGTTTGCAGCCGGACAGGAACTTGGACAGGTGGTTGAAGTTAAGCCCGCATTATCCGATCCGCATCGGGGTGGACGAACCGTTCTGTCACTGAAGATCGAACCCCACTTGTGGCTGATTTACAAACCCAAACCGCTGGGTATTGAAGCTGCCTATAATCAACTGCTGAGCTGGTTAAACGATCGCGGTTGTCCGCTGCCGCTCAAAGTCCTGAAAGTTCTGCATCGGGAACATTATGCCTGGGTGGAATGTGCCGAGCTGCTTCCCTGTCAGGATACAGGTCAGCTTGAGCGATTCTATCAACGGGCTGGAATGCTGCTCTGCTTGTTGTATGTGCTGCAAGCTACAGATTGCTATTATGAGAATGTGCTTGCCAGCGGTGAACATCTCGTTTTTATTGATACCGAAACTCTGATGCAGCCGTGCTTGGCAGCTGAGTCTGGAGAGCAGGTGCAAACGGCTCAGGGAATGGCACTCCAACAAATGGGAAACTCTGTGCTGCGGACGGCGCTCCTGCCTGCCTGGGACAAGATCGACCAAAGCAGTAATGCTTTTGACTTTAGTGGCTTGGGAAGCTATGAAAACTGGAACCTAATCTACAAAGGATTGCAATGGTATCAGATCAATACCGACCAGATGACCTTGCAGCTCCAGGAGATTACAATTCCTTGCCCCAAGAGCAACGCTCCAACTTTGAATGGGAAGACGGCTTATCTCGGCGAGTGGATTAACACCATAATTGCTGGATTTGAGCAAATGTATCAATTCTTGCTGGAGCAGCGGGAGGCATTGTTAACCGCAGATAGCCCCCTGTGGCAGATGGAACATCAACCCACCCGGATTGTCTTCCGACGCACGAATACCTACGTCAAACTGACGAAAAGACTTAGATTACCAGAGTTTCTGAGGGATGGAATCGATCGCAGTATCGGGTTAGAACTGCTGAAGCGATGGATCATAGCTGAAGAAAACAAACCGCCGTTTTGGTCGATAATTCGAGCAGAGCGGCAGCAGATGGAACAGTTGGATGTGCCCTGCTTTACAGTCGCTGCCAATAGTTCTGTTGTGAAGCTGCCCGATTGTCAGGTCGAAGGTTTTTTAAGCAAGCCTGGATTTCAGGCAATGCTGGATTGCATTCGTCTGTTAGGCGAGGCGGATCTGAAATTCCAGTCCCAATTGATTCGCGCCAGTTTGGGATTAAGAACCATTTCTGGACATGGTACAACGAATACTGAATCAGCAGGGGAACAAGGCGTTGCTGAGCAGCAAGACAAGCGTGAATTCAACCATCTTGAACTGAATCAAGAGGTGCTGATGCAAGAAGCGATCGCAATTGCCCAACGGCTTCAGGATCAGGCGACCGATGCTCCCGATGGCAGTGTCACCTGGATTGCGCCTCAATTTTCGGTTCAGGATGAGCGATTTTATCTGCAACCGACTGGCAATGGATTATATGACGGCAGATTGGGCATTGCCCTGTTTCTGGCAGCCCTAGAGCAGGTGACGCAAGCAGGCACCTATCGGGATCTGTGTTTGCGATCACTCCAGGAATCTCGTCAGCGGTTAGAACAGCCCGCAACTTACCAGGACGCGCAGATCGGTATGGCTATGGGGGTCGGTGGCATGATTTACAGCCTGACTCAGATTGGTCAGTTTTTAGACGATGACACCCTGATTGCAGACGCTTTGAAAGCGGTAAAATTTTTTCCGGCAGACTTGATTCGACAGGATCGCCAATTCGACATTATCAGTGGGGCTGCGGGTTATCTGCTGGGATTGTTGAAGCTGTATCGGGTGAGCCAGGATGCTGGAGTGTTGCAGTCAGCGATCATGTGCGGTCAGCATTTATTGAGCGAAAGTACGCCGATGGTACAGGGAATTGCCTGGAAAACGCTGAATGGGCGACCCCTCACGGGCTTGTCTCATGGCACTGCTGGAATTGCCTATGCGTTACTGTACCTGGCGCAGGTTTCCGGGCAGTCTGAATTTCGCACAGCAGCTCTAGATGCGATCGCCTATGAACAAAGCCTCTTTATTCCAGTGGCGGGCAACTGGCCCGATTTACGCGACTTCTCTAATATTATCCAAAGAAGTAATCTCCAGGATACCGATCCCATCGAAATGCCGCTCATGTCGAGCTGGTGTCATGGCGCAATGGGAATCGGTTTATCTCGTTTGGGGGGACTGGAATGGTTTGCCAACGATAACGTTCATCATGATATTCAAGTTGCAATCCAAACCACAAAACGTTTTCTCAGCCTCACGGGTGCGGTTGAACAGCTCTGCTGCGGCAAGATGGGGCAGATTGAGTTGCTAATTACAGCGAGCGCTCGGCTTCAGCAACCTGAACTACTCACCGATGCCTGGTTCCATGCGTCACAGGTGCTTCTCCAGTCCCAACAACGCGGCGGATATAAACTAGAACATGCTCTGCCTGCGAGCATCTATGCTCCGGGTTTCTTCCGAGGTGAGGCTGGAATTGGCTACACACTGCTGCGTTTGGTCACACTAGAGGGTTTGCCTTCGGTTCTCTTGTTTGATTAATGTTGAGGAGTAAGATTAATCAAACTGTAGGGATGGCATCAAGCCCTAGCAACAGGGGGCGTCAGCCATTTTAATAAAATACCTATTCCACGAGAATTGCAGCTTGTTTAATTCACTTTCCTTAATAGAATATTACGGATCTGGCAGGAAATTTTTCGCTTATTCTTATATATATGTGATTCAAAGCAAATGTACAAAGTTTTTCGAAAAAAATCTCTCGATCGGCTATCCTCTCCCGAAAGACTAGATCAACTGATTCAGATTGTCCGTCCTAAGGGCTGGTGGTGGCTGGGTACTCAAGGTATCTTGGTCTCCTCAGTTGTTGCCTGGAGTATTTTCGGACGAATTCCTATTACGGTAACAGGGCAGGGAATTTTGGTGATTCCACGGGATGTAGTTCAGGAACAATCCCTTGCAAATGCACGCTTAGTCAGCCTTAAAGTTCAGTTGGGGGAATCGGTTAAAAAAGGACAAGTTCTTGCAATCCTCGATCAGTCTGATATCGAACAAAAATTGCAGCAGGAACGTCAAAAGCTAGCAGACTTACTTGCACAGTTTCAGGCCGAGAACACGGTTCAAGCTCAGCAAAATCAGATTGATAGAGAACAGATTGAGCAGCAGCGACAGAGCCTTCAGGAGCAGAAGCAACAGGCTATATTATTTGCCGATCTGCTTAAGAATAGAAATTTAGCATCAATCAAACGACAGCAACAAAGTAGTGAGGTACAGATCCAACAGCTTCAGCCTTTGAGTCAGAGCCTACAGAGAAGTTTACAGTCTGAGCAACAGTTACAGCAGCAAGGCATTATCGCGGTTGCTCAAGTCTTGCAGACACAGCAGAATTATCTGCAAAACCTTGAAAAAATTGCTAGCCTGAACACACAGCTCAGTCAGTTAGATGTTCAGAAAGCTCAGATTGAGCAACAGTATCAAGAGAACCTGAGTAAGCTCCAAGATCTCCAGACAAAGTTGTTAGGACTCAATAGCAAGGAAAGGAGCTTAGCACTTAAACAGCGACAAACTCAAGATAATCAGCAACAACAACTGCGGGAGAGTCAGCAGACGATAGCCCGTCTGGAGCAATCCTTGAAGGAACAAGGTCAAATTGTTAGCACCGGCACAGGCAAGGTGCTTGAAATCAATGTTGTCCCTGGACAAGTCATTAATGCTGGACAGAGCATTTTGACTCTGCATCTGAAGCATGGGAGTATAAATTTGTCCCAAGTGGGGCTGGCTTACTTCTCGATTGGGGATGGCAAAAAGATCCAACCCGGAATGGAGATGCAAATTACCCCCGATACGGTAAAGCGAGAAGACTATGGGGGGATACTAGCAACGGTTAAACAGGTTTATACCTTTCCAGTTACGGCTGATACTGTGGGTGTGATCACCGGCTCTCCGGATTTAGGACATAAGTTGACCTCTAACGGACGAGTAATTCAGGTTAGCGCGGCTTTGCATCTGAATCCAGATAATTTCAGTGGCTATGCATGGTCGTCAGGAAAAGGACCGAAATTGCGGGTTCTTCCTAACACGACGACAACCACATTGGTCACAGTGGATCGGCGTGCCCCTATTACCTTCGCGATGCCGTTGCTAAGGTCAATTACCGGACTAGGGAATTAGATTTGACTGGAGCAGTCCTGTTATGTGGAAACCGATCATCAAACGGCTCAAGCCCCAAAGCAAACGTGTTATCGCCCCGACCATCCTTCAGATGGAAGCTGTAGAGTGTGGCGCGGCGGCGCTAGCAATTATCCTGAGCTATTACGGAAGGTTTGTGCCCTTAACGGAATTACGCCAAGCTTGTGGGGTTTCCCGGGATGGAAGTAAGGCTAGCAAGATGGTGCGAGCAGCCCGAAGATACGGCATGGAAGCCCAAGGGTATAAGTATGAACTGGAAGACCTCATAACCGTAGAGCCACCATACATTGTGTTCTGGAACTTTAATCACTTTGTAGTTGTTGAGGGGTTTCATAACAACAAAGTCTATATTTCTGACCCGGCTGTCGGTCGTCGCCACATTTCTCTTCAAGAATTTGACGAAGGCTTCACCGGTGTCGTGCTGATGATTAGACCGGGCGCAACCTTCCGTAAAGGAGGGAGTAAACGCCGCCTCATTCCATCGCTTTACAAGCGTTTACAAAGCTCGCAAGCAGCTTTGCTGGGCTGTTTACTTGCAGGATTGTATCTATCAATTCCCAAACTGGCATTGCCTGTGTTTACAGGGCAATTTGTTGATCAAGTGTTGGGGCAACAGCGGGAAGACTGGTTACGTCCGCTGCTATTGGGAATTGGGCTTGCCGGATTGCTAATTTTTGCAATCCAAGAAACGCAACTGCGCTACCTGCGTCGCCTCAAGATCAAACTAGGAATTAGCATGTCTGAGCAGTTTTTCTGGCACGCGCTACGCCTACCAATGGAGTTTTATGCCCAGCGGTTTGCTGGAGAAATCAGTAATCGGCTCAATCTCAATGACGACGTTGCAAGTACACTCTCTGGTCAATTAGCCACAACGACCATTGATATCATTATGATGATCGTCTTTGGGATTGTGATGGCGGCTTATAGCCCTGCGCTAACCCTGATCGCCTTTCTCTTTGCTGCGATGAGTTTTCTCGCTCTGCAATGGGTATCGCGCCAGCGGATCGATGCCAACATGAGCTTAGTTCAGGATCAGGGCAAGGTGGCGGCAGTTGCAATTTCCGGACTTCAAAGTATCGAATCGCTGAAAGCCTCTGGGCTAGAGTCGGACTTCTTTAGTCGCTGGGCAGGATATTACACAAAAGCAACGAATAGCCAGCAGGAACTCAGTGTACAAACGCAGGCTTTAGGGGTGTTGCCCAGCTTACTCACCAACCTGGCAAATATGGCAGTGCTGGTTCTGGGGGGGTTAAGTGTGATGGAGGGACAACTCAGTCTGGGGGGGTTGGTTGCCTTTCAGCTTTTGCTGGGGCAATTTCTCAGTCCGATTAGCAGTCTGGTCACGCTGGGACAACAGTTACAAGAATTGGTCGGGAATATTGACCGCCTTGATGATGTCCTGGAAAACCCTGTAGATAGGAACCTACAAGACTTCCAGGAGCAACTACCTATCCAGCAAATAAAAGTATCTCGCGACTCTACCAGGTTTAACTTGCAGGGCTATGTGGATCTAAATCAAGTTACATTTGGCTACAGCCCGCTTGATCCGCCTTTGATTGAGAACTTCAGTCTCTCTATTGAACCCGGACAGCGGGTTGCCCTCGTTGGCAGTAGCGGTTCTGGTAAATCCACAATTGCCAACATAGTTGCGGGGCTTTATCAGCCGTTCTCTGGAGAGATTTTGTTCGATGGTAAACCTCGCCATCAGATCCCACGTTCCGTCCTGACTGGTTCTCTAGCGATGGTAGCACAGGACATTTTTCTGTTTTCAGGAACGGTGCGGGATAACTTAACCCTTTGGGATACTACCGTGAGTGATCGCAATCTTGTGCGAGCCTGTAAAGACGCAGCCATTCACGACATCATTGTTGCCCTGCCCAGAGGCTATGATGCTGAACTGCTGGAAGGCGGCACCAACCTCAGTGGCGGTCAGCGACAACGACTAGAGATTGCTCGCGCGCTCGTGAACAACCCTACCATCCTGATTATGGATGAAGCGACCAGTGCGCTCGATGCGGAAACGGAACAAATTATTTTCCAGAATCTGAACCAACGCAGTTGCACCTGCATCATTGTTGCCCACCGCTTAAGTACGATTCGAGATTGTAACGAAATTATTGTGTTAGAGCGAGGCAAAGTGGTGCAGCGCGGAACACACGAGGAGCTATGGCAGCAACAAGGACTGTACGCAGACTTGATTCGGTCTGAAGGAGAGGCATTGAATGAGTCTCAATAGCTTACCAGGTATACGCTACAAACTTCGGAGTAGACAGCCGCTACTCTTAGATGAGCCGTTGTCCGCCTGGGTCGTGAATGGCAATATCTCTGTGTTTCTCATCCACACGATCGCAGGCACTCCGGATGGACCCCGGCGCTACCTGTTCAGCGCCAGTTCAGGAGAAATTCTATTCGGCAAATTCTTCCAGGACGACCATAATCCTTGCCAGTTGATAGCAGTTGCTGATGGAGAGGCAGAACTATTAAAGGTATCGGCAACAGACTTGCGTCAGGCGATCGATGGAGACAACCCTCTTGGCTCAACCCTTCAGCAACAATCTCTGCTGGCTGCAATCGACCAGTGGGTGAATAAACTCGGCTCGGTGTTTTTGCAGGAACTCGATCCACCCTCTATCATTCAACCCGCCGCTCCTAAGAAGTTGAAGGAAAGCAAATTGGTTTATCTAACCGAAGGGCAGCTATTGCAGCCTGAGGCTGAGCAGGTCTACTGGGTAACGCTGACTCAGGGTAAGGCTGTATGGATGGACCTCGATCAGATCGTGCTTGACGCATCATCGGGGCTTGTACCACTCAGTTCCCAAATGTGGTTGCGATCACTGGGTAGCACTAACTTGACCTTGCAACCCATTTCAGCGATCCAGCATCCCGATGCCTTGCTGCATGGGATCGAGATGACACAGAACCTATTGCTGGAGTACGTTGATTATGTCGAGCAGGAAGCCCTCCAGAAGGCAGAACAGCGGGTGCAGGAGCGGCAACGCCTAGATCAGCAAGCTACAGAGTCAACGTTTGAGGCATTAGCATCCATTCTGCAACCGGAAGAACCCGTTGCTCTGGTCCGGCAGAAAGATCCGCTACTAACCGCGATGGGGGTACTGGGAAAAGCATTGGGAGTGACCATTTATCCGCCCGCTAAGTCAGAGGACATCGCGCGGGTGAAAGATCCGTTAGAAGCCATTGTGCGAGCCTCTGGGATACGGATGCGGCGAATTCGGCTATCAGACCAATGGTGGCTTCAAGATTCCGGTCCCTTACTCGGCTACACACACGATGATGCTCCCGTGGCACTCTTGCCGATCAAGGGGAATCGCTACAAGCTGTTTGATCCGGTCGCCATGACTTACACCCCAGTGGATAGCACGATCGCCGCTACCCTGTCTGCTGAAGCCTGCACGTTCTATCGCTCCCTGCCCAATCAACCTCTCAAACCCGTAGATATATTACGGTTTGCTTTTAGAGGACAATCTAGAAATCTATTATTAGTTGGCTTGACTGCCATTTCCGCCACGCTGCTGACCATGCTCACCCCAATCTTGATGGGTCAGATTGTGAGCCAGGTAATCCCCAACGCCAATAAAGGATTACTGCTGCAAATGGGATTAGCGTTACTGGGGGCTGCTTTTGGAGTTGCTATGTTTCAGTTAACCCAGGCGTTCACGCTGCTACGGTTAGAAATTGCCACGGATGCGCCTACTCAGGCAGCAGTCTGGGATCGCACGCTTAAGCTGAAACCCGCTTTTTTTCGGTACTACTCTACAGGAGATCTCCAATCTCGCATTTCTGGAATCACTCAGATCCGCCGTATCTTAAGTGGTTCTACACTCACTACAATTCTCACCAGTCTTTTTGCCCTCCTGAATTTAGGATTAATGTTCTACTACAGTCAGGAACTGGCATTGATAGCAGGTCTTTTAGCATTGGTGTCCATCATCGTGACGACCATTCACGGGCTGCTCACGTTCAAAAAAAATCGAGCGCTACTCACCCTTCAGGGAAATCTCTTTGGGAACTCAGTGCAGTTGATCAACGGGATCTCGAAACTTCGGGTCAGTGGAGCAGAAAAACGTGCCTTTGCCTATTGGGGCAGACAGTATAGCCAGCGAGAAAAGCTGACGTTGGAAGTGCAGCAAATTGCGGATAGCCTCAATCTGTTCAACGTGGTACTCTCACCGATTAGCTCAATCTTGCTGTTTTGGATTGCGGTATTGTCGATTCATCAAGCTCAGAAAGCCGGTACAACAACCCTAACAACAGGTAACTTTATCGCATTTAATGTTGCCTTTGGGACTTTTCTAACCAGCGCCACCGCCTTCAGCAATACCCTTGTGAACTCGCTGCAAGTTCTAAACCTATGGCAGCGTGCCCAGCCAATTCTACGGGCTGAGTTAGAGGTTGAGGATAGCAAAACTGATCCTGATAGGCTGTCCGGTCGGTTGTCCCTGGATCATGTAAGCTTTCGCTATCAAGCAGATGGACCCTTAATTCTGGACGATGTGAGTCTGCGTGCGGAACCCGGAGAATTTATTGCCTTAGTCGGAGCCTCCGGTAGCGGTAAGTCTACGATATTGCGCCTTCTATTGGGATTTGAAACACCTGAAGCAGGCGTTATTTACTACGATTTTCAGGATTTAGCAAAGCTAGATCTTCAGGCAGTTCGGCGACAACTCGGTGTCGTCCTCCAGAGTGGCAGGTTACTATCCGGTAGTATCTTCACGAACATTGCTGGAGGAGCTTTAATTACTCAAGCTGAAGCCTGGGAAGCAGCGAGAATGGCTGGCTTTGCAGATGACATTACGGCTATGCCAATGCGGATGGAAACGGTTGTGAGTGAGGGCGGCGGCAACCTATCTGGAGGACAGCGACAGCGACTCCTGATTGCTAGAGCTTTAGTCCTTAAGCCGAAAATCTTGTTATTTGACGAAGCCACCAGCGCTTTAGATAATAAAACCCAGGCAATTATTAGTGATAGTCTGGCAAGATTGCAGGTCACGCGAGTTGTCATCGCTCACCGTCTGAGTACTATCCAGAATGCAGATCGGATATACGTGATTGAAAAGGGTCAAGTTGTGCAGCAGGGTAAATTTGAGGAATTGAGTCAGCAAGAGGGATTGTTTGCCAGATTAATGGCTCGACAGAGGATAAGCTGAAAGGATGTCTCTTGAAGTATAAATGGCTACGCTAATCGTTTCACCATAAGTCGAACCATAGCAGCATAGATAAAGGCTTCGGAAGTAGCAGGCAAAGCTTCATAATCAATGGTCAGTCGTCGATGTCGCACTATCCATGCTAGAGACCGCTCAAATATCCAGCGCCAAGGTAATACTTGATTTTCTGAGTCAAGTCTTTACCCTCATAAATCTTCACTTTGGTAAAGTGTGAATATAGCTCAAGTGGTACTTTGAGCGGGTGGTGTTTCCCAGACAACATCTGTCCCGGTTAGACGATCAAATTGAGGTCGCCAAACTCATGCCAAAGATATTCCTGCTGCACAGCTTCGCCATAAGCCGATTGAATCACGTTAGCCGGAAGAAACGCGGTGAGCAGATCAAGATGGCTGGCTTCTGGCTCATGCAATCCGGTTAACAACCCCTCCACAGCTTTCAACTGGTGGTATTCGGTAATCCGCAAGCGCGTGTAGTCGTGCTTGGCCTGCACTTTGCCTGTTGCATCCACTGCCGACTCTAACGCTCGAACGACGGTCGTTCCAACCGCAATGATTCGTCCACCTGCCTGATGCGTTTGATGAATTTTTGCAGCCGTCGCCTCACTAATGAAGTACTCCTCTTCCGAAGCAAGATGCTGGGCATCAAGATCGTCATCCATGTAAGAGGACAACCCCGTATGCAGAACAATATGGGCTGTCTGGATGCCTTGTCGTTGTAGCTCAAACAATAACTTCCAGGTGAAGGCTCGACCAGCAGAGGGCATTTCGGCTGACCCCGGTTCTTTAGCATAAACGGTCTGGTAATAGTCTAAATCCCAAGGAGCAGAGACATACTCGTAACGAATCGGCTGCCCTAGAGCGTGTTGATTAATTCGGTGCCGGATTGAGAGAATCGCAGTTTCCAAAGTCGGGGAATGTTGCGATCGCGCCCCTCGACAATCGCACTTAGTCGTGGACTGAAGTGAATCTGCATTCCGATTTGCAACCCACAGGTAAACGGCTCGCCCTGCTGACACAGCAGCAACGCTAGCCAAGCATCATCGGGAAGATGCTCGGCTAACCGCACCTGCATGCAGGTTCCTCTAAGCGCTTCGCTTCCTTCCAGGGCGGCAGGAAGGGTGCGACTGGAATTGAAGACAAGTAAATCACCAGGACGGAGAAAGTTACCTAATTGATTAAAGCGGCTATGTTCGACATGGGAGGTTTGGCGATCGATAATCATCAATCGCACGCGATCACGAGCAATACCTCTACGCTCTGGTGGCGCTTTGGCAGAAAGCTCTGAGGGAAGCGTGAAGGAAAAGGGGGCAGACATGAATAATTCCTGTTTACTTAAAAATGTGCCAACGCTTAAGCTGCTACGTGAGTGGCATCCTCATCCTGTGCCTCAAATCGTTGCCCATGTACAGCTTTGGATTCATCCGATGCCAAATAGACGAAAATATCTGTGACGGTTTTGGGGTCAGCCCATTGGCTTGGATCTTCTTCGGGTTCAGCCGCCCGGTGCATTGCGGTATTCATATTCCCAGGATCGACCCAATTGACGCGAACTTGGCTGTCTTCGAGTTCGGCTGCCCAGGTTTGCGACAGTCCTTCGAGTCCAAACTTAGAAATGCCATACGCCCCCCAACCCGGATACCCCGTGATACCTGCATCACTCGTCACGTTGACGATCGAGCCGCCGCTCTCAATCATGGCGGGCAGGACTTTCTTGATCAGCAGAAACGGTGCGATCAAGTTGGTATTGAGAACTGTACGGAAATCTTCTAATGGATAATCGAGCAAAAAGGGCATTGGTGAGGGTCCGATCGCTGATGCATTATTGATCAAAATGTCGAGATGTCCTTGAAACTCATTGAGCGTCGTTGCCACGACTCGTTCAATATCTTGCGGTTGGCTGACATCCGCGGCGATCACCAACACAGTTGTTTCAGGCGCGGTGGCTTGAATCAAACGGCGAGCGTCTTCGAGTCGCTCAGCCCCACGCGCAACAATGGCAAGCCCTGCCGCTCCTTCACGTGCGAAGGCAATTGCCATCTGCAAGCCCAACCCCTGTGAAGCGCCAGTGATCAGGGCGTATTTCCCTTGTAGTCTGCCCATACGTTGATTCCTATTTGGCTTAATTGTCGATGACCTATACTTAAATCATACTCGTAATGAGTATGAGTTGCAATTCCGCTCTCATCAGCACTCCATCATTCGGACTGCTACCGGGCTAGCTCGAAGATGGTAAAGTTACAATCGGTCCAAGAAACGCTGCTCACACAGCCTTAAATCTTTACCTGAGTTCGCATGAGGTGATAAACATATCAACCTCCTAGCGTCCCTTAGAACAATTAAGAGTAACCATAAAAATCTCATCGAACACTGCTACCTGGTGGTACATCGCGCTCAGGATGTAAAAGAACTGGATGACCGTCAACGTCTATGGCTAAAAGCATTCCCTGACTCTCAATACCTCTGAGTTTTCGAGGTGCAAGATTGACAACTATAGGGACTTGCTTACCAATAAAATATTCAGGCTCAAGAAACTCAGCCAGTCCAGTAACAATGCTTCTTGTCTCGCTCCCTACATCGATCTCAAGATGTAAAAGTTTATCTGTTCCTGTAACTTTAGTCGCAGATAAAACTGTTCCTATCCTAATGTCTAATTTTTTAAACTCATCGAATGTAATCATTATTGTTAGCCGCACACTACATAACATTTAAATGGGACGTTCCCAAGGTTCACTATACTGCCTATACCCAACCCGTCGAAAAATAGAAATCATCAGCACATTATTTACAGCCGTATCACAAAACACTCGCCAAACTCCTAGTTCTTGTAATACCCGTGTTCCTTGTGACAGCAAGTCGTTTCCGTACCCAAGACCTCTATACTTTGGCAAGACCCCTATATCGTAAATTGTTCCTTCTTCTAAACCATCTTTCGTGCAACCTTTAAAAATCACTGGAAGCACAAACCCGACTATCTCTCCCTCTTCATTGACCCCGAATTGCCACCATTCATCTTTATATGAATATCCTTCTCTTGCCGACTTGAGAAACATATCAGCTGCTTGCTGAGGATCTCGTTCTAAGATTTTCTTCTGATGATTTGCATCGAGTGACGAAGCCATCACACTTGCCACAGATGAAATTAATATGTCATCACCTACAGCTGAAACAGGTTTAAATTTCAATCGAGATGGAACGTCGATCAGCGGCTTAGGCTCTTCCCAAACAAAGGGCACTTTTAAGTAAGTTTTCTGATTCATACACCTTTTGCCAACTAAGCAACTGCTCGATGCGCTACATTTTTACTATTTATACTACATTATAATACAAATCGAGTTCCAGGTATTTTGACATTGAATAATAACTAGTATTTTTCAAACCGCTGCCATCGCCT
>Ga0213881_10000643_pt1 | contig 20279 bp, 14 predicted proteins | sample BarmaccoBMER_R08_FD_160104 | JGI IMG/M metagenome (GOLD analysis project Ga0213881, IMG submission 160104) | Barbacenia macrantha exposed rock microbial communities from rupestrian grasslands, the National Park of Serra do Cipo, Brazil - ER_R08 ... | reverse complement strand
TTGACCGGAATCGCTTGGAGAAATCATTATTGGTCAGTTTGGGGGCGGATGTACTACACTTTAGTGACGCTAGGTGCTGTGGCCTTTATTCCCTTCCTGCTCTCCTGGAATCTATTAGGGTTTCTCTATTAGAAGATGTCATCTGCACGAGGACTTTTAAACTGGCTATGGCAGCAGTTGCAACTCAAACCAGGTAAGCCAGCTATCCTCTCCACTCTGCGTATCATGTTGGCGCTCAGTGGTCCGCTGGGAGTGGGGTTCCTGATTGGTCATCCCACTGCCAGTGCGATCGCAGTCATGGCAGCCTTGTTTGTTGGGATGGTAGACGTTGGTGGAGCTTATCGCCAGAAGGCAACTGCAATGATAGCGGCAGCGATTGGGGTGACTGTAGCGTTGCTAGTTGCGAATCTGGTTAGCGACACTCTATGGTTATCCCTCCCAGTCACCTTTATTGTCATATTTATTGCTGGCTTTGTCGGTCTGTATGGTAGACCTACAGCAACCGTTAGCCTGATCGTCTCGATCATGTTTGTTGTCGCGCTAGCTCGATTTGCTGCGTTTCCCAATTTGTCTACTGTGCTTGAGCAATGTGCGCTGTGTTTAGCAGGTGGTATTTGGGCAATGGTGGTGTCTCTAGGACTGTGGGTTGTGCGCCCCTATGCTCCTGCTATAGGTTCAGTAGCCAAGTGTTATTCCACTTTGAGTCAACTTATTGCATCCGTAAGCAAGAAACCATCAAATCCAGAAGCTTGTCAGGAGTGGGCAAAGCAATTCTTGCAAACGCAGGATACCGTAACTCAGGATTTGACTGCTGCTCGTAACGTTTGGCTATCTGTGTGGAAAAGGTATGATGCAGCTAACCCACGGGGAAATCAGTTACTCATATTGATTGAGGATGCCAACCAAATTCTCAATTCGGTTGTCGCGCTGGTCGAATTATTAGCAATTTCTGCCGAGCATCCAGTGTTCCAGCAGTTGCAGAGCGAAATGCAGCAACTGCTGGAACAATTGGCAACGACTCTGAAAACGTTGTCAGAGACAAGCGACACAGAAAAAATCTCAGCTGGCTTGAGAGATGTGGAGCGATCGCTGGAGGCACTGGAACACCAACGACAAATCGTGCGTTCTCAAGTGATCGATCAGACAATCGTTATTCAAACAGATGACTTTTCGGATCTGGTCAATCTTGGCAACATCGCCGCCAGTCTGAAAGCGCTGGCACAACAGGTTGAGACTGACGCAGATATCTTTGTAAAAATGCGACGGGGAGAACGATACAGCATTGCTCAACGAGACACTTCCCGTCTTAGTTTGCTAGAGGAGCCTTCAATATTTGATAAGTTGCGGGAAAACCTCACATTTCATTCCGTACACTTTCGTCATGCATTACGACTGGCACTGGTGGCAACGATTGCTGAGTTACTAGCTAGGGTGTTGCAAGTTCCCAGAGGCTACTGGATAACCCTAACTGCTGTGGTTGCCCTGAAGCCCGACTTTGGTGGCACATCCCAAACAACGGCGCAACGGGTTATTGGTACCATCATCGGTGGAATTATCGGTATTGCACTGGTTCTACTCATTCACAATTGGGCAGTGATTCTCATCTGTTTACTGCTGCTGATAATCACTGCCATGCTGGTCAGACCACTGAGCTACAGTCTATTCATCACGCTGCTCACTCCCGTCGTTATATTGCTACTCAATGTTATTGGTACGGGTGGTTGGAAGCTTGGGGTATTGCGTGTGCTTGATAGCTTAGGAGGAGGTGGATTGGCACTGCTCGGTAGCTACTTGCTATTCCCCAGTTGGGAGCGACAACAACTTCCGACACAACTAGCTACGACAATTCGAGCCAATCTTGATTACTTTCAACAAGTCACTGCCAGCTATCTCAACACCCGACAGACTCCGTCTTATGACGCCATTAGTAAATCGCGTCGGCAAGCAGCACTGGAAAATGCTAATGCGGCAGCGGCAGCTCAACGATTGTTTAATGAGCCGCATCATGTTCGGGGAGAAGTCGAACCCGTAACAACGCTAATCATCTACATTCGTAGTTTGTTTAGCTCGGTTACAACACTGGCAGAACACCAGAGGAAGTTTAGCGGAGAGTACCAGTTTGCAGAACTCAGGCGATTCACCGATGCCATTGTCCAAGTTCTGGAAAACTTAGCAGATATTCTCCAGCTAGGAGGAACACCTTATCCTTTACCAGCGTTGGATACCTATCTCAACACTATTTGCCACCAGACAGAACAGCTTCACACTGCTCGAATGTCTGAGCTTAATGTAGATCTAGGCGCTATGACTGGAACATCGCAAGCTATACAAGAACAAACTCCCGTTTCTACGGAATTGGAGCGGATTGCTCATGCAGTCAAAGCTATGCATAGTGCTGTCACCCGCTTGTAACTAACAGGATAAACTCTTAGTTCTTTGAAGATGGGGGGAGTATGTCTTTAGCTTTCTTAAGAACTTGTACCAATCGAGCTGTATCTAGTGATTGCACAATACTGAGGGGCAAAGGAGGTTGACTGAGCGCTTGAATGGAGGAAGCACTTAGATAAGGTAGGTATTTTCTTGCTCCTGCTACATAAGTTTGGCAAAAGGCTACGCTCAATGCTTTCATGTACCGACGAGCCAGAGCAGGATCGGGACCAATAAACTGAGCAGGGATTGACAACGGATACTGTTGTTCATTGTCTTCGCTAGTGATGGAGAAGTGCGTTCCTCCTTTAAGGACTACCAGATATTTTTCCTTTGCCTTCAACCAAGAAAAAGGAATAATCTGTTCCAATAAAGCAGGAGCAACAAAATCAGCGCTACCACTGACAAACATGATGGGAATTTGAATTTTGCTGAGACTATCTCGTCCGAAGATGCTGCTATCAACGGGATTAATCACGATTGCGGCTTTAATCCGTGGGTCTCGAAAATTGTATGGAATCTGGGGCAGTTTTAGAGCTTGGCACTGGAGCAGAAGCGACAAATTCAAGGTGTCATTCAAAGTAGTGCAGCTTTTTCGTAGTTGCTGGAAGTTGAAGGGTGCGCCAGCTAAAGCTAATGCTGTGTAACCACCAAAAGATTGACCGATTATACTAGCTTGTTGAGTGTCAATTGGCAATGAGGGGTCAGACTGAGAGCGGCGCTGGAGTTCGTCTAGTAAAAACTGCACGTCTAAAGCTCGGTTAACAAATGCGCTTGCTGGCGATACCTTACTAGCCAAACCGTTCAGCAAGTCTTGCAATTGTTGAGCATTGCTACTCGGATTTTCAGGTATGGCAACGGCAAATCCGTAGGAAGCTAATTGCTCGGCTAAGTAAGCAAAGGTACTGCGGTCTTCGCCTAAACCATAAGAAATGACAATAATTGGAACTTTAGTTTTGACTTGGGGGAGATAAATATCGGCAAGAAATTGACGAGAGTTGCGAGGATCGTCAAACATTAGTGTTTGCTTATTCCAAGAGAACTTTCCCCTTTGTTCTAGATTTAATACTTGAGAAAAATTTACAGTTTCTTCCCGAGTAGTAGCAGCAAATTGTTGGGATATCAGTGTGACTGCTTGATGAGTGAGATCTTGTAATTTATTCAAATTATCTTTCGTCTGAAGGACAAGTGGTATATCGATACGAATAGCATTACTAGGAAACTTCTGTAGTATGTTCAGCAATGTCAAACCTTGGCGATCGGCTGCTGACAAAATTAGTGCTGCTCGGAGGGCATAGTAACCCGATAAACCCGATTGAGTCTGAATCAATTCGCCTATTCGTGCCAATAGAGTTTCACCGATAGGGGAGTAAAAGAACTGTGAAATTGCCACTGGACTCAGATCAATTCGCCTGACAAGTGTTTGTCTTAGTTGTGCTAGTTGCTGGGGTTTAAGACGTTTAACGTAGGGGGCTAAGCTAGCGTTAACCTTGCCAGTTTTTGCGTATGCTTGTAAAGCATTGATAGGAATAGATCTCTCAAATGCCCCGGCAACAATCTTAATTCGCTCCGCTCCCAAGGCAGGATGTATACTCCCGGCAATTGGAAGCAACCAGAGCGAGATTGTGATCGCTATCCGTTGGCAAGGAATTTTGATGGCGTGTGTACACCGAGAAGCCCAAGTCCGGCTAGGAGCAGGGGATAAAGTAGAATGAGGGAAACTCATGAAATTAATTCAAAGAAAAAGCAATCCATTGAGATACTGAACTATAACTCAATTTGCCTTGATCAAGAACTATAATTAGACGTATAAACAAAGAGATAGAGTTTTGAGGCTGGAGGAGTATAAATTAAAGAGAGATAAGCGCTAGACTGAAGCCAGTAAAGCATAATATATCTTCTCCACTAGTTTTCCACTTTGTTAATGTAAACTAGATATGATAACCAACTTACAAATAGGATTAGCTAAAGCTAAATATTATTCTTTCTATCTAGCTTTATGCTTAGTAATTATTAAATCTTCCAATACTTAATTTATAACTTAAGAGCAAGAGACATCAGCCTTAAAAATCAATTAAGACGAGATGAAAAGCAACTATCTTCCCTGCTGTAAACACTGTAACTATTATCATGGAGATAACAGCATTGTGTGTGACATACATCCCTATGGTCCATGCAGGAGTACTTGTAGTGATTTTAGCCCTAAAAACAAATACAACACTTATCAAAAAAACTTTTAATGGCTATTCGTTTATCCACTCACAGCACTAGCCTCATCGTTTCGGGGTTACTCAGATTCCCATCTGGTAGATTACACAGCACAGGAGTTGCACGAGCGCTTCGAGGCGATCAAGGCACTCAAAGCTGTGTGGGAAGAATTTCCTTGGCTGCGTCGCTTATAAAAGTGGGTAGTGATATGGAAGTAATGGTGAGATAATACAAGTATTCACTTAAAAGAGCTAGCTGCAGTATATAAAGGTTGTTCAAATGGATCTTATCAGAATTTTATGTGCCATTTTGCTGCCGCTATTGGTAAGGACTTTTGGATAAATATCGTTTTAACACTCCTAGGTTATATTCCTGGGATCGTTCATGCAATCTGGGTGATTGCTAGAACCTGAACTCTCCTCTGGTTGCTAAGGTCACCGATTGTCTCTACTACGCTCACGCTGTGTCAGCTCACTCCGACGGCGTGGCATACCTTTAATTTGTCGAAAAGTCTACTGATGAAACCGTAGTGTCATAAAGATGAATCGAGCGACAAAAATAGCTGCAATTACCCAGGTTCCTAAGGACACCTCATGAGCTTTCCCCTGGAATGATTTGATTAGAGGATAAGAGATGAAGCCGATAGATAAGCCTTCAGCAATTGAGTAAGTCAATGGAATCATGAAGATTGTCAAAAACGCTGGAATCGCCTCTGCTAAGTCACCCCAACGAATTTCAGCAACTTCGCCCAACATCATGGTGCCGACAATTATTAAGGTCGGTGTCGTGGCAAATGCTGGAATCGCTGCAAAGACGGGAATGAAGAATAAAGCAACGACAAACAAAATTCCAACTACTAAAGCCGTGAATCCAGTGCGACCTCCTTCAGCAACACCTGCAACTGACTCCACATATGCTGTCACACTAGAAGTTCCGAATAGTGGCCCAACTGTTGTGCCAATTGCATCCGCCATCAATGCTTGATTGGCGCGGGGCAGTTCACCATCTGGACCAATGTAGCCCGCTCGCATTCCTACACCCGTAAGAGTGCCAACGGTGTCAAAAACGTCTACGAACAAGAATACGAACAGGACTGCTAGCCAATCAATGAAGTTACTCGCGTTTAGGTGAGTCAGTCCAGTGAATGCCTGCCCCAATATATCTTTTGGGATCTGCGGCGGTGCGAAAACTCCTTGGGGCCAAGGAGCAACACCGAGAATCCAGGCTAGTAGTGCTGTGGCAAAAATCCCCCAAAGTAAAGCACCTTTGATGCGCCGCACGACAAACGCGGATGTGATTAAAAGACCTGCGAGTGCTACAAGGGTATTTGGCTGACTCAAACTACCAAAGGCAGTTTTGGTCACTTCATTCGCTACGATGATTCCAGCACCACCTTTGTGTACGTCACCAGATAAACCAATGTAGGCAATGAACAAACCAATACCAGCTGCCGTAGCGTGTTTGAGCGTAGTTGGGATAACTTTAATTAAGAGGCGGCGCACATCTGTGAAGGTCAGGGCAATAAAGACCAACCCCTGGACAAATACACAAGACAGAGCTAGTCGCCAGTCGATTTTTAGTCCTAGTACCACAGAAAAGGCAAAAAATGCATTCGTTCCCATACCGGGTGCTAGACCGAAGGGATAGTTGGCAAATAACGCCATGCAAAACGTGCCTACTGCTGCCGCCATCACCGTCGCTACAGCCAATTGAGAGAATAGATCGTTGGGTTTGTGGAGAAAGATTGCATTTGACAAGATAATTGGGTTCACTACCAGAATGTATCCCATCGTCATAAAGGTGGTGATACCCGCTAGAATTTCAGTTTTAAAGTTGGTTTTGTAATCGGCAAACTTAAAGTAGTTAGCCAGTGTTGCTTGCCAACCTGTATACGGTGCTGCTGGCGGACTCGAACCTAGAAGTTCTTTCTCATCAGTCTGGCTACTTTCAATCCTTTCACTCATTTTGATATCTCCAAAAACGCTTAAAAATGTTGTTAGCGTTGATGCAAAGTCTCATAGCTATCAAGATAGTGGAGAGCGTATACTAGCGACACGCTTAACAATATTTGCCCCAAACTTGTTGTGTTTGAAATACAGCATTATCAAATTCCTGGAGTTCCTTTGATACCAAGAGTCTCTCACTTCTTGCGCTTCCGTTCGGATGCTAATTTTGAGATTGTTTTCTCGATCGACTAAGAAGCGATCTTCGGCGAAACGCTGGTTGCAGAAGCCTTAGATCTACGCTGCCCCTGTCTTAGGCTGATGGCATGGTGAATCACGAATCAATAAAAATGCTTGTCTTAGCAGAGTTATTTTTCGTACTTCGGACCTTAGCTAAAGATACATTTCCGTCTACACAGTTTTTGTTACTTGTGATACATTCATTTGTTGTGCATCAAAAAAGAATTTGAGATGATTCGTTCAGGTGATTTGGAGATGGCAACATAGGGCAATACTCATTTTGTCTGCTTTACAGCAGGTGACGCTTGCAGGTTCGTTGCACTTTCTTCTTCTGAAGTTACTACATCAAAAATTTTAGTTATCATTCTATGTATACTGTATACAACAAAATCCACTTAAATTGTATCATAAGATACACTATAATGCTTTCCATCTGGTATCTCTAAAAGCACGTCTTTGCCCTCTAACTATTGAGCAAAGCGTCAAATTGCCATGTAGCAGAAGGCGGCAAATGTGTTTAAAGCCAACTCAACTAAATTAATGCTGCTATCAACTGAGCTGGCGGTAGATTTTTTCTAACCAATCTCGTTCTTCTTCCACGGCAGGCAGGTAAGCGTAAATTTTTGCCTGCCACCCATAACTATGCCACCAGTCGTCATTGCTTTGCTGAGTATGAGACTCAGATTTATCAGTCATAAAGGCGATCGCTTTTTGCCAACCTGCCTGAAGCAACCCCCTTACTTTTGTTAGGTTGCTTGTCTTAGTTCTAGGTTGCTGCCGACTAATTAGTTCAAGCTTTCTGTAGAAAGAGCACTGTTTCTTGCTTTGCATATCACTTTTTGAGTTAAAATCTGTAACATCTGTTACCATATTAACACATATTATAGATTCAGCCCGCTCTGGCGGCAAAACTAAGCTGGGTAGTGTTGCAAAGATTTCCTCTCACACAAAACGATAGGGGGCATCATAAAATGCCTCTTAAATCCAGGACAAAACCTGGAAGTATATCTTCTCCAGACAAACTAGTGGGAGCTGACAGAACCTCCTTATAGAGTAGTGATAAACACGGAGGCTCGGCGCTGGACGTATCGCCACAAAATGATTAAATTCATATTTTAGATGCTACCGAAGGTGACACCCTGTTGTTTAAGCCACTTGCGGTAAGCCACAGAATAGCGATCACTTGGCAAATGTACCTCTGCTTGCAAGTCCAAAGGGAGGCGTCGTGGTCGCTGCGATTCTACAACGGCAATGTCTTGACTTACAATCTGGTCTTGCCTAGCAAGAAAGGCTTGCTCTGGAATGTTATGGAGATAGTTCTCAAGGAGCCAGAACCAGAGAACGCACTCTTCCTCATTGATTGGAGTAACTATGAAAAATAGACTCATGAGACTATCGTCTTGTGCGCGTCGTTGGAAGTATCCAATTAGGGGATGGCAGAGGTGATACTGAGTCGTAATAAATAACATCGGTGCTGAGGGTTGTTCCGACCTTGTAATTACTTCCCACACACCGAATTTGAAACTCATACCATCTGGATGCAACTCTAAGTCACAATGCGTTACCTCTGGATGGCTGGAGTCTGCGAATACTCCTTTATGCACAAAGGCAAAGTGGGCTGGATCGATGAGGTTTTCAACGACACGTAGAGGGCTAGACTTAAAGTGGTAGGGACCGCAAAAAATTTTGCGACAGGAGGAGTCTTCCCAGTCTGGAAATGTAGGTATATTATATTGCGGTGTTCCTAAACAAACCCAAAGTAGATTGTAGCATTCTTGAATATGGTAAGTTTGGATACAAGCTCTTGCGGGGGGCGGCTGGTCCGGGCTAGCCGGAACTCGTACACATTTACCTTCGGTGTTAAACGCCAAGCCGTGGTAAGGACAAACAAGCGTATCTTTCTCGATCCATCCCAGAGAAAGGCGCGCTCCCCGGTGAGGGCAAAAGTCCTGCCAAGCCAGAGTTTTGTCCCCATTGTGCCAAAGGACTAAATCTTCACCTAGTAGACGCTTTTGTAGAACGGTTCCGGGCTGCAAGTCTTGTGAGTGTGCTAAGACATGCCAATTATTTTGTAAAAACTGGTCTTGCACCATGAAGATTGTACCCATCGGGTGAGTAGAGATTATGATAATTATCCCATTTAGTTAATATTTAGTCACTTATAAAGCAAACTACTGAGTACCTCCCTGCCAAACACTAAAGCAATGTAAAAGCGTGCAGTCATTGAGTCAATAGAAATAGTAATGAAGCCTATCCAGTAAGCTTACTTCCCACATTTGGAGACCTTCTAAAAGCTATGGTATTAGCGTTAGATGTGCAGCAGCGTTGACTACAACGGCGTCTTTATCCCAGAGCATAGAGTAGTATCCAATTTTTCGCCAAGAGTCAACCATGTCATCGTAATGCGGGTGAAAGGCATGGCCTGACTGCCCGGTACTATTGATTGTGAGCGAGTTCTCTAAATTTGCCATATCTACAATCATCCGCATTGACGGTAACCAAGTTACAGCGAAAGAACCAGTAGCATCCTATTCAGTTGCATTTACTATTGCGCTACCACCAGCAACAGGAAAAGGACCGCGATTGAAAAGATTTTCAATCGGAGCAATTCCCGATTCACCTAAAGTCAAATTGCGGAAGGTAACAGTGTGTAAGCTGCCCCAACGCCAACGGTTGGAGTTTTTGCCTGCGACACGCTCTAGTTCATCCACCGCTTTAGTAAAGGCTTGGCGAAAGATTTGGTTGCGACTTTCAACAACACGGGTCTTCTTGTTGTCCCACCAAAAACTATTAGGTTGCTTTACTAGCTTTCTCATCACTTCAAACCAGTGATCGCCACCGGAGAGCCAGTAAAGTTTAGGTAGCTCATCATGAAATGTATCAGCCAGAAGATGTTTCCAGAACACTTCAAAGAGTGCAGCGGCAGATGCATCTATATCCTGCCGAAAATTCTAATCTTGTAGCAGACCGCGTATACTTTCCAAATGGTTATTATTTAAGGGGATTTGTAGCAATATCGGGATCATTACTTCAGTGTTAAGGTGCTTATTGTCCCCCTGCATTTGTTTAATATCAGTAAAGTTGATAAGATGCATTTTCTGCTTAATCATATCAACAACCCGCTGAGCACGATAACCATAATCCCATTCTGAAGTAATTAGATAGGGATAATCTGAACCCACCATAGCATTATTAGCCGTTGCAATATATCCTTGAGTAGGATTAAACGCGAAAGGCAACTGCTCAAATGGAATATATCCTTTCCATTCAAAGGCATTTGTCCAACCAGGAACAGGATATCGCCATCCCCAAGGGTGCGAATCGGAATCTTTCCTGACATTTGGCAGCCAATGTTAGCTTCTACATCCGCATAAATAAAGTTCTGACCTGGAACGTCAAAGTCTTTAACAGCAGCACGAAACTTGTCCCAATTTTGGGCACAATTTAGCCCCAGGACAGCTTGAAAAATATTGGAAGGTTCCAGCGCGGTCTAACGTAAGGCAACGGCATAATGTTTAGGAAAATTAATCAGCTCGAAGAAGATAGCCGTTCACCACTTCCTACCTCGACTGGCTCCGGAAGATATAGCCGCTCTTCATCAGCATCATACTCAAACAATTCTGCGTAGCGTCCCCAATCTACGGCTGTAGCAAATTGACGCTCGGCTTCTGCATGGGGATAGTATTCATCGAATAAATCGATAAAGAAATCCGCTCGCATTGAGCCATTCTTCTTTTCCCGCAGTGTTTGTACTATGCAGACCAAAACTGGTACGTGCCTCATGACTTGCTGTCGGAACAGGTCTTTACTCCGCAGAATGGTTGTAGTGGCAAAATCTTTCCCAATCTCGGTTAGCTTGACATCCCCCTGAGTGACTTCAGCAAAGCCCAGAAGCACGATGGCGTCCAGGATTGGCAGGAGATTATCGACGGGTAGCTGGATTCGTTCTGCCAAACGAGGAATGTCATCCGTACCTTCTGGTTGGTCCACAATCAGTTCTAACAAACCACTAATGCCTCCCACTCGTACATGCGGCAGAGGGTTTGCATAGGGCGAACGGGAGATAGACTCATGAGGTTGGGGTTCTAGGACAGGTGATTGCGGGGCTACAGCTGCAACCTGCCCAGTCACTTCAGCTTCTGGGTTGGTCATTACTGTGTAGATATAGTCCACCAGGGATTTGAAGCGATCGCTATTTCGGTCGTGAGGTCGTGGCAAATCAACCACGACCTCACCTCGGACATGTCCCGGATTTGCTCCCAGGATAATCACCCGATCTGCCAGAAACACAGCTTCTTCAATGTTATGAGTGACAATCAAAATGCTGCGTGCTGGAAAGGTTCCAGCATTCCACAAGTCATCAATTTCGCCACGTAGGTTTTCTGCTGTCAGCACATCAAGCGCACTAAACGGCTCATCCATAAAGAGCACCAGTGGCTTCAGCACGAAAGCCCGCGCAAAACCAACTCGCTGCCTCATACCACCTGATAACTCTTTAGGATAAGCACTCTCGAAACCATCCAAGCCAACTATATCAATTGCTTTGAGTGCTTGTTGCCGTCGCTCCTCCCGACCAACGCCCCTTGCATCCAGCCCTAACTCAACGTTTTCTTGTACCGTCAGCCAGGGCAGCAGTGCAAAGCTCTGGAACACCATTGCCACATCATTATTGGTACTCTGCAAGCGTTTACCATTACTGATGACTTGTCCTTGACTCGGCGGAATCAAGCCTGCCATGATCCGCAGTAACGTACTCTTACCACTGCCACTGCGTCCTAGCAATGCCACCACTTCACCGGCAGGTACTGTCAGGTGAACATTTTGTAGGACTGTAAACTCCCCTTTGCCTTCTGGCAGCGGAAAACTCTTACTAACCTGCTCGACTGCGAGCAGGACATCATTGGTAACTCGCTTAGTCGTCATGCTGGCTCCCCCGCAACAAGATAGTTATAGATGATACTTTGTTTCTGCTAATTGATACAGACGTCGCCAAAACACTCGGTTGAGTCCTACAACGAATAGGCTCATCATTCCAATCCCTAACGTGATGCGCGGCCAGTCGCCTGCTGCTGTTGCCTGAGCAATGTATGATCCCAAGCCAGTTGCTGTCAGGGTGGTTTGCCCCCAAGCAACAACTTCCGAGACAATGCTAGCGTTCCATGCCCCTCCACTGGCCGTAATACCACCAGTGACCCAAGCGGAAAAAATACCTGGGATGATTAACTTACGCCACAGCTGCCAGCCATGCAGACCCATACTTGTTGCCATCTCGCGCAAATCAGTTGGGATGCTGACGGCTCCGGCAATGGAGTTGAACAGGATATACCACTGAGCACCTAGAGCCATCAGCAGGATACAGCCCCAATTAATGCTGATGTGGGAACGAATGAAAAAGAGCGTAGCAAAGGGAAAGATAAAGTTGGCTGGAAAGGATGCTAGAAACTGCACTACAGGCTGCAACAGGTGTGCCAATCGCGGGTTAAATCCGATTGCTACTCCAATCGGTGTCCAGACTAAAGTTGAAAATACGAGCAGCACTACCACGCGTAACAGGGTGAGGAATCCCAGTCCAAAGGCTTTGGCTACCTCACTCAATCCTACAGTTGTCAGAATGAAGTGCAGTCCAGCAGCTAATAGCCCACCAGTTGCAATCAGCAGCACAAAGTTGTAGAGGCGATCGCCCAATTTCTGCTGACTGGTTTCTGCGATATGTGGTGAACGCTGGGGAGTCAGCCAAGATAGAAAGTGATTGATAACTTCGCCCAGTGGAGTCAGCGCTTGTCCAAGCAAATGGGGGATTCGTGCTGTTTTCAGCAGATCGTAGAGCCAGGATTCGGGAGCCTCAACGGCAGCACTCTGTTCCATTCGGAACTTATCCGTCCAAGCGACTAAAGGTGCCCAAAACAGTTGGTTTACTAGCAGAATCACTATGGCAATGGTTAACAATGCCCAGCCCAGGGCAGGTAAGTCCTTGGCTGCGACTGCGGCTGCAACGTAGGAGCCAATTCCGGGCAAGGTGTATTGCCGATTCAATACACTGATGGCTTCGCTAGCAGCCACAAAGAACCAGCCACCTCCAAAACTCATGATCGCATTCCAGAGCAGCCCAATTGTTGCTGAAGGCAGCTCCAACTTAGTGAACCTCTGCCAACCTGACAGCCGATAAAGTGTCACAGCCTCATCCAATTCTTGTGGCACCGTTCGCAGCGATTGGTAGAACGAAAAGGTCATGTTCCACGCCTGACTGGTGAAAATCGCAAAGATGGAAGCTGCCTCTAGTCCGAGCAAGCTGCCAGGAAAGAGGGCAATAAAGCCTGTGACCGTGATGGACAAAAAGCCTAGTACTGGAACTGACTGTAAGATATCGAGCAATGGAATCAGGACTCGCTCAGCACGGCGGCTACGGGCAGCAATGTAGCCATAGATGAAAGTGAACAGTGTTGAAAAAAATAGGGCAACAAACATTCGCAGGGTCGAACGCCCAGCGTAGTAAGGCAAATTACGTGGGTCAAGGCTAATGCCTGGCACGACATTTGGCGGTACAAAGCTCACCAGCGTTCCAGCACCTACCCGTGCAATTAGTGCTATTAACACCAATGTGCCAAGTATGACAGCAATATCTGCCAGCCCGAAGGGTAACCGTCGCAGTGACTCAGGAGAAGGAAACGTTCGTTTTAGCATGGAAAGAGGATAGCAAAACTTAGCAGATCTTTCCCTTGCTAGGGAGGCATTATCATTCTTTGCGTATAATATCAGACAGCTTGACACTCCCCGCGATGAATCGTTGCATAATTCCCATTGTCAAGCTACAGGTTGCATAATGTAGCCTCAGCCAATGAGTAGCGTCTAATATCAGTGAAGGGAACATTTTGGTTCGGATTGTTCATCGACTTAGGCAAGTGACGCATGACCGATATCAAAGATGACTTAAGGCAGGTTCCTCTGCTCTCTCACCTTGATGAGACTCAGCTTCAGTGTATTGCCGATAAAGGAGTAAAGGTTCATCTCCCAGCAGGAAGCTTGATTGCCAAGCAGGGCAATCCGCCTGATGGGTTTTATATTATCCTGACAGGCAAGACGGAGTGGACGCGCCGGGTGGGGCAGCAAGAAGCTCACGCTGTCACCTTGGTAGCGGGAGATGTGTTTGCTGAACTGATTCTGCTATTAGATGAACCATACCCAACTACAGGACGTACATTGACAGATGTAGTGCTCTATAAGTTGGAGCCAGAGCAGTTTTGGGAGATGTTGCAGATATGTCCAACGGTCATGCGTAAAATTCTTAAGATTGCAGCACAGCGATCGCAAATCCACGAATCCGTCACCCAGCAGCAAGCTAAGCTTATCTCTTTAGGAACAATGTCGGCAGGGTTAGCCCATGAGTTAAATAATCCAGCAGCGGCGATTCGTCGGAATGTAGAAACCTTAGAGCAAGTGCTACAAAAATTACCCACACTAGCCCTCAAAATCAAGCAACAGCCTATTAGTTCAGAGCAAGTCGATTTTTTGAGCAATTTTTATCAGCGATCGCTCCAAACTGCCATGAAGCCCGCTCAACACGATGCATGGAGTCAAAGCGAAGCTGAAGACGAACTTACCGATTGGCTAGAGGAACATGGAGTAGATAATGGTTGGAAGCTTGCATCAACACTAGTTGCAGCAGGGCTGAAGCCGGATGACTTAGAGCAGCTGCAGACTCAAGTCACTTCAGACTCTATTGGCAATGTGCTGACTTGGTTAGAAGCGACACTGACAGGTAGCTGCACGCTAGAACAGATTAAGCAAAGCTCAACTCGAATTTCTGGTTTGATTCAAGCTATCAAAGACTACTCCTATATGGATCGGGGTCCACTCCAAGAGGTGGATATCCATGAAGGAATTGAAAGTACCCTAACCATCTTAAAACATAAACTTAAGTATGGAGTTGAGATTATTCGAGAATATGGTGAATTACCTCGTATCTGTGCTTACGGTCGGGAACTCAATCAAGTATGGACGAATCTGATCGACAACGCTATTGATGCCATGAACGGCAAGGGACAATTGCGGATTCACACGGCACAGGAAGGCGATCGCATCTTAGTCGAAATTACAGATAATGGAGTTGGCATTCCGGTCGAAATTCAGCCTCGCATTTTTGATCAGTTTTTTACAACAAAGGAAGTTGGGAAAGGAACAGGACTTGGACTTGATATTGTTCGTCGCATTGTAGAAGGACAACATAAGGGCAGCATTCGATTTGAATCTAGACCTGGAGAAACTCGCTTTCAAATTCGGCTACTAATTAACTTTGCTAAGTGCTGAGTCTCAGATGTTATTATGATCGATCTCAATATCCTACGCCAAATTCCGCTATTTTCTAAACTAAGTGACGAACAATTTGAATTCGTTGAGCTGGGGCGCGAACGATGGCTAGAATCAGGAGAAATTCTAGCAAATGAAGGAGAACCATCAGGATACTTCTGGGTGCTACTAGAGGGAGAAATCCAATTTACAAAGCAGGTAGGCGATCGTCAAATTCCTTGGATGAACTTTGGTCCTCAGTCTTATTTTGGTCATGAATTAATTCTCTTAGATCAGCCTTACCGCGTCACGGCACGAGCAATGCTTAGAAGCTGCCTGTTAGAGTTTGATACTCAGGCTTTCTGGAAAATGATGGAGTTATGTCCTGCCATCAGTCGTGACTTGCTGATTGTCACCGCTCAGCGAACGCAAGACCTGGGAATGGTATCAATGCAAGCAGAAAAACTAGTATCTCTTGGCACGCTCACCTCAGGACTTGCTCAGGAACTTCGACGGGTATCTGTCAATGGACGGCAGGCTGTTGAACACTTGCAGAACTTGTTCAAGTGGCTCCAACCCCTGACGGTCAAACTCAATGCCCAGCGCATGTCATGTGAACAGCAAGAATTTCTGCTCAATCTCCAACAGACGATTTTAGAACGCATGACCACCCTGCCAGCGGCAACTAACCCTCAGGCATGGCAGGCTCAGGAAGAGAAAATCATTCAATGGCTGACTGAACGTAGCATTCCCCATCAGCAACAATTTGCCCAGGTGCTGACACGAGCAGGTTTAGATACTGCTGTCCTCGAAGATATAGAGAGCGTTATTCCCTCTGGAGCGGTTTGTGCAGTCTTAGCCTGGTTAAAAACAACCCTTAAAAGCCTAGCTCTGGCGAATGATGTCGAGTCGAGTACGCTGCAAATTGCTGAATTAGTCCAAGCGGCAAAAGATTACGCTTACCTTGACCAAGCCCCTTTGCAGGAAATGGATATTCATGAAGGAATTGAGAGAACTCTAACCATTCTCAATCATCGGCTAGAATCTGGTATCACCATTGTTCGGGAGTACGATCGCACATTGCCTCCCATTTGTATCTATGGCAGAGACCTGAATCAGGTTTGGACTCATCTGATCGACAATGCTATTGATGCCATGGCAGGGCAAGGAAAACTGGTCCTTCGGACTTCTCAGATTGAAGCTAGGGTATTAGTAGAAATCATTGATAACGGTCCTGGCATTGCACCTGAACTTCAACCCTATATCTTTGACCAATTTTTCACCACAAAAGCGACAGATAATGGAACAGGTTTAGGATTACCAATTGCCTATCGAGTCGTGGTAGACCAACATCACGGACAAATGCAAGTCTGTTCTGAACCTGGTTGCACCCGCTTTCAGGTCTATCTGCCAATGAATCTGACAGAATCTGGCATTCCGTCGGTAAAACCTCAAGTTGCATAACCTATAGCTTACCATGCCAAGTTCCCTTAAACCTGTTGTCCCACTAAATACTGCTCTCCTCCGCCGTGTCCCGGTGTTTGCTAATCTACCGGAGATGAAACTGCAATGGATCATCGACCAAGGTAAAGAAATTAGGCTTCAGTCTGGCGAACTCTTGCGTGCCGAGGGAAGTCCGGCAAATTGCGTGTTTGTATTGCTAGAGGGAAGTTTAAGTCTGACTCAACGTGCTGGCAATCAAGACATGCTGCTAAAACAGATCGATACTCCTACCCTATTCGGTGAGGTGCCACTGCTAATGGGTGTGCCCCAGTTTTGGGCAAGCGGACGAGCCACTACTGCTTGTCATGCCCTGGAGCTGAGTGCAGAGACTTTTTGGCAATTCATGAGCTTGTGTCCAACGCTAGCAATGACAGTTCTACGAACGATGACCGAACGCGTGCGGGAGGCACAAATACTGGCGCAACATCGGGAACGCTTAATTTCCCTGGGAACCCTAGCCGCAGGTTTGGCACATGAACTGAATAATCCGGCTTCGGCCGCTCGACGAGCTGCGCGTGAGTTACGAGAGGTTTTTCCCATTCTACAAACGCGGACCTTTAAGCTGACGCAAAAATCGTTGACTGATGAACAACGCGAGTTTCTCACGGCTCTTCAACAAGGTGCCATTACCCAAGCCCAAAATGCATCACCACTAGACCCTCTCACCCAAAGCGATCGTGAAGATCGGATCGTTGAGTGGATGGATGCTCATAATATCCCAAACGGTTGGCAGTTAGCATCAACGTTAGTTAACGCGGGATTAGACAACAAATGGCTCGATCGCATATCTGCCCATTTGCAGGGACAACACTGTCTGCATGAAATTCTGTTGTGGCTAGATGCGACATTAACTGTTGTCGGACTTTTGCAAACTCTAGAGTACAGCACTGGGCGAATTCACCAACTTGTAGGAGCTGTACAAGATTACTCCACACTTGATGCGGCTAATCTGCAAGCGGTTGATATCCACGAGGGTTTAGAAAGTACGCTGACGATTTTGGGACATAAGCTCAAGCGAGGCATTACAGTTATTCGGGACTACGCAGAAGATCTACCCGTAGTGATGTCTCGCGGACATGAGTTAGAGCAGGTGTGGATGAATATCTTTGATAATGCTATTGATGCAGTCATGGCTCGTTTCAGCAAGAATCCATCTAGTGTTCAATCTGAAGTCGTGTTACACGCGAACCCACTCTTTATTCCTACAGGTTGGCAAGGCATAGTAGATCATTCATCTCTATTCGAACAGCAGCAACCGACCATCTGGATACATACTCGCTGTGAAGCTGATCGGGTACTCGTTGAAATTGCAGATAATGGAATTGGCATTCCGCGTGAAGTTCAACCCCACATCTTTGAACCATTTTTCACCACAAAAGAAGTGGGTAAGGGAGTAGGGTTAGGACTTAGTACTAGTTATAAAATTGTTGAACAGCATGGAGGGGATATTCGCGTTATGTCTCGACCCGGTGATACCTGTTTCCAGGTTCGTCTTGTAACTCAGTGTTGATATCCCCCCTTTGCCGTTCTCCTTCAAATTTGCCAAACTCGCGGTATGCAGATGGGGCGTCCTAAAAGAGAGCTGCGCAGGAGTTGCCATACATCTATAAACCAGTTTCTCGCCTCGGCTGTCGAAGCACCACGATATCGACACAATAGTCCAGATATCAGACGGGTAACACCTGCTTCACCTTGCCGCTCTTTAGATGTCCAAAGCGATCGCGCTTGCATAACGATTTCTGGTGCAACCGCTGCCCCAACCCAGCTCAGGCTAGCAACAACTGGTTGTCCAGCTAAGCCATGAGGGCTATCAAGCATTTCTTCCCCTCCTTTTAGCCATTGTCGGTCAATCCAAAGCGGATGACCTTGTTGCCAAATTTCAGTATGTGATCGCCACTCTCCCTGCAAAAACCGCTCACCTCTGGCACTGCGACCAAACCGCATTATCTCCCAGCCCAACCAGCTTGCTCCTAGAGCCAATTCGACCTGTAGGCCTTGCCGATAAATTGCACCGTTAAATACAATCGTCTCCAGGGGAAACCACTCTAAACAAGCACCCGCTGCTACTTGCATATGCATGTCTTGTATAGCTTCCAACCCGTTGCTACGATAAATCTTACTAGCCGTAGCTGTTGTAATTAGGGAATGGGCATCAGGTTCAAGCTGGAAGTTGAGCGAGAGGCGATCGCCCCCCACAATTCCTCCTGCTGTATGCAACACAATGGAGTGACAAACATTTGGTCCTTCAGGATAAAACGATCGCTGCACCTTCAGTGGTGCTTGAGTCCAATTACGAGTCAATTGGGTGGCACCATGCCGCTGGGCGAAAACCAGCTCTAGACTTCCATGCCAGCCCACTGAAGTTTCTGCATCTATCAGAGATCTATTAGATTGATTCACAAATTATTCTAATTATCTAAATTTCGTAGTGCCAGAAGGGCAGTTGCTCGTGCAGAACGATAAATTTACGTTGAACGCGCTGAATAATTCCCTGCTTTTCAAAATCATTGAGCAGTCGTGTAACTGTCACTCGAGTTAAACCAAGCAGCTCAGCAATTTCCTGATGAGTTAAGCGTAAGTCGATTAATTTCCCTTGTTCGACCTCTTGACCAAAACGCTTTGCCAACCATGCAAATAGCCGTAGAAGCGAGACTTCAGCTTGTCTACAGTGCAGAATTTCAATTAATTCTCCTGAACGTTGAATATGTAAAATCATGGCGTCAGTGGTTTGTGACCAACTGAGATTGGGGAGGAGGGTTGCCTCTACTAGAGTGAGACATTCTATTTGATAGGGGTCGGCGTTGGAGAGGATTCTACCAACAACATCCCCTGGACCCCATAAGCCCAGATTAATGCAGTTTCCATCTTCGAGCCAAGTTAAGGTTCGAACTACCCCAGTTTCAATTTTCCATAGAAAATCTTGCTTTAAGGGCAGCAGAGAGCGGCGAGTAAAAGTCTGTCGCGTGATTTTAGACCAAATGGATGGAGTGGAAACAGTCATAATTGAGCCTTTTCAAGGTTTAATCTACTTAAAACCTATAAAAATATCGTATTTTTTGAGTAGTAAGGAGAATTGTGTCACAGACAGCCCTCAAAAGCAAGTATGAGCAGATTCAACAGCTTGCTACTGTTCGTGACAATGAGCATCTGGGTGTAATCGAACTCATGCGTTGGTTTCAGACGGAGCTTCTACAAACTCAGACCCCATATTCCCTGTCATGTGGACAGCCCAGTAACTGTTCTCCCTTCCCTTAATGTTTTTTATAAACCCTCTCTGTAGTATTTTAAAAGAACTTCTCCCGCTTCTGACAAATTTCTGCCAATTGCAATAATCCCTTCTTTATGCCCACCCATCACAAGAATCTTTTCTTCAATTAAATTATCTTCTTTGAAGAATCTGATAATTTCCTTTGCGATTTCAGGTGTACCATAAGGTAAGTCTGTAGGACTCGTAGGAACTTTGTTCATTAATCTCCTCCATAGTCCGAAATGATGTACGTGAATGACTGCATTGACTGCTGGGCTAGCGTCGTATACGGCAGCGTGGGTTAAAGACTCAGAAGAAGCTTTAATTGGTCCTTTACAAGTCAAAGAATTTTTGTTTATATCGAAATCAATCACCAATGCATAATGAGAGGGAGTCAAACACGAAAGGTGACCAGTTTGGGTATTAGT
>Ga0213881_10000642_pt1 | contig 20280 bp, 26 predicted proteins | sample BarmaccoBMER_R08_FD_160104 | JGI IMG/M metagenome (GOLD analysis project Ga0213881, IMG submission 160104) | Barbacenia macrantha exposed rock microbial communities from rupestrian grasslands, the National Park of Serra do Cipo, Brazil - ER_R08 ... | reverse complement strand
ATACGCGACAACGCCGTGCGCTTCCGTCGGGCCTGAGCGCACCAGCCGAAACTGCAGGAGTCGGGCTGGCGGCGGCGCGATCCGACATCCCATGGCTACAACCGGCCCCGGACAGTCTGCTCTACGGCGCCACCGACGACCCGGCTGTCGTCGTGTCTCACCGCAACACCGTCCGTCTGGCGTTTATCGCTGCGCTGCAGCACTTGTCACCCCTGCAGCGCGCTGCACTGGTACTGCGCGACGTTCTGCGCTGGCCGGCAAGGGAAGTCGCCGAGATGTTGGACACGTCGACAGCGGCGGTCAACAGTGCATTGCAGCGCGCCCGCGCACAACTGTCAGCGGCCGCGCCGGTGCAGGACGATCTCAGCGAACCCACCGACCCACAGGTGCGCGACTTGCTGGACCGCTACATGGCGGCATTCGAACACGCCGACGTCAAAACACTCGCCGAGCTGCTTCGAGCCGACGTCGAGCTGGAAATGCCACCCATTCCCACCTGGTTCACTGGACGCGACGCCGTGTGCTCATTCATGGCTAACGTCGTGCTGCACACCCCGGATCAATGGCGGCTGATCGACACCCGAGCCAACGGTGCTCCCGCGTTCGCCCTCTACAAACGCGCAACCGATGGCTCCTTCCGCGCCGCCGGTGTCGACGTGATCTCATTGCGAGACGGGCGCATCGCGCGAATCATCGCGTTCAACGACCCGCGACTGGTCACGACATTTGGTCTCGCCGAAACGTTCCCGCAGCCACCGGACCACCCGACGCCGGCACACAGGTGAGGGACGGCTCAGTGCTCCAAACAGACGAGCTGACCGTACTGGCCGACGCCACCCGCTACCTGTTGGGCGGCATGCTCTTGGTCCGTGACGCCGACCTTTCGGCACCGACACCTTGCCCGGACTGGGACCTGGGCGCGTTATTGCGCCACCTCCATACGTCGCTTGATCACGTCACCGACGTACTGGCACCGCGCGAGTTTCGCGATCGACGCAACTATGACCCTAGGTGCGATGCTGGCGCCGATCCGGTGGCAGCCATCCGCGCCCGAATCGTCGACCTGCTCCTGGCGTGGCGCGCCGCGCCGGCCCCCGACCGATGGTGTGAGATTTGGGGTCGCAGCCTTCCTGCCAAAGTCGTCGCTTACGTCGCATCGATAGAAATGGCGGTGCACGGCTGGGACATCGCACAGGCATGCCAGACAGACCGCCCCATCCCCGCCGACCTGGCCGCGGCTCTGCTGACAGTGTCACCACCACTCGCCCAGGCCGGCGAAGCCGGGAACGTGTTCGCCAAACCGGTAGCAGTCGCCACAACTGCGACGCCCAGCGACCGGCTTCTGGCACTTTTCGGCCGGGCAACCATCCTAACCAGCTAAGGACAAAGATCATGCGGGTATTCGTCGCGGGTGGATTGGCGAGCGGTCGGCCCGCTCGTTATGAGCGTTCGACGGTCTTCTTCAGGCTGTGGAGCATCGCACGCCAGTTCGCCGTGGCCCCTTCGGCTTCGGCTTCGCTGCCGTTGTTGTCCTGACTGAGCACTACGTGGGTGCTGCCGCCGTGCTCGTCCAGTTCGTAGGTCAGCGTGTGATAGTTCTCGGGCCGATCGGGCTGGCCCGACAGCGGGCTGAAATGGGTCACGCGCAAAAGCCTGTTCTGCTCGACGTCGAGGATTTCACCCTTGTCTTCGAACGGCTTGCCGTTGTACTCGCCTCGCCACACGATGGGGCTTCCCGGACGCCAATCCGTTTGCACCTCCGCACCGAAGAAGTACTGCCGGATTATGTCGGGGTCGGTCAGCGCAGTCCAGACCTTCGTTGCTGAGGCTCCGACATCGACTTCAGCCGTGGCGATGAAGTTCGCCATGGGGCTCCCTCCTGATAGTGAAAATATGAGCGAGTCATATATTCTTTCCAGGAAAGCACGCTTGACGTTGTCGGTCAACCCTTATGGGAGGCTAATGGGAAAGTCGCGCGACGATGCTCGCCTGATTAATCTCCTCGGTGCCGCAGCGATCGGCCTGAACGACGCGGCAGTTGGCGATGTGGCGGCGGACGGGGGCCTCGACTGCACCGCGGCGGGCGCGCTCGTTGCGCTACTTGATCTCGCAGAGTCGGGCTCGGTCCGGAGACTGAGCCAGATGCTTGGACTCACTCACTCGGGCACCGTTCGGCTGGTGAACCGGCTAGCCGATGCCAAAGTCGTTGAACGCGCAGCCGGCCCAGATCTGCGCACCGTCTCGGTCAGACTCACCCGCCCTGGCCGCGCTGTGGCAAGGCGAATACGCGCTGGGCGCCACGCCGCCATCGCGACAGCGTTAGCCGGCTTGACTAGACAACAACGGGACCAACTCACCGTCGCCTGCGAGGTGCTGATCACAAACATGACAATGGCGCGCCTCGCCCGACGCACCGCCGGCGCACGCCCCAGCGGTGGGGCACTGTGCCGAATGTGTGACCCCGCGGCGTGCGGACGCCTCGCCGGTGGCTGTCCGGCAGCCGGGGCTACGGCCGGTTTCGATTCCGAATTCAGTTGGGACTAGTAGTTGAGACAGGCACGGGGTTGAAGCTCTTATCCGCAGGTGCATGGCACGACGGCGGACCGCGCATCGGTGTAGCACATGTGCTATTCTTGCTGCGTGGAAGTTGTTGGATTGCGCGAGCTGCGCCAGAACGCCTCCGAGCTCGTCCGGCGCGTCGAGGAGGGCGAGGAAATCACCATCACCGTGGCCGGGCGCCCGGGGGCCCGACTGGTGCCCGCGGCCCCTCGAACTTGGAGACGGTGGGCCGACGTCACCGATCTGTTCGGCGGTCCTCCGGACTCCGCCTGGGATGCCGACCGAGAGGCGATCGCCCACGACGTGCGCGACCCGTGGGCGGCCGAGTGAGAGCGATTCTCGACACCAGCGTGGTCATCTCGACCGATATCGAACCCCTTGAAGGTGAGCTGGCCATAAGCGCGATCACGCTGGCGGAACTGCATTTCGGGGTTCTCGTCGCGAAGAAACGAAAGGTGCGTGCCGAGCGGCTGCGACGCCTGCTGGTACTTCAGCGCACCTTTGACGCGTTGCCCCTGGATGAAGCTGTGGCAGCGAGCTACGGCCAGGTGGCGGCAGCCGTCGTCGACGCGGGACGTCAGCCGCGGGCACGATCAATGGACCTCCTGATCGCGGCCACCGCCCACGCGCATTCGGCCCGGCTCTACACTCGCAACACCGACGACTTCGACGGCCTCGACGACCTCGTCGACGTCGTGACGGTATGACCGGGCCATCTCGAGTTGACATCCCGACGAGCATTAATCGAGACACGGTGCGCAAGAAATCGTCACTCGGTGACACCTGGGAAGAGCCTGCGGGCCGTCAGCTGATCCGCTCGTCGAGGTGGACGGTGACCTCGTCGCCGACGTCCTTGCCTAGCGCGTTCAGGAGATCCCTTTTGACGGCCAGCTTGTGGGTGCCGTCGCCGAGCGCCATAAAGGAACCGCGGAAGGGGCGGCCGTCGACGGTGCCTCGGACCTTGACCAGGCCTCGCGTGCGGAAATAGTCGGCGGAACCCGGCATTACGACATAGGTCCAGCCGCCCTTGTTCGGACTCTTCTGCACGGGCGCCGTGAAGCGCTTGTCGAGCTGGACGTTGCTCATGACTTCCTCTCCTCCTGCGTGACTTCGAGCCCGTTTCCGTCTGGGTCGCGGAATGCGAACATTGGGGGCACGCCTGGCCAGTGGAGCAGTTCGTCGACGTGCACGCCTTGTTCACGCAGCTGCTGGTGTACCGCCGCGGCGTCGGGGCTCGCGAGACGGATGCCGGTCTCGACGCCAGCGGGAACGCCTTCGTGCGCCGGCACGAGGGCGATTGTCGTCGGCCAGCCGGGCGGGGACACCGTGATCCAGCGGCCCCCAAACTGCGGTAAGGGCACGTCAAGCTGCTTTTCCATGCCCAGCTTCTCGGTGTAGAACTGAAGCGACCGGTCCTGGTCAGTGACCGGGATACCGATAGTCGCGATCCCGGTGATCGACTGCTGAACTGCGTTCATCGTCTCTCCCATCTGTGTGATGCTTAACCTCCAGCACTATGACGAACGAAGCGTCCATGAATCGACTGCACGAATAGCGACTATTCATTGCGGCGCCCTCCATCGGCTTGTGCCTGTCGCTATATAAGACCGGCCGAGCGACCGAAACTCATCGTGCGCGTTGGCGCGGCTGCCGAAATGGACCTCTGTTCACCACGAATCGTTGAGACAGGAACTGATCGGTCCCACTTGTCTAGATGGGAGAATGGAACTTGGTACTCAGCTGGGCTATTCCTGACGGGCATGGTGGCCGCATCGAGGAGCAGTTATGGCCGGAGTGGTTGGAACGTTCGTCTTGATTCCCGGGGCGGGCGGCAGCTCGTGGTATTGGCACCGTCTGGTTCCGCTACTGCAGCACGCCGAACACGAAGTGGTCGCCGTCGATCTTCCCGCCAGCGACAACCGCGCTCATCTGACCGACTACGTAGCCAGCGCGATCGCGCAAGCGGCCCACGGTAGCGGTCGGCGACCTCTGACGGTGGTGGGCCAGTCGATGGCCGGATTCGTGGCTCCTAGTGTCGCCGCGGAGCTGGCGGCCGACCGCCTCGTGCTCCTCAACGCCATGACCCCTCGCCCCGGCGAAAAACTCGGGGAGTGGTTCGCAGACACCGATCAACCCAACGCTGCACGTCAATTCGCCATCCATGAAGGACGCTCTCCCCATGAGGGTGTCGATCCGCTGGTCGACATGTTCAATGACGTCCCGCAAGATGTCATCGATCAAGCGTTGGCGGCCGGCGAACCAGCACAATCGCAGACACCGTTCGCGGACGTTTGGCCGCTCACCGCCTGGCCCGATATGCCCACTCGGTTCCTCGCCGCGCGAGCAGATCGCATGTTCCCACTGACCCTGCAACAACGCGTCGTCTCAGAGCGGCTCGGCATCGACATCGAACCGATTGCGGGAGGGCACCTCGCCGCGCTCGGGCGCCCTGACGAGCTGGCCCAAGCACTGCTTACCGATCTAAGCTAAGACAAGACAGGATCTGATCGCCTGGCATTCCCCCGGCACGAGGTGCGCTCGTGGATACACCCACAAGCCGGTCGCAACAACGAAGACGAGTACGAGTATCGGCTAGGCGTCTACGTCGTTGTGACCTATCACAGCGACAGGTCGGCCGCTGACGACGTCTTCGAGAGGGCGAATTTTGGCGCTAGGGACCCGATCCGAGCTGGCTGTTCTAACTGGCAGCAACCGCCAGAGTCCGCGGTTGAGCCGCTTCCACTCCCGGTACTCGTCGGAGTTCAGCTGCTGCCCAAAGACAGTGGCGATCGCGACGTTCCGCTGGAGGTAGGTTTCTTCGTTGCGTCGCCACAGCCGCGCACAGCGATAAAACGGCACCGCCGGGTGCAGGTGATGCACCAGATGGTAATTCTGCGACAGCATTAGCGGGGTAAGCAGCCACTCCATTCCGACACGGACTCGGGTCGCACAGTAGCGGTTGCTGCGTTTCATCACCTCTAGCCCGTGATGGGGCAGCCAGTCGAACCACCACCCCAGAAGCGTGATCGCAATGCGCTGCGGAATCAGGAAGACGACGACGAGCGTCCACATGTTGCCGGTAATGGTCGCGACCGTCAGAACAGCCATGCTGAGGATGAACAGCACTGCCGTCTCGGCGTACTCGGCCGTTGGTCGGCTCCGCCAACGCCGGATGTAGTAGATGGCGTAGAAGAGCTCGGCCGACGGCCAATGCAACGGCAGCTGCCACGTCGAGGCCCGCGACGCGAACGCGTCCGGGTCGTTTTTGTCGTCGTTCAGATACTTGTGGTGCGCGATGTGGACGTACCTAAACGCCGCGAAGGAGAACATCGGTGTGACGAAGACCAATGCCAGCCGCCCAACGAGCGGATTTACCCAACCTTTGGAACTGACTAAGTAATGCACCGCTTCATGCACCACCGTGAACATCGCGACGATCACGGCGGCGTTGACCGCGATCGTGATGCCGATCCAGACCCGTCCCGCGAGACCCGCGGTCGTCGAAAGGATGAACACCGTCAGCGCGGTGAGGTAGATCACGACCGTCGGTAGGGCGAGCGTGGGTATCGGTTCGCCAGGATTACGGAGCGCCCGAGGCCTGGCCGGCTGTGACGCCGCACGGTCCGTCTCATCGAAGATCGACATTCACGCCCCCCTGTGGATCTACGTATCTCCCCGACGGCCATGGGCCAGCCATATTAGTCGGCCCTAACTAGAGAAAGCATAGGGCACCCGTTCAACCCACCCGCTGATTTGCCGCCAGCGGTTCTCGCGGCTGGCGGTAGGCCGACGGTCCGGCCTGGGTGCGAGAGAATGGCGGTGCTGGCGCGGCCTGCGACGCAATCCGTCGCGCCGCCTGCCGGGACCGGTGACGGATGCTCATTTGACGGGCGGCTACCTGCCAGTGCGCTCGCGGTGCTTGCACCCCGGCCAGCAGCAGGGCCGGCGTTGGCCTTCCTCCAGCTCCTCCAGTGTCCGGCGAATGCGGCGCTCTCGGGTCGTCTCCTGCTTGGCATCCTCGACCCAGCAGATGAACTCATTGCGTGCCAAGTGCGTGATGTCTTTCCAGGCAGCGAGTGCCGCGACGTTGGCGATCAGCGCCTCGCGCAGGTCTGTGGGCAGCTTGTGCACCGCCCCACCGGGCACTCGCTGGTTGCTCACAGGGCCAGGGTAATCCCGACCCGGCTCGACGGTTAGGCAGCCTCGGTATCGGCCTTGAGCCTCGTCAAACCCTTCTCGAAGGCCGAACCGACCATTTTGTCCATGGACGTGAAGATGCCCATGATCCGCGTGAGGGGCGTCACCGCTCCCGTCATGGACCATGTGACGGCCGTGCCGTCGCCCGAGTCGTCGAGCGCGAACGTTGTGGTGCTCTGCGACCGGAACGGCTTGAAATTGCGTTGATCGATCACGACCCGTTCGTCGTCGACGGCGTCCACAATCTCCATCCGGCCGGCGCCGGCCTTGAGATTACCCGACCACTCGTAGACGGCACCCACCCCTGACTCGGCGCCGATGTATGTCCGGTCCATCGCCGGGTCCAGCTCCTCAAAGGGCGACCACGCACGCCACCGGCGGAAGTCAATGATCCGCTGGTAGATCGCCGAGGCGGGGGCATCGACGCGGATCTTGCGCTCGACCTCATATGTGTGTGCCATGTCAGGCCTGCGCGATGCGGACGAGGTTGCCCGAGGGGTCGCGGAACGCGCAGTCGCGCGCGCCCCAGGGCTGGGACGCCGGCTCCTGGAGCACCTCGGCGCCCGACGCTCGAACCTTCTCGAACGTGGTGTCGAGGTCATCGGAGCGGAAGATCGCAGCCTGCAGCGACCCCTGTGTCACGAGCGACAGGAGCGCGTCGCCCTCGGCCTGTGAACGACCGCCGTGCGGCTGGGACAAGACGATGTCCACGTCCTGGCCCTCGGCCCCAACGGTGACCCAGCGGAAGCCGTGGGCCGCGACGTCGTTGCGGACCTCGAGGCCGAGCGCGTCTCGGTAGAAACCCAGCGCGGCGTCGGGATCGTGGACGGGAATGAACATCGTGGAGACGGTGACTGTCATGAGACCACCGTAGGGGCACCGACTCGTCGCGTGCTTCTCCGATCCTGCTCGGTGCGGGTCGAGCCAGCCAGTCGACAGCGCTGTTATGAACCAGCGGACTGCTATAACGACTGGCGGTCTTGCATACCGACCATCGGTCTAATAATGTCTTTCAGGCAGTCCATACAGGCACAGCACATGGAGAAAGCAGTGAGCACATCAGAGCAGTCGCAGATGCGTACCCGCATGTTCGCCCGCACGTTGGGCCCGTTCTTCGCCATCGTGCCCACCACGGTTGCGGTGCGCGGTTCGTACATGCGCACGCTGTTTACGGAATTCAAGGCCAACCCCATGTGGCCGTGGCTGTTCGGCGCGATCCTGCTGATGTTCGGCCTGATCATCATCGCGTTTCATCAGTACTGGCGCAGCCCCGCGGCAATCATCGTGTCAGTGGTGGGCTGGATTATGGCGGTGCGCGGTGTGCTGCTGCTGACCGTTCCCCGGGTCTACAACGCGGCCGGCAACGCCCTCTACAGCTCGGGTGCGACTGCGGGGATATGGGTGGTGTGTATCGGCTTGGGTCTGGCCGGGCTGTATCTGACCTACGTCGGCTGGAAACCGGCACCACGCTCACCGGAAGCGACGGTCAGCGCGACCGGGGATCGCTTGCATGCCGCGGGTGATTAAGCACCCCGACATCCGCCGGGGCGAGATGCTCGACCGCGCGTTGGTGCTGTTTTTGCAACGCGGATACGACAATGTGAGCCTCAACGATGTGATCGCCGACGCCGGAGTTTCCAAAGGTGCCTTCTATCACTGGTTTCCGTCGAAGGACGCGCTGATCACGGCGTTGGCCCGCCGCAGCGCCCACGACGGGGCCGCGGCTGTCGAGCACGCCATGGCCGCGTGCGGTGGTAATGCGTTGGATCGGCTCAACGCGTTGTTGCAGGCCGGTTTTGACGTCAAGGTGAAGATGGGCGTACCGGAGCAGCTCGCGGCGATGGTCCCGTTGCTGCGCCCCGATAATGCGCACCTGTACGGACGAATCGTCACCGCCGGTGAGGAGCTGGTGCGGCCGTTGCTGACCAGGGTGATAGCCGATGGGGTGGCAGAAGGCATCTTCGACACGTTTGACCCCGAAGGCGTGGGTGACATGATCCAAGCCCTTGCCGCACGCACAAACTCGAAGTTCCTCGACGTGCTCGACGCCACCGACGAATCCGCCAGAAAACACGCCATCGACGCTCTGACAACCAGGTTCAGGCTTCACGCACTGGCGATCGACCGCATCCTCGGGCTAGCAGACGGCAGCATCACCGCACTGACCCGTGCCCAAGTCCAGACGCTCGTCGCGGTGATGCCACGAAACTATTGACAGCCTCCGGGTGGCGGACACACAGCCTTACAATGTTGAGCGCAACCCAGATCCCGATCCGACCATGGGCCGCTCAATATCCGGTTGGAGGTCACCTCATGGCCGTCGACGTCCTGCCGCCGGGTCCCCGACTCCCGGTCGCCGCTCAGACGGCCGCCTGGCTGATCCGCCCCTGGGACTTCATGGAGCGTTGCGCGGCCCGATACGGCGACACGTTCACCATGAGGCTGGCCGGTGAGTCGCCCTTTGTGATGGTGTCGCATCCGGATGCGGTGAAAGATGTCTTCACTGGGCCGCCCGAGCTGCTGCACGCCGGGGAGGGAAATCGCATCCTGCTGCCGGTGGTGGGCGCGAACTCCGTTCTGCTTCTTGATGACGAGGTGCATCGGGAGCAGCGTCGACTACTCATGCCGCCGTTTCGCGGCAACCACCTGGCGTCCTATGCCGACACGATGACCGCTGTTGCGCAAGCTGAAATCGCTCGCTGGCCACGCGGCAAGCCGGTGCGCCTGCACCCGCGAATGCAGGCGCTGACATTGGAGGTGATCCTGCGCGCAGTGTTTGGGCTCGGTGAGGGTAGGCGCCTTGAACAGCTGCGGGCAGAACTGGTGCGGATGCTGGCCACGGCCACCAGTGTCCGAGTGCTCGTGTTGGGTACCCTTGTGCCTCGGCGAATCGCGGCCGCAGGCGTGCGCAGGTTGCTTCGTGGCGTCGACCGGTTGCTTTACGCCGAAATCGATGAGCGACGCCGGGCCGATCATCTGAACGAGCGCGGCGACGTGCTGTCCATTCTTTTGCAGGCCCGGCACCAAGACGGCCGGCCGCTGACCGATGTCGAGGTGCGAGACGAGCTGGTGACCCTGCTATTGGGCGGCCACGATACGACCGCGACCGCACTCGCGTGGGCTGTGGAGCGGCTCGCCCGTCATCCTGACCACCAGGCCCGGCTCACAGACGAAATCCGCGCGGGCCAACAGCAATTCGTGGACGCCGTGGTCAAGGAGACGCTGCGGCTGCGGCCGGTGATCTCACTGGTCGGGCGGCGGCTAAAAGCGCCGATGACGATCGCCGGCTTCCCATTGCCGACCGGGGTGACGGTGGTGCCGTCGATCTACCTCATGCACCGGCGACCCGACATCTACCCCGACCCGGAGCGGTTCCGCCCCGAGCGCTTCCTCGAGCACCGAGCCGGCACCTACACCTGGATTCCGTTCGGTGGTGGCGTCCGCCGTTGCCTGGGCGCAGCATTCGCCGAATACGAGATGCGCATAGTGCTCAGCACGTTGTTCGTTAGCTGCAGGGTGCGGCCCACCAACAAGCGACCCGAGCCCGTGGGACGCCGCGGGATCACCCACGTGCCCGGGCGCGGGGCCACGGTAGTGCTGGGATAAGGCGGAAAGAAAGCAGTTGCGGGCTCGTGACGCCGGCGCCCCCCGGGTCGGCCAAATGTGTAAGGTGATGCTCCCGCCGTCATGTAATTCGGGGCGATGATCGATCTGCCGGCGCGGGGAAGTCGCCATTCGATGAGGAGCAGTCCTTGACCCTCAACACCATCGCGCTCGAGCTGGTGCCGCCGAACGTGGAAGGCGGTCTGGAGCGGGCGGTAGAAGACGCAGGCAAAGTGGCGCAACTCTCCGCGCAATCCGGCATGGACGGCCGGCTCCGGCACCTGATGATCCCCGGCATGATCGCCGAGGAGGATGACCGGCCTGTCGAGATGAAGCCGAAGCTCGATGTGCTCGAGTTCTGGTCAGCCGTCAAGCCGCAGTTGCCGCAAGTGAAGGGACTTTGCACCCAGGTCACCGCCTTCATGGACGAGCCGTCCCTGCGGCGGCGGCTGACCGAGCTGCTCGGCGCCGGGATCGAGGGCATCGTCTTCGTGGGCGTACCGCGCACCATGAACGACGGTGAGGGCTCCGGGGTCGCGCCGACCGACGCCCTGTCGATCTATCGGGAACTGGTGGCTAATCGTGGCGTCATCCTGATCCCCACCCGCGAGGGCGAGCAGGGCCGGTTCAGCTTCAAGTGCGATCAGGGTGCGACTTTCGGCTTGACGCAGCTGCTGTACTCGGATGCCATTGTGGGATTTCTCAGCGAGTTTGCCAAGAACACCGATCACCGGCCCGAGATCCTGCTGTCATTCGGCTTCGTGCCAAAGGTCGAGAACCGGGTCGGTCTGATCAACTGGCTGATACAGGACCCGGGAAATGCCGCCGTCGCCGACGAGCAGGCGTTCGTCAAGAGACTGGCCGACAGCGAGCCGGTTGAGAAGCGCCGCTTGACGGTCGACCTGTACAAGCGGGTGATCGACGGTGTCGCCGACCTCGGCTATCCGTTGAGCATCCATCTCGAGGCCACCTACGGCGTTTCGGCGGCGGCTTTCGAGACCTTCGCGGAGATGCTCGCCTACTGGTCGCCGGCGAAGCCCTGAACGCGGCGACACAGCCATCTGGGTCTGCGGTCGATGTTGGCGTGCGCCTGGGCGTAGCCGGCACAGTCCACGCGCGCTCAACGCCGGCTGTCGGGCGAGCCTTTTGCGTCTGCGACGTTTGACAGCGCCGACAACGGGGAAAATTCCGGCGTCAGCACTGGCGAACCAGGGAGGCATCGCCATGCCCGACGACGCCGGCCATGTGATGGCGCTGCTGCCCGACAGCGGCGCCGGCTTTCTGACCGGCGTTGACGACGTCGAGGGCCGCTCGGTCGGCTGGGACGTGCAACGATGACCGGCTTGTCGCATCCGGCTCTGTTCTACCGGTCGATGCGCGAGTACGCGGACGTTCTGGCGCGCTTCGTGATCGACGGGCTGACCGCCGCGCAGCCCGTTCTCGTCGCGGTGCCGTCGCGCAACCTGGCGACGCTGCGTGACACCCTCGGCGACGCGGCGACCGGGGTGACGATGGCCGACATGACCGAGGTCGGGCGCAATCCGGCCCGCATTCTCGGCGGGGTGCTGGGCGCGTTCGCCGACCGCCACCCGCAGCGACGCGTGCGCATCGTCGGCGAACCGGTGTGGGTCGGCCGCACGGGGGCCGAGTATCCCGCCTGTGTGCAGCACGAAGCATTGATCAACGCCGCCTTCGCCGGCCGGGCAGTGACCGTGGTGTGCCCGTACGACGCCAGCCGGCTTCCGGCCGGCGTCTTGGCCGACGCCCGCCGGACGCATCCCGAGCTGTGGTCGGACGGCGCGCGGGCGATCAGCACCGACTACGCGCCCGACGCCGCGTTGCAGCGTTACAACAGGCCGCTGTCCCGAAGCTCCACCGCGGTGACCTACACCGTCCGCAGCCTGACCGATCTGCAGCGCGCGCGCTCGTTCGCGGCCCGGTATGCGCAGTGGTCGGGCCTAGATGGGGACGGCGTCGCGGATCTAGCGCTGATCACCACCGAGTTGGCCACCAATAGCCTGCAACACGGCTGCGGGCCGTGTCGGCTGTCCTTCTGGCAGCGCGACGACCACCTGATCTGTGAGGCACGCGACTCGGGGCGATTCGACGATCCCGTTGCCGGGCGGCGGCCGCTGCCCCCCGACGCCGCCCGGGGGCGGGGACTGTTCGTGGTCAACGCGCTCGCCGATCTGGTGCGCACCCACACCGGCCCGCGGGGCACGACCACTCACGCCTATCTTCGGGTGCGTTTCAGTCACCGCAACCTCTCCTGACCACCCGGGTGGGCGGGCGCGCGTATCGGCGCACCGGCTTGCCGTCAGGGAGTAGGCGTCCCAACCGAGCGTGCCGACGGGGCGGCCCAAGCTGCGCTGCCCGCGCGGGCCGGCGGAGAAGGATCGGGCGGTAGTGGGTCTAGCAGGGCCATCCGGCGGTGAGCGGGTCGCCTCGACGGCCCGTGTTCTCGAACCGTTGCAGCGCATCTGTGACCGAGGGTGCCGTGGGCAACACGTGGTCCGGGTCGCCGACGCGCAGCAACCTGGTCACCGCATGCCCGACCACCAACACCCATTCCGCGCCAACACCCCGGCAATGCTCATCAAGGCCGAGCAATTGGCGCAACCCTTGCAGGCCAAGGAAATCGACGTACGTCATGTCAACGATCAGCGCGCGGCCGGGACCCAGGTAGCGGTGGACGTTCTCGTCGAGTTCCTCGGCGTTGGCGGCGTCGATCTCACCGCTGACCACCAGCACGCTTACGGAGCTGTCCGCGTGGGCCCGAATACGGGCACCCTGCGCGCGCCAAAGACTTTCGCTGAGCGCCTTTGCGATTGCGCGCACCAAGGGCGATGCGTGGAGGGGGCGCGGCTGACCGTGCTCAGACCGCGAGCAATCTTTCGAAGAAGTCGCGGTAGCGCTTCAGGGCGACACGGAGGTTCTCCGTCGACACCTCTTCGCCTCGAGCCCACTGCTCTTCGAGCCGCGAGCGCGCTTCCGCGAAGCCAGCCGTGAGCCTGTCGACAAGATCTGCGACGAGGCCGTCGGCTTTCTGGACGCATTCTCTGGGATCATCGACGAAGGCCGCCTGGACGTCGCCCCAGCGTGACCGCAGGCTCGAAAGCTCGTGCTCGGGGAAGAGTTCAGCGGCCGAAGTGCCGGTGCGCTCGTGCGCAGAGGGCCCGTCGGCCGACGGGCCGGCTGTCGTGGCTGCCTCGACGCTCTCTGTCGACGAGCCAGTGCGCTCGGTCGATGAGCCAGGCCGCTGGCTCGTGGACGGGGCATCGGTTCCTGGGCCGGCCGCAGTAGCTGCGTCGACGTTTTGGGCAGATGAGCCAGAGCGCTCCCTCGACTCAGTTGTCTCCGGCTGTTGTTGTTGTGGCGTTGTCATGCGCGGGCCTCCTTCGGGTTGCCGTTATCTCTATGCCTCGCCAGGTCTTCGTTCGGCTCAAGCAATTCGTCGAAAAGCGCGCGGTAGTGCACGAACGCCTCGCGCTGAGCTTCCGTGCCGATGTTGGCTTTCTCCTGGGACAGGTAAATCATGTGCGCCGTTCGGTAGTTCTCCGCGACATGGGGGTGATCGACAGAGATGTCGGACGCGCGTTGATCGAAGTCGTCGATGGGGTAACCGCGGTCGCGCATAACCTGTGCCACGAGCCTGTCCGCGTCGCCTACCGCGCTCGACGGATCGTCGACGAATGCGGTCTGCACTTGCCGCCAGGTCGCGGCGTACCTCTCTCGCGCCTCAGGCGACAGCGGGACGATCTCGAGTTTCTCCCGCTTGCGTTCGCGCGATGCGAGTTCCTTCTCCGCGGCCCGCTGTTCACCGAACCGATTTACGGTCCGCTCGTACTCCGGGCCGAACCGCTCCTTCAGCCGGTCCGTTCGTCTGCGGTTCGCCGAGCGGACAACAACAAAAGCCAAAGCCAACGCGACAAGTACGACGGCGGCTGCTATTAGGATCCATACCCAAACAGGCATTCTTCGGACCTCCTCGTCCTCCGGGGACCTCCCTGAGGGATACCCGAACGTTTTCTACGGAAACGACAATTGCGGGTTGCCACAACAAACGTGCGCGGTGCCAGCTGCGCTCGGCGCACGAGCGCCGATCGTCAGGGTGTCCTCAGAACCTCTCAAGCCGAGGGCGAGGCACCACGAGTGGGTTAGAAGTAGTGGCGCCGTCCACCGACGGCGCGTCCCGTTGCTCCCAGAATCGCCAGAATGACGCCGATAACGAGCACAACGATGCCGATGGTCCACAGAATCGAGATCTTGAGCAGAAAGCCGGCGATGAGCAGGATAATTCCCAGAATGATCATGGCGATAAGCCCTTCTAGTCGCGTGCCAGTACGCGCCTTGAGATCGGACCGATCGAGCGGTTGCTCGACGTTGAGATAATCAAACACCCTTAAGGCGGGTTTGGGTACACCCTCAGGGAGGTATTCGCCGGCACGGGAGTTGGTAACCGCACTAGAGGAACATCGGCGAGGTAGGCGTTGAGCGGCACCCGGCAAATTGCTGGCAGCACAGCGCATTTGGGCCGTGCACCATCTGTCGCAGGTTGAGGCGCAACAACGGCTGCCGGCCCGCGGTCGTGACGGGTGGGGCCCGGGAGGGGGAATTCTGCGGACCGATCGTGGTTGAGTGACGGCTTCGCGCATGTGGTCGTGGTCCACGCGGCAACAGCGACCGGCGCAGGCGCCGGTGTGTTGGGAGCAGCATTTTGCACTGCGAAGGCGACGAGCCGAATGACCGAAATTCGAGCCGGCACGCCGCGCGCGTCGGTAGCTGCCCGCCGGCCTCGTCACGGATGCAGTGGTCCGCGGAAACGCCTCGGCCAGGTACATGTCGGAGCTTCCGCGGTGCGTCGGCCGTTAGCTGGTGGCTTCGCGGTTGGTATCCGGTGTCCGGGAATCTGTTTCGGAGGCCGCTTCGGTTCTCGGGGCCGTTTCGGAGCGTTGCGCCTCGGACGCATCGGCGTCGACCGGCTCGCCCCCGCGGACGTCCTCCCGCTCGGCGGTCCTGGCCCGCGGATCGATGCGGTCGGCATGTTGCCATTGCTCGTCGAGTTGGTCGCGCGCCGTCGCGACATCGCGCTGATGTGAGGCAGCCCGGTCGTGCAGCCGTGCGGCTTCGGCGGCCTTGGCTTGTGCCTCGGCCTCGGCGGCGCGCGCCCTGGCGGCGGTTTCGTCGGCGAGCGCTTCCCGCCGATCGACCTTGGTGGTCTCTTCGCGGGCGCGTTCGCGGATCCGCTCCGCCTCCGCGCGGCGGCGCCGGCTGCGTGCCCTCCCGGCGATCAGGATCAGCGCGGCGATCACCAGTATCGCCACCACTGCCGCGACCACTATCCAGACGATGGTGCTGGTAGTCATACCGGCTCCTCTCCTGTCGGGGACTGGATGCCCCTATGTGACGCAACCGAAACCCGTGAGCGCCGCGGTCAGGCCGGCACCGAGTCGGTCTCCCGGTCCCATGCGCGGTGCTGGGCGAGGGCCGATGCGAAGGCTTCAAAAAACTGGTCGGGCAGGGTGTCCTCGGCCGCGGTGGTCGACACGACGCCGTTGGCGGCAACAACATCGGCATCGTCGGCGAGCTGCTCGGCCACGCCGGCCTTGCGCAACAGCTCAACGCCGGATCCGAACGCCCCCACCGGTTTGAGGTGTTTGTAGGCCTCGGTGACGAAATGCACCGCATATCCGTCGGTGGACAGTGTTCGAACCGAGTCCGGTCCGCACGGAACGACGACCGCGTCGTACAAGACCGACGCCATGGTGTTGATGGCCCGGTCGACCGGCAGCCCACCACCCTGGCCGCCGGACAGCGTGCCACCGGTGGGTCCCAACACCTCGACGACCGCACCACGTTGCTGCATCGCGTCGGCCAGCCGTTCGACGCCGCGCACGTCGACGCCGGCGGCGGCCAACACCGCGATCTTGCGGGTGGCGATGCTGTCGGTGGCGGTGTTCAACTGCGACAGCGCCGGGGAGGCGGGCATCTTGTCATCGACGGTCTCTTCGGCCGGTTCGGGCAGACCCAGCTTTCCGGCGACCTGCGTCGCCAGCTCGTGGTCGACACGGTTGAGCTGATCGACGACCCGCGACCGGATGTCGGGCACCTCGACCTTGCCCAATTCGAAGGCGAAAGCCGCGACGATGTGCTTTGCCTCCGGCGCCGACATGCTTTTCCAGAACATCCGGGCCTGGCTGTAGTAGTCCTGGAAGCTCTTGGCGCGTTGGCGCACCTTGTGGCCGTCGACCTTTTCGGTGTAGTGCCGGAACACGTCCTCGTCGGCCAATGCGGGGCAACCGCCACCGAGGGTGTTCTTGAAATAGCTCGATCTGCCCTGCGGGATGGCGTGTTGGCCGTAGCCGTCCTGCTGGTTGTTCCTGACGTCGGCCAGTGGCCGGTTCACCGGCAGCTGGGCGAAGTTCGGGCCGCCCAGCCTGATCAGCTGGGTGTCGAGGTAGGAGAAGTTACGAAACTGCAGCAGCGGATCGTTGGTGAAGTCGATGCCGGGCACCACGTTGGCGGTGTGGAACGCGACCTGCTCGGTTTCGGCGAAGAAATTGTCCGGGTTGCGGTTGAGCACCATCTTGCCCACCGGGCGGACCTCGACTTGTTCCTCCGGGATGATCTTCGTCGGATCCAGCAGGTCGAAGGGGAACGCGAACTCGTCGCGCTCGGCCACCAGCTGGACACCGAGCTCCCACTCCGGGAAGTCGCCGGCTTCGATGGCGTCCCACAGGTCGCGGCGGTTGTAGTCGGGGTCCTTGCCGGCGATTTTCTGGCACTCATCCCACACCAGCGAGTGCACGCCGAGGCGCGGCTTCCAGTGGAACTTCACGAACGTGCCCTCGCCTTGCGCGTTGACGAGGCGGAACGTGTGCACGCCGAAGCCCTGCATCATCCGATAGCTGCGCGGCAACGCCCGATCCGACATCAGCCACATGATCGTGTGCAAGGTCTCCGGCTGCAGCGAGACGAAATCCCAGAGCGTGTCGTGCGCGGAAGCCGCCTGCGGGATCTCGTTGTGCGGTTCGGGTTTGACCGCGTGAACGAAGTCGGGAAACTTGATGCCGTCCTGGATGAAGAACACCGGGAAGTTGTTCCCGACGAGGTCGTAGTTGCCCTGCTCGGTGTAGAACTTGGTGGCGAAGCCGCGCACATCGCGCACCGTGTCCGCCGAGCCGCGCGAACCCGCTACCGTGGAAAACCGCACGAACACCGGCGTCTGTTTGCCCGGCGTCGTCAGGAACTTCGCCACGGTGTACTCGGAGAGCGAGTCGTCGTAGGGCTCGAAGTATCCGTAGGCGCCGGCGCCACGGGCATGCACCACCCGCTCCGGGATCCGTTCGTGGTCGAAGTGGGTGATCTTCTCCCGGGCGTGAAAGTCCTCCAGCAGCGTCGGGCCGCGCTCACCCACGGTCAGCGCGTCGTCGGTGTGGTCCACCCGCACGCCCTGCTGGGTGGTCAGGTAGCCGGTTTCGCGATTGACCCGAGACTGGTCGAGCTGTTGTTGCTTGGAGTTCGGACCGCTGTCCGCCATTGGTATTTCCTCTCGCCGCACCGACATGTCGGCGGGTACCCAGGTGTGGCGACGACAAACGATGGCGTGGCGCCGGGTGGACTGGACGCCGACGGAACTGGGTACATCCGATTCAGACATAGAAGCCCACCGGCAGGAGGTGTGTGGTGGCCGCACGTGACGTGGTAGAGATCCGGGTCGGCGCCCCGGACAACGTTCTGGAGATCCAGATCGGCACCCTGGAGGTGGACGTGCCGAGATCGGTCGGCTACTTCGGCGGGCTGGCGGCCGCGGTGGCGCTGGGCCTCATCGAACCGCCGCTGGCACTGTTCATCGCCGCGGTACCGGTGTTCAAGGCGTTGACCAACACCGCCCTACCCAGTCCTGTGCGGGCCGTGGGTGAGGTGCTCGAGGGCGCCGCCAAACCGGTCGGCAGCGACGCCGACGGTGTGATCCAGCTGAAAGACCAGCGCCGGTCCGCCACCAAGGTCGCGGAACTCGCACCAAAGCGCGGTCGGCGGCGCGCTGCCAGCCGCACCAGCTAGCGCGCTGACGCGAACGTGCACCCCCTGCGATTTCGGGCCGGTTTTTTCGCAATGGCTGCACGTTGGCGACGTCAGTGCGACGCCCGACTTGCGCCGCGTCGGCGTCACACCTCGTGGAGGCTGAGGATGCCATCCTCGATGGCGCGGGCCAGCAGCGCCGACTTGGTCGGCGCCGGGCGGCCGGCCGCGGCGTATTTGGCGCGCACTCGCTGCAGATGGGTGCGCACGGTGCTGGGCGCGATGTAAAGCCGCTTGGCGACAAGGTCTTTGCTCTCGGTCTGGAACCACGCGACAAGCACCTCCTTTTCGCGCTGCGACAAGCTCGGCCGGCCCGCGGCGCGGTCGTTGAGCAGCGCCTTGGCCATTCGTGGCCCCAGATACGGCGTTGTCGAGGAGGCGGCGTGAATGGCCTCGATCAGGTGGGCCTTGCCCTCGGACTTCACCAGGTAGGTCACCGCGCCGATGTCCAGGCAGGTCAGGATGATCTCGTCGGTGGTGATGTGCGAATAGATGATCACCCGCCGCCCGGACTCGCACAGTCGGCGCAACGTATCGAAATCCGGTCGGCTGCTGTCGATCTGGAGATCGAATAGCACCACGTCGACGTCGTCGTCGGGCTGCGGGTAGCGCTGCAGGAACTGCTGCGGGTCGACGAAGTTGTCGACGAACTCGATCGGCGGATCGGCGTTGGCGCACCACGCCTCGATGCCGGCATGGACCACGTCGTGGTCGTCGATGATCACGGCGCGCACGGCGGCGCGCGGTGAGTCGGCCGATGGCCCTGTCACTCGATCCCCTCATGTCGCGTCGGCTTGACCCGACTCGGTTACCCCGCGGCGCGGGTAACTATTGCGACGATGCCGGTTCAGGCCGCGGCGCGGACGATGCTGCTGCACGGGTCCGCCGCTTCTTCAGCGATTCCACCAGCCGCGTCGCCTCTGCCAACTCGGTGTGCAGCCGCACCAGCCGCTCCGGCACTTCGGCGGCGATCCGCGAGCGGGATCGACGCCGCGCCCAGCGCTGCTCGGCGGCATCGATACGCGCTTTCAAGTCGGCGATCTCGGCCTCCAGCACGGCGACAAACAGCGACGCCTGCACGACTTCACCCGGTCTCACGCGCCCGACGGTACATCGACGTGGCTCGGTGTTTCGTGAAGTCAGCGGCCCGCCAGTTGACTCGCGGTTGGGCTCCGAAACCGGCCAGTCCGCCAACCGGCGGCGATCGTTCGACGCGGGCGGGCGGGACGAGTGCCGCGATGCAGCGCCAGGGGCAGGAACTGGCCCCGCCGGGCCGCGAGGGCCCAGCGGGGCCAGTGCTTGGGTTACGGCGGGCCGGAGGCCGTTACTGCTGGCCCGGCGCCTGGTTCTGCGGACCGGTCGGCGCGGGCGGCGGCAGCGGCGGGTTCTGCGGGCCGGGTTGCCCCGGCTGGCCCGAGTTCTCGAAGCCGGTCGGCTGGACCGACGGGTTTGGCGTACCCGCTGGTGCGCAGAACACCTTCACCACCTGCCCGGGAGGCAGGCCAAGGTCCGAAGCGACGGGACCCTGCAGGGTGGCAACCTGCCGCCAGTCAGCGGTGCCGGAAGGGCCCTGAGTGCCGTTGGCCGACGGGGTCGGCGCCGGGGCGTTCTGCCCGACGACGCAGGTGGGACCCTGCCCGTTGGCAGCCGGAACCGCCGGCGACCCCGGAGTCGTGGGACCCTGCGGGTTCGCGTCGGGAACAGCCGACGGGTTCGAATTGGTGGAACCTTGGCCGTTGGCGCCGGTAGCAGGCGGCGGAGTCGGATTCGGCGCCGGGTCCGCCCATGCCAGTCCAGCGAGCGGAACGGCCATGGCGCCAGCTGCCAGACCACCAGTCA
>Ga0213881_10000641_pt1 | contig 20281 bp, 14 predicted proteins | sample BarmaccoBMER_R08_FD_160104 | JGI IMG/M metagenome (GOLD analysis project Ga0213881, IMG submission 160104) | Barbacenia macrantha exposed rock microbial communities from rupestrian grasslands, the National Park of Serra do Cipo, Brazil - ER_R08 ... | reverse complement strand
CAAGGAGATTTCTCCGCCGAGCGGCCGCGTGACCGGCGTCGAAATCGGACCGGAAGGGCTCTGGGTGTGTCTACGTGCACCGACCGTCGTGCAGTTGAGGGACTACCCGACGATGCAGGTTATGCGCGAGTTCGCAGTACTGGGTGCCGGTCCATCGGGCCTCACCTATGCCGATGGGATTGTGGTCTACGGGGAGTATGAGGCGGGGATGCTTCACGCGATCGACCCCACCACCGGTTCATATATAGGGTCGACACGAGTAGGCGGGCGTCCAACAGGAATCGCGTGGGACGGCGTTCGGCTGTGGTATTGCGACTTTCCTAGCCGCGTAATTAGGGCGATCGACCGAGAACGCCTGTTCCGTCGGTCCTGACAGCATCGCCTGGGCAAGCAAGCGAAACCAGCGACGATGCTCGAGGACTCCCATATGCTTCCTCAGCCAGCGGTGCCGTCGGCGACGGCGCTTGCGAGGTCGTCCGTGGTCCGCATGTTCGTTTCGGCGTCTCCCGGTTCAGTCATCGTATTGGGCAGCGACGTCTCCACCACGAGGCAAGCCGGGCCAGGATCGTGCTCGTCACCTCGTCCTCCCAACGTTTGGTCAAGACACAGCTCATGAGCGTGAAACGAACGGTGACGGACCGCTTGGCGGGCAGCACGGCCAGCCGGGTACCAGCCTTACTCAGCACAGCTAGACGGATTTCGGTCGCCCGCTCGCAGGTTCTTGGTCTTCCGCCGGCCCGGCCAACATCCTTGCAATCGGCGTGAGGCGGAGTTGGCCAAGACTTGCCAGCACACGTGCGCTATCCGGATATCCTTGATGAGATGCGATCTTGCCGTTTCGGAACGTGAAGTAGTCGATGCGGCGCGTGGGGGCCGACCAAGGAATTCGCCGATGTGGGTGCCGCGGCCGCTCCAGCGCACCACGACTGTGTCTCCCTCAGCCACCATGGAATCGATATTCACCACAGGTCGGGAAAGACCGAGAATACGTGCCTGATGAAGTCAAGCCAAGCAATCTGCATAGGCTTTCCAGAGGTCAAATACCCTGCGGGGCTGGCTGGAGGCCGCGATGTGTTCCAGGTGCGGCTACTAGCTGTATCGACACAGTGGTCACCGGTAAGGTGACTGATGCTCGTGTCGACGAGCTCGTCGCTGCAAACCTGAGGCACGCGTGGCGTGGTGGCACCGCTCGTGCGGTAACGGCCCCCATGGCCACACACGGCCCGGGGCTTTACAAGTGGGCGCGGGTGCCGCTCCGGCTCCTGCCGCGCCGGGTCGCAGACACTCGGTGTTGGCTCGCCGCTCGGTCAGTGATGACGAGTCGCTACTAGCGCCTGCTACGACCCCGCCCGCACCACGTTTGGAGCGGTGATCGCGATGGCCTCTGATCTCTGGGGACAGCTAGCGGATGGCAATCGGTCGGGGCACGATCGGCACAGTGGCGGACTGTGGCTGGGCGGCGGCGCCAGTCACCGAGGTTCACGGCCTACCCGGCAAGCCGGGCCCACGGTGTCGTACTGCTTCTCGCACATCACCGCGACGTGCCGCGGGGTGGTGCCGCAGCATCCCCCGATCAGCATCAGGCCGAAGTCCGCGCACCATCGAGCTGCGGTGCTGGCGAAGTCTGCGGGGCCAACGACCGCTGGCAAGGTTGCGTCTACATGGAACATCGATGGAACGCCGGTGCGGTCCTCGATGTTGGGATAGGCGCCGATCGGCCCCTCCACCGACGCGCGCATCGCACGTAGGCAGGCCTCGGTGCGCGGAATCGAGGTGCAGTTCACGAGGACGGCGTGTGCCCCGTCGCGCTCGACTGTCCGAGCGGCCGCCGCGATCGGCTCGCCGGATAGCAGCCGAGCGCCGTCTGCGGCCACGAAGCTGACCAAAGCTCGCCCGCCAGCAGTTAGCACCGCATCAAGCGCGATCCGGGCCTCGCGCATGCAGTTCATGGTTTCCACCAGCACCACGTCGACCTGCGCGGCGACGAGCTCGCGGGCAAGCCAGGCATGCTCGGCCCGCAGATCTTCCGACCCGGGCACCAGGTCTGGTCGGTAGCAGTCCTCCACGGGCGCCATCGATCCCGATACCCATATCGGGCGATCGGGCCGTGAGGCGGCCACCGCTTCCCGGGCAACGCGGACTGCGGCGTGGACCATACGCGCCGGTGCCGGCCCGTCCAGGCCAGCGCGGCGCAGCGCCCGTAGATTGCACCGGAAGGTGTTCGCTGTGATGATCTGGGCGCCTGCCGTCACGTAGTCCGTGTAGACGGCACGCAGTACCGACCGTCCGCGCTTAGTACGCAAAGCGGCGGTGGTCCACCATGGCGTGCGCACCCGGATGCCGCGCTTCTGCAGCTCGGTGGCGGTGCCGCCGTCGAGACGCACGACGCCAGGGATTGGCCCGACCGCTCGCGGGTCGCCGGTGGGGGCGCTCATGGGCGGGTGCCGCTTGCGCGTCCGGTGTGGCGGCGTCTGAGATCAGCTCCGTCCCGCATTGTCGCCGGCAGCCACTGCTCGGCCAGCAGCCGGCGGAAGTGTAGCTTTACCAGCATCCAACTATCCCCCAGCCCGCGCCCGCGACGGATAGCGCTGGCTCGGCCAAGCCCGCCGAGACCAGGCGCTGGGGTCCTCACCAGGATGATCGACAGCTTGTCGCGCGGTCGACGACGCCCCCATGCTCCTTGAGGCAGCGCTCCGCGTGTGGTACACGGGTATGCCTCATGGGCAACGACGGTCGGAAGATCGTTCACCCAGTGCCCGGCATCGGCGTTGAGGGTGGCCCGGGACAGGAACCCGCCCACGCACCCGTTGAATGTGTTCGACGGCCGCACGGACGTTTGCGCCGACTGGCCGTCAGACGTTGACTACCGCCTCAGTACCCACCAGGGCCTCCCCCAGGACGAGATCCACACCGGTCAGCCGGGCCGTCGCCGTGCCGTCGCTGGTCAGCAGCGCGCAGTCGACGTAATCGGCCGAAAGCTGTGTGCCACTGGGCTCGATGTCCTTCAACTGCCCGTACAGATGCACCGGGCTGGCCGCATAAACGACACCGGTTGGGGTGACGATCTCGAACTGGGCGTCGAAGTGCAACTCACCGGGGTACCGCACTCGGCTGAGGCTCTCTTCTGTACCGTCACCCAACGTTCCACCTGAAACGGCGAAGAAGCTCGCCCGCAACATGACGCGGCCGCCCAGCCCCGCGCTGTTACCCACCATTGCCACCCGCGCGAGCTGAGCCTTGATGCCGCTGCCGCCGTGGTGCTTGTTGGGGCCAAAGAGCAGGACCTCCGCTCCGGCCGCGAGCGGATGCGAGCCGGCGAGTTCTACCCTCTCCGTTCGGCCGTTAACCTCGATCTTGATTGAGCCTTCCATCGATGCCTGGATGATGATCGACGGGTCGACCAGCATCGAGACGCACGGGCCCATGCTCGGCGCGAAGAAGACGGTCGGCACCAGGCCGATCGGCTCGTTCAGGTCATTGGCCGGATACCAGGCCTCGGGCAGGTTCTGGCCGCTGACCACGTTCAGCGCTGGAATCACCTCACCCGGGCCGTCGCTGCGCGGGCGCCCAAGGTACGGTGAGGTCAGCGGCTCCTTGAAGGGCGGGATGTTGTCGATTATTCCCTTGATGTCGATGACGTCGCGGTGCGCCAGTCGAAGAGTACTCGTTTCCAGGATGCCGAACCGACGGATGTAGAACTCTGCGGGGAAGTTCCTGCCCGGGACGATCTGGCGGACATGGCCGGTGTTCGGCAGGTACGGGTTCGACAGCACCTGGAGACGGTCCTTTAACATGTAGCTGTAGCCCTTGATGCCGACCTCCGGTGCGCTGATGAGTTCGAGGCCGAACTGCGCACCTCCCTGCTCGTCGACCCAGTGCTCGAAGCCAGGCATCGGCCACTTGTTCAGCTGCACGAATCCCGACAGACTGATCGTCTCACGACGACCCGCGTAGTAGTCGTCACCGAACACGACCGTTGCCGCAGCCAGGATGTGTGGCCGCAACGGTTTGGGTTCGATGTTCAGCGACTCGTAGGTCTCCTTGGCCGCACTGGCCATGAGCCACCTCCCGGTATCTCCGTAGGTCCCCGCCCCAGCGCCAGGCTGGCGCTACGTACAACTCGAGGGATCCAGCAGCTAAGCTATTATTTCATATAGTAGCTGTCATCGCTACCCGAATAGTTAGCCAATGAAGAGTATTTCCGGACTTCAACGCCCAGATCGGACTCAATAAAAAGATAGTTCTGATTCGGGTCCTCGCGACTATCCGGCGAGTGCGGCCCGGAGGTCGTCGACGAGGTCGAGCGGGTCCTCGATCCCGACCGACAGCCGTATCAGCGACGGCGTGATGCCCCGTCTCGCCCGGACGTGCACCGGCACCTGCCGGTGACTCATGAAGGCAGGGCATTGGATGAGCGAATGGACGCCACCAAGGCTCACCGAACACGTGAAGAGCCGCAGGCGTTCCAGTAGACGTTGTGGGTCGCCGAGGTATTCAAAGGACAAAATCGAACCCGGTTGAACCATCTGCAACTTGGCGACCGCATACTGCGGATGCGTCGGCAGCCCCGGATAGTGCACCGCGCCGACGGCCGCGGCGCCGCACAGCAGGTCGACCACGGCCAAGGTGTTGTCCACCTGGCGGGCGGCCCGCAGCGCCAGCGTCTGCAATCCACGGTGGACCAGGAAGCAGTCCAGCGCTCCCGGAATGTTACCGGCGGTCGTTCGGTACTCGCGGATGCGCGCCTCCAGCTCACCGTCGTGGTAGACCAGCGCACCCCCGAGGACGTCGCCGTGCCCAGCGATCGACTTCGTCGTGCTGTACAGACTAATGTCCGCGCCGAGCACGAGCGGCTGCTGGAAAACCGGCCCGGCGAACGTGTTGTCCACTACGACGATCACATCCCGGCCGGCTAGCTGCCGCCGCACCGCACCAATGTCGACCACCTTCAACAGCGGATTTGTCGGCGTCTCGATCCACACCAAGCCAAGGTCGGGCACGGACAGCGCATCCGCAATTTGGTCTGGATCGCTAAGGTCGGCATACCGGACCGGGCTGCCCTGCCGGGCAAGCATGGCGAGCAGGGCATCGGTTCCGGGATACACATCGTCGGTGCAGACCACGTAACGGCCCGGCGGCACAAACGAACACACGGTCGCCGCCGCCGCCTGCCCACTGGCGAAGACCGTGGCGTACCGGGCGTCCTCCAACGCTGCAAGACAACGTTCCAAGCCCTCGCGCGTGGGGTTCTCGCCGCGACCGTAAAAGTAGCGGGGTGGGTGCTGAAACCGCCGGTCGTACGCTGTGGACAGGTGGATCGGTGGAACCACATCACCAGTGCCCGGCTCCGGCTCTCGGCCGACCCTCACCAGCCGCGTGTCGAATCGCATGCGTCAACCGACCGGTGCGACGCCGCGCATGCAAAACACCCTCGACGTAAGCACCACCCGGTCACCGTCGAAGTACCTGGTAGCCTTGGATGCCACCGCCTGCCACACCTGCGGATCATCGGCCGATCCCAATCGGTCCCGCAGCAGCTGTTTGAACCGGGGCGGCAACACATCCCGGGCGAACCGCGCGTACTGCTCGGGACTCTCGACCCAGAACGGGGCATCCAGCGCCACCACTGACACAAAGCCGTATCCGGCCGCGGTCAGCTCGCTGCGGCACTGCTGCGCGTCGGCCATCGCGAACGGACCGGGCTGGTCGCGCGCCGGCGGCGGCAGCCCCAACAGCGGGCCCAGCACTTCGAACGCCAGCGACATCATGGGCGCGGTCGAGGCTGGACCCCATACGGCGGCAGCGAGCACGCCACCGGGCACGAGCAGCTCACGCAGCGCCCGCAGCATTGCGTCCCGCTCGGGCACTAGCATCAGGCACCACCGGCTTAGGATGGTGTCGAATGGCCGGTTGGTCTGGACCGCCTCGGGGTCGGCCGCCAGGAACTTGACATTGGACAGCCCGGACGCGCGCTTCCGGGCCAGCTTGATCATCTCGGGCGACACGTCGATGCCGACTACCGAACCGGTGGGCCCCACTGCGCGGGCCACCGTGAGCGCCGGCTCGCCCAGACCGGTTCCGACATCGAGGATCCGGTGCCCGGGACGCACTCCACTCAGCTCCATGAGCTGGGCGGTCACCGGTGCCCCACCGTGCTCGAACGTAGCCTGCCACCGCATCCAGGCGGCGCTGATGGTGTCCCACTGCACACGGGACTCGTCGAGGTCGGCGACGTGTGCCGTCGATCTGTGCACGGCTCCTCCTATGCCTCGAACTTCGTGCTACACCGACGGCCGGTGGACCGGACATGGTTCACAGGAATCGGGTCGTCGGGTGGTCGCGCGTCCACGGCCCGGATTTGACTGTCCGTAGTGCGTCACGGACGCGCTCGACTTCCTCGACCGTGTTGTAGATGGCAAACGACATGCGCACAGTCCCGATTAGCCCGAGGTGGTCGAGGAACGTGCTCGCGCAGTGCACGCCACTACGCACGGCGATGCCGTGTTCGTTGAGGTGTCCGCCTACGTCGTACGGATGTAGTCCGTCCACGACGAAGGACACGATCCCGCTCGCGTCACGCGCGGGATCGCCGACGACGCGTACGCGAGGCACCTCCTGCAGCGCCTCGACCGCCGTGTGTACCAACGCACGGTCGTGCTCGCAAACGGCATCCCAGCCGACCCTGGCGAGGTACTCCAGGGCCGCGCCGAGGCCGACTGCGCCGGCCACGTCGGGGGTTCCCGCCTCCAGCCGGGCCGGCACCGGCACGTACGCCACCGGGTCGGTGTACGTGACACCCTTCACCGTGCCACCGCCGACCTGGTACGGCGCGAGATCGTGCAGCAGCTCCCGCCGGCCGTACAAGGCGCCGGTGCCCATCGGCCCGTACACCTTGTGGCCAGAGAAGCAGTAGAAGTCGACGTCCAGCGCCCGGACGTCGACCGGCCGGTGGGCGACCGCTTGGGCACCGTCGACCACAACGAGCACGCCCCGGCGGTGCGCCTCGGCCACCATGTCGGCGACCGGCGCGACCGTGCCGAGCACATTGGACACGTGGGCGACCGCAGCCAGCCGAACCCGGGGATGCGCGGTGAATGCGGCGGCGACGTCGGCCAGCGGGAGCCGGCCGTGTTCGTCGGTGGGAACCACGACGAGTTCGGCGCCGGCCCGCTCGCACAAGCGCCGCCAAGGCAAGAAGTTCGAGTTGTGTTCCATGCCGGTAATGAGCACCTGGTCGGAGGGGCCGACGATTCGCCGGCCAAGCGTGTCGGCCAGCAGGTTCATCGCGTCGGTGGTGCCCCGAGTGAACACGATCTCGTCGTCGTGGCGGGCGTTGAGCCACGCGCGCACGATCTGCCGGACGCTCTCGTACCGGTCGGTTGCCTTCATGCTCAAGTCGTAGTAGCCCCGCCCGATATTGCTGTTGGTGGCCGAGTAGTAATCGACCCACGCCTGCAGGACCGGCCGGGGCTTTTGCGTGGTCGCGGCGTTGTCCAGGTACGTAAGCGGGAACCCCCGCACGGTCTGCCCGAGGATCGGAAAATCATCCCGGACCGAGTTCGCTGCCTGCGTGGTGAGGGTCATCCGGACCCCATTCCGAAGCTCGCTTTGAACCGCTCCACAGCTGGGCGGCCACGCGAACACATTCTGCTCGGCGTACAGGAGTTCGGCACGCGGTACTCATGCCAGTGCGCCCCGTGGGGGCAACCGGCTAGATGCCGTGCGCAGGTGCGCACCGTAGAACCAGCAAATCTGGCTGATCTGTTCGCTGAAAAGCCCGGGTGTACGCCGTGGGAGTGCATCGCCAGGTGGCAGGACGTGGAACGGAACTCACCGGCCGGGCCGATGCCGTTGCCGAACACAACATGCCCGACAATGTCGTGCACGGCGCGCAGAACGAGCCACTCCGAGGAATCTGCCACCTCCGGTCGCCAGCCGTCTACGTACCACCGCGCCACCGCGGCTAGCGCTACCGACGAAGCCGCCCCGCTATTCACGGCATTTACGCTTGGGCAGGCCTGGGACGGGTACGGGGATCATGGACATCGCAGCTGGCTCCTCTTCCGGCGTTCTGCTATCTGTCTCAACTACCGCGCGTGGCCGGTATACCGAAGATCGCTCGGGTCAGTACCGGCTTCGCAACGGCCTGGAAGTCGATTTCGGGGTCGAGTTCGCGCACCGTAGGCTCGATGACGAGCAGCGACAGCAACGGAAACACCAGTTCCGGCGTCGCGGCGATGCCGTAGCTGCGCTGAAGCTCGAACATCTTGGTGGCGAACGCGATGAGGCTGAACTCTTTCGCCGGTACGCCGAGGCTGCGTTCCACCAGGGCCGCCAAATCGGTCGTGAACCCGGCCACGTCGGCGCCCGCGCGCAGCCCGAGCGAGCTTTCGATGACAATCTCCGCGCAGCGCCCGCCCCGGCCGATCGCCATGTTCAGAAAGAAGTCCGCGAACAGCCGACGCATAGTGTCCGACAGCCGCACGCTGAACCCCGCGTCGAGCACCACCACCTGGCCGGTGTCCAAGAAGTAGAGGTTTCCAGGATGCAGGTCGCAGTGCACGAAGCCGTTGATGAAGAGCATCTGGTACATCACGTTCAGCGTCGAAGTCGCGAGATTGCGCCGCGCGATCAGCGAGCAGCGTCCGCTGGTGGTGACGTCGAGTCCTTGGACGTACTCCATAACGATGCACGCACTGCGGCTGGCGTCAGGCCGGACGCGGGGTACGCGCACCCGCGGCAGCACCGAGAGGTCGCGTCTAATCCGTTCGAGGCTGGCCGCCTCGCGGTCGAAGTCCAGTTGCCCGAGCACGGCATCGCACAGGTTGTCAACGAGCTCCCGCACCGGCACACCGCGCAACGCCCGTAGCCGTGCGACGACCGCCGCGCCGCGGCGCAGGAGTGCGAGGTCCGCGGCCATCAGCGTACCGATCCCGGGACGTCGCAGCTTCACTGCAACGTCGGTACCATCGCGGAGAGTGGCCCGGTAGACGCAGGCCACGCTGCCAGCGGCGACCGCAACGTAGTCCACGCTGGCGAAGACCGCCTCGACGTCTGGGCCATACACGTCGGCAATCGCGGCGCGGCTGCGCGCCGGGCTGAGCGGTGCCACCTCGTCGCGCAGTACTGACAGCTCGTCGCACAGCACCGGCGGCAAGACATCACGGCGGGTGCCGAGGATCTGGCCGGCCTTGACGAACGTCGGCCCGAGCCGGGTGACCAGGCAGGTCACCTGGCGGGCCAATTCCTGCTGAGCGGCGGGCCGGCCACAGCGGGCCCCGACGACGGCGGCACGGCCCAGCCCGAGTAGCGTCCCGCTGGTCACCCGCACCAGGACGACCAGCGCTCGCCAGCTCAGCGCAATGCGGCCGGGCCCATTCACGGCGACCGCACAATGCCCGGCACGTCGATGGCGCGCAGTCGGTTGGCGGCGTTGTCGCAATACCAGATACGGCTGCCGTCCCACGTCAACCCAGTGGGGCTCCCATGCAAGTTGATCTGGAGGATCTCCTGCTCCGTGGCCCGATCAACCACGATGATCGACTCAGCGGCTCGGTTGGAGTAGACTATGTAGCGGTCGGTGACCGTGGCGCCGGCGACCTTGCTCCCTACGCCGACGGAGGCCAGCATTTCGAAGTCGGTCGTATCACGCAGTTCGAGCACGTGGCGGTAGCCGATCCACAGTCCCTGTCGCCCGCCTTCCAGCGCCGCGATCTTCTCGCCGGTCCGGGGGTTTCTCGCCTCGGCTACGAAACCGCCGCCGTCCGGGTGGATGATGCGCAGCCGGTAGTCCGGACCTGCTGCGTACACGAGGTTGCCGCCGACGGTGGCAAGTCCGCGGCGCAGCTGCGGACACTCGAGGACGGTCAGTACCTCACCGACGTAAGGGTCCACCGCGACGATCCGTTCGCGGCCAGCGTCGGCATACCAGAGCAACTCCCCGAACCAGGTCAATCCACAAAGGAACTCCGCATCGACGGAGACATCCTGGACCGAACCCGCCGCATAGAGTATCATTGCCACCCTTTCCGGAGCATTCGGCAGTCCAGCCTCCAGTCGGTGACCACCCGGCCGGTCTCGGGTATCTGCACCCGCAGGTGGATTTCGTCGCCTGGTGCAACCGCCGTGTGGCGCACCGGCCAAATCCAAACCGCCCAGTTACAGCCGGGATACGAGGGAAAATTCGACAACGAGACGCCTGGCACAAGGGTCGCGTCAAAATAACCGGCGACCGCGTGAAGGCACCCGGCCTGGCCAATTTTCAACCGCAGCGCCCGACTCCGCAGGCTCGCGCCGCTGCCGTTGGCGCTGTCGGTGAGCACGACCGGTTCCCCGAGAACGGTCGGCATGCGGGTGAAGAAGTGCAGTTGCGCACCGGGTTCGACAAGCTGCTGAATCACGTCGAGGCGCATGTCGAGGAAGCCGTCGCGCCAGACGCCCCAGCCCTCGTCGTCGAACTGCACGGGGGCGAGATAGGTCACCAGCTGGCGGGGCACCACCACACCGCCCGGCCGCAGGTACCGCCGCGCGAAGACATGCAGGATCCGGGTCATATCCTCTTCGGGACCGAGGTTGCCCATCAACTCGGTGACGATCACGTCGAACTTGCTGGGCATGGAGACGGAGCGGGCGTCGCCGGCGACCAGTGTTACCCGGCCGGTCCAGCCGTTCGCCTTGATGAGGCTCGCTCCGAGGGCGGCGAGTTGAGGATCGGCTTCGACGGCGTAGACCTGGCTGGCGCCGTGTCGCAGCGCCAACGCAGTGAGCGGGAGCGTTCCGGCGCCCACGTCGGCCACGACCGCACCGGGCCGGACGACTTGCGACAGCGCCTTGTCGTAGGCGTCCAGCCGGACCCGATCGCCCAACATCACCTGATGCATCAGCAGGTTCCGCTGGTCCATGAGTTGCCTAACGGTCGCCGTTGGCGGGTATGCTTGGCAACAATGCTATATTTGTTTCTAGTGTAGAGCAAGATACGGCTTACACAGCAGTTCTAGGCAGTACTATGTGAATTGATAGCCATGCTGGGCGAGGTCGGCGCCGAACTCCCGGTAGCTACTGTGCGGGTCGGTCGGAGCCCAGGTAGCGAACTGTCGACGTGGTGCTGTTGCAAAGTCGGAGTGAGGGCATGCTGACCGCCAGGTCACTACGCCCGGGCTGTGCTCAGGCGTAGGTGAATGCCTTCTCGACGATCACCACGTCTGGGTTCCAGTGTCCGTAGGCGAAGATTCTGCCCTGGCCTTTGCGCAGTGCGTGCATCGCTTCGATCCCCTTCAGTGTCCGATACGCCGTCACCGGGGTCGTGAACCCGCGCTGGGGGCCCAGGACCCGCTTCAACCGGCCGTGATCACCCTCAATCCGGTTGTTGAGGTACTTCACCCGCCGGTGCCTTACCGACGTCGGACACCTTCCATCGGTCTTGAGCTCGGTGATCGCTGCGGCCAGGGCGGGATCGCTGTCAGTGTTGATCACCCTGGGCGACCCGCAATGCGCGGCCGAGCACAGCGTCTTGGCCAGGAACCGCATCGCTGAGGCGGTGTTTCGCCTGGTGGACAGGGAGAAGTCCAGCGTGTCACCGCGGGAGGTGACCGCCCGATAATAGCACCACGTCCCGCCGATCCGGAGGGAGGTTTCATCGACCCGCCACGACTGCGCTCTCCATTCGCAGACACGGCGATACCAGCGGGTTTGCTTGTCCAGCTCAGGCGCGTAGCGCTGTACCCACCGATAGATCGTGGTGTGATCAACCGCCACCCCGCGCTCGGTGAGCATCTCTTCCAGGTCGCGGTAGCTGACCCCGTAGCGGCAGTACCAGCGCACCGCCCACAAGATCACTTCTTGCGGGAAGTGCCGGCCAGCGAAGATGCTCACGGACCCGGATCCTGCCATGCCGGGCATCATCGTCCCGAGTTTGCAACAGCACCTATTTCTTAATCCAGCCTGCCTGCCGCCGGTACGATGTCCCTCTGCCGTCGCCGCCACACCCGCAGCTGCGAGTTACCCGGCCCTTCGGGCTTGACCGGTCCGGTCAGTGGCGGCAGGGTTGGCTGGGCCAGGTCCGAATCGGCGCCGTAGCGTGTGGAAGTGGCCGGGGTAGTGCAGATGCAGTTGACTCGTTATGACATCACCGAGTTGAACGAAGGCCGGGTGCCTGCGTTCCCGGTGCGTGGTGGTTCGGGTCCAGGTTGGGATGACATCAGCCTGTACTACGCGATGGCGTTGCAGCAGATGGGATTCAATTCCACCGCGACCAAGCCGTACCCCAACGCGCCGGCACCGACGGACCCGCAGACCGATCCGGTGCAGGGTACCCCGAACGTGGCCAACACCTGGAATTACAGTGAGTCACCGGATTCGTATTTCTTCTGGGCGGCGATGCACTGGTGGCCGGGTAACAACTGGGAGTTCTGGAAGACGGTGGCGCCGGCCCCGCAAGATCAGTACTGGTCGCACTGCACGCACGGCCCGGCGAACGTGGAGAAGTACTTCCTGCCCTGGCACCGCGCCTACATCTATTTTTACGAGGTGATCATCCGCGCCAAGGTCGCCGAACTCGGCGGTCCGCCAGAGTGGGCGTTGCCGTACTGGAACTACAGTTTCCACAACCCCACCGACTCCGTCCGCCCGTGGCCGCGGTCCCGCCTGCCGTGGGTGTTCACCCAGGCCACCCTGCCTGACGGGTCGACGAACCCACTGTTCCTGGACTCGACCCGCCGCGGGCTGCAACCGAGTTGGCCGGACGGCAGCGTGATGTACCTGCAAACCACCACCCCGTCGTACACCGCTGCCTATGGTCAGGCGCATTGGCTGCCTCAGACAGCGAACAGCGGTTTCAACCAAACCCTGGACAGCAGCCCGCACGGCCTGGTCCACGACGACACGGGTAGCGGCGACGGCCTGATCTCAGCGACCGGCTGGATGCAGTTCACCCAGACCGCGTCCTTCGACCCGATCTTCTGGCTGCACCACTCGCAGATCGACCGGCTGTGGGTCGGCTGGAACGCCCGTGGTGGACTCGACCCCCAACCTGCCGACGATCCCAATTGGGCGACCGCGGCCGACGACACCGTCACCGGGCGGTGGAACTTCTGGGCCGCCAAAGACATCGGCAACATAATCGTGGTGCACCCCGGCGACATGGTCGACCCGACCCGGTTGGACCCAGCCAAGTTCCCGTACACCTACTGCTACGACAGGCTGCCGGCTGCCCCGGCCCCCAAACCGGTCCCGGCCGCAACGATCTCCGCATCCCGGTCCGGCCCGGGCGCTGGTGCACCCGAGGTGCTCGGGTTGAGCGCGGCAACGCCGACGCAGGTCGTCCACGACCCGGTCACCGTGGCGGTCGAACTTCATCCCGACGCGCCAGCCCACCTGCACGCCCTCACCGCCGGGACCGACGCGCAACCGGGTCGGGTCGTGCTGCAACTGCGGCAGATCATAGCTGGAAACCCACCGGGCAACTACGAAGTTTACCTGAACAACACGACCGTCGACCGCACCGCCACCGGTCGGGTACCGGAGTTCGTCGGGACATTCGGCACCTTCGGCGCAGCCCACCACCACGGCCCCAACGCCGAGCACGTGCCCGGCATCGATGTCGCTTTCGACATCACAGACCTGGTCGCCCAGCAACGTGCCCAGGGCCGGTGGGACGACACCGGGGCGACGGTCACCATCGTGCACGCCACACCGAACATCCCGGGCCTCACCCCGGTCGCCGCCCCGATCAGCGTCGGGTCGGTCCGCATCGTCCTCGCACACGAACCCGACCCGCGGACGGCCTGACGGCGCGAGCAACACGTCCACCACATGGGGCCATCCGGGACTGTCGCGTCGGTCGGCGAGCTGGCGACTCGGCTTCCCCGCGAGGTTGCTGGCAGACCCAGCTCAGGACGAGTTGACGATGCCCTATTCACGCCACCCCGATCAGAGGTCGGCTACCACGCTTAGCGGAATTATGCACAGCGATTGATCGCCGCCGGGACACGGTTGCACGCTCGGGCTGATGAGAAGCAGTACTCGGTTATCGATGGCGAGGTGACCGTGAGCCCCACGCTGGTGTTTCCCGAGTTTACGGTGGAACCCCAGTGAGTGGCAGTAAAACGAACCACCGAGGCGGATCTCTTTCCGGCACGGCCGATGCAAGAGCGCGTATCCCCCAATCCGATGTGAATGGTCACGGGTTGCTGTCCCGGTTTCATGCTGGCTGCCGGTGCGCCTGGTGCACCACCCAAGCCCGCGAGCGGGCCTGTGGGTACCAGTCATGCACACAGTGGAGTTGTTGCGTCAGTGGAGAACAAGATCGGGCAGGCTTGGTTGATGCGTCGTCGCCCTCGTCGAGTGTCTGCATCGAGGTCCAACTTCGCGGGGTTCCGCTTCCCGCCGGATGCGATCGTGATCCCCGTTGTGCTGGTATTTGCGTTACAGCCTTTCCTAATGAGAGCTAGTGGCTTGACGAGTGTTTTGCTTTAGTTTTTTGGATGGCGTGCGAGATAATGCCGCATGCCGAATCGGGTGCGGATTGTAGCAGTCCGCGAAAATGAGCGGACGGAGTTGCAGCGGCGGGCGCGGTCGAAGGCGGAGCCAGCCAGGGTGGTGCAACGGGCTCGGATTGTATTGCTGGCCGAGCAGGGGTTGACCGGTCCCCAGATTGCCGAGCGGGTGGGGTGCAGTGAGCCCACGGTGGTGTTTTGGCGGGATCGCTACGCGCAGTCGGGGCTGGTCGGGCTAGATCACGCGCCGCGGCCGGGTGGGCCGGTGCGGGTGATGACGCCCGAGGTGGCGGCCGAGGTGCTGGCGGCCACCGTGCGGATCGCCGGCCCGCAGCGACAGCCCGGCTTGCCGCAGCGACGGGTCTGCTCCACCAGTGATCCAGCCAGCAGCGCCTCCACATCCCCCAGCCGCGCCGCCAACCGCCGCCGACGGGTCAACAGTGCCCGTGTCGACAAGCTCGACAGATCGTTCTTGTTCTCTTTAATCACACAAGAGCATGTCGTGATCAGGCACGACAATCAACGACCCTGAATCGCGCGTGTCACCGCAACCAGCTCGGCCAAGCCCTCGGCCGACAACCGATGCCCCTGGGGCCGCTCACCCCTATCGGTCCAGGACTGGGGCAGCGTCATCTGATCTGACACCACCGGAACAGACAAACACAGAGTCACCGCCCCGGCGCTTGACGAACAGCACCTCCAGCCGCTGACCACTCAGCGCATGAAAGGATGCGTAACAACAAAACCCAATCATCACTGGACGACGCGGCACTATGCCGCCTCCGCCGGTATTCCGAGCAAGCGCAGTTTCCCGCTCTTTCGGTATCCCAACCTGCCGCACCGGCAGCGCGGTGAAGGTGCCGTCTTTAGCGCGCAGCGCAGCTCGTGCAAAAGGCGGACACCCCGATGTCCTCGTCGACGCGGCAGCGGGTGACCGCATCCACCCCGGCTGTCCGTGCGCCCCGGTTACCCGAGACCGCTCCCAGGCCACCATCAAGGTGGCCTGGTCACAGACCAAGTTGAACAGATCACCGAACCGCTTGCCCGGTTCGGTCCGTGCCCATCGGTGCAGCTTGCGCTGGTGATCGAGTACCCGACGCTCCGCCCAATACAGGGTCAACTCGTCGACGGCGCCGCTATTCAACGACTCTTCGCCACCACCCTCGCTGCTGATCACGCTGCCGCCCTTCCCCAGGTGACCGGCTTTCCCGGCCTCGGAGTACTACGACGGCTCCGCCACAACCCGATGCCCACAGCGGGCGTCGCGCCTGCCCGCCGACCCGCTGGAAACAAGCCGGAAAGGGCAGCACCGGGCCGCTTCCCCACGTTCGCTGATGTCCGTTATGACGGGGATCGGCGCCCAGCTATACCCCGGCGGCATCGCCACAGGCCGCACATCGCAGTCTTGGCCCGGGCCTCCCGACGCCCAAATCACACAGATGCCGCGATCAGTTCCCGTTCCGCCGCGTGAGCGGGGACAGATCCCGCGTTAGCGCCTGCACCAGCACCGTCAGCGGCGCGGCGGTCTCCAGGTAGAGCGCAGTGGGTCGAAAGACCCAGTGCCGCCTCTGGCAGGTGGAGATGAGCCATCCCATTCTCCACCGTGGACACGCCGTCGGTCACACCGCACGGCTGACCGACGACATGTTGAAATCAGCGACGAGCAACGGCGGCATTGCGCAGTGCGTGAATGCCTCGCCCCACTCCCTGGCCCGCGTCGGGACGGTGCCTCCCACACCAGCCACCCGGCCAAGCAGGTCTACCGGGCTCTCGTTGAACCGGAAGTTGTTGACCGCGCCGACCACCTCGCCGTGCTCAACAAGGAAGACACCGTCGCGGGTGAGTCCGGTGAGCAGCAGGGTGGATAGGTCCACTTCCCGGATGTACCAGACGGTCGTGAGCAGGAGGCCGCGCTTCAGCTCGGCGACCAGGTCGTCGAGCGAGCCGGCCGCGTCCGCACTCGCCAGCACAAGGTTGTCGATATATGGGGTGAGCGGCATCCCGGTCAGTCCCGCCGAATGGCGGGTCTGCACCAGCGCGGTGAGGACGCCGTTGTCAATCCACGCCGTGCGCCGCAAGGGCAGTCCGTTGTCGAAGACGGAGACCAGCGTGTCGGAGGCGGGCGTCAGCACGAACGGCGCACATTCCAGGCGCGGCTGCGCCGGGTCGCTGAACAGGGTCAGCGGCGCGTCGGTCAGCCGCTCGCCGACCCGGGTGCTGTCACCCGGCGCGCTGTAGACCGTCTGACCCTCCGCCGCCTCCCGGCCACTCGCGGACCAGTAGGCGTAGGTCATTAGGTCGGCGACCGCAACGGGCGGCAGCAATGTCTGGTACCGCCCCGGCGGCAGGTCGATGTGCCGCGCGGCCCAGCCGAGCCGCTGGTCGATCTGCGCGTAGAGGTTCCTGATCGCACCGTCATCAAGGTCCCCTGTGACACCGGCCCACGCGGACCGGCTCCCGTCTGCCGACTTGCCGGTCAGTTCGATGGCGCCAGTTGCGTGGTCGGTCCGCAGCCGCACGCCGCCCGATGAGGCCAGGAACGTCGCGCGGACGCGCTGTTCGGCGTACCCGTAAAGGACGTGGTGGCGGGAGCGGGCCTCGGCGAACACTGCACCGAGCGTCGGCGCGAACGCCGCGAACGCGGCCGTCGACGTCTCGGGGACCGGCGCCGTCCACTCTTCCGCGCCCACGCCGGACCCGCTCACCAGGGGCTGGGCGTCCTCCGCCGGCTCCGCGGCTCGCGCCGCGTGCTCGGCCGCGGCGACCAGGTCAGCAAGCATGCCGTCGACTTCACCGCGCCGGGACACCACACCCACGCTGGTGGCTTCTGCGCCGTTGACGGTTGCGACCACCGTCACCCGTTGACTGTTCGCCACACCAGTTGAGGTCAGCGCATTATTGGCCCAGCGGATGTTCGCCTCGCTCTCCTCGGTGACGATCGCTACGCAGCCGTCGGCGCGGCACAACTCCACCGCGCGCTCGGCGACCTCATGTGATGGCCACCTCATCCGCCCACCCGCTCCTTCGCCGTGTTGAGCACGGGAATCGGGCGAAACAGCGCGGCCGGGCACCCGTGGCTGACCGGAGCCAGCTGGCCCGGCTGCGCCTTTCCGCACAGCGACGCCCCGGACAGCAGGTACGTCTGCGGACCGCCCAGCGCCTGCAGGCAGTTCCAGAACTCCGTGGTCGAGCTCTGGTACGCCACGTCGCGGAGCTGGCCGACGAGCCGCCCATGCCGGATGCGGTAGAACCGTTGCCCGGTGAACTGGAAGTTGTGCCGCTGCATGTCGATTGACCAGCTGTTGTCGCCGACGATATAGATGCCGTCGGACACGTCGCCGATCAGCTCGGCCGTGTTGGGCCCGCCCGCCGGGGCGGCAAGCGACACGTTGGCCATCCGCTGCACCGGCACATGCGCGAACGAGTCGGCATATGCACAGCCGTTGGAGCGGTCGAGGCCCACCAGCCGCGCGGTTTGGCGGTCGACCTGGTAGCCCACGAGCACGCCGTCACGGACGAGATCCCACGCCTGCGCGGCCACGCCCTCGTCGTCGTAGCCAATGGTCGCCAGGCCGTGCTCGGTGTTGCGGTCGGCGGTCACGTTCATGATGGGCGATCCGTATCGCAGCACGCCGAGCTGGTCTGTGGTGGCGAACGAGGTCCCGGCGTATCCCGCCTCGTAGCCCAGCGCCCGATCCAGCTCGGTAGCATGCCCAATGGACTCATGGATTGTGAGCCACAGGTTCGTCGGGTCGATGACGAGGTTATACGCGCGGGGCTCGACCGAGGGTGCGGCCGCCTTCTCGGCCAGCAGCTCGGGAAACGCGGCCAGCTCGCCGTACCAGTCCCAGCCGGTGCCGGTGAGGTACTCCCAACCGCTCGCTACCGGCGGACCCAGGGTTCGCATCGTCTCGAAGCCACCGCCAGAACAATTGAGCCGGACGGCCGTCACCATCGGATGTAGCCAGATTCGTCGCTGAGTTGTGGTCGTTCCGGCGGCGTCGGCGTAGAACTTGTCCTCTCGGCACACCACCAGGCGGGCGACGACGTGGTCCACGTCTGCCGCCTTGAGCAGCAGCTGACTCCAGTCCTGGAGCTGGTGGACCCGCTCGTCGCTCGGGACATCCAGCGGGTCGATCAGATAAGCGGACGTCCACGACGCGTCGCGGTACGTCGGTTCGGCGGCCATTTCAACGGGACTGCCGCGCAATGGGCGCACCGTACGGGCCATCGCACAGGCCAGGTCGGCCACGCGCGCCGCCGCAGGGGCGTTCAGCTCGATGCCGGCGGCGAACCCCCAGACCCCGTCGATCAACACGCGGACCCCGAAGCCGAGCTCCGTGCTGTCGTCGCTGCCCTGTAACCGGCCGTCGCGGACGCGCACATCGAGCTGATCGCGTCGGCTCAGCCGGAAGTCGGTGTGCTGGGCACCGCGGCGGGCGGTCCGGTCGAACGCGGCCGCGGCCATCGCGCGCGCCGGTGCATCGAATAAGGCTGGGTCGTGTTCGCTCGCCACCGTCCGCCTCCATAAGTATCTATCTGATTATCAAGCTAGCAGAGCACTAGATCGGCAGGCCAGCCGTGGCTCAGGCGAGCAGCGGCACGGACAGCAGTGCTCCGGGGATAGCGGTGAGCACCGTGCCGACCGCGACGGCCAGCACGACCGCTATCCCCTTGAGCTCGACCGCGCGGCCCATCAGCAGCGGCTGCATCACATTGCCCTCCAGCTGCTGCACCACGATCACCACCGCGAGCGCGATCACCGGCGGCACCAGGCCCGAGGTCGGATATCTCACTCGAAGGTCTTGCCGGCCTCCGCTTTGGCGATGAGGGACGGCGGTGGGGTGAAGCGGGCCCCGTAGCGCTCGGCAAGTTCCCGGGCGCGGGCGACGAAACCGGGCAGGCCACCGAGGTAGCCGTTGATGTACTGCAGCACACCTCCGGTCCACGGTGGGAATCCGATGCCCATGATGGAGCCGATATTGGCGTCCGGCACTGACGTGATGACGCCCTCATCGACGCATTTAACCGTCTCCAGGGCTTCGGCGAACAGCATCCGCTCCTTCATGTCGTCGAACGGGATCGCATCGGGACGGAACGGGCCAAAGTGCTCGACCAAGCCAGGCCACAGCCGGGTGCGGCGGCCGGATTCGTAGTCGTAGAAACCGGCACCTGCGGCACGTCCGGGACGGTGATAGTCCTGCACCATGGCGTCGACGATCGTGTCGGCCGGATGCGGGGTCCAGGTGCCGCCAGCGGCCTCGATGCCGCGCCGGGTTTCCTCCCGGATCTTGCGGGTCAGCGTCAAGCTCAGCTCGTCCACCAACTGCAGCACCGGTGCCGGGTAACCGGTCTGGGAGCTGGCCTGCTCGATCGACGCCGGAGGCGCGCCTTCGGCCAGCATGGCGATGCCCTCGTTGATGAAGGTGCCGATCACGCGGCTGGTGAAAAAGCCGCGGCTGTCGTTGACCACGATCGGGGTCTTGCGGATCTGCTGCACGACGTCGATGGCGGCGGCCAGCGTGGCATCCGAAGTCTGCTCGCCGCGGATGATCTCGACCAGCGGCATCTTGTCCACCGGGGAGAAGAAGTGCAGGCCGAGGAAGTTCGGGGGGCGGTCAACGCCCGTGGCGAGGTCGGTGATCGGCAGCGTGGAGGTGTTGGAGCACAGCAGCGCGTCCGGCTCGACCACGTCCATGATCTCGGCGAAGACCGTCTTCTTCAACGCGGGGTCCTCGAACACCGCCTCGATCACCAGGTCACAGCCTTTGAGGTCGGCCACCTCGGCG
>Ga0213881_10000640_pt1 | contig 20285 bp, 24 predicted proteins | sample BarmaccoBMER_R08_FD_160104 | JGI IMG/M metagenome (GOLD analysis project Ga0213881, IMG submission 160104) | Barbacenia macrantha exposed rock microbial communities from rupestrian grasslands, the National Park of Serra do Cipo, Brazil - ER_R08 ... | reverse complement strand
CGGAAGGATCGGGCACCGGCGGGGTCGGCACCGAGCCGACGAGCTCGATCTGTGGCGGGGGTGTCGTCGCGTTCGGGTCCTCGATGTGATGCGAGTGGTGGTCGATAGTCATGAGCTCTCCTAGCTGCTCGTGTGGTGAGCCGGCGTTACCGGCCACCCAGCTAGGACCGGACAGCTCCCGCTTCTGTGACAGTCGATCCGTGCGTCCGGCCGAATGGCGGTGACGTGCCTCGAACGCGACCGGTCACGGAACGATGAGAGGCCCGCCATGGGTTACAGCCATGAGGGCGACCGCATGCCGCCACCCGAGACCGGCTCCTGTCCGCACTCGGCCGCCGCCCCGACACGCAGCCGACGCGACGCTTGCGACGTCCCGCCCCGTCCGTCGGACGAAAGTGTGCGTGTTCAAGGTCCTGGACGCGGTCAGCCGGGACGCGCCCGCCGCCCAGGTGGAAAAGCGGCCGGCCGCCGGCGATCACCGAGGACATCCTGCGCACCGTGCTCCGGCGCCGCGCTCGCGGCGAGTCCGTCGACGACATCCGCCAGACCCGATCATCCCCACCGGCAAGCGCAAGGGCCGTAGCCCGAGCCTTGCCAGCCTCTACCGGGCGCTAGCCGAACATGACAAACACCAGCGCTACCCCGAAGCCGTCGCCCAGTCCCGAGCCGACTTCACCACCTTTCAGCCAGACACCCAATAGGCACGTCCACTGACTGCGTCGCAGGCTCGCTGACCAGTACTTACGCGTACCTACAGGACACCGCGGCAGGTTTATGGCGTGTTCCGGTCCCACCCCCTGATGGTGTTCTGCCGCCCAGATCCTCGATCCGACGACAAGCCTCGATGATCATGATCGCTCCCTTTCGGCACCTCGTTGCGGGGTTCCTCGACAGGTGTCACGAAACGGAGTCCGGTGCTGTCCTAGCTGGCAGCGATCGTCTGGCGCCATCCAGGACGAGAACCACCTTCGCGAGGAGTCCCACATGACCAGGCACATCCTTGAACCAGCGGCGCAGGAGTTTGCCGAGGCGACTTCGAAACCCCCGTTCCTTTACGAGCTCGGCCCCGAGGGGGCACGGAAAGTCCTCGACGACGTCCAGTCCGCACCGATCGACAAGCCCGAAATCGACGAGAAGTGGGTGAGCGTTCCCGCCGACGTCGGCGACGTTCAGGCGCGCATCGTCAAACCGCCCGGGGTGACGGAGGCGCTTCCCACGGTTCTGTACGTCCACGGTGGCGGTTGGGTTCTTGGCAACGCAGGCACCCATGATCGTCTCGTTCGCGAACTGGCGGTCGGTGCGAACGCCGCCGTCGTCTTCGTCGAGTACGACCGTTCGCCGGAGGCGCACTATCCGGTCGCGATCGAGCAGGCCTACGCGGTGGCACGTTGGATCGGGAACGAGGGGCGCAGCGAAGGCCTTGACAGTTCACGCCTCGCCGTCGCCGGCGATTCCGTCGGTGGCAACATGACCGCTGCGCTCGCGATCCTCGCCAAGCAGCGCGGCGATGTCACGTTCGTGCATCAGTCGCTGTATTACCCCGTCACCGACGCCGGGCAGGACACCGACAGCTACCGCGAGTTCGCCGATGGCCCCTTCCTCACCGCGAAGGGGATGGCCTGGTTCTGGGACTGCTACCTGCCTGACCGGGAAAAGCGCGCAGAGATCACGGCGTCGCCTCTGCGGGCGACGATGGCGGAACTCGCGGGGCTGCCAGAGGCCTTCTTGATCGTGGACGAGAACGACGTGCTGCGCGACGAGGGCGAAGCCTACGCCCGCAATTTGACGGCGGCGGGAGTGCGCACCACCAGTGTTCGGTACAACGGCATCATCCACGATTTCATGATGCTCAACCCCCTGCGCGGCACAGCCGCAACCACCGGCGCTGTCGAGCAGGCGGTCCACGTCCTCCGGAAGGCGTTTGGAGGTCACCATGTCTGAGCAGAAGCCGATCGTCGTTTTCGTCCACCGCGCCATCGCCGAGTCCGCCACCTGGGACCTCGTGATCGACTGGTGCCAGACCGAGCGTCATCAGTTCTAGGCAGGACTCCGTCCAACCCTCCTGACAGAGCACTGCCCCGTAGGTTGTCGACGCCGCTAACCCTCTCCGCAGCATCGCGGCGATGCCGTCCACCTGCGTGATGTGATCGCCGGGGTCGGGTGGCCCTGCGGTCCGGTTGTCACGAATCGGCGCCGCGTCCGGTCTTCACTCGTCCACCACGGAGTGACGCCAACCCGGGGCGCGACTCCGAACACATGCGAAAGGCACAACATGACTCCGCCCATTGTTCTCATCCACGGTCTCTGGCTCACGCCGCGCAGCTGGGAGGGCTGGAAGGCGCGCTTCAAGGAGCGCGGGCACGAGGTTCTCGCGCCGGCCTGGCCGCGCATGGAAGGCGAGGTCGAGACCATCCGCCGCGCCCCGTCCGTCCTCAACGGGCTCGGCATTGTCGAGATCGTCGACCACTACGACCGGATCATCCGCAGCCTCGACACCCCGCCGGTGATCATAGGACACTCCTTCGGCGGGCTCGTGACCGAGCTGCTGCTCGACCGCGGCCTCGGCGCGGCCGGGGTCGCCGTCTCGCCGGCGCAGGTGAAGGGCGTGCTGCGCCTGCCGCCCGCGCAGCTTCGGACCATCTTCCCGGTGCTCCGCAACCCGGCCAACAAGAACAAGACCTTCGGGATGACGCGGAAGCAGTTCCACTATGCCTTCACGAAGACGATGATGAGCGATGAGGACGCCAAAGCGGCCTATGAGCGCTACGCGGTGCCCGGCCCCTGCCGGGTGCTCTTCCAGGCAGGGTTCGCCAACTTCAATCCGCGCGCCGTCACCAAGGTCGACTTCCACAAGGACGACCGCCCGCCGCTCCTCGTGATCGGAAATAGCAAAGACCATACGGTCCCGGCCTCGGTGAGCAGGGCGGCCGCGAAGCTCCTCGGCAGGTCGAGGGCTGTCGTGGACTACAAGGAGTACGCAGGACGCCCCCACTTCACGGCCGGCGCGCCCGGCTGGGAAGCGGTCGCTGACTACGCCCTCGAATGGGCGAACCGCCACGCGGGCGCGCAGCACAGCGGACTGACAAGCGCATGAGCTTCTGGCTCACACCGCGCAGCTGAGAGGGCTGGAAGACGCACTTCGAGGAGCGCGGACACGAATTTCTCGCGCCGGCCTGGCCGTGGCTGGAGGGCGAGGTCGAGGACATCCGCCGCGAACCGTCCGACAGTGGAGGGCGATCTTGAAATTACCACCGAGCAATGTCGATAAATTCCGGCATAAGCCGGTGCACGCAGTGTCCGCGCTCCTGCCCGACGAACAGAGCACGGTTGCGGCCTGCCAGGACCTGGACAACGCCGGTTTTGAGGTCACACAGGCGCAAATCCTGCGTGGCGAGGAAGGAGCTCGGATCCTCGATAGGAGCGGCACCCAACACGGCTACGCGGCTCACCTCGTGCGCATACTGCAGAGGCTCGGCATGGATGAGAGCTCTCTTGACGTGTACGACGAAGCGTTGCGCAACGGGGAGACGCTGATAAGCATTCCGTGCGCGAGCGATTCGGCGCGCGATGTGGCGTACATCCTGGAAAACCATGGCGGGCACGCCATGTTCTACTGGGGTAGAGGGACGCGAGAAGTGCTGAGTGCGCCGTGAGGATGCCGGTGGCGGCGCCGCGTTGAGCGACGCGCTGCGCCGCACGGTCCGCCACGAGCAGGTGCCGCTCGCCGCGATCGACAACCCCGACATGCACGCCATGGGGGAGTTCTTGACCGGACGCGGCTACCAGGTCGACATTCACGCGCTGCATGCCGCTTATCCCGAACTGGGCTGGACCAGCTTCGCACCGGGGCTGACCGCACCTTAGGAGGCGCATCATGACCAACCGGATCCTCCGCCAGCCCCTCTTCCCCCGATCTCCTACCCGGCCTGGCGGGACAGCCTAGCCACGGTACACCGATTCGCGCAGGTGATCGGCAAGATCCGGCTCGGGGCCAGCCCCCGACGCAACCACGGGTGGAACATCCCGTTCCACGTGACCGGGCGCGGCATCACCACCCGCCCCATGGGCGCCGACCCGATTTTCACGATCGACTTCGATTTCCTCAACCACCGCCTGGACATCAACACCACCGACGGACAACGGCAACGGGCCCTGCGGCGCCTCGCCGGACAAGGCGACGTACGCATCGCCCATCCCGTTTCAGACAGCTGACGCACGCGACCAGGGTCGGAGCCGTCCGGATTGACGCCCCGGTGTGACCGGCGGGTGGCCGGGTACGGGTTGACTTGGCCGCCGTCAGGCGCCGGCCAGAACTGCGCGGAGCTTGTTCCGCGAGTTGACGTCGAGCTTGGTGAACACCTTGTGCAGGTGCCATTCGACGGTGCGGGGGCTGAGGAACAGTTCGGCGCCGATCTGGGAGTTTGTTTTTCCATCGCCGGCGAGTCGGGCGATCTGGGCTTCCTGCGCTGTGAGGATCTGACCTACCTCGACCGCGCGTTGGCGTACCGACTCGCCGGTGGCCAGGAGTTCGCGATGGGCGCGCTCGGCAAAGGCGTTGGCGCCGAAACGGTGCAGCATCTCGTAGGCGGTTCGCAGGTGCTCGCGCGCGTCGAGACGCCGGTTCTCGCGACGCAGCCACTCGCCGTACATCAGGTGGGTGCGAGCGAGGTGAACGGCGATGCGGGTGCGCTCGAGACGCTCGATAGCCTCGCGGTACAGCAGATCGGCGGCCCGGCCGTCACTCGACAGCGCTTGCGACCGGGCCAGAATGCCGAGCGCCCAGTCCGTGCCGCTGGCGCGTGTTCGTTCCTCGAGTCGCTGCAGGGCCGCAGCGGCCTCCCCGTGGGCGCCGCATCGAAGCCCCGCCTCGACGACTTCCGCGAGGCACCAACCGAAGAACGCCAGGTCCTCGTACTCGCAAGCGCATTGTGCGCTGGCCAGGGCGTCCTGGTAGCGGCCGAGGCCATTGCAGAGCACCGCGGTCGCGTACCTTGCCAAACCGATGGCCCTTCCCTCGCCCCTGGCGGCCGCGTCCTGGGCGCCGGCTTCGATCAGCTCCAACGCCCGAGCCTCAGAGCCACGCCAGGCGGCCAGCACCAGCGAGGTGTGCCTCAGGGGTGCGTCGCCGGTTGCCTCCGCGATCGTGTCGGACTCCTCGATCAAGTCCGAGGCTGCGGTGAACTCCCCGGCGTGTACGTGCAAGGCAGCACGGTACATAAGGGCCAAGGGAAGGATCCTGAGCGCGCCGGCATCGCGAGCCAGCCGGACCGCGCGCGTAGCCAGCTCAAGCCACGTCTCGTCGTCCCACATCTCCCCTGCAACGAGCCAAGCCAGCCAGAGCCAGCGCAGGATGTCGTCCTCACTACCTGGAACCTCTTGCCGGAACGCCTGCAGCGCTTGCCGCAGCTGCGGCGAACTCGCCACGTAGCCCTCGGTGAACCGCGTCGCCAGGCCATCGAGGAGTCCGTCGACCAGCCGTTGTCGTTGCGGTCCCGGCGGTGCGGCGCGGGCGGCCTCGGCCACCTCCCGCACTCGGCTGCGTCGGTTGAGGCGGCCGGCGAAGACCGCTGCTCCGAGCGCTTCGAGGTATGCCTCACGCGCCTGTCCGGCGTCGAGCGGTTCGAGCCGCTTAGCGGCATCGAGCAGCAACGGTGGTGCGTCACTCCCACGCCTGCGGGCGAAGGCGATCTGGGCGCGCAGCCGGGCCAGCCGCCCGCGTTGAAGCTCGTCCAACGGGGCCATTTCCGCGGCCGCGAGGAGCTCGAGCGCCACGTCCGGGGCCCCGGCCTCGAAGGTGGCCTGCGCGGCGGCCAGCGCCCTCGCTGCGCGCCTGGCCGGATCAGGCGTCAGCTCGGTCGAACGCCTGAGGAACGCGGCCGCCGCCGCGATCCCGCCGCGGGCCTGGGCCCGGTCGGCTGAGTGCTCCAGCTCGCCGGCCACGGTCTCGTCGGGTTGCACCGCCGCGTGGGCGCGATGCCAGGCTCGGCGGTCCGGATCGGATTCGGGATCGGTCGCCTCGGCCAGTGCCCGATGCACGTCCTGGCGGTCTCCGGGGCCCGCCGCGCGGTAGGCGGCCGAGCGCACCAGCGGATGACGAAACCGCACCCACGCGCCGAACTTGATCAGGCCCGCCGCCTCCGCGGGTGTCGCCGCGTCCCCCCCGATACCAAGCCGCTCGGCCACCCGCCTCAACAACGGCACATCCCCCACCGGCTCGGCCGCCGCCGCCAGCAGCAGCCGTTGCGTCGCACCCGGAAGCGACCCGATCCGACGCAGAAAACTCTGCTCGATCTGACTGGCCACCGGCCGCGCGTCAGGCCGCCCGAACCCACCCGCCAGCTCCGCCGCCGTCAACCCCCGAGGCAACTCCAGCAAAGCCAGCGGGTTACCGCGGGTCTCGGCCACGATCCGGTCCCGCACCCGCTCGTCAAGCCGCCCAGGGACCGCCGAATCCAGCAGCGCACGCGCATCGATAACGCGCAGACCCCGGACCACGAGCTCCGGCAGCCCCGCCAACTGGGGCTCGTCACTTGGCTCACGCACCGAGAACACCACCGCGATCCGCTCTGCCAGCAGCCGACGCGTCACAAAGGCCAGCGTCTGCGCGGAGACCCGATCCAGCCACTGGGCGTCGTCCACCGCGCAGACCAGCGGCCGCTCCTCCGCCACCTCGGCCAGCAGGCTGAGCACCGCCAACCCGACCAAGAAACGGTCCGGCGGGTTTCCATCGCTCAGACCGAAGGCGGTGGCCAGCGCAGCACGCTGCGGACCGGGAAGACGATCGAGACGTTCGATCATCGGCGCGCACAGCTGGTGCAGCCCGGCGAACGCCAGCTCCATCTCGGACTCAACGCCAGCGGCCCGCGCGATCTGACATCCCGCCGCAGCCCCCACCAGGTACTCCATCAACGCGGACTTGCCGACCCCCGCCTCGCCGCGCAGCACCAGTACCTGACTCTGACCCGCCTTGGCGCTCGCCACCAACCGATCCAGCGCTTCGCACTCGCTGCTCCGGCCAAGCAACCCACGCCTACGATCACTACTCGACACAACCACCGCCGAGGCTAGGAGAACCGCCGACGAACTACGGGGATACGTCAGCTCATGATGACAGCCAGCTCACATGTGCGGCAGGCGTCGGCGCCTATCCAGCAGTGCTTGTGTGCTTCGGCGGGCACTGATGCACTGAGGCGAGAGGGTTCTCGCCACCGCCCAAGCCAGCAGAGCAGGCTCGACAAGCCCGAAGAAGAATCATGACAAACCGGGCATCTGAGGCTTGCTGCGTGGCTTCTGGGCGGGTAGGTGTGGCCATCTCGGGTGAGCCGATCGCTGAATGCAACAGTGCCTGGCTATCAATGGTAGGGCCTTGCGCGCCGTCACGACTCCCAAAGCCTGGGCATGTCGATGCGGATGCACATCCACAGTCAGCGCACCAACCACGTCGGAGATGAAATTGCGGAGATTCTTGTGCTACGCCACGAGGCCGCTGCGTTGCGCCACCAGTCAGCAGACCGCGACTTTCTTGGGCCGACCGGGCAGCGTTTGCCGCATTGACCCGGTTACTGCCCCAGACCTGTCGACTACATTGCATTGTCATCTCGGCCGCCCTCGTGTCGAGACGCATAGCGCTCGGTGATGATTCGGACGGCTACGTCATGATCTATGTATCCAACCTGCGCAGCGGAGAGTGCGATGTAGGTATGGGGGCGGATTTGGGCATCTGATGCTGACTTGAGACAGCCTGACCAACAGGGGTGAGATGTGACGGTGGATGAAGCGTTGGCCGAGTTGCTCGGCGATCGGCTTACGGGCGACGTACGGGCTGACCTAATCATGGGCATGAACGAAGCCATGCGGCGGCGTGATCGCAACACTGAGCTTGGTGGTGTGGTGATTGCTGCATTGCGTGACGAAGGTCTAAGTTATCGGGACATTGAAAACGCAACTGGCGTGCCACGTACTACCGCACAGCGGTGGGCAGTGCCGCAGAAGTGGGTTGGTCCACCCCCGCTTGGTTCGGAATGGGAGAATACACCGAGCGGTTAACGTGGTGGGGCGGACTGTCCGCCGGCGGCGCTAGGACCACTTCCTGTTCAGACATCCCCGGGATCCACCGAAGTCCGTGGTTGTCCGTGGTGATTGTCACGCAGTTCGTCACGCACCCGCGCACACGATGATCATCGGCGGATCACCCTGCGCCTGGAAACGACCGTCGCCCACGTCATCCGCAACGGGACACTAGGTCCGACCATTCCGCTGACCCTGACCCTGACCCTGACCCTGACCCTGACCCCGACCCAACGCGCCCGTCTAAGGCGCTCGCCCGCCTGGCCCTGCTCCGCTGATCGACCAGCGACCCGCTCGGGTCCAGCGCACGGTGTCGTGCCGCGGCGGCACCCAGATCATCGGCCAGCGGGTGCAAGTCGGGCTGCGTTATGCCGGTCAGATCGTCACCATCGAAGTCGACGACACCACCCTGCGGGTCTACGACCACCGCGACCACTTGATCAAAAACGTTCTCCGCACCAGCCGCGAGGAGGTCCGCCGACACAAGGCACCGTTACCATCACTAGAAGCCAAAACGGGTGAAATGGTCAACCATGCCGAGGGTTGGCCGCATGGTCACCGTCGTGAAGAACCTTGTTGATGCGGGGGCTAGGAAAGATAGCCGCTTTGGCCGATGCATCGCTTCAGAACACAGAGTAATCGTTTGACCATGGAGGGCGCCATTGGTCCAAATAGATACCGACGATTTCAAGCCGAGCTTCCGGTCGCTGATCGAAGATGAATGCTGCATACACTGTTCGCATAACACAGTGTAAGCGATTGTACCCAAGGTGGGAACTATATGTTGAGCCGAGGCGAAAAATGAGCACACGACTGAATCACGCATTTCGCCTGCGTCGCCGCCCCGACGGGGCTCTGGTGAAAGACGACCTTGAGTTCGTTGAGGAGCCCGTGCCCGAACCGGGTCCGGGGCAGGCGCTCGTGCGCACCTGCTACGTCTCGGTGGATCCGACAAGCCGAGTTTGGATGAGTGACTACCGCGGCTACATGCCACCCTCGCCGCTGAACGAGGTGATGCGCAGTGTGGGCGTGGGCCAGGTAGTGGAATCCCGACGTGACGACCTACCGGAGGGCACTTTGGTACTGGGGTGGCCGGGTTGGCAGGAGTACTGCCTGACCGACGAAGCCAGTTTGATTCCTCTGCAGTTCCCATTCCTGCCTCTGCCCGACCCGTTACCGGCGCCGCTAACGGCATTTCTGGGAGTTCTCGGGCACACCGGCCTCACGGCGTACCTGGGTATCGACATCGGTCGACCGCGTACCGGCGAGACCGTCGTGGTCTCGGCAGCCGCAGGGGCGGTCGGGTCGGTGGCCGGACAGCTCGCCAAGGTCTGCGGCGCCCGTGTGGTGGGTATCACCAGCGGGCCAACGAAGTGCCAACACGTGACCGAGGAACTCGGATTCGACGCGTGCATTGACCGCCACGCACCCGACTGGCAAAAACAGTTGGACGCGGCAACGCCAGATGGCATTGACATGGACTTCGAAAATGCCGGCGGCGAAATCATGGACCACGTGCTGATGCGGATCAATGTCGGAGCACGCATCGTGCTATGCGGAATGATCGATACCTATAATCAGTTCGGTCCCAACACCCCGGGCCAACGCGCAATCATCCAGCTTGTAATGCGACGGGCCAGCATGAATGGTTTCCTCGTACTCGACCACCTAGACCGGTTCAACGAGGCAACCGCGCACCTTGCCGGCCTGCTCGCCACCGGAAGACTGCGCTACCGGGAAACCATACTCGACGGCCTAGACCAAGCACCCGAAGCGATGGCACAGATCCTCAACGGCAACAAGGTCGGCAAGATGCTCGTCCACGTCGCCGATCCCATCCCCAGATAGCTTGATCCTGCCAGGAACAGGCGATGATTCGGAGCAACGCCATGTCCACCTCAACGCATCGGCCACCGTGAGCCAGAGCCGATAAGCCCCGCGAACAGCAAGACTGAAAACAAGATCGGCTCTCACAGCGATGAGGCTGCAGCTTGCTGGTCTCGGGTTCGAATCTATGATCACGCCACCGACCAGAAACTGGCTAGACACAGTTACCCATCACCTGAAGCCAAAACGACACCCATCACGGGAAACCAGACACTCGGGGCACATCGAAATGACACGGGCTATCTGAACATGGGCGGTCATGCGCGACAGGCACATACGCGGTGGAACTAGGCACTGGGAGTGACAGGCACGGACAAAGGAACCCAGACACAGGATCGACATCAATTCTCTGCCGAACCCCGGGCTTGGTTGTGGGCACGACAAGCCGGCAGGTTGCCCGGGCCACCGCCCCGAGGCAGCCTGCCATCGCAAGCTCGCGGACGCCCATCACACGCGGTCGCGACACTGCATCACCCGGTTGAGATGAGGCGGGCCGCGGCAGGGGGTTGTCCGCCGGACCTTGCGACGGCGTGATACAGCAGCACCATTGCGCCGATTTGGCCCAAGTGGTAGCCGGAGTCGGGGTCCAGTCCCGCCAGCTCCGCCGCGCCGGGCACCAGGCGCAACATGGCGGCTGCGATGCTTGCGCCAATGGCAACCAGCATCGGGCCAGCCATCGGGTGACCGCGGCCCCACGCCCAGATCCACAGCCCCACAACGCTGGCCATTGTCAGGCTCTCACACCCCATGATCGCCGTGATGCTGGCATGGCCAGCCGCGGCGAGGACCACATACGCCACCAAGCCCACCGAGCGCAACAGCCAAAACACGACGACTCGACGCCGCCCCAAGACCTGCACCACCGACGCCGCCAGCACATACGACACCACGACCACAACCATCATGCTCGTGATCGCCCAACTCAGTGCGGTCACCCGCGGAATCCCGACCAAGACACCGTGGTACACAGCTCCGGCCAGCGCGGCCCCCGCCGCCCAGACCAACGCCGCACGCCAATGTGTCACCACCTCGCCGTCGCGCCGCAACCGCCAAACCAAGTAAACAGTCACCAACCCCAGCGCAAGATCGGTCAGCGACGGCATCGGCTGGACAAGCACTAGCGCACATTACGTCCCACCACGCCCGAATGCAGCAGCCCTACGGGCCCTTGACGCGGAATACGTGCTTCGGTGGAGACCACTGTCACAGCCTCTGGCATGGTTGCGGTGGCCGGCGAGACCACTCCGCCGGCTAACCCTTCGCCAGACGGCGAATCAATTAGTCAGCTCAGCTCGGCTAATGCTTGATGACAGTGGGGCTGCTTTTAATGACAGTGCGCGTGGTTTACCCGGCTGGGGCACCGCACGCTGTCGATCCTTCCACGAGGAGGCGCGGGGCACTACGCTGTCGATCACTTTCCGTTACCCCTTCCGAGCGCGGATTGGGTATCTCCGATTGGTAGCGAAGGGAGCAACGAACACAATGACTTCAGCGGAGCCCTCAGCGGACACCTCAACGACTTCAGCAGAGCCCTCAGCAGACCCTTTAGTAGGCACGTCAGCGGAGACCTCAGCAGACCCTTTGGTAGGCACGTCAGCAGAGACCTCAGTAGACACGTCAGCAGAGACCTCAGCAGAGACCTCAGCAGAGACCTCAGCAGAGACCTCAGCAGAGACCTCAGCAGACACGTCAGCAGAGACCTCAGCAGAGACCTCAGCAGACACGTCAGCAGAGACCTCAGCGGAGGCTTCAGCGGAGGCTTCAGCGGAGGCTTCAGCGGAGCAGATCCTGGGCTTGGTGGATCAAAAGCTCGACGATGCTGAGCCGCTCGTTGACAAGGTCCTTGAGAAGACTGAGGCGTTTGCCGAGGAGGTGAAGGAGAAGGCCGAGCTCCTCGCCGAGAAGGTCAAGGAAAAAGCTGAGCCTCTCGTCGGGAAGGTCAGGGAAAGCGCTGAACCCCTTGCTGAGAGGGCCGAGGGTAGCTCGGGCAAAGACAGCACGTCCTGAGGGGGCCGTCCCACTCTCAACATCCAGGGATGTTCATAGTCGTCGGGCAGACGCTCGCTCTTCTGTGCAATGACGCCGAGGTGGCACTTCGATATCGGCTCAGGCGGTGCGGCCGTCCACAGCGGCGGCAGACGGCGCTGCGGCGAACGGAGTCAAACTCGGCTCAGGTGCCATTGACTACCTCGGTAAGCGCCAAACAATTTCTCCGGTGACGGCTAGCCGAAACCGAACTGATCGGATCTGTTGCGTTAGCGGAAGGCAAGACATGCTCTATGCCGCAGATACCCGTGGTCAGATGGCGCGGATGAGTTCAGCAAAAATTGCCGAGAGTTGATGCTGTGGATGAGTATCCCGATCGAGTTCGTAGTGGCCGCGAGGGAGGTTCTGGATGAACGCGTGATCAGCGCTGATCACGCGGGCCGAGTTGAGCTGCGTCAGACTGAGCTTCCCCCCGTAGCACGGACACCTGACCTGAGGTGGCTCCGGCTACCAGGAAGGATGTGGCCGTGCCGCCTCCTCACCCTGCTGAGTTCCGTCGTCGTGCTATTGAGCTGGCCCGTGCGCGGACCAAGCCGATGGCTGAGGTGGCGAAGGATTTACGGATTTCTGAGTCGTGTCTGCGGAATTGGGTGGCTCAAGCCGACGCTGATGAGTGCGGGAGTCAGATCCGGCTGAGTAGTGACGAGAAAAAGAGCTGGCGCAGTTGCGGCGGGATAAGCGTCGATTAGAGCTTGAGGTGGAGATATTGAAGCGGGCGGCTGCGTATTTTGCCCGTGAGAATGTTCTCCCAAACTGATCTACCCGCTGGTCCGTGAACTCGCCGACGACGAGATTGATGTTGCGGTGGCCTGTCGGGTGCTGAGGGTGTCACGATCAGGTTATTACGACTGGCTGGGCCGGCCCGCCTGTCCTCGTGCGCAGGAGAATGAGTATTTGCTGAAACTGATTGAGCAGATTCACATCGACCCACGGAAAACGTATGGTTCACCGCGGATCCATGCCGAGATGGCGCTGGGCCTGGGGCTGTCGGTGAACCTCAAGCGAGTGGCCCGGCTGATGCGCGCCGCCGGCATCCAAGGCCTCTACCGGCGCCGACGCCGTGGCTGCACTGTCCGCGACCCGGACGCAGCACCCAGCTCGGATCTGGTCAACCGCAATTTCACCGTTACCGAGCCGAACCGGCTGTGGGTCACCGATATCACCGAGCACCCCACCAGGGAAGGAATCTGCTACTGCGCCGCGGTGATGGACGCCTATTCCCGGCTCATCGTCGGCTGGTCGATTGCCGGGCACATGCGCACCGAACTGGTCACCGACGCCCTGGGCATGGCCATTATTCGCCGCCAGCCCGATAAACAACCCGGCAATGAACAGACGGTATTGCACTCCGATCACGGTTGCCAATATACTTCGTGGGCCTTCGGTCAGCGGCTTCGTGCCGCGGGACTACTCGCTTCTATGGGTACCGTTGGTGATTGTTACGACAATTCGATGATGGAGTCGTTCTGGGGCACGATGCAACTTGAACTGCTCGACACGAAAGACTGGCAGACCCGCGACGAGCTTGCCAACGCTATCTTCGAATGGATAGAGTGCTGGTACAATCCTAAACGACGCCATTCCAGCATTGGAATGCGCAGCCCCATCGCCTTCGAGACCCTCCACACCGGGCCAGACCAAGATCACTGACCCCCCACCGAAGGTGTCCGCGCTACGGGGGGAACTTCAAGACCCCGTATGGGTCCCAACTGAGACTTGAGTCGTCCGTGATCGGGCTCGATCGGATTACTAGTGTATTGCTCAACAATGTGACACGCGGCCGGCAGCAGCTCATCGAGTACCCGCGGGTAGGCGGGCGCCTGGTCGGTGCTCACCTCAGTCGGGTGCGCACCGTGCTGGAGGGCGCGGGTGAAGAACTGGCCGGTGGCCGCCAGATTCCGCTGCTCGGACACGAGAACATCAATGACCTGGCCGTACTGGTCGATCGCCCGGTCTGGCGCCATCGCATGCGACATCGAAGGCGCCCTTGCGGTCGGCACCACGACCTGGATAATGATCGGCCGAGGGAACGTCAGGCTGCTATTTCACAGATTCGTAGCTGTTCGAACACGGGAATCGAGCCTTCGACCTGCTCATACGAGCGTAAGTCGTCACTGCCGTGATCTCGGTAAATTCGCTGGTAGCCAGCACGCCTGCCGTCCGTGCACGTCCAGGAATGTCGGCCCAACCGCTACCCGATTGTCACTCTCACAGACGAGGCCCGGAGTACCGCCGTGCCGGTCCGTGGGTCATGTTGGACCTATCGGCGGGCAATGGGGCGTTGCGGAGGGCAGCCAAGGGAACGAGTGTATTCGCAGCTCAGCATGCCGTGCCACACTGCACCGGGGCGAGCTCTGCGTTGGAGCTCAGTCAGGGCGAGGTCCCGCCGGTATCGCGCGGGAATCGGTGGCGTTGTGGCACGGGTGAGTGCGCACACGATGCTGGGGAGGCGATCGGATGGGCACGTGCGCGAGCGATCCGGTCTATGCCGAGCAAGACCTAGCGCGTTACCGGGAAAAGATTCAGCTCGGTCTGGAGGCACTGGCCCGGATGCTCGCCGGGGGCTGCTTCTCCGCTGGCCCCGAGCAGGTGGGACTGGAACTGGAACTAAACCTCATCGACGAGAACGTCGACCCCGCGATGGCCAACCAGACCGTGCTGAAGCGCATCGACGATCCGAGTTTCCAGACCGAGCTGGGCCAGCACATGATCGAGCTCAATGTCGCGCCTCGGCCACTGGCCGGTAACCAAGTTCTTGACCTTGAGCGCGAACTGAGGGGTGTCTTGAACACCGCGAATGACGCAGCCCGGGCCGCCGACGTGGGCCTGGTGATGATCGGCATGCTGCCGACGCTGCGACCAGACCACTTTGACCAGCGGTCGATGTCCTGCGACTCGCGCTATGCCCTGCTTAATAAGCAGATATTGGCGGCCCGGCGCGCGCCGATCGAACTCGACGTGGAAGGAGTGCCGCTGTCCGGGGGACAAGCAGAACGGTTGCGGTGCATCGCCGACTCAATTCTCCCGGCATCGGGGTGCACGTCGGTGCAGCTACACCTACAGGTCACCCCGGATGACTTCGCTGCGCATTGGAATGCTGCCCAGGCCCTGGCTGGGGTGCAGGTGGCAGTGGCCGCGAACTCACCATTTTTGCTTGGTCGGGCGCTGTGGCACGAGACCCGCATCCCGTTGTTCGAGCAGTCCACCGACAGCCGATCGCCGGAGCTTCGTAACCAGCTGGCGGCCTCGCGGACGTGGTTCGGCCAGCGGTGGATCACCTCGGTCTTTGACCTGTTCGAGGAGAACGTGCGCTACTTCTCGCCGTTGCTCTCACAGATCCAGGATGAGGATCCGCTGGCGGTGCTTGCTACAGGCGGTGCACCGTCGCTCTCGGAGCTACGACTGCACAACAGCGCGATCTGGCGTTGGAACCGGCCGGTCTATGACGTCGCCGATGGCATGCCGCACCTGCGTATCGAAAACCGGGTTCTGCCCGCTGGGCCAACGGTCATTGATGTCTTGGCCAACGCCGCGTTCTTCTTCGGCGCGATGCGCGGACTCACCGAACTCGACCGACCGGTGTGGAGCCGACTGCCTTTCCCCGTGGCCCGGGACAACCTGTATGCCGGGGCACGGCTTGGCATGGACGCACAACTGAACTGGCCCGGGATTGGCTGGGTCCGGCCCGATGAGCTGGTGTTGCGCACGCTGTTACCGCTGGCCCACCAGGGTCTGCGCAGCTATGGAATGTCTGAGGCAGCCCGGCAGCGCTACCTCACGGTGATTGAGCAACGCTGCGCGACGCGACAGACCGGCGCTAGCTGGCAACGTGCCACCGTGCGGAGGCTAATCAGCCAGGGAGCCGATCGATCGACCGCGTTAGCCGCCATGCTGCGCGGCTACATCGAGCACATGCACTCCAACCAGCCAGTCCACACCTGGCCAACAACCTAAAGCGCGCCAGCCCTCGGGTCCGACCGAAGGTTGACCACGATGGACATGACCACTACGCCATCAGTCGCACCCCCAAAAAAGAAACCGGTCACATCGACGTGCTCGGAATCGTCGGCCGCAACACCTACGTTTCAAACAGACACTGCGAACTGTTCAAAAGCGCAGCCGAACCACTGACCCTCCGATTTTAAGAAGTGTGGATAATAGTTCGCCGAATGGCATCGACCTTCATGGCCGCTTTTCCGCATAAATTCGAATGCCGATGAACGTGAACAAACGCAGGCGAATGAGACCAAGATGAGACCACGAACGTGCTCGTGACTCGGCCGCTGTGGCGCTTCCGGGTCCGATAAGGGGCCGCTCAAGGATCGCACATCGCTCGGCGCAGGAGTGCTGGCTTGGTGGCGCGGATGGCACTGTTGCGCGTGGTGCTGGCCCGAGGGCAGCGGCGGTCAGGATGCGACGGATCGTGCCCGCGCCCAGGCGATGTCCCAGCCCGACCAGTTCGCCTTGGATGCGGCGGTGGCCCCAGGACGGATTCTGCTGGGCCAGGCACAGCACCAGTTCACGGATCTCGTCACTGACCGGTGGGCGGCCGCATTGGTTTGGATATGTCCACTTCTTGGCGACCAGGCAGCGATGCCAAGCCAGCAGCGTGCCGGGGGTAACGATGCGGTGGCTGCGCAGCTGGCGGGGAAGAAGGCGGGTCAGGGCGGACAAGATCGCTCGGTGCGGCCGTCGGAGTCGAGGTTTGCTGATTTGACGGCGCAGCACCGAGACTTCGTGGCGCAGGATGAGGATCTCGATGTCCTTGGCAGCGGCAGCGCGGGCGAACAACCTGAGCCAGCTGAACACCGTGACAGAGATCAAATACAACAGCCGAAATAGCACGGCCCGCGATCATTCCATGATCGCCGTCAGGGACGAAATTCACGGCTATGTGCGGAGTTTTGGCACGGTACAAGCGTTTGGCCACCGACACGACTAGGCGAAGGTAGGCCTCGGGCAGATGGTTTTTGGCGCTGACCGTCATGGATAATCCAGTACAGATTCCGGCGTAGCTATGGGAAAAGTTTCTGCCCCATTTATTTCCATAGAGGCGAATTCGGCAGAGGTGAATTCGGCAACACGCAGCGTAATCTTCTGTAACGCTTAGTGATGCCACTGAGCGGAACGTCTGTCCGGCAATTTGTGGTTCTTCGATTCATCCGGGCAGAGAGTGCAGTCTCTCGCCTGTGGGTCCTCGGCGGACCACGTGCCGGAGTGTCGGTTTTTCACAGTTGCAATGACGTGACATCACAACTCAACCCGTGACTGGACGCCTCGGATGGCATGGTGGCGTTCGGTGTGGGGAGCTGAGAGGCGTCGAGCTCGAAATGAACGGTGTCCCAGGGATCTGGTCGAGCGTCGAGTGTCTGCACGGCGCCTGGATATGTGCGCCAAAACGGCAGGGCTCCGGGCGAGGTGGCATCGGTGTGTAGGCACACCACGGTGTAGCCACCTGCGCCTAGGGCCCACCGGGCGGCCACGGTGACCATGGCTCGGGCGATCCCACGGCGGCGCAACTGGCGTGTGATCCACACGCGGGTTAGCTGGGCTGTTCGCTGGGCGGCGTAGCGTTGGGCTAGCCACGCTGGCGGGCTTGCCGGGCCGCCTGGTTTGACGGCTGTGGTTCCGGCGAAGGTTCCGTCGTACTCGGCGACGAACAATGCCCAGCCTGCTCGGTGTAGGTAGGTCCCGGCGAGGTCGTCGATATCGCGGTGCCAACGTTGGTGATAGCCACGCAAATCCTCGTCTAGAACTCGGCGCATGTGGGCCTCGCACCCCCCGAGATCGTCCTTGCTTGCTAGCCGAACCACGACTGTCACCGAAGCCTTCTTTCACGTTGACTACTATTGCCATAATAATGCAGTAGCAATCTTGATGTAAATACTTACGGCACGGTGTCGGCGCCTGGTGTGGCAGCACTGCGTCCAAGGAGGCGCCGCAATGGGTCGAGCCTCAGCTACTGGCTCGACACGTTGAGCTGATCGGCCGCCAAGGCCTATCACCCGTGCTCAACGGCAGCGTTCTCATCCATTGCCACTGTCCGAACTTGGTCCCGACAGCGGCACGCCAGTCACCGACCTGACTTCTACCGGGCGCCCTTAACACGACTACGCTGGGCGAGCACCCGTCAACGTATTGCGACGATCACTGGATCTGCCGATGCCCAAAAGGGGCCAAGATTTACATGCCGTTGACAGCCGATGCTCGCAGCTCGTCGCTCATCTCCTGCTGCTGTACCGCAAGCTGTCGGCGCTGCCTACCCTGTCACCCAACACGCAGACAAACGCGCTGTTTAGCGAACTGGTCAGGTTGGCCACCTCTCCAGAAGACGACCAAATCGTCCGGCAGGTCCTGGCGGATCCAAAGATTCACAGAATCGCCGCACAACTGCGTAACTTTTGCGCGGCGGGTGAGATCGAACTTGAACGCGCGTGGGCACAGCGCATCATCGCCAGTCGCGACCCACAGCGGGAGCTTCATGAGTTCCCATATCTCACCAACTACACGCTGCTGACCCGTCTCGAACATTACGGCGTGCTGGCACTGACAGGGCGCGAGTCACGCAAGCGCATGTTATTCGTCGGTGCAGGCCCGCTACCGCTAAGTTCATTGCTTTTAGCGAGCCAGCATGATCACACTGAAATCGACAACATCGATATCGACCAGGAAGCCGTCTGGTTAGCGACACGAGTCGCCAACGCGCTGCGGATCCGATCATTGCGTTTTTGGTGTGCCGACGTGTTGTCCTGCACCGATATTGCCGGCTACGACACGGTGTGTCTGGCCGCCTTGGTTGGCGTCAACCCCGACGTCAAGTCACAGGTGATCAAGCATCTTTATCGGCACATGAGACCTGGAGGGCTGCTGCTTGTCCGTACCGCCCACTCGCTGCGAACTTTGCTCTACCCACCGTTGGATATAAGTGATCTCGCCGGATTTCGCCCATTGGCGGTGTTGAATCCTTACACTGAGGTGGTCAACTCGTTAGTCGTCGCGGAAAAGCCCGCGTCGCCGCGACAACAAGCATCCCTACCAGCCAGCGCTGAAGAACTGTGAGGTAGTCAGGCGCCAGCAGCGCCGGCGTGTCACCGCAACACCGCGCCAATAGCTGGATGGCCGCAGCGGCGACATGTGCCGCTACCGGCAGCAGGAAGAAGATCATTTGATCGAATCCACGAATAGACCTGCGTTGAATAGCAAAATAAGCCAACTGGGGTCACGGCCTCTTCGTTCCGAATCCGGACAGTTCTGTTAGTTGACACTGTGAGTGCTGTTGTTGCTGGTTGGCATGAGGTGCAATGATGGTTGTACACGGTTGAACGTTGACCAGTAGTGTTGCTTGCGCTTCCGTTTCGCTTCCGCTGCGAGTTCAACGTTGCTTCGAGCTATACCCGGCTGGAGCCGGGAGGCCCTATAGATCTGCTGGTCGCTGCCAGGCCTTGATCCTGGTGATGCCACCACCGTCAACCCGCTGAGCCAGTAAGCCGGGCGTCCAACTCGTCCATAACGGTCTGATACACCGCCCGAGCGGTCGCGCCTCGCGGATTGTCCTTCGGTACCAATCGATCCGACCCGCGTAGTCGGCGCGCAGCTTGCGCAGCACGCTGACAGTGTCCATTCCGACCTCCCGTCGCTTCGCCGCCAAGGACCGTACGACGCAGGGCGCTGTTTTCTAACCGCTGTTCGAGACCTCGGTAGGCACGGTCTTGCCCTCAGTTGTAGTGGTCAACCACGTTGCTCGGGATCTCGACGATTACCTGGGTGGATTTCACAATGGCGATGGCGAGGCAGCCGGGTACCAGGTTTAGCTCGCGAGCGGCTTCACTGCTCATCAGCGATACCACGCGGTGCGGTCCGCACTGGAGTTCGACTTGCGTCATCACGGTGGCGCTCTCGACGTTAGTAACCAGGCCGACGAAGCGGTTGCGGGCCGACCGACGGGTCGGTGTTGGGTCGGGCGCAGGATGAGCTTGATCGTGTGCGACGCTGGCTAGCGCTGCTCCGTCGATCAGCAGTGGCCTCTGATTGTGTTCGACGGGTAGCAGGCCGCGATTAATCCATCGCCAGACGGTGTCGTTACTGACACTCAGGAGCTGGGCTGCTTCGGAGATCAGAAGCTTGGGGGTGTCGCTCAAGGTACTTGGCTCCTCCGTCATGCCGATCCGCGACGAGGACGGCGAGTAGGTGCTGGCTTTTGCTGTAGTGGGCAGACTGGCGTCGAGGGTGAATCGTCGGAGGGATCCCGTTTTGTTTCGTCGCATCCTTCAGGGTTCGCTTGCTAG
>Ga0213881_10000639_pt1 | contig 20296 bp, 17 predicted proteins | sample BarmaccoBMER_R08_FD_160104 | JGI IMG/M metagenome (GOLD analysis project Ga0213881, IMG submission 160104) | Barbacenia macrantha exposed rock microbial communities from rupestrian grasslands, the National Park of Serra do Cipo, Brazil - ER_R08 ... | reverse complement strand
CCGCATTGCGGAGCACGGAGGGACGCTCTGCTCACCAAAACTGAGCGCTCCCCCCGCGTGATGGGCATGGTGTTCTCAGGGCAAGGGCACGCGCCAGGTCAGCCGGGTACCTCCTGCCGGCTGGGCGAGGACGGTGACCGTCACGGCGGTCGCGTTGGCATGCCGGGTGGCGTTGCTCACCCCTTCCCGGACCACCGCTTCGGCATGCTCGGCGATGGTGGGAGGTACCAGGGTGTCGACGGCTCCGGACATGCGCACTGCGGGGGATAGTCCAGCATCGGCTGAGACCTCGGTGGCCACGTCCAGCAGCCGGCGACGCAGGCTGCCCGGCTTGTCCTCCCCCGCGGTGTGCAGGTCGAAGATCGAGGTCCTGATGTCCCGGATCGTCTCGTCGAGTTGCTCCACGACCTGCTGGATCCGCCCTCGCGCGTCTGGATTGCTGACCAGGCGCAGCGTGCCCTGCAGGCTCATCCCGGCGGCATACAGGCGTTGGATCACGTGATCGTGCAGGTCTCGGGCGATCCGGTCACGATCGGCGAGCACGTCCAGCAGTTGCTGGGCCCGCTGCGCCTGGGCCGTCTCCACGGCCAGCGCCGCCTGGTCGGCGAAGGAGGCGAGCACCGGCACCTGCTCCGGGTCGAACACGGCCGCGCCCTTGCCCCGGACCGCCATCAGCGCGCCACTGATGCCAGCGGCCGAGCGCAACGGCACGATAAGGGCCGGCCCCACCGTGCCGGCCTGCTCACCCAGGTCGCCATCGAGAACCGCGGACAGGTCCGGGACCAGCTTGGTCGTCCCGGACCGGAAGACCTCCTCGACGGCTGGTGCCGTAGCGGGGATGGTTGATCCGACTAGGGGGTGACATCGCTCACCGGCTCCGGTGCGCACGGTGAGCTTAGCCCGGTTGTCCTCGCCGGTGAGCAGGATCAGTACGCTGGCGGCGGCCGAAAGCTCCAGCGCACGCTGGGCGACCAGGCGCAGCGCGTCCTCGACGGAGGTCCCAGCCAGGAGTTCCGCTCTGATCTCGGAGGAGGCCTCCAGCCAGCGTTGGCGCATCCGGGCCTGTTCGAACAGCCGGGCGTTGTCCACCGCGACACCGGCCGCCGCGGCCAGTGCCTGCAGCACTACCTCGTCCTCCGAGGTGAACTCCGCGGCGTTGCGCTTCTCGGTCAGGTACAGGTTGCCGAACACTTCGTTGCGCACCCGCACTGGCGCGCCGAGAAAACTGCGCATCGGCGGATGGTGGGAGGGGAACCCGACTGACGCCGGATGCTGGCTGAGATCAGGCAGCCGGATCAGCTGCGGGTGTCTGATCAACAGCCCGAGCAGCCCTCGCCCCTCGGGCAGGTGGCCCATCCGGGCGCGCTCCTCGGGGCTGATGCCCACGTAGACGAACTCGGACAGGCCCTCGCGCGGTCCGAGCACACCCAACGCGCCATAACGGGCATCGACCAGATCGACCGCGGCTTGCACGATGCGTTGCAAGGTGGAATCGAGCTCAAGTCCGGCACCCACCGCGATGACCGCGCCCAGCAGTCCCTGCAGTCGGTCCCTGGTCTTGACGATCTCCGTCAGGCGGTCCTGGACCTCCTTGAGCAGCTCGTCTAACCGTAGCCCACCCAGCCCAGCAGTGGCCGAGGTTGAGGTGGTGCCGCTCGGCGGTGACGGGAGTCCTGACATCGCCGCTCCGGTCCTGGCGGATGACCGCTGTGCTGGTCAAGGCCAGCCTGGCACGGATGATCGGTGACTGCCAAGGTCCTCGACCAGGTGGCGGACCGCCCTGGTAGTAGGGACCTTTGTCCGTGTCCGGCCCGGCCGGGTTACCCGCATCCTGAAACCACGCGCGCTCGGCGGTGTGGGTACCACCGGCCAACGGCGAAGACGCGAAGCTGAACCCGCAGGCCATCCTGCGCATCGGCTTCGGATCACCCGTCCCGGCCACCCCCAGGCGCCCGGTGGCCGAAATGCTCATGCCGGAACCCGCCCGCACAGCCACCTGACGACGCGCCGGGCTCAACCCCACAGAGCCGGGCTCAACCCCACAGAAGAATCACGCGGCGGACGACACCACCCACCGTCGGGTCAGGGGATGAGGACGGCCGCGCCGGGTACCCGGTCGGCCGCAAGGTCGGTCAGCGCCGCGTCAGCTTGGTCCAGTGGGTAGGGGGTGGTGATGACGTGCAGCCGGTGCTGGGCGGCGAAGTGCAGGAACTCGTGACCGTCGTGGCGGGTGTTGGCCGTGACGCTGCGGAGCTGCCGCTCCTGAAACAGATGTTCCTGGTAGTGCAGCATCGGAATGTCGCTCAGGTGGATGCCGGCCAGCGCCAGGGTGCCGCCGCGGTCCAGCGCGGCCAGCGCGAGCGGCACCAGCTCCCCGGCGGGGGCGAACAGGATCGCGGAGTCGACCGGCTCCGGTGGCCGGTCAGCGGCTCCGCCGGCTGAGGTGGCGCCCAAGGCTAGGGCGAGCTCTCGGGCTGGTGCGCTGCGAGTCAACACGTGCACGGTCGCGCCCTGCGCCAGGGCGACCTGCGCGGTGAGGTGCGCGCTGGCGCCGAACCCGTAGAGGGCAAGGCGGCCGCCTGGCGGCAGGTTCGCCCGAGCCAGCGCTCGCCACCCGATGATGCCCGCGCACAGCAGCGGTGCGAGTTCGGTGTCGGGATAACCCTCGGGCAGCGGGTAGGCGTAGTCAGCGGGCACCGTGGCGTAGTCGGCGTACCCGCCGTCGGCGTCCCACCCGGTGTACTCCGAGCGCGGGCACAGGTTCTCCGACCCACGGGTGCAGTACCGGCACCGTCCGCAGGTGCGGCGCAGCCAAGCGATGCCGACCCGCTGCCCTGTCGTGAACGGCCCGTTGGCGGATCCGACGACTTCACCGACCACCTCGTGACCCGGCACCACACCACGCCGGTGCACTGGTAAGTCACCTTCAGCGACATGCAGATCGGTGCGGCACACCCCGCAGGCCAGCACCCGCACCAGCAGCTCATCAGCGGCCGGGCGCGGTGGCGACTCCCGCACCCGGCACAGTGGGTGGGTGCTCATCAGCCCCGGCCGCTGCACCCGCCAGGCCCGCGCCAGTACCGTAGTCATGACATGCTGTGGGTCAGGCTGGTTGTGACGTGAAGTGCATGATTTTGGCGTGCACCACTCCGGGCACGGCTTGCGCCAGCACGAGGGCGACGTGGTGGTCGGTCGGGTTGGCGTACTGGTCGGTGATAGTCACTGCGCCGTTGCGGGCGTGCACGGCCCACCGGTCGGGGCCGCCGTAGCACTCCAGGCGCCTGCGGACGTCCGCGGCGATCAGCGCATCGTCCCGGGCGATGATGCGTACCAAGTCCCGGCGGGTGATGATGCCCACCAGCCGGTCCTGGTTGACCACTGGCACGCTGCGCAGCCTACGGTCGATCATCATGGTCGCCAGTTCCGCGGCGTCGGTGTGTGGGTGCGCGGTCAGCGGGGGGCTGCTCATCACGTCGCCGACGGTAGCGGGCGGCGGCGGCCCGGCCTGGCTGCCGTGCCATGCGCCGCGGCGCGGGTCGGGTGGGATCCGCCCGCGTACCACGTCGGCCTCGGTGAGCACGCCGACCAGCCGGTCGCCCTCCTCGACGACCGGCAGCAGGGTAACCCCGTGCCCGGCCAGGACGACCGCGGCGTCCTTGACCGGTGCCCGCGGGGTGGTGGTCACCACCGACCGGGTCATGATGTCACTGACACGCATCGCCGAGTCCTCCTTCATTATTTCCTTTGCTCATTTCCTACTGCCAGCTGCGGCGCAGCGGCGAGTGCACTAGCCCGTGCCGCCGCGCCAGCCGGATCAGTGGCCCGGGAGCGCGGAGGGTGCTCATGCTCGCCTCCCTGGTCGGTCTCCCCAGTCACGATGCGCCTGATGGCGGGTTCCCGGCCAGGGTCGTTGGTCACCGATCGGTGGTCCTGGCGTCCCCACCGGGTAGACCGCAGGCACCGGGGCGGTGTCCCGGGATCGCTGGCTGACGTCACAGCCATGAGCACCGACTCGCCCGTGAGCGGTCCCTTCGTCGCGGCGGCTGGCCACCCTGCTGGGCACCGGGGCGCCGCTCGATGATCCGGTGCGGGCGCTGGCCAGGATGCTGGCCGCCTTCCACGCCGGTGCCCGACGCGATGCGGAGATCACCGCCGAGGGCGGGCGGGAGGCGCTGCGCGCCCGGTGGACCGACAGTTTCCGCGCCCGGTGGACCGACAGCTTCAAGGAGCTGCGGCGGTTCCCCGGAACCGTGCTGGACGACACGCTGGTGGCCGAACTCGAGCGCCGGGCGGTATGTTTCCTCGACGGGCGAGCGCCGCTGCTGGCCGCCCGGCAGCGCGCCGGGCGCATCGTCGATGGCCACGGCGACTTGCTCACTGGAGACATCTTCATCCCGGATGATGGCCCGCGGGTGCTGGACTGCCTGGAGTTCGACGATCGGCTGCGCTACCTCGACGGGCTCGATGACGCCGCTTTCCTGGCTATGGACCTGGAGTACCGCGGCGCCGCGGAGCTGGGTGCCCGGTTCCTGGACTGGTACGCAGAGTTTGCTGGCGACCCGGCGCCACACCAGTCCACCGCGGCGCCCCACCAGCAGGGCCTGTACTCCCAGCCGCCACCGAGCGCACCTACACCGAACTGCTCACCCGCGCCGGGCGCGCTGCCTAGCCCAGGGAGAATCGCTCGTCCTGGACGCCTCCTGGACCCACGCCACCCACCGCGCAGCCGCCGCCGAACTGGCCCGCCGCGCACACGCCGAACTCATCGCGCTGCAATGCACGGCACCACCCGAGGTGGTCGCCCAGCGACTACGGGAACGCACCGGGTCCATCTCCGATGCCGACGAGGCAATCAACCGTGCCCTGGCAGCCCACGCCGACCCCTGACCACAGGCCTCGCTCATCGCCACCGACGGATCCGTGCCCGCCGCCGTCACCACGGCATACCTCCACGTGACCAGGGCCGTGTCCTGATCACCGGTGCCGCCGAAGTGATCACTAGCCCAGTACAGATCCAGGCCCAGTACAGACTCAGGCAAGATCACTTCCGTGCGGCCGGCGAATTCGTGACCTGCGCAGTGCCGTCCAGGGCGAGCAGGCGGACCAGCTCGGTGCCGCTCCCTCTGCAGTTAAGGGACTGGACGAGCAGACCCACGCATCGGCCGTCTTCGACGACCGGGAGGTGCCGCACTCCAGCTGTGGCTTGCGCTGTCCACCGGCAGTGCCGAAGGACCGTAGGAACCGGGACGTTGAGGTGTGGCGCTCGTTTCGGCGGGTGTCCAATAGTGGGTCGGTGAGTGGGCTGGTTGGAGCGTACTGGGAGACAGTGATGTCCGAGGCGGCAGGCACGGTGTTGGAGCAGGAACAACTGCGGTGGGTCGATGCCTGCTGGCGGGCGGCGAACTACCTGTCGGTGGGCCAGATCTATCTGCTGGACAATCCGCTGCTGCGTGAGCCGCTGCGGCCGGAGCATATTAAGCCGCGGTTGCTGGGACACTGGGGAACCACTCCGGGGTTGAACTTTGTCTATGCCCACCTCAATCGGGTGATCCGGGAGCGGGATCTGGATCTGATGTACGTCATCGGCCCCGGGCATGGTGGTCCCGGGTTGCTGGCCAACACCTGGTTGGAGGGTAGCTACTCGGAGGCTTACCCGGAGGTGGCGCGCGATGGGCGGGGCATGCGGGCGTTGTTTCGCCAGTTTTCCTTCCCCGGCGGGGTGCCCAGTCATGTGGCGCCGGAGGTGCCGGGCTCGATCCATGAGGGTGGTGAGTTGGGGTACTCGCTGGCGCACGCCTACGGTGCGGCCTTCGACAACCCAGAGCTGCTGGTGGTCTGCGTGGTGGGCGATGGAGAGGCCGAGACCGGTCCGCTGGCGACCAGTTGGCACGCGAACAAGTTCCTTGACCCGGTGCACGACGGTGCGGTGCTGCCGATCCTGCATCTCAACGGCTATAAGATCGCCAATCCGGCGGTGTTGGCGCGTATCCCGGATGAGGAGTTGGACGCATTGCTGCGCGGTTACGGTTACGCGCCCCGGTACGTGAGGGGCTCGGATCCCGCACAGATGCATCAGGCTATGGCCACCACGATGGACGAGGTGGTCGAGGAGATCTCTCGCATCCAGCAGCGCGCCCGCTCCGGCGCCGACGGGCAGCGACCCCAGTGGCCGATGATCGTGTTGCGCTCGCCCAAGGGCTGGACAGGTCCCGCTGTGGTGGACGGCGTGCCCGTGGAGGACACCTGGCGGGCCCACCAGGTACCCCTGACCACGGTCCGGGAGAACCCCGCGCACCTGGCGATGCTGGAGGACTGGCTGCGCTCCTACCGCCCGGAGGAGCTGTTCGACGAGGCCGGTTGTCCGATTCCCGACCTACTGAGCTCGATTCCCCAGGGCCAGCGCAGGATGGGCTGCAGCCCGCACGCCAACGGCGGGCTGTTGCTGCGCCCGCTGGAGCTGCCCGACTTCCAGGACTTCGCCGTCCAGGCGATCAAGCACGGTGGGTCCACCTCGGAGCCGACCCGGGTGCTGGGCCGGTTCCTGCTGGCGGTGGTGCGCCGCAACGAACACGCCCGCAACTTTCGCCTGTTCGGACCGGATGAGACCGCCTCCAACCGGTTGGATGCCGTTTACGAGGCCACCGACAAGCAGTGGCAGGCTAGGCTGCTGCCGGTCGATGAGCACCTGGCGCGCACCGGCCGGGTGGTGGAGGTGCTGTCCGAGCACCTGTGCCAAGGCTGGTTGGAGGGCTACCTGCTGACTGGTCGGCACGGGATGTTCTCCTGCTATGAGGCGTTCATCCACATCATCGATTCAATGTTCAACCAACACGCCAAGTGGTTGAAGACCAGCAAGCAGTTGGAGTGGCGGCGCCCCATCGCCTCGCTGAACTACCTGCTGACCTCACACGTATGGCGCCAGGACCACAACGGTTTCTCCCATCAGGACCCCGGGTTCATCGACCACGTGATGAACAAGAAAGCCGAGGTGGTCCGGGTGTACCTGCCGCCGGACACCAACACCCTGCTCTCGGTGGCCGACCACTGCCTGCGCAGCCGCGACTACGTCAATGTCATTGTCGCCGGCAAGAACCAGACCCCGGACTGGCTGCCGATGCCCGAGGCGGTCCTGCACTGCGCCCGGGGTGCCGGTATCTGGGACTGGGCCAGCACCGACGAGAACGACGAACCTGACGTGGTGCTGGCCTGCGCCGGTGACGCGCCCACGCTGGAGGTCATGGCCGCCACCGCACTGCTCCGCGAACACCTACCCGAGCTGGGAGTGCGGGTGGTCAACGTGGTGGACCTGATGCGGCTGCAACCGGACACCGAGCACCCGCACGGGATGAACGACCGCGAGTTCGACGCCCTGTTCACCACGGACCGCCCGGTGATCTTCGCCTATCACGGCTACCCCTGGTTGATCCACCGCATGACCTACCGCCGCAGCAACCACCACAACATCCACGTACGCGGTTACAAGGAAGAGGGCACCACGACCACTCCGTTCGACATGCTCGTGATGAACGACATGGACCGTTTCCGACTGGTCACCGACGTGCTCGACCGGGTCCCCGGTCTCGGATCAAGGACCGCGCTGCTACGCCAGCGGATGCAGGACCTGCGCACCCGTCACCGGCGGTGGACCCGCGCCCACGGTGAGGATCTGCCCGAGGTCCGCGACTGGACCTGGCCGTTCTGAAGTAGTTGCGGTGTACGTGCTCGTCGCCAACGCCGGCTCCTCCAGCCTGAAGATGCGCCTGCTCGACTCGACCGACCGTGTCCTCGCAGCCCTGGACCTTGGCCAGTGGGCCGGGCGCCACGAAACCGAGGAGATCGAACACTTCGTCGGTGCTCTGGATCGGGTGGACGCCGTCGGCCACCGCATTGTCCACGGCGGCACCACCTTCTACGGCCCGACGGTGATCGATGCCGACGTGCGCGACCGAATCGCGGCGCTGGGCGAGCTCGCCCCGCTGCACCAACCCCGTGGCGTGGCCGGCATCGACACCATCTCCCAGGTGCTGCCCGATGTCGCGGCCGTTGCCTGCTTCGACACCGCCTTCCACCACCAGCTACCCGACGTCGCGGCGACCTATGCCCTGCCCCGCACCTGGATCGAGCGATGGGGCCTGCGGCGCTACGGCTTCCACGGCCTCTCCCATGCCTACGCCTCCCGTAGGGCGGCCGAACTGTTGGGGCGCGATGCGGCCGGGCTGCGGATCGTGAGCTGCCACCTCGGGGCCGGCGCCTCGCTGGCCGCGGTCGATGGCGGGCACTCAGTCGACACCACTATGGGATTCACCCCGTTGGAGGGGCTGGTCATGGCCACCCGCGCGGGAAGCATCGACCCCGGTCTGCTGCTATGGCTGCTCCGGCACGCCAAGATGAGCGTCGAGGCGCTATCCGACACCCTGGAACACAACTCCGGGCTGGCGGGACTGGCTGGCGGCTCCGGCGACATGCGGCAGGTGTGCCGGGACGCCGCCGCCGGACGCCCGGACGCCGTCCGGGCGTTCGAGGTCTACGTGCACCGGTTGCGCCGCGAGATCGCCGCGATGGCCGCGGCCATGGACGGTCTGGACGTCTTGATCTTCACCGGCGGCGTCGGCGAACACCAACCCCTCGTGCGTGCGGCAGCCGCTGCCGGGCTCGGCTTCCTCGGCGTCGGCGTGGCGGAAGCCGCCAACACTGCCGCCACCACCGATGCGGACATCACCAGCCCCAGTGCGCACGTGCGCACCCTGGTGATCACTGCTCGCGAGGACACCGAAATCGCCCGGCAGACCCGCGCCGTCCTGCGCGGCGAGAGCGGACCGACCGTGCGTCCGCGGTGAGCCCTGCGCTGGCCGAGAACTGGGCATGGTGGTGCTGTCCCGTGGCGGATCCGTCCGGGTCGCCACCGGCTGCCCTGCCCTCGGCATGGGCGTCACAGAGGGCGGTGGGGGCGCCGGCCATCCCGGTGGTCGACGACGGCGACCTGGTGGGGATCGTCAGCCGGCGCGACGTGCTTCGGGCCATGGCCCGGGGCGGGCTGATCCTGGGGCGAGCTGACATCAGAGGATGTCTGGCGCCGGCGCCGTGGTCAGTCGGCCGCTGCGGTCGGGCCGATCCTCGGTGCTCATCGGTGCGGTGCTCACCGGGACAGGGTACGGCACTGTCGCTGTGCATCGGTCGGACTCAGCTGTCCGGATGCGGCGAGCGCAGCACGTCCTCGCGCAGGGCCGCGCCGAACACCGCGATCTGCGTACGCCGTTCCATGTGCAGTTTGGCCAGCAGTCGCGATACGTGGTTTTTCACGGTCTTTTCCGCCAGATACAACCGGGCACCAATTTGCCGGTTGGACAGCCCGTCGGCGATCAATGCCAGCACCGATCGCTCCCGGTCAGACAGCGCCTCCCAGCGCGGGTCGGCGGCGGGTGGTCCCTGTCGCAACCGGGCCAGCACCGTCGCGGTCACCGCGGGATCCAGCAGTGACTGACCCGCCGCCACCCGGTGCACCGCGTCGAGCAGGTCGGTGCCACGGATCTGTTTAAGCACATATCCCGCGGCCCCAGCCATGATCGCAGCGAACAGCGACTCGTCATCGTCATAGGAAGTCAAGATCAGGCACGCGACCGAGGGCATCGAGGACCGGACTTCCCGGCAGACCTCGATGCCACTGCCATCGGGTAGCCGGACATCGAGCACCGCCACATTGGGCCGCACGGCAGGAATCCGGCGCAGTGCCTCATCGGCCCGCGCCGCCTCTCCCGCCACCTCGATACTGCCGTCCTGCTCGAGCACATCGCGCAGCCCACGCCGGACCACCTCGTGATCGTCGAGCAGGAACACCCGCACGGCGGCGCGACTAGCGCCTTGCTCTGGTAGGGCCACATCTGTCATGGTGCCCGGTCACCTCGTCGAAGACCACGACGAGCTCAGTGCCGCACGATCGCGACCAGGCACGGCGCCACGGACAACAGCGACTGGCTGGTCGAGCCCAGCAGCATGCCCGGGGTCCCGCTGCGACCCCGCGAGCCCGCCACCAACAGTCGAGTATTTGTCGCGGCTTCACTCAGCCGGCGGGTTGGCCGTTCTTTGGCTACCACCGCTGCCTGCTTAGCTGCGCTGCCGCGCGCCTGCCGACGCCCGTTCCACCAGCGACGCCGCCAGATCAGACGCTGTTCCTGCTCTCTGGTCTGACCATCCCTGTGGTGTACGCCATCGGCCTGCTGGCCCGCTCGAATGACACCTTCACCACCGCTGACTTCTGGCGGTTCTGGGTCGTCCACCTCTGGGTGGAGGACTTCCTGGAGCTGTTCACCACGGTGATGGTCGCCTACCTGTTCGTGCTGCTGGGCGTGGTCCGAGAACGGGTCGCGCTCACGGTGATCTACCTTGACGTGCTGCTGTATTCCGTGGGGGGCGTCATCGGGACGATGCACCACCTGTACTTCAGCAGGGAGCCGGCCGAGCATCTGGCCCTTGGCGCGTTTTTCTCCGCCGCCGAGGTCATCCCCCTGACCTTCCTGACCGTGGAGGCGTGGAGTTTTCTGCAGCTTGGCGCCCGCCAGGAAGCTGGCTCGCGTACCCCGTTCCCGCAGCGGTGGGCGGTGATGTTCCTGGTGGCTGTGGGTTTCTGGAACTTCCTCGGCGCCGGTGTATTCGGGTTTCTGATCAACCTGCCGATCGTGTCGTACTACGAGATCGGCACCGCGCTGACCGCCAACCACGCCCACGCCGCGATGATGGGCGTCTACGGCATGCTCGCAGTCGGGCTCGGTTTGTTTTGCTTGCGCTACCTGATCCCGCCGCAGCGCTGGCCGGACCGTTTGGCGAAGATCTGCTTCTGGTCGCTCAACCTGGGGCTGGCCTGGATGTGCTTTGCCACCCTGCTGCCGCTGGGCGTGCTGCAGCTGTACCACTCGGTCGACATCGGCTACTTCGACGCCCGCCAGCTGAAGTTCATCACTGACCCGACCAACAATCTGCTGGAATGGCTGCGGCTGCCCGGCGACGTGGTCTTCATCGTCGGCGGGGCGCTGCCGTTCCTCTCCATCGCCTGGCTCGGCGTTCGGCATACGGTACAGAAGGTGACCCGGCAGGAGCCCGAGCATCTGCTGTTCACCGAGCTCACCGAGCGCATCGACGAGCCGGTCGGGACGGGCGGATCATGACTAGCGTGCACCCGGAGACCCTCCTGGTGGCCTGCTAGGCGGTGTTCCTGCTCGCCGCGGCGGCGCTGGACGCACTGGCCCGCCACACTCACCACCGGTCTGAACGGTTCCGCACCGCACCGCTGCGCAGGGACTCCGTTTCGCCGCCCGCGGCCGCGGTACGGGGCACAGCAACCAGGGGATACACGCCCGGAGCAACCCATGATCTGGATTCTCGCCTACGCCGCGGCCGTGCTCACGACAACGTCTCCGTGCGGGTCAACGCCGTGGCCTACTTCCGCGTGGTCGACGCCTGCAAAGCCATCACCGAGGTAGAGAACTACGCGGTCGCCACCTCCCAGATTGCCCAGACCACGCTGCGGTCGGTGCTCGGCCGCGCCGATCTGGACACCCTGCTCGCCGAACGAGACCAACTCAACGAGAACCTGTGGAAGATCATCGACGACCAGACCGAGCCCTGGGGCATCAAGATCACCACGGTGGAAATCGACGCTATTGCGTGCGGGTGACTCCTCGGTATGCGTACCGTTTAGTACAGCTCCGAGGTTTAGCGCAGCTCTGAGGAGACTACGATCAGCCGATGCGGAAGCTTTCTTTGGACGCCCTCGCCCGCGAAGAATTGCAGGCGGCTCGACAGGCGTCGAGCGGTCGGAGCTCGCGGACTGTGTTCGGTGGGCATGAGCAGGTGCTGCGCCAGACCGTGATCGCTCTGCTGGCCGGCCGCGCGCTGGGTGAGCACGAGAGTCCGGGAGAGGCCACCGTGCATGTGCTGCGTGGCAGGGTTCGTCTGCGCAGCGGAGATGACGCATGGGATGCGCGGCAGGGCGACCTGCTGCTGGTCCCTGCGGCGGTTCACGGGTTGGAGGCCACTGAGGACGCGGTCGTGTTGTTGACTGTGGCGAAGCACCGGTGAGCTGCATCAGCTGGGGAGCAGCACAGCTTACCGGGTGATGAGGCTGTCGTGCAGGGATTGGAGTAGCTCGGTAGGGTCCTCGTAAACCTCCACCGCCCCCGCCTCACGCAGTTCTGCGGCGCCGATTCCGCCGGTGAGTAACGCGATGCAGGAAAGCCCGGCTTTCTTGCACGCGTGGACGTCCCAGACCGTGTCGCCGACGAACACCGCCGCATCGGGAGCTATCTCACCCCGCTCCAGCGCAATCTCCAGGATGTCGGGTGCTGGCTTGCTTTCCTGCGCGTCGCTAGCGCAGGTCGCCGCGGTGACAGCGTCCTCAGCATCGATCGCGGCGCGCAGTGCCCGCATCTCCCGTTCGCTGGCGGAGCTGGCCAGCACCACCCGCAGCCCGCGGTGGGCGCATGCCCGCAGCAGGTCTGCCGCGCCGTCGAAGGCTCGCAACCGTGGCCAGTACGGGGCGTAAAGGGCCGTGCGCGCGGATTGAAGCTCGTCGTCGAGCCCACGATCGCGATCAGCCGGCAGAAGGTGATCAATCAGTTTGTCCGAACCCATACCGATGGCGCGGTGAATGCACGCCATCGGGACGTGATGACCATATTGGCGGAACGCCTCCCACCAGGTGACGGCGTGCAAATAGTTGGTATCGACGAGAGTGCCGTCCACATCGAACAGCACCGCGGAGATCCTGGCCATGCCGCGAGGTTACCCACCGCATCACGATGACATGCCGTGCGGTCAACACATGGCGCGCAGCAGGTGTTCGCGGATGATATCGCTCAGGCCGAGAGCCCCGATCAGTACCCTGAAAGGACTGGCCGATGGCCACGATGAGGGAGCCAGGGCGAGGGACGCGACGGCACTCGGACGCGACTGCGTGAGGTGCGAAGCTCACGCGGGATGATCCCGCGTGAGACGGCCGGCCTTCTCGGCGACCTGCATTTCGGTTTCCGCACTCAACGACGAAACCAGCGGTAAGCCGATCGTGCGAGATCAACCGAACGAAACATGTGGTACATCACTAGGGCACGGACCGGAGGCATGCTCAGTGCTCATGACGGCGCTCAGCCGACCCGCTTCACCGGGCGGGAGGCGGGGCCTTGGCCACGAGGCTCAGGACACACCGTCACTCTTCACCTCGATCTCAGGGTGGCGGTGAGGGGCGGCGGTCCCGCCTCCGGGCGACACACCGCGCGGGGCCGCCGCCTGCCACACACGACAGATCAGGGAGGAGTACCGCGGTGGATCGGGATCACGCCTTGTAGCGGGTAGGTCTGCGGGTGCCTGCTCCCCGATTCGCCACCACGATTCCGGTTGGCCGCCGGGTGAGCTGCCCCGTACCGCTTCCGCTTGGCGGCAGGTCGGCGGCGGCACGGTCGAGGTGCCGATCTGGGAGTTCCCGCCCGTTCGACAAGATCTGCAAGCACGCTGCCAACTCGACGTCATGTCACCTGGGGCATCTGTATCTCTCACTCAACCAGCCGGTGGTTCTCACGCCGGATGAATGCGTGCTCAACGTGGAGCTGTTCCGCCGGCTGGCAAAGACCATGGGTTTCGACGACGATTACGGGAAACCGGACCGACGAGGAGATGCTGATCGATTTCGTCGGTCCTTCCGATGTCCGGACTCCGCGCGCCGAGGGAAACTTCCCGACCTCATCGGCCAAATGTGAGTTCAAGTCCAGTCTCGCCAGCCCATCGACCCACGGCCAGATTATGTGCTGCCCTTCGAGTCACCCGATTCGAAGGGCGGAGCTGGCCAAGCGCTACTCGTTCACCATCGTCTCCCCGAAGCCGCACGTATTTCTCAACAGCCAGTACGGCAACGCGGCGGACAAGTAGTGCGTCCAGGGCGAGCTGGCCGAGGTATTCAACGACCGTGGCATGTTCCAGGGCCCCGCGCAGCTGGATGATGCTGTGATACCGGGCCTGGTCATGGTCAACGTCGGGCGCTGGACCAGCTCCAGCCGGGTCACAGCTCGGGCAACTCGATCACGCTGGACCTGCACGGCACGCCGGGAAACTTTGGGTGTACTCAGACGGTCTCGTCAAGGTGATCAAGCTGGACCAGACATGAACCGCTCCGGCAAGCCCGCAGACTCCAGCCCTGACGGCTCGACACCCAATCAGGAAATATACTACTCCATTTGAGTGGCTCGACCTCGATCCTTCTTGCTTTTGGTGATTTTCGACTACCGCTATTGCACGGTTACGCCGCGGGTTGAGACGCTCAGACGGATGGAGTCCCGTGTATGATCAATGATCATTCTTAGGTTCTCTGGACTCAATGAAGTCATGCCACCACGATCCACTGGAAACCTGCCTCGAAAGGTAGGGAAGTCGGAAAAGCGAGGTTGGCCGGTATTACACATCGAAGATTCTGGCTATCTCGCGGATCGTCACAGTAAAGGATCTTCGTAATCTCACCGTAATTTCACGGAAATAAACACTCGGACGGGTGTTGACCCACTGGGTTGGGGGGGTCAAGGTGGTGACGGACGCCCTCGTGGGGAGATGATCTCCCGCTTCGTGGTGAAAGCCGCGGATCGGTCCTTTGGTCGATCACAAATGCAGCTAGGAACGGTCCTGGGCCGAAATGCGGGTCAGTCACGAATGTTATGGCGCGTCCGTGTCAATGCTCTCCAAGTAGGCAATCAACCGATTCGTCGGGGAATCAGGGAGTCAGGTTGTGACGTCATCACAGCAGTCCAAGTCCACCATCGACCGGGGTGAGGGAGGAGCCCAGAGCCAGCGCTACCAGGACGAGCGCGCTTTCGTTGAGCTGACGGTCAACGAGCTGCAGCGGGACTTGCAGCGCGTGGAGGACCAGGCTCGTATGGCCCAGCAGGATGCCCACAACGCACGGCAGGGAGCCCAGCAGGCTAGAAGTGCTGCTCAGCAGGCGCAGAACCAGGCGCGGCAGGCCCAGAACCAGGCTCAGCAGGCCCAGAACCAGGCTCAGCAGGCCCAGAACCAGCTGCAGCAGGCGCAGGGTCAGGCTCAGCAGGCGCAGGGTGAGGCGCAGCAGGCCAATCAGCGGGCTCAGCAGGCGCAGGGTCAGGTGCAGCAGGTCCAAAGCCAGGTGCAGCAGGCGCAGAATGAGGCGCAGCAGGCCAATCAGCGGGCTCAGAGTGCGCAGGAGCGGGCTGACCACGCCAATCAGCAGGCTCAGCAGGCCGAGGACCAGGCCCAGCAGGCGCACAACCACGCCCAGCAGGCCCAAAATGATGCGGGGCAGGTCCGGATGAACGTCCGGCAGCTGCAGTGGACGTGATTCTCACCGGCTAACGCCGGTGCCGTCAAGGAAGTAGCGACAGTCCGAGGGGTCGCCCCCTGCGGGTGACCCCTCGGTGCTATGCGGCCACGCCGCTCGAGATCGCTGGCAAGACCGAGGCCGACCTAGCGGGCAGCGTTCCGACCTCCGCTGCCGCGCCGTTTCCCGGGCTGGCCATCAGCCTGGTTCGGCCGGCGTTTTGTTGGCCGTCGGGCACGGTAATGGTTCAGCGCAAGATGAGAACGTCGTCGGCTTCGACGAAGGCCTGCCGGTGGTTGAAGGAAATCTCCACCAGACGCCGGTTGCCCACCACCAGGGTATGGTCATCCGGCACATCGGCGTCGCCGGACGGTGCATAGTAGTAGTCCCCAAAGCCACGGTCCACACCGACATAGATTTGTCCGGCGGACATGGTGTACTGCAGCGGCACGACGGCGGTCATCGGGATTGTCGGCGGGTAGGCGGCAGCCTCCGGGTAGGCAGCGCCGTAGACCGGGATCGTCGAGCGACCGGGGCGGGGCGTGATGAGCGGTCCGTGTCCCGGCGCGCTCACCTCGCCTGGTGGGTCATGGAACCAGACCATCCGGCCGCCGAACCAGATTGCCGTCCACTCGCCGCTGCGCCCGGCCACGACGAAAGACTGGCCGATGAGGGCCTTGGCCGACCAGTCTGCGACCCGGGTGGTGCCCGGGGAGCCATCCGGGTGCAACGCCGGGTCCCCGATCAGCGGGGCTTCGGAGCTGGGCTCGGTATGCAAGTACACGACGTTGCTGCCTTGAGGTGGCAGGTTGGTGCAGCTGTCACCAGCGCAGCGCTGCAGCGGCTCGACGTTGGTGTCGAAGCGCGGCGCGATTGTCACCACCGGTGCGGTCATGATGTGCGCGGCCGGTAACCGCGCACCCAGCAGGTCGAAGTAATGCGCCCAGTCCCAGTACGGGCCGGGATCGTAGTGCATCCCGGCGACACTGTCCGGCGTGACGCCAGGCATCTCTTCGTGGCTGAGGATGTGGTGGCGATCCAACGGGATGTGGTAACGCGCCGCGAGGTAGCGCACCAGCCGGGCGGAGGCCTGGTACATCGCCTCGGTGTACCACCGGGCGCCCTCGACGAGGATGCCCTCGTGCTCAATGCCGATAGAGTGCATGTTGAACCAGTAATTGCCGGCGTGATGGGCGATGTCCCTGGTGTGGACAAGCTGGGTGATCTGGCCGTCGAAGGACCGGATCACGTAATGCGCCGAGATGTGGCTGCGTGGATCCTGGAACCTGGCTATCGCCGCGTCGTAGCGCTCCTCGGTGTCGTGGATGACGATGTAGCGAATGCCATCACCATCACTCGGGCGCTCGGCCGTATCGTAGTTGCTCGACACGGCCGGGGTGAAGTGGCATACCAGTCCAACCGGGCATTCTGTTTTGCCGCCCGACCACGCGTCCGCCGTCCCGGATCCGAGTAACGCAGCACCCAGTTCCACTGCAATCACCAGCAGGGCGGCGCCCACCCGTCGACCGCCGCGCATGCCCGGTGCTCCTCCTGGTAGGAAATGGCTGCGGCTAGGTCAGCTTCCGGTGCCACAACTACCAGATGCAACGAACGCCATCACCCATCGTTACGAGGACCTGCGCGGGCACCTCCTTACCAGCATCCCGATTTCTGTGCCCAGGCCGAAAGCCACAGGTCAGCTTTTGTGCGGCTGCACCCGGACCGCAGCATCGAAAGTGACTTGGTCGGGGATCGCGGTGGCGTCGTACTGCACGTCGACGATGCGCAACAGCGCGACCCTGTTCTCACCGGTGATATCGCACACGAGTTGCCCGGGGCGGATATTCGCAGCGGCCAGCGTCACTCCGTAATTCTGTTCATGAGCACATTCGGTCAGCGTGCCGATGCTGCCGGGCGGCAGGATGGCGATGCTCGCGTGCTGCGCCCCGTGCAGCGCGTGATCGGCGAGCCCAAACTCAATATCCGCCTCGGCCGGGCCAGGCGCGAGTTGGATTCCCCAGTCGGAGGCCAGCGAATCCAGATCCGCCACCCGGCCCGGCACGAGCACCAACGGACCGTGGCGCCGTTCCTGCTCCGGCGCGATACCGCCGACACCAGGTCGGGAGGGGCCGGGTGGACCGAATACGGCCCGCCCCACCGTCGACGGGACAACCTCCCGACCCAAGAACACACCGCTGATCAAGACCACCGCGAGGACCAGAACGCCGCCTGCGATCGCCAGCGCCCGGCGTCGCACCGAACTCAACTGAAGACCCGGGGAGCCTTCAGCCTGCTCGACCGGCAGTCCGCGCTGTGAAGTCGTTTCCTCGGCCAGCTCTCCAGTCTCGTTGGATGGGGCGGTGCGTTCCGCCTTATTGGTCGCTTCGGATGGTCTTTGACCCCCCGCGAACTGCCCCGTCGCCACGCGTCGCCACCACCACGTCGCCAGCGTGATCAGCGCACCAGTGATCGCCAGACCCGTGCTGAGCACCGACGCCCAGGTACCGGCCTGCTCCACACCCTGGGTGAACAGGACGACGGCCAGCCACACTAGCCCGGCCAGTAACACCAGCAGCCCAGCCCAGAACAGCAGGCCCAGCATACGATTTACCTGCCAGCGGGTGTGCACGTCACACATCCTGCCCCGTGCCAGCTGACCTGGCCCCTACTGTGCAGCAGCATCCAGCCATCGCGAAACAACACCGACCACGGCCAACTGAGGACCGGCCCGCAGCCACGAGATGAGTGGCACTGGTCACACCGCCACAAGCCCTCGCGCCTGCTCCAAGAAGTCTCCTACTGCCGGGACCTTTGCGTGTGGTTTCAGCTGGCGGTAGAGGTCGCGGAGGCGGCTCGTGCCGCGGGTTGAATCCAGATTTTGAGACAAATCAAGTGCCGCTATGCCCCGCCCCGCAGCGGCGTCGAGGTCGCGCTGCGGGCCTGGATGGGCGAGGGCCTCGGCAAGACGGATCGAGAAGGTCGTCCGGTCGCGGATGAAGGACTCCTTAAGCAGGTCAACACCGTCCTGGAGCATCGCGGCAGCCTGGTCAGCTTTCCCCAATTGCAGCAAGCAGCGGCCGGCAACGTAAGTGACCTCAGCCGGCCCAACCCAGTACAGGTACGGGGGTTCATCGTCGTGCTTGAGGCGTTCGACGTGAGTGCGAGTCTTCGAGATCGCCGCCGCGCAGCCTGAGGAATCCCCCAAGCTCGCCAAGGCCTTTGCTTGCCTGATGTAGAGCGCGGTCAGCAGTCCCGCGGTCTCCCGGCCCCGCACGCCGAGGACCGCCGTCTCGATGAGGGTGACGGCCTCCCCAGGGTGCCCCGCGTCCGCAGCTTGATAGGCCATCAACCCGAGGATGTGGGCGCCCAGCGGCCGGTCATCGGCGCTGTGCGCCGCGCGGAGGGCTGCGATGTAGTAGCGCTGCGCCAGTCCTGGCTGCCCGGAATCGTAGGCGGCCCAGCCCGCGAGCTGTCCCAGCTCGGCCAGCGCTATGTGGAGTGCGCGGCCGGTGGACTCGTCATAGGACGCCTGATCGAGCAGCCCGGTGATCACCCTGAACTCCTGCTCGGCCAGCGAGAGCACCGTGCCGCCTCCGGCGACATCATCCATCGCCCGCAGCTCAGGGATCATGGCCCGCAACCGGTCCACCAGCGTGGCCGACACCCGACGCCCCGACAACCCCGACCCCAGCGGCTCCGGCTCGTGCACCAGCCACTGATGCGCAGGAGCGGTCATGGCCATGCCGGTCAGGAACGCGAACTCTCGACGTTTCACCGGACGATCACCGCCTCTCAGCACGACTGCCACCTCGACGGTACCGCGATGATTCCAGTCGGGTGCGAGCACTGGATCATGCTCGGGATCGAGGGGCACCTCGCGGGCCTCCTGATGCTCCGCACTGTCTGGTGGTTCGTCGACGACCGGCTGTCCTTCGGCGAGCATGACGTCCAACTCGTCGAGCGAGACACCCAGGGCCTCGGCGAGTTTGGGTCGGCACCACGGTTGCGGAGAGGTCTCGCCCCGTTCCCAGCGCCCCGCCGTGGTGGGTTCCACGCCCACCAGCCGCGCCAGCGTGTCCTGACTGTGCCCCACGACCTGACGGCGCTCCGCAAAAGCGCGACGCTTGCCTGCAGTCACGGTGTTCTGACTCCTCCAGGACTGATCAACCCCATTACGTGATCGGCACACTAGCTCAGCAGCGTGATCACCGCGTCGGACCGGCAAGGGGATGACATCGGGGTGCCCTGAGTCTGCGCTGTCCGTGCCTCAGTCAGCCGGGTTGACTTTTTCCCTGGCCCCAGGGTCGGGCTGACCACAGAGCTGGTGCGTCCCTCATATCGGGACATCTCCCCCCTTGCACCAGTCCGGCGTCCCCGATCCTGGGTGCCACTCCAGGGAAGACGCCATACAGACAGACGGAGAACACGTGCACAATGAGGGCGGCCGCGCCGGTCAGGACACTGATAACCAGCGTCACGGCACCAGCCGGCCGACGCAGCTGGGCATCGGGCGCAGTCTCCGGCCGGGTACGGGCGTGCCAGCCCGGGTGCTGGTGGCGGACATGGGCGACGGGTCGTTGTTCCTTCAGGGCTGGCGGGACGGGCCGAGTGTGCACCTGAGCCCGGCCGACGCGGTACCGCTACGTCGCGAGCTGGCAGCAGCCTTCGGAGGTCCTGCGCGGGTAGGACGCGGCGAGCAGGGTGAGGCCTGGTGATCCGGAGACGACCGCGAGCTGCCGGCCGAATTGGCCCGGCTGAACACCGCGATGGCGCCCTTGGCCCTGCGCATCAGGGACGGCACTGTCAGTGATGCCGTGCAGCAGGACTATGCCCAGCGCTTGATGGCTGCGGGCGAATGGATGCGGCGACGGGCCAAGGGGGCGAGGGGAGCGGTTAGCGAGGGGGAGGTTCTTGCCGGCGGAGCGCTGACTCTGCCGACGCCTATCGTAGAGCCATATTGGGAGCGGTGAGTAA
>Ga0213881_10000638_pt1 | contig 20308 bp, 16 predicted proteins | sample BarmaccoBMER_R08_FD_160104 | JGI IMG/M metagenome (GOLD analysis project Ga0213881, IMG submission 160104) | Barbacenia macrantha exposed rock microbial communities from rupestrian grasslands, the National Park of Serra do Cipo, Brazil - ER_R08 ... | reverse complement strand
AACCGTATTTCGCCGCTGACGCTCAGGAATATCCGATAGCATTCAGGATCGCAGGCCCGGATGAGGCGTTCGGTTCGTCGCGTCGCGATCTCGGAGTCCGCAGACCAGGCGAGTACCTCGATCTCGAAATCGCCGATCTGGGCGATGGACATCACCGCGAGCAAGCGACCGGGTGCATGTCCATGGACCGCTAGGGGGGCCAGCTCGATGCCAGCTCCCGCCCGAAAGCAGTCATATCGGTCGAGCGGATGAATTGTTCTGGTGTCATACAGCACATCCATAACCGTTTCCCCTACCGCTCCAAGACACCATCCAGACCTACCAAGTATTCAGCCGAGACGATCAGCCCGAGTTGACGGTGAGCGCACAGCCGATTGTGCGCATCCCTCAGCATTGAGTCACCCCAGTCACCGATGCCGGGCCACCGCGACAGCTTGGCTTGCTTGCATATCTATCTGAGCGGCCCCGTACATCAACATCACCGAGGACCTGTGGACGTCCCGATACCCGGTCCCAGCGTGATCTTTGGTCGCGCCCGCGTCGTGGTGGTAGTAGGACGAGACCAGCGAACGCTCTCGACGTGGTACCACTGCCGACGCTCGCCGTCGGTCTCGTCGCACAGTACTGTGACCTGCACCATGCCCGCGACGGCGCCAGGTTGCACCTTGACCGCCATCACCATCTGATCGTTCTTCACGAGCAGCACGCGCTTGTTGCTGCTACCGGCGGTGAGATTGACCGCCCGGGCATAGCCTGTACCGCTCCAGAACCTCGCGAGCGCGGTTGACCTGCAGGTTAGGGAAAGATCAGAATCAGGCATGATCGTCGGTTGTGTGCTTCCGACTCCTCTACCTGATCATAGTGTGCGTGTTCCGGTGGCTGGCGATCCTGGCGTGCCGCAAGTCCGCGGTCGCTGCCGAGCTGCTGGTGTTACGCCACGAGGTCGCGGTCTTGCGTCGCCAAGTCAACCAGCCACGCCCCTCGTGGCCAGATCGAGCGGTTCTCTCCGCGTTGGCCCAGCTGCTACCGCGACAGCTGCGGATACACAGGCTGGTCAAACCGGCCACGTTGCTGGCCTGGCACCGTCGCCTGGTGGCACGCCGGTGGCGGTACCCGAACCGGCCAGGGCGCCCCTCGCCGACCAAGCAGACCCGCGAGCTGATCTACCGACTCGCGCGCGAGAATCCCCAGTGGGGATATCGGCGAATACATGGCGAAGTCCTCGGTCTGGGTTATCAGCTGAGTGGATCGACGGTGCGGCGGATCCTGCGCGGCCACGGCAGTGGCCCGGCGCCCCGGCAGGTGGACACCTCGTGGCGCACGTTCCTGCGCAGTCAGGCCGAGGGGCTGCTGGCCTGCGACTTCTTCCACCTCGACACGATCTTTCTGTATCGGCTGTATGTGCTGTTCGTGATCGAGGTGCGCACTCGCCGGGTGCATATCCTGGGGGTGACCGCCCATCCAACGGGGCAGTGGGTCACTCAGGCCGCTCGCAACCTGGCCCTGGATCTGGGCGATCGGATCAGCTCGTTCCGCTTCCTCATCCGCGACAGAGACGCCAAGTTCACCACCAGCTTCGACACCGTGTTCTGTAGCGAGAACATCACGATCATCACCACACCACCGCGCACTCCCCGGGCGAACTGTTATGCCGAGCGGTTCGTACGCACCGTCCGCAACGAGTGCACCAACCGCATCCTGATCTCCAACGAACACCACGCCACCAGGGTCCTGTCCGAGTACGCCCGGCACTACAACTCTCACCGGCCGCACCAGGCTCTCGACCAATGCGCCCCTAACAACGAGCACCGGCCAGCCACCCTGCCCCTCGACGGCCTGATCCAACGCCGCCGCATACTCGGCGGTGTGATCAACGAATACTACCGAGCAGCCTGACCCACTCAACAAAACAGCAGGTCACGACCTGCGCCGGGTTTTGGATCGGTACACGGTACAGTTCCGCCCTAGTGGCTGAGAAACATACGGCGTAGCCTGTCGGGGCGCTGGACAGTGCGTTCAAGCGCGCCGTGCTCCCTACACCCCAGTGACCCTTGTGGAGAGTTCTCGCCGGTCATGGTTCTTCCTGGTTCCCGGCTTGCCGTCGTCCTCGTGATCGCTGTCCGGGCCATTCGGGCTGGGCCGCCGGTGGGTGGGACCGGCTCGGTGCGGGTGGGCTCTGGTCGTCGCGGTGTGGTCAGCTGCTCGCGGTACTGGTCGATCTGGGTGCGGCTGCGCTACCAGGCGCCGACCACCTGATCTTCGGGTAGATGGCGAATTCTCAACCGAACTGGTGAGGAACATCGCCGCGTGATGCCGGGCGGCGGCCTGGGGCAGCGGGGGGCGCCAAGGACGGCGCGTAGATGCTCGGCGGCCACTAGCAGATCGGCCACCGCCCGGTGGGTCGCGACCAGTCCCGGGGTCGGCAGCGTGCGTGCGTCAGCCAAGTCCAGGTAGTGCCGCCCCATCAGCGTGCTCCCTGGACAGACCCCGGCGCGCTGGGCAGATCATCTAGCGCCTGCGGCGCAGGTTGCTGGGCCGCAGGCGCAGGCGAGCTCAGGGTTCCAGTAAGCGAAATCGGTCTTCAGGCCCAGCAGGTTGGTCATCGCCAGCCGCCGCAGGTCCTCGTCACGGCCAGGCCCACCTCCGCCGCGGTGCCGCTCGGCGCGGGCCTGCTCGGCGCTGATGGTGGTCGTGTCCACCACCTCGCCCGGCTCGGTGATCGGGGCCAGCTTGGCCCGGGGCCCGCGCGGCCAGCTGCCGGACCAGCTGATCATCTAAGACGTCCTTGGGCTCGACGGACACATCCTTTGTCACAGTAATCACAGATGCCTCTCCAGTCTCAGGAGTTACACCGTTGATCTTACAGTCCCACGGCAGTCGCCGCATTCGACGTGGCTGGTCATCGTGCGGGGCAGAGGGGCTCGTAGGCGACGCCGGTGAGATAGGGCGCGAGCAGACGGGCGGCGTCGTGTGCCGGGGATGTGCAGATGTTTGCGGCGATGTCGTCCGGGTTGGTGTCCCAGAACAGCGGGGTACCATCCGCTGTGGCGCTGATGACGGTGTGGCTGTTGGGTTCGAAGACCACGTCGGATGCGTTGGTGAGGCCGGTCAGCACGGCGAGCAAGCCGGGTGCCGCCGGTGTGCGGGTGTTCCACAGGCTGATGGTGTGTGGTTGTCTGCCGACCAGGCCAGGGTGGCGCCGTCACTGCTGAACGACATGCTGATCACGGTCTCGTCCGGGGTCGGCAGTGCCGCGACGGTGGTGGGGTTGCGGGGATCCGTCATGTCCCACAGCATGATTCGCCCGTCGTCGGATCCACTGGCTAGTGTTCGTCCGTCGGGGCTGAAGGCGATGGACGTGACCGGCCCGAAGTGCCCGGTTGACTGGCTGAGCGTGATAGGCGACCGGTCGGCGCTGGGACCGACCCGTTCCAGCAGAATCGTACCGTCGTTGCTGCCGGCCGCGAGAACGGTGCCGTCCGGGTTGAAGGCCATCGTCGTGATCGGACCGAACTGGTTGGTGGGTATCACGGTCGGTTGTGCGTCACAGGTTCCGCCCGGCCACAGGTAGATGTCGTCGTTCTCGCTGCCCGCGGCGACCATCGTTGTGGTCCGGGGCGTCGTGGCCGGCCGGAAGGCGACGGCGTTGATGGCAGCGGCGGTCGGCAGCGTGCAAACCGGGGACCGTTGGGTGGTGTCCCAGAGCGTCACGCCGTGGGTGCCGCTGGTGAGCAGCGTTGTCCCGTCCGGACTGACCGCGATGTCGGTGGGCGGCGTCGCGCCATTCGGTGTCGTGGTGGCGGTGGTCGAGCCGGGCGCGGGGCCGAATGTGGTGGTGCGGACGCGTTGCTGCGGGTCCCATAGGCTGATCTGTTGGTTGGGCCGGGTGGTGACGAGCACACTGCCGTGACCGGTTCCGGACGCCACGGACGTGACGGTCGTGTTGCCGGGTGTCGGTGGCGCCGCGATGTTCCACAGGCCGATCGTGGCGTCGTCGTCCGCGCTGACTAGGGTGTGCCCGTCGGGGCTGAAGGCGATGTCGGCGACCGTGTTGGTCGGGCCGGTCAGTGCCGTGGTCTGCGTCTTGGTGCCCAGATCCCACAGACGTACCGCGTTGTCTTCGCCCGCGCTGGCGAGTTGGGTGCCGTCCGGGCTGAACGCCACCGAACGGACCGAACCGGTGCTGCCGGTCAGCACTCCGCGCGGGGCGCCGGTGTCCATGTCCCACAGTCGTACGGTGTCGTCGTCGCTGCCCGAGGCCAGCAGTGCAGCGTCGGAACTGAAGGCGACGGAACGGACCGCGGCTGAATGACCGGTGAGCACCAGGGCGGGAGCTGCGGTGTCGGTCACGTCGTACACCCGCACCCTGCCGTCCGCGCAGGCGGCGGCGAGTCGTCGGCCGTTGGGGCTGAAGACCACCCCGTTGACCGAGCCGTAGCCGATGTGCATGGTGGCCGCGATGGTCCGGGTGTCGGTGCGCCAGAGCCGGATCGTGCCGTCGTAGCCGCCGGTGGCGAGCAGTCGTCCGTCTGGGCTGAAGGCTACCGTGTCCACGGCGTCGCTGTCCGCCGCGAATGCGGCCGTCTGTTGCGCCGTGTCCACGTTCCACAGTTGGGTCGTGCCGTTCGCCTCCGCCGCGGCGACGAACGGGCCGGTCGGGTCGACCGCCACCGCGTAGACGGCGGCACGGCCGTGTAACGCGAGGAGTGGTTGCCACGTGGCCGTGTTCCACACCGTGACTGTGCCGTCCTGCCCGCCGCTGGCCAGTTTGGTGGCGTTCGGGTTCCAGGCCACGGCGTTGACTGGTCCGGACGGGTTCGGGATGCGGCGTGCGGTGAAGTAGCTGGCCTGTGTGGATAGCAGGCTGCTGGTGGCCTCCATGGTCGGATAGATGCGATACGCCTCAAGGCTCAGTAGCAGGGCGATCTCCGGATTGGTAGCACGGAGGGCGTCGGCGCGGGCCGCCAGTGCCCGGGACTGCGCGTTGGCCTGTTGGGTGTGGGCCGCGATGCTGCTCTCCTGCGCCACCGCCGCGAACGCGCCGGTGATGATCACGAAGAGGGCCAGCACCAGGACCCCCAGGCGACGGGCCCACTCGGCGCGGGTCTTGCGCCGCTGGGACGCCCGTAGAAACGCCATTTCCAACGACCCCAGGGACACGCGTCGGGAGTCGTCGAGCTGCTCGTTGATCACCGACAGGCGGCTGCCGGGTACCAGCAGGTCCTGTTGCCGGTCGTTGCGGTCCCACTCGCGGGCCTCGTCGGTCAGCCGTTGGTGCACGGCGATCCAGGCACGGTGCTTCGCCAGCCAGTCAGCCAGCCGCGGCCACTGTCGCAGCACCGCCTCGTGGATGATCTGCACCGTGCCGTCGTCGAGGGTGATAAGGCGTTCCTGGTCCAACAGCCGCAGCACATGTTCGGCCGTGGCCGTGTCACCGCTGGGCAGTGCGGCCAGCAGCGCGTCGTAGCCGATCAGTCGGCGGGTGTCTTCGGCGTCGGGCCGGATCGACACCAGATGTTCGAGCACCTGGTGGGCAACCCGTTGGCTGTTCGGGTCAAGTGCGCGGTACACGCGCTCGGCTTTCTTCGTGATCGCCTCCTTGATGCCGCCGGCGTCGTGATAGGCGGCGAGGGTGAGGCGGGTGCCCTCACGGTGCTCCCACGTCTCCCGCAGCGCATAGGCCAGCAGCGGCAGCTTGCCCGGGTCGTAGGTGGCGGTCTGGACATTCGTGGGCGAGACAACTGTCTCCAGGTCGCTCAGCATGGTGTCGGCCAGGCCGTCCTCGACGTCCAGGCCGGTTTGCCGCGCCGGGTTCTCGATCGCGGCACGGAGTTCCGGTATGGTCATTGGACCCACGATCAACTGGTCACGCAACGCGGACCCTAGTTCGGGATGGGCCGTGCACTGCTCGACGAAACCCCCGCGCAGACCGATCACCACCAGCGCCAACGCGGGATCAGATGGTCCGCCGACGGCCGCGGCGCAGATCGCCTCGATGAACAGCCGACGCTCATGTGCCGAGGACTGAGTGAACAGTTCCTCAAACTGGTCGATCACCAGCACCAGGCGGCGGGTCACGGGTAGTCCGGACGCGCGCGGATCGGGGCCGGGATATGGCCCCGTGTTCTGTCGGCGTCGCTGTCGTTGCTCGCTGCGCAGCAATGCCTGGCAGACGATCAGCCGCGTCCGGGTCGGGTCCGTGGTGAGATCGCCGAGTACCGCGGCCGACGAGGGCAGATCGGCCAGACTCGTGAGGCGAACGGCCAGTTCCGACAAAGGATGCGGCCCCGGCGTCAGCAACTCGTACGGCCAGTCCTGGGAGCCCGGCGCGAATCCGCCGCTCTCCAGTTCCGGGATCAGCCCGGCCTGCAACAACGACGACTTGCCCGCCCCGGATGCCCCGGTCACGATCAGCGGTGCCGAAGCCCACTGCCGTTGCTGTAGTCGGGTGACCAGTTCCCCGATCAAGGTCTCCCGGCCGTGGAACCACGGCGCGTCGGCGACCTTGAACGCGGCCAGTCCGGGATACGGGTGTACATCGCCGATCCCGAACACGCCTGACGACGTGGTGCCGTGGGACACGGTGGCGGGCGGCGGATCCGCCGGGCGGCCGATCGTGGCCTGCCGGCGATCGATCGTCATTTGGATGGCCATGCGGTTGATCGCGTCGTTGTGGTCGCGCTGGGTCGCGATGATCTGCATCAGGCCGCTCTGGATCTCCACCAGTGCGGTATCGAGATCGTCGCGCAACGCGCGGAGCTCGTTCATGGTGTCGCTCAACACGATGACCGACTGGCTGATGTGGGTGTGCAGGCCGGCCACGCCGCTCTGCACGGCCGCCTCGAGCGCGGTCGGCAGGGCATCGACCTCGTGCAGCGCCCACGCGATCTCCGACCAGATCGCCGACGCGTGCGGACCGGTCAGATCCTGTTCCAACTGGCGTTCGAGCAGATTGGCGATCAATTCCTCGGAAACGGCGATGACCTTGTCCTCGTCCCGCAACCGCCGCACGACACCGTCCAGAATGTTCGTCAGGTGCCCCGCGCCGATATTGCCCAACTGCGCGACCAGTCCGGCGAGCACGAGCGACGAACCGCCACCCACCAGCGGCACCAGGAGCGGCGTGAACGCCGCCGCCGTCATCGCTGTCAGAATCGCCTGCGGCCGAGCGCGGAGCAGGGTGTGGCCGGCACGACCGATCCACGCCCAGATCCCGGCACGGGCACGCGGTTTCACGTCGTCGAACTCGTTCTGGCCGGCCGGGCCGTCCTCCCGCACGGGCTGTCTCAGCCTCCCCCGCACCGCAAGGTGATCCGAGCGTCCGGATCGATGGTCCGTGCCATCGTGATCAGCGCGTGGCACGGGTCGAGTTGTGCCGACAGCGGTGCGCCGGGTAGTGCGCGATGCACGGACGAGTGGATGGCCTTGGTGACCGACTGGTAGTTGGTGGTGGCGGCGGGACGCCAGACCAGTCTGGTCTGGGTCGCGGCGGCCAGCACCGGGCTCGCGGCGGCGACGGTGGGATCGGCACGGACCGCGGCATTGCTGGGGATCTGGGAGACCTGGGTTGCTAGGATTCGCTGTGCTTGCACTCCGGCCATCCACGTGACGAACGTCAGATCGGTGCGGATCGTCTTGCTGTGCGGGTTGACGTACAGATTCCAGCCGCCCACCGCCGACCAACCCGGTCCGCGCAGTCCCTGGAATGTCGGCGGTGGCATCACACCGACCTGGTCCCCCTCCGCAATCTTGCTGTGCCCACCTTTCGCATTGGCGTAGGAGGAGTCCCAACTGCGCAGGAACGCGACCTGTCCGCTGTCGAAGCGGTTGTCACTGTCCGGTCCTTCGATGATGTCCGTGTCGGACGGTGAGACTCCGCCGCTGATGAGGTCCCGCAGGAACGTGAGCGCCCTGAGTGCCTGCGGCGAAGCGAGCACGTCCGTCGTGGTCATGTTCGCGGGGAGGCCGCCGAACGCGTCGGCCAGCATCTCCAACCAGACACAGGTCAGCCCCTCGTAGTCGGCGCCCTGCCAGACGAACTGGTACGGCAGCCCCTTGCTCCGAAGGATCTGGGAGTCCTGGACCAGTTGCTCCCAGGTCGAAGGCGGCGCCAGACCAGCGCGGTCGAGCAGGTCCTTCCGGTAGTAGAGAAAACCCTCATCCACGAAATAGGGCACAGCGTAGATCCCGGTACCGTAACTCATCGCGCGTGCCAACTGGTTGTCCGCCAACGGCGTACCGGGTGGTGCGAAATTCGACCAGAACGAGGGCGGCAGATAGTCGCTCAGGCGCAGGGCCAGGCCATCGTGGCCGAATTCGTACGGCCAGATCACGTCACCGGAATACACGTCCGGAATGTCCGAACCCGACGTGAGATCCGCGCGGAGAATCTGATGGAGCTGATCCGTGCTGTCCGGCCCGTTCCCGATCCGGACCTTGATCGACGGATAGGCCTGTTCGAACGCGTCGACCAACACCCGGCGGACGTCGTCGCTTGCCTGCAGTGTGGTCGGCCCGGTCAGCCACACGATGGTCCCCGAATCACCCCCGGTGTCGGGCAGCGACCCCGGACCACAGGCCGACACACCGACGAGCACCACGACCGCCAGCAGCGGAATGATCACCGGCCGACGGTGTCTGATCTCTCTCATTCCTCCGACGAAGCCTTCCCGGCCAAGGACACAGGCATTCCGTAATCAGTGTCAGTATTGGCCTCTCCCGGCGGCCGGCACCACCCCGATCTCGCTACCCCTGCGACCCACTAGCCGACCGTGTTGGCACCAGCGCTCGGATAGATGTCACCAAGCACAAAGTAAAAGTAGCTGACAGTTGCTAACTGTTTGCACCATGTGGTGATCCCAAGACTGGATGATTACTTGCGGGAGAGTATCCACCTGGGGTCGGCCGTGGTGTCGATCGCACACGCGCGGGAACAGGCGATGACGCGGGGGTGTGGACAACCCGTACCACACGGCCGTAGAGCGGCTGGTTAACCTCGCGCGGGAACGCGGGTCCGTCTTCATTCCCGCTCGTGAGCAGGGGTCACAGTGGGGGGAGCGAGTGGCTCCGGGATGGATCGACGTGGTGTTCCTGGGTGGGTCTGGGCACTGTAACGCGGTCCGGTCCCGCCGGGGTCACGTCGTCCCCGCGGCGGCGCCGGAGGCGGCGTGCTCAATCCCATCAAGGAACGTTGTGCGTAACACCTGACCAGAGGAAACGGCGCGAGTGAGTGTGTTACAAACTCAGCCAAGTGGGCGGTGTGGTTAGCGATCGAGTCCCTCCTCGGACATGTTCGTTAACCACACGCGGCGATGCCGTCACGACAACGGCCCGGTCGTGTGGTTCGTAGCGAAGCTCAAGGCCAAGATCCTTGTAAAGCTGGCGCAGGCTCTCCGGCTGGGCGTCGGTCAAGGCTGCGCCCACGTCGCCGAGTGAGTCGATCATCGCGTAGACCTCGGCGTCGGTCAGGTCGGTCGGCGGGGGTGTACACACGGGACAGCGCGCTCGCACTCTGGCACGAGTGCTCGATCCCGGCATCGAGTAGAAGCGACGTGGCAGATGATACCAGCACAGGATTATCCGTTTCGAAAAAGCTCAATCATGCGCATCACCCGTCGGTTGACTGGCCCGTGAGGTAATGATGCGGACGAGGGCTGCCCTGGCAACTGTCCGGCGTGCGGTGGACCCGCTGTTTGGTGCAGCAGCAGGTCGGCCGCTCGTGGGGTCCACGACAGCGGTGTACATCACGATCGGGCCGATGCCTACGAGCGGCTGCGGGACTTGTGGCGGTAATCGGCAGGCGTGGCGTCCTGATGCGGACCGACATGTTGGTTCTTGGCCGAGGCCCGCATGTGGCGCAGAGCGAAACCTGGCCAGTGTTTATTGCGCTTGCGGACCAGACCGTCGAGCTTGTCGCCCATGCCTTTGACCGGGCAGTGGCCGATGAACTTCAGGAAGTCGGAGTAGGGCACCGGCCGGGGTTCTAGCGACAGCCAGCCATCCTTGGTGAGCACAGGCTGCCACTTGGCCAACGGGAGAGACAGATAGCGGTCATCACCATGCTTGGGCTGGGTGGTGACCGTCAGCACTTCGACATGCGTCGGCGTCGCGTCCCAGACCAAGACTCGCCGTTCCTTGTGGGTTTCCTGTGCGTCGTCGTGGGTAATGATCGCCAGCCATACCTCACCCTCCTCGGGGGGCCAGGAGGTGACCCCCGGTGGAGCGGGCTTGGCGGGCGGTCCGGAGAGCAGCCACCGGTTCCGCCGTACGTAACCCACTACTGTGGCGGTGCAGGCAACCACGAGCGCCGCCAGTTCCAGGAGCGCCACGAACTGAGTGAGGCCACCGGACGCGCGGGGGTCAGGGATTATCTGCCCTCCGGCCCAGACGGTCAGCCCGATGATCGCGGCTACGGCCGCCAGGTACTCCCACCCCAGCCTTACCAGTCGCGTCGGCCAGTAGCTGAAGTCGGCCAGCCGCACACACGCCAGGTAAGTCGTAGCTGCCACGATAGCCAGCACTACCAGCGGACCCGCGACGGACAGGACCGGCACATTAACTTCCAACGCAAGCATTTCCGTGGCCACCACGGCGGTGACTAGACCGACGGCCTTGATGGCCAGGACCAGCCGTCTAGGCTTGTGCCGCGGCGGGCTCAGCAGCTTGACCAACCAGTACGCCAACGGGAAGGCGACGATCACCAGCGCCATCTTGACCGTACTGTGGCTCAGCTGCGCGCGTTCCTCGGGGAGCAGCAGCGTCATCGGTGTGGCCAGAAACGGGCCCGCAAGCAGTACCGCAATTGGTTCCCCGAGCACCCGGTGGGTGGTCCTCTCGTGGTGACCCGGCTTGAGCAACAGACGTGGGCGATCCAGGTAAAGCAACGCGAACATCAGATAGAGCCCCAGTACGGACATTGCCAATACCTTGATCATCGTGCTCATGCCGCTCCTAGTCCAGTCCGTACGTCCCCCCGTTGCTGGCTAGCCCTAGCTTTTCAATCCCGGACACGCAGTTGATCGACGTGTTGACCGAAAGACGCTCCTGAAATGGGACGACAAGCGTGCTGGCCTTATCTACGCCAGTTCGAGGAGCACCTGAAAGTGCGCGTTACTGATTGGACGAAAAGTCGATGATCGAGATCGACACGACCATCAGGAGGCTCCTGTCTCCCCCTCGGGGTCTAACGTGGTAATCGGCCCCTGTATCGAGGTGTTACCGGAGCCACCGTTACCCCTGTTCCTTGCCTGGTTATACATCCCTTGTTCACTTGCGTGAAAGGCTTCTGGCGACGCTATGTGACGCTCGCAACGCAGCGCTGCCACCGCGACCAGCGAGCGATCCGCGGTGTGGCTAACTCTTGACCATCCTCTTCCGGTGTCCGAACTGCGAGGACCGGGCGAATGCATGAACCTTACGAAGTTCCCAGTCACACCACGCCAGCAACGGCTCCTGTGGGTTACGGCACCCACAGGAGGATCAGCACATCGGCGGCCCGCAATGACCAAACCGAGACCGTAGTCGGGACGCAACGTCAGCAGCATCGTGAGCAAAACTATCCAGAGCACTGTCGCCGGTTTCGCGGTTCGTCCGCGCCACCGTCGGCGCTCACGCGCGGAGCATGCCCGGCGGCATGACCAGACCGCAACGCACCAGCAGGTCAGCGGGGCGAGTACTACGCAGCAGGTTGATACCCACACCGTCCAGGCCGGCAAGTGATCGCCCAGGACCATCTGGACAAGTTGGGCCAGGGCGGCTGCGTACCCACGCACCTGGTCGCTTCTGGACCGTGTAGCATCCGCAGGATGCTCGACTCGCTGTAAATCAACAGACATCATACTGACAGAGAATGAATCAAGCTGTAACTCGATGTCAACAAGCTGGGACAGGGTTCACTCCACTACCCTCAGATTACCCCGAGGCATGCTTGACAGATGGCCATCAGTGCTGTGACGATCTCGCATCGTTGCGAATTGACCCATCCTGACGGTTAGGTGTCGAGGGCGCCTGCCAACGTCTCTCGGAGGCGCCGTGATGCTGGTAGGCGAGCCGCAGGAACCGCGTGCTAAGCAGCAGCGCCTGGCCGCCGAGTTGCGACGACTGCGGGAGATCGCCGGGGTTTCCGGACGCGAGCTCGCCCAGCGGATCGGCATCAGCCAGTCGAAGGTGTCCCGCATCGAGTCCGGAGCGACCACGCCACCGGCGCCCGCAGTGGCAGCGTGGGCCGAGGCGGTCGGAGCCTCCGCCGAGACCCGGGCTCGACTTGCCGCGATGACCGAGGCGGTGTTCGCCGAGGTTCAGGCGTGGCGGGCGGCGCTGCCGGTTCGCGGGCACTTGCAAGATCAGATCAAAGAGTGGGAGGCCGCCGCCCGGACGGTGCGAGTCTTCCAGCCATCGGTTGTCCCGGGCCTGTTACAGACGGCCGAGTACGCCCGCCGGGTATTCGGGCTCTTCCACGTGTCTTATGCGGATGATGATCTCGCGAAGGCGGTCGCGGGGCGTCTCAACCGTCAGTTGGCGCTCTACGACGAGGAGCGCCAGTTCGCCTTTCTCCTCACCGAGGCAGCACTGCGTTGGCGTCCGGGACCACCGAGAGTCCTGTACGCCCAACTGGACCGGATCAATTCCCTCACGACCCTCGACAACGTCACGATCGGACTCATCCCGTACGACGTGGAGGCCACTACGATCATCCCAGCAGGATTCGACATTCTCGACGGTCACGACGGCGAGAGTGTCGTAACCATCGAGACTCAGCACGCAAATCTCGTCGTTACGGACGCCGATTACGTTGCTGACTACGAGCAGGTCTGGTCCCTACTGACCGAGATGGCCGTCTTCGACGAGAAAGCACAAGCTTTGCTCGACTGGATTCGTGATTCTCTCATGGGACGGGGGGAATGATGAGAATGCCAGGGGGGATGCGCGGCGGCGTCAGCAGCCTCACTCGCCCCACTCGCGCCAGTGTGCCGGGGCCGTTGGGCCCCGGCACACTGAACCAGAAGTCAGTAACTCCGGTTTCAGGTGACTGCGCTTACGAGGTGGTCGAACTCACCACCGCGCGCCCCTTGAAGGAACGCAGCGAATTCCGCACGCGTGTAGTGCAGGTGCGGACCGTCCGAGTCCTTGGAGTCGCGAATGGCGATACCGAGATCGGCCACCTCAACGCAGCCACCGCCTCCATTGCTCGCGGTGGCCTTGAGCCATACAACCTTCGCCAATCGGGTATTGCTGTCGTTGAACATATTCGTTCCTTTCTCGCGGGCGGCGGGGTGCCACCGACGAGAACAATGATTTTCCGTGACGCTGGGACATTATTCGGTCTGTCTTTCGGGCAGGTATTAGGTCTTTTGGGTGCGCTTTTGGGTGCGCTTTTGGGTGCGCAGCGGGTCCGGCATTACTACTGGTGGCCGTGCTCGCGGTGAGCAACAACTATCGACATTTGGAGCTGACGCATGACAAGCACTGGCCGTGACGATGCACTCGACGAACAGAGGGCGATCGATGTTCGGCTACTGGGCCCCGTGACGGTGTCCGTAACAGGGCAACAGATCGCCCTGGGTCCCCCGAAGCAGCAATTGCTTGCGGCATCCCTGTTCGCGGCTCCGGGGTGTCTGGTGACAGACGAACGTCTCATCTACCAGATTTGGGACGAGAGACCGCTAGAGACCGTTCGCAATCTGCTTTACGAGCTCATTAGCGACCTGCGGGCATCGCTGAAGGCAGCCGATCCGCGCGCTGGCGCGCTGGTGAAGCGAGGCAACGGCGGCTACATCGTGAAGGTGGCTCCAGACCAAGTCGACATGCACCGCTTCAGTTCTCACCTTCGCCAGGCTCAGGCGCTGACCGGACAGAAGGACTTTGCGCGTGCAGTTGAGCAGTACCGCACCGCCATTGAGCAGTGGGGCAGTGTCGACCCGGTGCAGCCAGGTGAGCCACTCGCTGGCCTACTTGAGAGCTGGGCCGCTGGCCTGCGCAGCGGCTTGAAGGCTGAATACCACAATGCGCTACTCGGCCTCCTCAACGCCGAAGTCCAGCTCGGGCGGCATATTCCGGCGATTCCGGTGCTTCAGCGCGTCACCAGGCTCTATCCGGATGATGAATACGCCACCGGGCTGGAGATGCTCGCGCTCTGCCGCGCTGGCCAGCCGAACGCGGCCCTCGTCTCCTATCATCGGCTCGTCACACGGCTGAGGAACGAGTATGGCAGCGAACCGAGCCCAGGGATTAAGCAGCTACACGAGCGGATCCTCCGGCAGGACATAGATCTCCAACTACCTGTCACCGAGCAATGGTCGGGGGCGGCCCACGACCGACACACCGACTCGGCGACTGCGAAGGGCGACGAAGCGCAGACCGGCACGGATAGCTCAACTCAACAATCTGTGCCGCAGCCGACGCCGCACCGCGTCACCACCACGGACCGTCGCTCCGGCGGCGTCTACATCAGCGGTGGTCAGGTCAGGGCCCGTGACATTGCCGGTCGAGACATGTTGAGCGATCGGCCCCGGAGGACGCCGTGAAGGACTCTGCTCAGCCAGCGCCCGCCGAGGACCGCAGGCGCAAGCGCGGACCATCGCTTCGTCCGGGGGAGGTTACCGATGATGATTCGCGGACCAATACGGACCCCCACAGGGAGTTCGGTTCCGCAAATGGGGAAGGCTTAGCTGGCGATACCGCTGAATCGGAGAACCAGGCGGCCCGTGACGGTGATACCAGCGGGAACGTGATGGAACACGAAGATGACTGCCCCGCAGATCTGTCATACACCGACCGTCTTGTGGTGGACAACGTTGGGGTTCTAAAAGTTTATCTTCAGGATCACCGCTCCGGAGGAGTGTACGTTTCTGGCGGAAGTGTCCGCTCCGAGCTGCTCGCCGGCCGAGACGCCCCGATCGCGGGCGCAGAAACCAACACAGCCCCGACGGTCAGCGTCTCGGCGTTGTCCGCCGAGGAACTCGCTCGACTGCGGGCCGTCACAGTCCGCGTCGCCTGTCATGCCGATGCGGCGGTCATCCTGGAACAGGACCGTTTCGTCCTTCTCAGGGGGCCGGCCGGAGCAGGGAAACACGCTGCGCAATGGCATTGTTCTCTGATCCACACACCATTCTTGATATCGACCCATCAGTGGCCTTGGATGCTCTTCTCAATTTTACAGCACGGATCAGCCAGCCGGGTGCTCACCACTATATCATCGAGTCACTCGTACCGGAGACTGCCCGCACCTTGAATGAGTTCACGGCCCGGGAACTTACGGCTCAGCTTACTGCAGCCGAGTCCTACCTCATTATTACAGTGGATAATCGGGTACCGATAGATCGAGACATACTCTGCCGCACCGTGGCATGGCACAATCGCCCGGACCCGGTTGAGGCGTTGCGTCGTCACCTGACGTTCTACCTGTCCGATACCGCTGCGGAAAAGGTGCTGCGACAGCTGCCGATGACCGACCTTCAACCTCATCTGGCAGAGCGGGAAATGCGGCTGACCGACCGCCTGGCCCGACGGGTTTCCCAGGCGCACCAAGACGGAACTAGTCTTGATGACGCCATCTCCAGCCTGGGTCTGGGCGCGCGGCGACAGATTGAGGACTGGTTTAGCAAGGACCCGAGCATCTCCGATGTGTCGTTTCTGCTTGCCTGCGCGGTGCTCGGCGGGTGCGCCTACTCCACCGTGTCCACACACGCCGCCCAGATCGAACATCTCCTCGCGGAGGTATCGCGGGTAGAGCTGACCCAGAACCCGCAGCCGTTGACCCGATCCCGGTCTGAGCGACTATCAGCGGTGATGGCAAAGCTGGGATCAGGACTGGTCAACACGGAGTTCGGCGCGAGTGTGACCGAAACCGTCGCGCTGGAGTCCACGCCGCTGGTGCGGGCCATTCTCGATGTGGTGTGGCATGAGTACCCCCTGATCGTGGAGGCCCTGCTGTTGTGGATTCTGGAGGCTGGCGATGACCGTGATGCTGACGTCCGGGTTCGCGTCGCGTTCGCCGCGGGGCAACTGGCCGAGTACGATTTCACCACCGTTCGTGGGCGACTGCTGCTCCCCTGGGCGAAGAGTGAGCGAGTCGGTCCGCGTGGGACGGCCGCGTTCGCCCTCGGCGTCCCAGCGGCGACAGACACCACAGCAGGCCAGGTGCTGGGACTCCTGCATCACTGGGCAACGGTGCGCAACCCAGGACTCGTCTGGACCGCTACCGAGGCCTACGGCAGCTACGTCGGCCTCATGTTCCCGCACATCGCGATGAGTGAGCTACTCAGCGTCGTCATCCATGGCGACGGTCAGTCAGCGGACGTTACCAGGAGCGTACGGCGACTTTTCCTACTTGGCGGCAGGCAGGATCCCACTATCGCTCCAGTCGTCCTGGCCGGGCTGGTGGACTGGTTGCAGCGTGATCTTAGACCGGCGCCCCAAGTGGCCAGGTGTATCTTTGTCGACCTGCTCACGACTGCGGGGAGCCCGCAGCAATGGGACGCGCGCGCCGTGTATGCGCAATTGACCAACGAGCCATCCCGGGTGCACGCCTCCGCCCTGCTTGGCCGATGCCTGGCGCACAAAGACAGCCAGCCCCGCACGCTCGAAGCGCTGCGGCGGCTCCTCGCGGTCGCGGACACAGACCAGGACATCAACGACTCGCTGCAAGAACTGGTCGTAGCGGCGGTCGTCACCGACCCACCAGACCCTCGCGCGCTGCAGCGTATGGCGTTTCACCTGAATCTGTGGCAGTCCAGGAGCAGGACCTCACTATCGGCAGGTCGACTGCTCACAAGAATTCTTAAGGAGACGCAATCGTGAAGACGTATGATCCGTACGAGGAGCTCCAGCGACCGATTACGGGGTTTTTTTCCGGGCTACCGACAGCCGCTCCTGGAACCGTCCTGGTCGTCGACCGGGAAGGACATCCCTTGCGTACTCTGCAGGCTCACAGCGACCGCCTCACGCCAGGTGAAGTGCGCTTCGGCCGGATCCGTACGCTCTACCGGGTCAACGTGAGAGAGCACTCCTTAGAGTTCAGCCAAACCTTCCCCTGTCGGGACGACGTAGGCGGCTTTCAGGCCAACGTGCGCCTGATCTGCCGAGTCGAGGAACCGGAGAGCGTCGTCCGGCGTGGAATTCACGATGTGTCAGCGGTCCTAGTACCGGCGATTTCGGAAACACTGAAGCGGGTCTGCCGACGCCACGAAGCCGAGCAACACGCTGAGGCAGAGGAAGCGGCGTTGGCCGCGGTCCGCGAAGTCGAAACGACGACCCGCCACGATCGCGCCTTCCGAATTACCCAGGTCTCGCTAGACCTGCAACTGGACCGTGCTGCCGCCGAGTTCGTCAGGCAGCTCAAAGCCGACTGGCGAACAAGCACCACTCAGGCGAGCCAGGCCAGGCTCGCGACCGAACGGGCCGAGCAAGAGGCGAGGCTGGCCCGGGAACGGGACCGACTCGAAGCCCAACGGGAACAGCAGGCTGCTGCCTTCGAGGAGGAACGCCTGGCCATCAAACGAGCTCGGCAAAAGATCGAGGCAGAGCTGGAGGCCGAGCGGCTGGAGCTTGCGCTCAAGCGTGATGAGCTAGAGGCCCAGCGAAAGCATCTTCAGCTGGAGGCCCAGTTGAGCGCGGAGAAGTTGCAGCTAGATTACTATCTCGCGGCGCTCAACCAAGGCCAGTACGGTGCCTTCGCCCTACGTCTTCTGAAAGATCCGTCCTCTGTGGAGCAGGTTGCAGTGCTACTCACTCGGCAACGTGACGCGGAGACGAGCCAGCGCCTTGAGGCGCTGCGCCTGTTGCTGAACAGTGACGCGGTCGAGGGGTGGGAGATCTCCGACAAGGCGAAGGTCGTGCTCGGACAACTCCTCGACAGCTTGAGCCGGAATGGCTCCCCGCAAGTAATAGCAGGACTTTCGGACCACGTTCCGCAGGTCCTCGCCAGCCCTACCGGCAGCGACGAGGAGATCACGGTTCCAGCGGAGCCCGAGCCGACAACGGTCACCGTCGCTGACGGACCCGGCGAGACATCGAGCGCAGACGCGACCAGCGACTCCCCCTCGAGCTAACCGTGGACGCTGTGCACACCCTCTGGGCGCAGGTGCTCAATTGGCTGGCGCCTCCCCTGCGCGTTGGTCTATTCCTTTTCCTCGCGTCGGCTCTGTTCGTGAAAAGCGGACCCGCGCTGCTCCGCTTCGCCGGACGCACGATCGCCGTTGGCGCCATCCCGGCCGTCGGGCTACTCACCTATCCGGAGTACCTCGCCACGTCGCTGTGCCGGCGCTTCGGTTGGCGATTGCTTCCCGGCACCTTTACCTACGGCCAACTACTGGGGACGCTGGCCACCGGTCTTGGCCGGCTCGGCCTCTGGTTGCGGTCGCTTGGCCAGCACCGCCTGGCGGTGCCGCGGAAGACTCTGCTGGTCGTTGTCGGTGCCCTGCTCGCGGTGTGGTTCACCAAAGCGGAATCGTTACCGCTGTCGCTGCAACCGACAGTCACCGCGGTGCGAGCCGATCTCGCCCAGTTCGACTGCTGGCTCGTCACCGGACAGTCGGTGCCGCCCGGCACCACTGGCACGAACGAATGCCCGTAGCCGACCAAGAGGCAATGCCACTAACTTAAGCGTTTGCCCAGCTCAGGTCGGGTGTGCAAGCGCCAAGCAGGGACAATGGCACCCGGAGGTCGACAGCTTGAGTCGACCCTCGTTTGCAAAACCCCAGGTAGCGCTTGCGCGAAGCGCGCCACGGCAGGCCCACAGCCTCTGGTTCCGATATCCCCAAAACTGCCTCTGAGCTGCGGAAACTCACCTTAAGTTAGTGGCATTGGACCAAGAGGTCCGTACCGAACCAGAACCAACTCGCGAACTCGCCGAACCTCAGTAATCCCTGACCGTCGCGGGCGGCTCCCTTGTTGGCGGAACGGCCATCGAGGCGTATGCCCGCAGAGCAATCGAGTTTACCTGTACCGATCCAAAACCCCGGTGCAGGTCCGTGGCCTGCGGTTTGGCGATCGAATCAGGCCGCTCGGTGGTATTCGTTGATCACACCGCCGAGTACCCGGTGGCGTCGGATCAGGCCTGTACCGTGCCAAAACTCGTCATCAGTGTGGTGACCTGGTGTTTCGTTGCATCCCTGCGATCATGACATGATCACGGACCGTGCTGTTTCGGCTGCTGTATCTGATCTGTGTCACGGTGTTCGGCTGGCTTGGGTTGCTCACCCGCAGCACCGCGGCCAAAGACATCGAAATCCTGATTCTGCGCCACGAAGTCACCGTGCTGCGCCGTCAGGTCACCAGCGCTCGTCCCTCCTGGCCGGACCGAGCGGTCTTGTCCGCCCTAACCCGCCTGCTCCCCCGTCGGCTGCGGCTGCACCGCCTTGTTACCCCCGCCACGCTGTTAGCCTGGCACCGCCGCCTGATCACGAAGAAGTGGACCTACCCCAACCCGCCCGGCCGCCCACCGATCAGTGACAAGATCCGCGACATCGTGGTGCGTCTGGCCCAGGACAATCCATCCTGGGGCCACCGACGTATCCAAGGCGAACTGGTCGGGCTGGGACACCGCCTGGGCGCGGGCACCATCCGCCGAATCCTGGCCGCCGCCCACCTCGGCCCCGCACCACGCCGAGCAGACACCGGCTGGCGGAGCTTCCTGCACGCCCAAGCCACTGGACTGCTGGCGACCGACTTTTTCACCCTCGACACCATCACCTTGCGCCGCCTGTATGTCCTGTTCGTGATGGAAGTCCGCACCCGACGAGTCCACCTCCTGGGCGTGACCGCTCACCCGACCGCAGCCTGGACCACCCAGGCCGCCCGCAACCTCCTGATGGACCTCGGCGAACGAATTACCTGCTTCCGCTTCCTGATCCGCAACCAGGACTCCAAGTTCACCGCCACCTTCGATGCCGTCTTCACCTCCGAAGGCATCGAGGTGGTCAAGATCCCTCCCCGGACGCCGCAGGCGAACTGCTACGCCGAACGCTTCGTTCGCAGCGTCCGCGACGAGTGCACCGACAGGCTATTGATCTACCACGAGCGACACGCCCGCACCGTCCTCGACCAATACGTGTGCCATTTCAATGATCACCGGCCGCACCAGAGCCTCGATCAACACCCACCACGGCACGACCCCACCACGGTGACCCAGCCCGACACTGTAGGTGCCGAAAACTTCATCTGTGCTGTTCAGACGGCATGGTAGTACTCGTGGAGGATGCCGCCGAGTCGATCTCGTCGTCGGATGGTGAGGTGGTCCAGTCGGTTTGATTCGGTGATCGGTGGGGGGAGTTTGCGACGTGGAGCTGCGCCCTGCAGGGCTCGGTGTGTC
>Ga0213881_10000637_pt1 | contig 20372 bp, 18 predicted proteins | sample BarmaccoBMER_R08_FD_160104 | JGI IMG/M metagenome (GOLD analysis project Ga0213881, IMG submission 160104) | Barbacenia macrantha exposed rock microbial communities from rupestrian grasslands, the National Park of Serra do Cipo, Brazil - ER_R08 ... | reverse complement strand
TAGCAGGAGCCTCACCCATCCCACAGGAAACCTGGACAACAACCCTTCTACCAGCAGATATCACTCACGGTAGCTCTAGTCGTCCTAATCCTCGGACGGCTTCGCTCTTATCCCCGCGGCATTGGGGACAGACGTGCGACGGCATTCTCGGCGAGTTCCCAGGCGTCGACGGTGTAGCCAGATCATGAGTATCACCGTCAGCTCGGCTTGACAGATACCTGTGGCGCGTCAGCCAAACCGTCCGGCGAACGCCGCCCCCTGATCGGCGTCATCGACGTAGACCGGTAGCTGCTCGATCTCCAGGGCCTTCATCAGGCCCATCGTCGGGACTCGGTAACGGTATCCGGGGCGCAGCACAGTACATGGGAAGCTGCCGCGTTTAACCAGCTTGTAGGCGGTCTTCACGCTGATCCCGACAGCATGGGCGGCCGTCGCGAGATCAACGACGGCAGGAAGGCCGAATAGTTCGGGAAACGTCAAGACATTCATGCTCCCCGTACCGGGTTCGGACGGGCCAGGCAGAGAACCCGGCGACCCGGCCTGCGGTGCCGCGGGCCGCTGGGCGTTCACGCCGCCGACCTCCTCCGGTCCGGCCGCGGCGAGACGGCTGCGGTCCGGCACCGCCGACGGCAGGACCGCTGGTCGCCGCCGCGGCCTGGCATGGCAGCTTCGCCGTTGATCAGCACGTAGCCTGCTAGCCTGCCTTCGGCCCGGGCCCGGCGCTGGGCACAGGCGTGGTACCGCAGTCCCAGCCGTTGCGCGACCGACCCCAGGCGCTCTCCCTCCAGACGAGTCCGGGTGATCAGCTCCGCTTCCGACGCGGAGATGACGCCGGCGTGGACTGCCTCGCCCAGCAGGCCATCAGGCTCGCCGTCCCTCACCCGGGCGCTCGCGGCCAGGTCGATGTCCTCGACCGGGATTTCATGCGACCTAGTGAACATATCGCGGGCATGCTGCCCGTGCCGGTACGCGGCCCACCACAGATGAACGCCGAGTCTCTCGCGGCCCAGGTCCACGGTTTGCAGGGCCTCGGTGAACCCGGCGATGATCTCGGCCTCGATGTCGTCCCTTTCCGCGCTTGCCCATGCCGACAAGCGCGCCGAGATCTTGCGGAACCCCGGGATCATCATCCAGATCGCGGCGAGCAGCCACATATCGCCGCCAGTCTGGGCAAGACGCGCAAGCTCTCGCCAGAGCTCGTCACGAAGGTCCGGATGCGCTTCGGGATCTAGCGCAATGTCCCGTACCTCGCACAGCGTAAGCAGCCTTGAGGGAAGGCCGACTCTGGACCCGTCGATGGTGAGTGCGGATGCCAGGGAAGCGCTGGCCATCTGCGCCTCGATTGCATCGAAGATCCGATTTGTAGGCTGGAAAGACATTTACAATCTCCCTTCTTCCGGATTCCCAGCATGTCGCACGACCGAAAAACACACCGCCGTGCAGCTTGCCGACATTCGTCAATACCGAGAAGAAGGCAAGGAATTGACAAGACATCCGCAATTTGATCCGGAAGCGCCATGCCATATCGACACGATTGACCCGCCCGCCGAAGACACGTATGGCGAGAAGTAACTAGTTACCGTCCGAATAAATCACGGCCGGATACCATATTCAGGGCATGCGGCCCGATAGTGGATAATTCCTGCAAATGCGATAGCCACGCCTTTGCCGTCAGCTAAACCAAGTTGACCAGGACCCAGATCGGAGTACGCTAGCTGCCCAGTGGGCATACTGCGGTCCCGAGAATCATGCGTTCGCAACCGGTCGGCAAGCTTCTGCTATCGATGCCGCGCGAAGCTGCTCCGCATCCATCCTTCCGGGCGGGCGCGTATAACACAGCACCGGATACCAATACCAGCGTAATTGGCTATAGAAATCACTGCCACTCCCGGCAGAACCTTCTGCTCGCAGAACGGCGAAGCAGTACGTCCACAGGCGCCAACCATCAGGTTGGAGCCTGGAATGCGGACAATCTCCCCAACAAGCGAAAGGAGTTTCCAATGAACAGTTACCTTCACCAGTCCACCAGGCAGCGGAATCAGCACTGCGCCTGCGGAGCACTTACCGAGCAACGCGCAAGGCGCTGCCGTAAATGCAATGCTCGTGCGCTATGGCGAAGGCACGCGGAGGGAGTGGGCCGCCGTACCAGCCGCCTACTGGCCACGTGCTTGTTCTCCGAAGCTTCCGTGGCCCCGCAGTCTGAGCTACCGGGTGCTGGTCCGCGGGCGAAGGTACGATTGCGGCGACAGGACGCACCGTCGCACCCTCACGCATCCAGTCGCAGAGTGGCGCGGCGATGCCCCGAACGGATAACCCTGCCGACCGGATCGGTCATGGACTATGAGAGGCGACCGAGCGGACATCGAGCGCCTACTTTCCCGGACGAGGACCTAGCCGCACTCCATGAGCCAGGCATCATCAGGGTCATTAGGCTCAAGCCACAAGAGTTGCCCGCCAAACGCGGGGCTAAGCCGCTGACCGTCGAGTACGTGATCAAGGTAGCCGCCGGGGAGCGGGCACGAGCGTTGGATCGCATCCAGGCGGCGGCCATCCTGGACCTCCTTCGCTGGGTAGCAGCTCACCGGGCCGCGGAGGATGGGCAGCAAGCCCCGAAACAGGCACCCAGCCAACCACAGGACCGCTGAGTCTTCACGGCTAGCATCTACTCCGCGTCGCACCGCTAGCCGACATTCTTCGTGACTGGCAGGATCCCCTCGATCACGAGCCTCCCAGCGGGAAACCGCAGTTCATGCCCGCAACCTTCTGCGCGTGATCCCCCCGGTGAGTACGACCGGCGCGGCATTTCCTACTACGGCTGAACGGGCTGTGTCGTGACCTCGGGCTGCTGAAGGCTCTCCGGCCAGCCGCGGGCAGTTTCCCTCAGCAGGAAACGCTGCGTTTGAGGGGCTTGCCACAGCTGACGTACCTGCTCGGCGACGGCGGCAGCGTCCTGGTCACCTCGTCCGGCTGCCGCGATGATGCTGCGCGGGAACATGGTGAGGGCATGCTGGTTCAGCTCGCCGATTTCGAGCGGATCGGGCTTGGCGTCGGGCCGCAACCGCCGTGCCAGCCCGGCGATCTCTTCGGGTGCCTGAGCGAGTGCTCGTTTGCGGGCAACTCCTATCAGCGCGGGTACACGGCCGAGCACTTCGTCGAGAATCCACCGGTGGGCGGCGAGGTAGCCCCCGGGGCAGCCCGGTCTCCTCATGCAGCCCGCCGCTGGCCAGAAGCCACTCTGTGATGCGTTCCCGTTTGTTCTGCAGCGGGCGTTTCATTCCGGGATCTCGTTCGGTGCGGATTTCCTCGTCTATCTCCGTGAGTTCCCGGCGGAGCTGATCGTCATCGGGCGCACTGAAACGTGCCGCAGCCAGCCTGCTGATCAGGCGGCGCATCCGATCCGCGGCATCGTCGTCAAGGTCCAGCCATGCGGTAATAGTGGCATCGTGAGCAGCTTTCAGCTGGTCACCAGAATCTTGCGCGGGGCCGGCGGCCCGCAGTTCCCTGTCACGACAGCGCCAGTCATGGATGTCTATCTCGCCGCGATGAGCTGCCTGGCTGACTTCCCTTATGGCATCGAGGAGGCTGACTGGCCACCCGAACAGCTCGGTAACGTCATCGGCCGCAAGCGCCTCCACACCCACTGGATCATCTCTCATCGCCATTGCTCAGCCCTTTCCGCACCCTGCCCGGCAGCCTGCTTGCCAGCGGTGTCTTGCGCCCCCGCGCTGCGCTAGGACGCCGAGATGAAGTTACCCGCCTTCACGGCGCCGATGAAGGCGGTCCAGTTAGGGGGAGCGACAACGAGTGGCGGGCCGTCCGGGTGCTTGGAGTCGCGGATGGCGACGATCCCGGAGAGGTTGGTTGCCACCTCGACGCAGTTCTGGCCTTCGGGTGAGCTTCGCGTGCTCTTGCGCCAGACGGCGCCTGAGAGGTCGATCGGACCTGCGCTGGGGGCCATCCTGCACCTCCTCCAGGTCGTTCGTCACGCTGATCACGCCATCTGCTCGGCTAGAGCGGTGATCATGGCCCGGGATTCGTTGGGTCCGAGTGCCCGCGCGACGAGGTGGTTGAATCTCAGGGTATACCGCTCGATGTCCGGGGGTTCTTCCAAATAATGCCCGTCAGTGGCGGTCTCCAGGTGGATCATGGGCGGGTCTTTGGGGTTCTGGAAGCCCAAGATGACGAAGGGGCCGCTCATCCCCGGATGCGCGCCGGCCGACAGCGGAAGGACCTGAAGCGTGACGACGGCGCTCGGCCGGGTGGTGACCTCGATCAGGTGCCGCAACTGGTCCCTCATGACGGCCGGGCCGCCGACCGGCCGCAGGATCACTGATTCGTCGAGCACGGCCCAGATCTCGGGTGGCTCGGGCCGGGTGAACAGCTCCTGGCGGGCCATTCGTGCCGCGACCCGGCGCTCGACGGCTTCGGGGTCGGGGCGTACCTGGCCGCCGCTGATGACGGCGCGGGCGTAGTCTTCGGTCTGGAGCAGCCCGGGGACGAACTGGGATTCGTAGGTGTGGATGGTGGATGCCTCGGCTTCCAGGCCGATGTAGGTGCCGCTGCCCAGGACGTCGGTATAGCGGGTCCACCAGCCACGGCGGCGGGCTTCGCGGGCGAGCTGGATGAGGGCCTCGCGGGTGGTCTGATCGGTGATGCCGTAGGCGCCGAGCAGGTCGATGACATCGCCGGCGTTGACGCGGGACTGGCCGTTCTCGATCCGGCTGAGCTTGGACGGTGACCATTCCAGCTGGTGGGCGACTTCGCTGTGGTTCAGCCCGGCTTCTTCGCGCAGGCGGCGTAGCTCGTGGCGGAGCCGGCGGGCACGGGCGGTGGGGCTTGGCGTGGCTGGCATCTCTCCTCCGTTTCTGCAATTTGCGATAGTGAAACTTGCATGATCAGAACTTGCGGGTACATGCTAGTGAACAGAGCATGCCAGCGGTGACGCGGGATGACTGCCATAACGCGCCGACGGAGCAGGAGGTTGCTGATGAGGAACCGCATCAACCGGCCAGGGCCAGGCCAGCACGCCGTCGCGCCCACCGGCCCCCGCGACTGCGACCGTGCGAGTCTGGTACGCGTCCTGCCCGCCGTCCGCGTCGCAGGCAAGGCATCGACGTGATCCCTGATCCCTTGCCGCTCCGCAGCCATCTGGAGCTTGGCTCGCTGCCAACTGCGGTGCCGTGCGCCCGGCTGCACGCGAGGCAGGTGCTGTGGGAGTGGGGCCTCAATGGGCTTGCCGAGACAGCCGAACTGCTGGTGTCCGAGCTTGTCACCAACGCCGTGAAGGCGACGGCGGGGTACGACCGGCTGCTGCCGATCCGGCTGCTCCTGTCCAGCGACAAGGAACGGCTGCTCATCGAGGTCTGGGATGTCGATCCCAGACCGCCAGTCCTGACCGGGCTGGGAGAAGACGGCATACCCGCGCTGGGAAACGAGGGCGGACGGGGGTTGTTCCTGGTCGCAACGCTCAGCCAGCGGTGGAACTGGTACGCATCACGACAGTGGGGCGGCAAGGTCGTCTGGTCCGAAATAGTCGCGAAATTGCAATAGATGCAACACTCCGTAGCGGCTGATAGGCCGTGGAATTCCGTCCCCCCGGTTACGAGAAGCCGTTATGCGTGAAGAGGAAGACCAGACGGTGCAGGCCATCGCTGCCGCCCGTCAAGCTCTTGGTCTGCAACTGGCGGCATTGCGGCGAGCGGCCGGATACACCCAGAAGGAATTCGCCCCGCTGACCGGGTACCAGCGCGGCACCCTGGCCAATGTCGAGACTGGGCGGCAGAACGCGCCCCGGGTCTTCTGGGAACGGTGCGCGCAGGCGCTGGGCGCGGAAGCGCTGCTCACGGGGTATGACCAGATTCAGGCGATGGCGACCGCTCATCGCCAGGAGACGACCAGGCGGGTCCAGGCGGCCAGCGACGCGATGATCAGGGCGTGGCAAGACTCCTGGCATCATGCTGCGGCCAGCAACGCCATACAGTTCGTGGCGCTACCCGCGCCGCGGCAAGCTGACGAGATTCACGTCTGGCTATCGACCCCCGATGGCAACATCGCGCATCACATGATCGTCCGCCGAGCTGATGTCACCGTCTCCCAGCTCGCAGTCGTCCTCGGCAAGCTCCTCCGACCCGATGGGGGCGAAGTAGATGACCAGGAAAAGCGACCAGGTTGAAGATGTACCAGCGTATACGAGCGGTGCCGGGAGCGCTCAATAGAGGCTTTGAGCGCTCCCGCGCGAATTCGTTCACACTTGGCTGTGGTTCGCGACTGCGGTCACGATTTCAGAAATCGCCTCGTCGATCGGTACCCCGTTCTTCTGCGCGCCATTGCGGTACCGGAAGGAGACGGCGTGGCCTGCTACGTCGTCGTCGCCAGCCAGCAGCATGTAGGGAATCTTCTGCCGCTGCGCGTTGCGGATTTTCTTCTGCATGCGGTCATCGCTAGAGTCCACTTCGACGCGGATGCCCTCGGCCCGCAGCCTTTCCGCCACGTCTTCCAGGTACGCAACGTGTGTCTCGCTGATCGGGATACCCACAACCTGGACGGGCGCCAGCCAGGGCGGCAGCGCGCCGGCGTAGTGCTCCAGCAGCACCCCCATGAACCGTTCAATCGCACCGAACAGGGCACGGTGGATCATTACCGGCACCTGCCGCGACCCGTCGGCAGCGGTATATTCCAGGCCGAACCGCTGCGGTTCCTGGAAGTCCAGCTGGATGGTGGACAACTGCCAGGTCCGGCCGATAGCGTCCCGCGCCTGGACCGAGATCTTCGGCCCGTAGAACGCCGCGCCGCCCGGGTCGTCTACCAGGTCCAGCCCGGAATCCTCCGCGGCCTGGCGCAGCGCGGCGGTGGCTTCGGCCCAGTCTTCCAGGCCACCAACGAATTTGTCGGAGTCGTCCCGGGTGGACAGCTCCAGGTAGAAGTCGGTCAGCCCGTAATCCCGAAGCAGGTCCAGGACGAAGGTCAGCAGGTTCCGCAGTTCGGCACCCATCTGCTCGCGGGTGCAGAAGATGTGCGAGTCGTCCTGGGTGAGGCCGCGGACCCGGGTCAGCCCGTGGATCACCCCGGACCGCTCGTTGCGGTATACGGTGCCGAACTCAAACAGCCGCAGCGGCAGCTCCCGGTAGGAGCGACCTCGCGCCCGGTAGATCAGGACGTGCATCGGGCAGTTCATCGGCTTGAGGTAGTAGTCCGCTCCCTCCAGCTCCATCGGAGGGAACATGTCGTCCTTGAACCACCCCAGGTGCCCGGAGGTCTCGAACAGGTCCGACTTGGTGATATGCGGTGTGTTGACGAATTCGTATCCGGCTTCGAGGTGCCGGTGGCGCGAGTAATCCTCCATCGTCTTACGGACGATCCCGCCCTTGGGGTGAAACACCGCGAGCCCGGATCCGATCTCGCTAGGGAAGGAGAAAAGGTCCAGCTCGGCGCCTAGGCGACGGTGGTCGCGGCGCTCGGCCTCCTCCAGCAGCTTCAGGTAGGCATCCAGCGCCGCCCGCGATTCCCATGCGGTGCCGTAGATCCGCTGAAGCTGGGGATTCTTCTCACTGCCGCGCCAGTACGCTCCAGCGTTGCGCATCAGCTTGAACGCTGGGATATGCCGGGTGGTCGGCACGTGCGGGCCACGGCACAGATCCTTCCAGCACAGATCGCCGGACCTGGCATCGAGGTTGTCGTAGATGGTCAGCACGCCTGCGCCGACCTCAGCGGAAGCTTCCTGATCAGCGGCTGCCTCGCTCTTGATGCCGATCAGCTCCAGCTTGTACGGTTCACCGGCGAGTTCCGCCCTCGCCTGCTCGTCGCTGACCTCGCGGCGGGCAAACCGCTGGCCCCGCTTCACGATCTCGCGCATCCGCGCCTCGATCGCCTTGAGATCATCGGGGGTGAACGGATGCGGCACGTCGAAGTCGTAGTAGAAACCGTTCTCGACCGGCGGGCCGATACCGAGCTTGGCCTCCGGGAAGATCTGCTGAACCGCCTGCGCCATGACGTGTGCAGCCGAGTGACGAACGACAGCGCGCCCCTCATCAGAATCGGCCGCGACAGGCTGCACGATATCGCCATCGCCCAAGACCCAGGCCAGATCCCGCAACTCGCCATTCACCCGGGCGACGACCACATCGGGGTCATCGGAGTACAGCTCAGCGGCAGTAGTCCCAGCCGTCACCTCACGCTCCATCCGCTGAGCCTGACGGTCGAGCATGTGGACACGGATCTGGGACACGGCGTCTCTCTCAATAGTTGGCGTTGGACTGGACGATTCGGCCGGAGTTCCCATACGGGAACTCCTTGATGCTACCTGCGGCCACGGCCGGGCTGGGCAGAATATCGAGCCGTGTCCCGGCAGTACGCGGGTCAGCGAGAGACGCGATCGGTCACCACGCCGTGTCACCACACGGTCAACGACCGCTGACAGGGGGTTGACAGCCTCTCTGCCCCAGGTTTAGCTAGCTCATAGTTATCGGTCAGATTCGGGAGGTAATGGGTAATGACGACCAACGCCAGCGAAGAACTCGGCCCGGCCACCGTGGCGACCGCAGTACCAGGACACGGCCCGGACGCCGAGGTGGTGGTTCCTGCAGCGGAGAAGCTGAGCCGCGACGAGATCCGCGAGGTGGTCGGAGCCAAGAACGTAATGGGCACCTGCTCCGGGTGAGATGAACGGCAGACCCCAGGAACGACCGCGATGCTCGCCGCCGGGCAGGAAGGCAGGACCATGAAGCTGGACATTAGCCATCTGCTCCTGGCCGATCCCGCAGCAGGCTGGGGGTGTTCGGCGGCGGGCTGCGGCGCACCCGCTGACCACGAGAGCCACCAGCAACCAGCCCGGTACACGCCCCCTGCGCGAGCGCATGCCGATCCGCAGGACGGTGCGGGCATGCTGCACTGGAACCTGTTCGCATACCCGGTCGCGATTGATTCGCGACGATACGCCTTCCTGACCGATGTCCGGTCAGTCCTCGCAGTCGACGAAGCAACGTTCGGTGCGCTTCAAGAAGCAAGGGGCGGACCCGTGCCCGACGGTATCCCGGCCGACCGGGCAAAGCGGCTCCTAGAGCTTGGCCTTGTACGCCGGGAGCCTGCCCGCCGGCAGTTCGAGGCCGTCTTCTCTCACCAAAAGCAGGCGCCGCAGGAAAACAAGCTGCTGCATCTCATCACTTCTTACACCTGCAACCTGACCTGCTCCTACTGCTTCATGCTTGCCGACCTCGGCAAGCACGGCAAGAAGCTACTGAGCTTCGAGGACGCGAAGAAGGGGATCGACCTGTACTTCCAGGCACCGTACGCGCCCGACAGCGTGATCCATTTCTACGGCGGCGAGCCGCTGCTGCACCCCCAGCTCATCGATGACAGCCTCACCTACATCCACCAGCACTACTGCGACACGGCGCTTCCCAAGATCATCACCAACGGGACCTTGCACGGCCCGCGCGTCCTGGACCTCCTCCGCAAGTACAACTTCGACTTGTCAGTGTCGATGGACGGCGATAGGCAGGCGCACGACGTGTTCCGGGTCGATCACCGCGGCAAGAGCACGTTCGCCAAGACAGTCGCCGGCATCCGGGCATTCCAGGAGATCGGCTATGAACCGAAGGTGCTGATCACCGTAGGCGAGCACAACATCCGCCGGCTGCCCGAGGTCGTCTCTTTCGTGCTCGGCCTGCGGCCGCACGCGATCGCGCTGAACTTCCCCAGGGAGCTTCCCGAAGCGGACACCGGCCTTGATGGCGAGGCCGCGGATGCCGGGTTCTGGGTCGAGCAATACGAACGCTGCCTGGAGCTGTGCTTCGAGCAGCACATCCCCGAGCTGTACTTCGCGGACATGCTGTTCGCCTACCTGTCCGGTGAGCCGGTCCTCAGTCCCTGCGCCGCGTGCGGCAGCCAGGTCAGCGTCGGGCCTGGCGCGCAGGTCGGCCCGTGTCAAGCGTTCGTGGCCGCAGGCATGTTCTCCCAGCCCGCAGAACAATACGAGCAGCAAGATCCCGGCGGCCCGTTCGCGCCGTGGCGGAATGTCAGCAAGGCCACCTCGCAGAAATGCTCATCCTGCCCCATCTCAGCGATTTGCGGAGGCGACTGCAGCTTCGACCGGTACAACCGGACCGGCTCGCTGATGGAACCACTGCCCTTCCACTGCGATCTGCGGCTGCGCATGGCCGACCACCTTGTCAGGCGTCTCGTTGCCGGGCAACCGGCCGGGTTCGCGGCCATCGGCTGAGCCGAAGTGAACACGGCGGCCAGTGGCGGCAGGCGGGCCGCCACGGGGAACAGCCAGCCAGGCGAACGGGCAGGTGACTGGCGCGCGGGGCTTCCTCACAGCGGACCCGGGCCGTACGCGGTCGCGGACGGTCGCATCCTGACCGACGGCCTCGAAGTCATCATCGCGGAGCACTGCAACCTCCGCTGCCGCGCATGCGCCTATCTCTCGCCAGTCATGCCCGCGGCAACCGTCGCGCCCGCTCAGATCCAGCGGGACCTGACGGTGCTAGCGCGCTCTTACCACGCCTTGGAGGCACGCGTGCTCGGCGGCGAGCCGCTACTGCATCCCGAGCTAGTCGCAGTCCTCCGGGCGATCCGGGCCTCCGGTGTCAGCGACGCCATCCGGGTCATCACCAACGGGCTCCTGCTCGCGCGAATGCCGGCCGGCTTCTGGAACCTGGCTGACGAGATCAGCGTCTCCATGTACCCCGGTCGGCAACTTGAGGAGGACGCCATCGCGACGGCGGCCCGCACGGCTGAGAAACACGGCGTACGCCTACGCCTGAAGTATTTCCACTATTTCCGCGAGTCCTACACCGAACTCGGAACCGGTGACAGCCGGCTTGTCGAGCGCATCTACCGGACCTGCCAGATGGCGAACGTCTGGCGTTGCAATACCGTCTTGAACGGTCACCTGTACCGTTGCCCGCAAAGCGCGTTCATCCCGTCGATCATCCACCGGCCAGGCTCAGGCGACGGGCTACCGATCACGGACTCCCCCGCCTTCACCGGGCGGCTCCTGGAGTTTCTCGAATCCCCGGAGCCACTCGACGCCTGCGCGAACTGCCTCGGCAGCGTCGGGCGCGTGTTCAGGCACACCCAGACGCCGCGGGCAGCATGGCGGACCCAGCAACAGCACCACACCGAGGAGCTGGTGGATTGGGAACACCTCCAAACACTGGAACGCGAACCGGGGACGCTGGTACGCGACACCTCCTTCCTTCCCGCCCCGATCCCAGCAGGCTAGGGTCGCCCCGATCATCGCCGCCTGCCGCGACCGCGGCAGTAACCCGATTGCGTATCGCGTTCGTCCTCCCGCGGTCCTCGCAGCGGCCAGTCGGTGCGCTCAAAGTGGTCTACGAGCACGCTGACCGACTCGCCGGCAAGGGACATCAGGCCACGCTCCTGCACCCGCACATGGCCGACCAGACGGTAACCGGTGCTGACCCGCACCCGTGGTACAGGTTCCGTAACCGCGACGTACGGAGCATCGTCGTCCCTGTCCTGGCTGAGAAGTCGATCCCCGGACACTTCGATGTCGTGGTCGCCACATCGTGGCAGGTCATCTCAGCTGTGCACGGACTGCCTGCCCGTTTCGGCCGCAAGGTGTACTTCCTCCAGGATCACGAGAGCTACCTGCTCGGCGATCCGTCGATCCGCGAGGCGATGGCACGCACCTTTATCGTGCCATGGCCGCTCATCGTGAACAGCGAGCCTGTCCAGCAGCTGGTGGCGACGGTCGCAGGACGGGACTGCCACCGGATTCCTTGCGCGATAGACACCGCCGCTTTCCGCCTCGACATTCCCACCGACAGCACGGAACGGCAGCTCATCGGATTTCCCGCTCGTCCCGAGCAAGCCAAGCGTACGGAGGACGCGGTCACCGCGGTCGACCTGGTGCGGTCCCGCTTGGACCCGGGCCAGCAGTTGGACGTCTGGTGTTTTGGTTCATACCCACATGCAGGCCTTCCAGGGTGGATCACCCACTACAGCGCGCCGGATGACCGTGAGTTGCGGCACCTGTACAATCGCACGGCGGTCTTCATCGTCCCGTCATTGCACGAGGGTTTCGGGCTGCCCGGCGCCGAGGCGATGGCGTGCGGCGCGGCCCTCGTCTCCACACGGAACGGTGGCGTGGACGCCTACGCCACGCATGGTGAATCGGCCCTGCTCTGCCTGGTAAAGAACCCCGAGGCCCTAGCCGCCGCCACCATCAAGCTCCTTACCGATCCAGCGCTGCGGCACCGCCTAGCCCGCGCGGGAGCATCCCGAGCTGCCAGCCAGAGACCAGCCGACGCCACCGAGGCGTTCGAGGCCGTGCTTCGTCAGGCGGCCCAGCCATACCGGCACCCACGATCAGTTGCCAGGAGATTTCGTTGACTACCTCTGACATCGATCACTCAGGTGTGGGCGGGCAGGTCGGGGACCTCCATCAGGGCACCGTCGTGGTCGATACCCTCGCGGGCGGCCCCGGTGTCTTCACGGCCACGATGCACCACCGGCTCGCCCAGTTCGATGAGGGCCTGCTCAGGCCCGAGTTCTTCCGCGAACTTCAGCGGCTGATCACCTCCGCGTTCCTCACCGGCGAATTCTCCGCATACTGGCAAGCCATCAGGCAAAGCATGGTCGATGTCTTGTCCATCTCGGTTGGCGCTTGGGGAGATACGCCGTTCAGCTTCCGCGGCGCGGTCTACGACCTCGGCGAATGGCATCGCCGGTTCGCCGCCGTCTCCCAGTTCAGGCTTATCACCAGCCCGGCCAGCCTCCGGGAGGTAAAGCAATCCGGGACCACCGGGGTCTTGCTGGGCTTCCAGAACTCCACACAGCTCGAACGCGACGTGCGCAACGCCGAGATTTTCCAAGGACTCGGCGTCCGCATGATCCAGCTCACCTACAACGACCGCAGCGACGCCGGCGACGGATGCATGCAAGTTACCGATGAGGGACTGACCGCTTTCGGCCGTGAGCTGATCAGCCGCATGAATGACCTCGGTCTCATCGTCGACCTGTCCCACTGCGGCCCGCGCACCACGATGGAAGCGATCGAATGGTCACGGGCACCCGTCGCGGTCAGCCATGCTGCCTGCGCGGCGCTTCACCCGCACCCCCGCAACAAGACCGATGAAGTCCTCCGGGCGCTCGCCGCCACCGGAGGGTACATCGGGGTGTGCGCCGTTCCCGCATTCCTCACAGACCAGCGGAAACGACGCCCTTCCGTCGCGGTCATGGCCGATCACATCCTGCACGCGCTGGATCTGTGCGGGCAGGACCGAGTCGGTATCGGCTCTGACTGGGGCGTCACCCAAGCGCCCGAGCCGATGCTGGCCAGGCTGCGCGCCGAGGCACGGTCACGCGGGTTCCGCGAAGATCACCAGTTCGACTTCGCCAGCACCACGGACGGCTTCGAGCGCTGGTCGGCCGGCTTCCCCCGGATCACCCAAGCCCTCATCGACGCCGGCTTGCCCGCGACGGCCATCAAGGGAGTCCTGGGCGAAAGCTTCTGCCGCTTCTACGAGCGGGTCACTGCCGCTGCTGGAAGAGAGCAGCATGCAGACTGACCCAGACGCCCAAGGCCGCGGCGGGCACCTGTCCGAACCGCTCCCGGTGCCTCAGCTTGTCTTCGTCACCGGCGCGCCCCGTTCAGCCACCACCTTCGTCAGCGACTGGATCACCCAGTCACCAGACACCTACTGCGCGCACGAGATCTCCCGCGAGGTCGCCGGGATGACCGACGACCAGATAATGCAGTTCCTTCGCAGGTGCGCGGTGAGCGGCGAGGACCGTCTGGGCAAAACCGGAATCCGCGACCATATGCACTGGAGCAACCTGCCACGCAAAGACATCGTCCGGCTCCGGGTGCTCGGCTTCAAAGAACCGGTCTTCTGGCCCGCGCAAACCCCCTCGCCGCCGTATCACGCCGACGGCTTCCTCCGGAAATTTCCGGCCAGATACGTCATCACTATGCGGCACCCCTACGACGTCGTGGCCTCCGGAAAGCACCGGGCTGTCACCACGGCGACCTGGCCGGGCTTCACCACCGAGCAGCACGCACTGCTGTGGCGCACCGCCATGCAGCAGTGGCAGTCATACGTCCGCCATGGCTACGAAACGCTGTGCCTCCGCTGGGAGCAGCTCTTGCTCCAGCCCCGGACAGCCCGAAACGCTCTTAACTGGTTCCTCGGAATCAGCCTGCCAGCATTCGATGGATACGAGCGCAGCCCATGCTACATCGAAAGACTCCGCAGGCAGGTCTCACCGGTTGCAGGGCTGATCAGGAGCGAGCACCGCCACTACCTCACCAAGACAGACATCGACATCATCCGCACGGTCGCGGGCGCGGATGCGGCTCGCATCGGCTACGAACTCACGTAGTCCTGCGGACACGGTCAATCGGCCAATCGTGCTTTCCAGATTTCTTCACTGGGCCAGCGGTGTGCCCAGTCGCCGGAGACTTCGGCATAGTCGCGGTGGGCGGGCTGTGGCGCTGGATTTCGATCAGATCCTCGACGACAAAGCCGCAGGACCGCAGTAGCCGAAGCGTCTCGCCGTGGCAGCTCCCGCACCCCCACGACCCCGGCGCAAACGCAAGCGCCCCGCCACCGGATTCGGCGATACACCGGCAGGGCCACGCCGGATTGCGATCTACCTGCGCCGCTCCACCGACGACGAGCACCAGCCGTTCTCCATCAACGCCCAGGAAACCTCGCTGCGCTCCTACGTCACCATCCAGCCCGGCTGGACCCTGGTCGCCACCTTCACCGACGACGCCTCCGGCGCCACCACCGACCGGCCCGGCCTGCAGCAGGCGCTGCGCGCCGCGCGGGCTGGCCGGTTCGACGTGCTGCTGGTCTACCGCGTCGACCGGTTCTCCCGCCGCCTATCGGACCTGCTCGACCTGCTGAATGACCTCGATGACGCCGGCGTCGCGTTCGCCTCGGCGACCGAGCCGTTCGACACCTCTACGTCCATCGGCCGCATGCTCGTCCAGCTGCTCGGCGTATTCGCCGAATTCGAGCGCGAAACCATCATCGACCGGGTCACCAAAGGCATGACCGCCAAAGCCAGCAAAGGGAAATGGCCCGGCGGGCGACGCCCCTTCGGCTATTACGTCGACCGCGAAACACAAAAACTCGTGCCGCACCCGGAAGAGGCACCGCACCTGCGCGAAATATTCCGCCTCTACACCCAGGAACGCTACGGCACCCGCGCCATCGCCGACGAACTGAACCGCCGGGGAGTGCGCTGCCGCACCGGGAAACCATGGTCCGGGCACGCCATCGCGCGGATCATCGCCAACCCCGCCTACGCCGGGGACATCTCCTACGGCGACGTCTACGTAGAGGACGCCCACCAACCGCTGATCGACCGCGAGACCTGGCAGCGAGCCTGCGCCATCGCCGCCGCCCGCGCCAGCGCGCAGACCCAGCGCGCCCTGTCCGGCAGCGACTACCACCTCACCGGGCTGATCACCTGCCCCGACTGCGGCCACAAGTACATCGGCACCTCCGCCACCGGCCGCCACCGCACCTACCGGTACTACACCTGCTTCTCCCGCGTGCGCTACGGCACCCACGGCTGCCAGGCCGCCCGCCTCCCCGCCGACCACGCCGACGCCGCCGTGCTGGAAGCCCTGTGCGACTTCTACACCCAGTCCGGTGACCTCATCACCGACGCCGTCACCCGCGCCCAGGCCCGCCACCGCGACAGCCACGCCGACCGGCACGCCGAGCACGGCGCCATCCTCGCCCACATCAAGACCAAAGAAGCCGCCATCGAGCGCTACCACCAAGCCTTCGAAAACGGCACCATGGACGACGCCACCGCCGGGCACCGGCTCAAGACCCTCCAGGCCGAGATCACCCAGCTCAAAGCCCGCGTCGCAGAACTCGCCGACACCATCAGCACCGAGCCCGCCATGCCCGCTGCTGGCACCATCGAGACGATCCAGGACTACCTCACCGACGTCATCACCAGTGGCACAACGTCCGAACGCAAAGCCGCCATAGAAGCGCTCATCGCCGAGATCCGCATCACCGAGGAAGGAGTCATCCCCGTGTTCAGAATCCCCAGCCCGCGCACGCCCACCCCGGCCGGCGACACCACCGCGACAGAACCGGCGGTTCGCGCAATGGTCCGAGCGGTGGGGCGGGTGGGGCTCGAACCCACGACCGGCGGATTATGAGTCCGCTGCTCTGACCGGCTGAGCTACCGCCCCGGGGACGGAAGCTACGTTACCGCACCGGCCACGCGAAACCACCGCCGGCTACGAGCCGCCGCGCCGCTCGGCAAGCGCCACATACACGCATGTAACCGAGCATGATGTCCTTATGCCTCCCGGTCCCGGCTTTCATCGCGATGGTTCAGTTCTCGAAGGCGCGCTCGAGCGCATCACGTTCGCCAACCCGGAGACCGGCTACACGATCGCCCGGATCGACCCCGGCAACGGCAACGGTCCGGACCTGATAACGGCGGTCGGGCCGCTGCTGGGCGCGCAGGTGGGCGAGTCGCTGCGGATGCGCGGCCGGTGGACCAGCCACCCGAAATACGGCAAGCAGTTCGAGGTGCACGCTTACACCACGGTGCTGCCGGCCACCGTCCAGGGCATCCGGCGGTATCTCGGGTCGGGGCTGATCAAGGGCATCGGCCCGGTGATGGCGGAGCGCATGGTCGGCCACTTCGGCGTGGACATCATGCACATCATCGAGGACGAACCGCAGCGGCTTATCGAGGTGGACGGCCTGGGCCCCAAGCGCACCGCGATGATCACCGCCGCGTGGGCCGAGCAGAAGGCCATCAAGGAGGTGATGATCTTCCTGCAGGGCGTCGGGGTGTCCACGTCGCTGGCGGTGCGGATCTACAAGAAATACGGTGACAGTTCTATCTCGGTGGTCCGCGATGAGCCGTACCGGCTGGCCTCGGATGTGTGGGGCATCGGCTTCAAGACCGCCGACGCGATCGCCGCGTCGGTCGGCATCGCCCGCGACAGCCCGGAACGGATCAAGGCCGGCCTGGCCTACACCCTCTCCGAGGCGGCCGACGATGGTCACTGCTATCTGCCCGCCCCGAACCTGATCACCGACGCGGCCAAGATCCTCGAAGTGCCTGCCGAACTGATTACCCCGTGCCTTGACGAGCTGGCCGCGGCCGAGGGCGTGATGCGCGAGGACGTGCCGGCTGAGGGCGCGACGCAGGTTCCCGCCATCTACCTGCCGCCCTTCTATCACAGCGAACGGTCTGTGGCTCAAGGGCTCATCCGGCTGCTTGCCGCGAAGGAGGACCGGCTGGGTGCCTTCACGGACGTGGACTGGGACAAGGCGCTCGGCTGGCTGCGCGGCCGGACCGGTTCCCCGCTGGCGCCAGAGCAGGAAGACGCGGTGCGGCTTGCCCTGACTTCCAGGGTCGCGGTGCTGACCGGCGGACCGGGCTGCGGAAAGTCGTTCACCGTCCGCTCGGTGGTGGAGCTGGCCAGGGCCAAGGGAGCCCGGATCGTCCTGGCCGCCCCCACCGGGCGAGCCGCCAAGCGGCTCGCCGAGCTGACCGGGCACCAGGCCGCCACCATTCACCGGCTGCTGCAGCTGCGGCCCGGCGGTGAGGCGTCCTTCGACGCCTCGAACCCGCTGGACGCCGATCTCGTGGTGGTCGACGAGACCTCGATGGTGGACGTGATCCTGGCCAACAAGCTGGTCAAAGCCGTGCCGCCCGGCGCGCACCTGCTGCTGGTCGGCGATGTGGACCAGCTGCCTTCGGTCGGCGCCGGGGAGGTCCTGCGTGACCTGCTCAGCGCCGGGACGCTGCCGGTGGTGCGGCTGACGAAGATCTTCCGGCAGGCCCAGCAGTCCGGCATCGTCGTCAACGCCCACCGGATCAACCACGGCCAGCAGCCGGGGCTGACCGGGTTCGGCGACTTCTTCTGGTTCTCCTGCGACGACACCGAGGAGACCGCCGGCCTGGTGGTGGACATCGTGGCCCGGCGGATCCCGGCCAGGTTCGGCCTCGATCCGCGGCGCGACGTGCAGGTGCTGTGCCCCATGCACCGCGGCCCGGCCGGCGCCGGGAACCTGAACCTGCTACTGCAGGAAGCACTGACGCCGTTCAGTGAAAAGAGTCCGGAACGCCGCTACGGAGGGAGAGTCTTCCGCATCGGGGATAAGGTCACCCAGCTTCGCAATAATTACGAGAAAGGTGCCGCGGGTGTCTTCAACGGCACCGTGGGGGTCGTCACCGGCCTGTCCCCCGAAGATCACACGCTGACCGTGCTCACCGACGAAGACGAGAAGGTCGACTACGGCTTCGACGAACTGGACGAGCTCGCCCACGCCTACGCGGTCACCATCCACCGCTCCCAGGGCAGCGAGTTTCCGGCCGTCGTCATCCCGCTCACCATGGGAGCGTGGATGATGCTCCAGCGCAACCTGCTCTACACCGGCATCACGCGGGCCAAGAAACTCGTCGTCCTCGCCGGCTCACGCCGTGCCCTTGCCGTCGCGGTACGCACCAAGGGAGCCGGCCGCCGTCACACCGCACTCGATTACCGCCTGCGTGGCGGCTTAGCCCTGGGCCGACGCAACGGGCAGGAGGCCTACTTCCCAGGTGTCGGTGCCGGCTAGCAGCTTGGCGAGGTCGCCCGGGCCGTTCTTGGCCCGGGCGACCTCGATCTGGTCCGCCATCAGCTGGTTGTAGCTGGGTTGCTGGACCTGCCGGAACACCCCGATCGGGGTGTGCCGAAAATCGGTGGTGTCCAGCCGGGACAGCGCGAACGCGTACGACGGGTCGGGACGGTGCGCGTCGTGGACGATCGCCTCATCCGGGGTCCCGGCCGGCTCGAGCTGGCCGTGGCTGCCGAACCGCAGCCCGCGCGGGTCATCCGGGCCGCCGTAGGTGAGCGGCTGGCCGTGCTCCAGCCGGATCAGCCGCCCGGCCGCCGACGCCGCATCCTTCAGCGGCTCGAACGCGTCGTCGTTGAAGATCGGGCAGTTCTGGTAGATCTCGATGAACGCCGCACCCTGATGATCGGCCGCCGCGCGCAGCACCGAGGTCAGGTGCCTGCGGTCGGAGTCGATCGACCGGGCCACGAAGCTCGCGTCCGCGCCCAGCGCCAGCGACACCGGGTTGAACGGGTGGTCCAGCGACCCGAACGGCGTGGACTTGGTCACCTTCCCCCGCTCCGAGGTGGGCGAGTACTGGCCCTTGGTCAGCCCGTAGATCCGGTTGTTGAACAGCAGGATCTTGATGTTCACGTTGCGGCGCAGCGCGTGGATCAGGTGGTTCCCCCCGATCGACAGCGCATCCCCGTCCCCGGTGATCACCCACACCGACAGGTCCGGCCGCGAAGACGCCAGCCCGGTCGCGATCGCCGGGGCCCGCCCGTGGATCGAATGCATCCCGTAGGTGTCCACGTAATAGGGAAGCCTGCTGGAGCAGCCGATGCCGGAGATCACCACGATGTTCTCCCGCAGCACCCCCAGCTCCGGCAGGAACGCCTGGAACGCCGCCAGGATCGCGTAATCCCCGCACCCCGGGCACCAGCGAACCTCCTGATCAGACTTAAAGCCCTTCACTGATCACTTCCTTGATCACGTCGGCGAGTTCCGCGGCGCCGAATGGCAGCCCCCGCACCCGGTTGTAGGAGATCACGTCCACGAGGTATTTCCCGCGCAGCAGCAGGGCGAGCTGGCCGAGGTTGATCTCCGGTACCAGCACCTTGTCGTAACGGTGCAAGATCTCGCCGAGGTTGGCCGGGAACGGGTTCAGGTGCCGCAGATGGGCGGTCGCGACGGGGAGCCCGGCGCTGCGGACCGCCCGGGCCGCCGCGCCGATCGACCCGAAGGTGGAGCCCCAGCCCAGCACGAGGACCCTGGCCGTGCCGTCCGGGTCGTCGACCCGTAGCGGCGCGATGTCGGTGGCGATGCCGTCGATCTTGGCCTGGCGTAGCCGGACCATCCGGTCGTGGTTGTCCGGATCGTAGGAGATGGTCCCGGCGATATCGGCCTTCTCGATCCCGCCGATCCGGTGCTCCAGCCCCTTCGTGCCGGGGATGGCCCACGGCCGGGCCAGCGTCACCGGATCCCGCCGGAACGGCTCGAACCCGCATGGATCCGCGCCTGCCTCGGCCGCCGCGAACGGGACCGAGATATCAGCCAGCGAGGTGATGCCGGGTATGCGCCATGGTTCGGAGCCGTTGGCCAGGTAGCCGTCGGAGAGCAGGATGACCGGGGTGCGGTACTTGATCGCGATCCGGGCCGCCTCGATCGCGGTGCCGAAGCAGTCCGCCGGGCTGCCCGCCGCCACCACCGGCACCGGGGATTCGCCGTTGCGGCCGAACATCACCTGCAGCAGGTCAGCCTGCTCGGTCTTGGTCGGCATCCCGGTCGACGGCCCGGCCCGCTGGATATCAC
>Ga0213881_10000636_pt1 | contig 20397 bp, 23 predicted proteins | sample BarmaccoBMER_R08_FD_160104 | JGI IMG/M metagenome (GOLD analysis project Ga0213881, IMG submission 160104) | Barbacenia macrantha exposed rock microbial communities from rupestrian grasslands, the National Park of Serra do Cipo, Brazil - ER_R08 ... | reverse complement strand
GCCTCGAATCACGCTCTCGGGGCCGGGATCACACGTTGCAGTGTCCGCAGGGCTCGCGCCCGGGCGCCGATCAGGTTCAGCACGGCGCGTCGTTCGTCGTCGTCGGGTCTGTTCGCTGTGTTCTGTCCGGGCCAGCGTCGGTGCAGGAGGCCGGGTTCGCCGATGAAGTAGCCCGTGCTGGTCGCGTCGAGCGCCAGGAGCAGGCCGGTGTCTTCGGCACCGGGGACGGCCATCCAGCCACCGAGCGCGAGCACGGCCTGCCGGCGGACACAGAGCGACGCCGGGTGCACTGGTGGTTCCCCGTGGTGCTCCCAGTACGGGAGGAGCACATCGGGTGCTATTGGACCCGGATCCGGGTTACTCGGGAATCGGGTGGTCGTCCCGTCCAGTAAATAGTTCAGTGACCGGGCGAGACTCCAGGTGATGTCCGGTCGGGTAGTGAATACCTCAATGTCGCGGGTCAGGGCGCCGGGTGTCAGCATGTCGTCGGCGTCCAGCACCTTGATGAGATCACCGTGGGCTCGGCTGAGCGCAAGGTTGCGCGCGATAGCTTGACCGCCCCACCGGTTGCTGATGCCAGATCTGATCCGTGGGTCACCCGTCGGCAACGGCAAAGCCCCGTCCGGTCCGTCCTGCTGGACTAGCCACTCCCAGCTCCATCCCTCGGGAAGTTCCTGAGCCGCCAGGGAGCCGTAGGCCTCCGCGAGGTAGTCGGCTTTCGTTCCGAGGACCGCAGTGATAACGGAGATGACCCGTTCTGTGGACATGGAGTGTCACCGGCCGATCTATGTGGGAGGCAGGGTGTGGGTGTGTTCGATGGAGCACCGGTCGGCGGGAGCGGTAATATTCGCTGTCTCGACGGGTATCTTGTCGGCCCAGTGGGTGCGGGTGATGGCAAAGACCGGTGTTCCCGGAGGGATGTCCAGTTGCCGGGCTTCCTCGGGGGTGGGCATTCTGCTATTGACTATTTCGTGTACGTGAGTGACGTGGATGCCGATGGAGTCGTAACGGACGATGATGCCCTCTTTGCCGAGTGGTCCATCTTCGGGAACCTCGATCGTCGTTCCCCCGGTCAGCGCCAACGGCTCCCATTGAGTGCTGACCTGTACCGGTTCGCCGTCGGCGAAAAACTGGTAGCGCGTCCGGGAAACTGGTGAGCCAGGCTTGATTCTGAGCCGTTCGGCTATCTCCTCGGATGCCCGGACTTGTGCGGTGTCGTAGGTGACGTGGCTTTCCACCCCCGCAGCCTCGGCTTCGGTCATAAACGGAGGCTTGACACCCTCGCCCCGCTTGTACCGTTCGTCGCTCAGCCGCCGAAGATGTCTCTGGACCTTGACGAAGGTCCCTTGTCCTTGCCTGCTCACGATCAGGCCCTCGGCGGTCAGCAGCCGCAGGGCGTTCTTCACCGTCTCACGCGCCACGCCGTAGTGCGTCGCTAGCTCGGGCTGTGACGGGAGCTGCGCACCCGGCGCGAGGGCGCGGGTCTGGATCGCCGACCGGAGCTGATGGGCGATCTGCTGGGAGTCCGGCCGGGAGTCGTTGGGGTCCAGCTCGGCGAGGTAGTCACGGCGCTCTGACATGCACAGAATTATACCTCGTGACTAGCCAAGTTGGTGAAGCAATTGACATGACTAGCCAAGAAAGGCATGATGCTGCATGTGCGACATGACTAGCCAAGACAGCCAAGATCTGAGGAGGGCTGATGGACAGGGCTTCAAGCACCGAGACGGAGCACAGGTGCTACCCGGACGGGCTCACCGAACCATGCATTGACCTGCTGATCGACCAAGTACAGGCAGTCCTTGCGAGCGCACCCCGGCCGACGTCGGCACTGGTGGACGGAAGTGCGGCCGAGCGGCGTCGGAGCCGGATGGAGCGTCGGGCGGTGGCTGCGGTGGTGCGGGCGTTGCCGGTGCGCCGTGGCGGTGCTGGTCCGGACGGGCGGGCCGCGTGAGGGGCCGGGTCCGGGAACGGCGCGTTCCCAACGTGGCGTCCGGCGCGGAGATCGACTGCGTCGGCTGGGTGAACACGGCGTGGATCGAGGCCGGGTTGCCCACCTGCCGGTGGAACAGCGCCCCGGCCGGGCACGGGCCGGTGGCCGCGCTGCGCCGCCGCTCGGGCGGCTGGCTGCACGCCTGGCTGTACCGGCTGGACCTGGCCACCGAGAAGCGCGCCGCGACCCCGGCGGTGCTGGCCGCGCTGGAGGCGGCGATGCGGGCGCGGCGGACCTGCCCGACCTGTGAGCGGGACACGGGCTGCTGCATTCCGCGCTCGCTGGGTGAGTGCTGGGACTGCCACCAGGGCGCCCGGGCGCGGGTCGCCGCCCAGCACCCCGGCCACATCGAGGCCGCCGCTGCTGCGGGTTGGGCGGTGGCGGCATGAGACACGAGATGGAGATCGGCGACACCCGACCCGGCGGCACGTGCCTGCCAGCAACCCGCCGGGCCGGGGCTCCCAAATCACCAGCTAAAGCAATCGAGGAGAGCGGAATGGTACAGGCCCACGCCTGTGTGAGCGTCCATTGTCACCAGTGCGGGGACACCCCCGCCGGGCCGGGGTTCGACGCGCACTACCCGAGCGAGGATGCCGCGCTGGAGGCGGTGGCGGTGGCGGGCTGGGTGCTCGCCACCGATGGGCGGCTGCTGTGCTCGTGCTGTGGCCCGGTGCTGGTCTGTGAGGCCGTCGGGCACGACTTCACTGCCTGGCACCGCCCCGCGCCGAGCACCGGGCATGGCCCGCAGATGGCCCACTGCGGGTGTGACCCGCGTGGGCGGGTGCATCGGGTGGGCTCGGCGGAGTGCTGGCGGGAGTTCCGCTACTGCCGCCGCTGCTGCCTGCACGAATCGCGCACTCAGATGGGGGTGGCCTGATGCGAGTGAATCTGGACGACACCACCACCTGCCCCCTGGCCCAGCGCTGCGCCCGCTGCGGGCAGACGACCGGGCTGGGGGTGCGCACGGCGATCAGCGACATGGGTGGGGTGCTGTGTTCGACCCTGTGCCGCGCCTGCGACCCGCCCGCACTGCACCCGGTGGAGGTGGCGCTGCGGACCCTGGCGCACTGCACCCACCTGGGCATCGACACCGACCAGATGAGCGCCCTGCTCCATCAGGAACGGGAGGCTCAGCAGTGAACCTCTCCCAAATTAATCCCGTCATCGTCCTGGTCGGGGTGCTGGCCCTGCTCGGCGTGCTGGCCGCGTTCCGCTCCGGTGCCCGGGCGGGCTCGCGGGTGGCCCGCCAGTCCCGGGAGGTCTCCCGGATGGGCGGCACCCTGGGCCGCGCCTTGGCCTGCGGCGCGGTGATCACCGGGGTGCAGTGGGCAGTGATCGTGTCGACCACCGACCCCCGGGCCTGGGGCGCTGTGCTGGGCCTGCCCGCACTGTTCGCCGGGAGCGCGCTGGCCCGGGTGTTCGTGGTGACCACCGTCGAACACCGCTCCACGCACGGGCGGGGGGTCCGGCGATGAGTAGCCCGGTGATGAGTAAGGGGCAGCGGCTGGCCGTCGAGGCGGCCGAGGCAGCCGAGGTTCGCGACGCGCTGACCCACCCCGATGTGGTGGCGCTGCGGGTGGAACGGGTCCGCGCCCTGGTGGACCGGTTCATCTGGATCGGGATGATCCTTGGGCTGTTGTTCACCATGACCAACGTCCAGCAGTTCACCGTGCACACGATGAACTCCGGCCTTGGGTCGCTGGGGTGGTGGGCGGCGTGGCTGTTGGACCCGACGGTGTCGGTGATCCTGCTCGGGGTGCTGCTCGCCGAGCGGGAAGTCTCCCGCTGGCGGGTACCGATGGACCACTGGGCACGGGTGGCCAAGTGGGGCCTGCTCGGCGCCACCTACCTGATGAACACTTGGGAGTCCTACGCCGCCGGGAGCTTCGCGGGGATTGTGCTGCACTCGGTGCCGGTGCTGGCGGTGTTCGTCGGCGCCGAAGCGGTCACGTCCTGCAACGACGCGCTGACCCACACGGTGGAAGTGGCCCTGACCAAGGGCACCGAGCGGGCCGATCGCAAGGCCCGGGAGAAGGCCGAGCGGGACAAGCGTGACCGGGAACCCCAGGCCGCTGAGCGGGGCGCCCCGGTGGCGGTGCCCGGCCTGGTCCCGCCCGCGCCGATTCCCGCTCCGCCGGTCCCGGCGTTCCGGGCGGTCCCGGCGGGGTGGGCTGGGTCGGCCACCCGGACCGGTCCGGGGCGCAAGCGGACTGGCAAGCCCCGCACCGATGCCCAGCTGTCGGCGGCGGTCCGGGAGCTGGCAGCCCAGACCGGCGGGCCGCCGTCGCAGTACGCGATCAAACAGCGTCTCGGAGTGGGGAGTGGCCGCGCCGTGCGGTTGCTCGCCGAGCTGGACACCACCCCCGCCGGGCCACCGGCCAGCAACGGAGCCGCCACGCCGAAGGACGGTGCCCGATGAGCACCCCCAAACACGACCCCCAGCACCACCACGACCAGGAGCGCCAGGAGGAACGGGCTGTGCACGAGGTGACCGGACAGGAACTGGCCGGGCAGGAAGTGGCCGGGCGAGTGCTGCCCTTCCCCACCGCCTCGGGTGGGGAGGTGGAACCGGCGCCGGAGGTGCTGGAAGGAGAGATCGAGACCGAGGAGGAATACGCCGCCTGGACCGGGCGGGGCCAGCTGGCCGCGTTGGTGGGCGCGGACGCGATCGAGCGCTACCGGGGCAGCGTGGTGACCGTGTATCGGGGGGTGCGGATGGTCGCCACCCACGAGCGGACCAAGGCGGTGTTCCGGCACGGGCTGGCCTACCCGATCGCCGGGGCCGGGGTAGCGCTGCGGCGCTGGCGGGATGCCCATGGCGCGAGCCGGTATGAGCGGCAGATGCGCGCGGCCGAGGCCGCCGGGGATCAGGAGGCCTTGCGGTACTGGCAGGAAGCCGACGTGGCCGAAAAGCAGCGCCGACATGGGCGGGTGATGGACTGGATAGCCGCGCCGGGGCAGTGGATTAGGGCCGGGGTGGTCGGCCTGGGCGGGCTGTCGCTGTTGTTGCTGGTGCTCGGCGCCATCCTTGCGGTCAACTCCGGCAACGTCTCCGAGGTGATCGCCCCGGTCGTGGCCGTGGTCGATGCGGTCGCGTTTGGGGTGTGGTTCCTCACCGCCTACGGGGTGTTCCTGCTGGCCGGGAGCACCGCTGCGGGGGTGGCGTGGCTGTATTGGCAGGGCCGGGCGCATGCGGAGGTGCCGCGCTGGCTGGCCGCCCCCACCCCCGGTGAGGGGGATGTGATGGATGGGCTGCCCGATGAGGGCACCATCGTCAACGCGCTCAAGAATCTCAACATCCGGGGCTTTAACCAGGCGCTGAAGGAGGGCTGGCGGATCCGGTTCCGGATGCCGCCGACCATCGACGGCAAGGGCTGGCGCGCCCAGCTGGACCTGCCCCCGGCCTGCCCGGTCGAGGAGATCGTCAAGCGCAAGACGATGCTGGCGCACAACCTGGTGCGCTTCCCGATCGAGGTGTGGCCGACCGAACCGCAGCCCAGCGTGCTCGATCTGTGGGTGGCCAAACCGGGCGCCTTGTCCGGTCCGGTGGACCCCTGGCCGCTGCTGGCCGACCTGGACAACGCGGTCACCGATTACTTCGTCGGGGTGCCGGTCGGGGTCACGATCAAGGGTGACGTGGTGCGCGGGCGGCTGTTCGAGGCCAACTACGCGGTGGGCGGGATGATGGGCTCGGGCAAGTCGACCCTGGTCATCACCCTGCTGTTGGGCGCGATGCTCGATGCGCTGGTCGAGATCGACGTGGTGGTGATGGCCGACAACGCCGACTACGACCCGATGGCACCGCGGCTGCGCTCACTGGTCACCGGCGCTGGGGACGACACCGTCGATGCCTGCATGAGCATGCTGGCCGGGCTGTATGACGAGCTGTCGATCCGGGGTCAAGCGCTGCGTGAGCACGACGAACGGGCCGTGACCCGCGCGATCGCCGAACGGGATGAGCGGCTGCGCCCGCGCATTCTGGTGGTCGATGAGTGCCAGAACCTGTTCATGGGCACCCACGGGCGCGACGCGCTGGAGACCGCCGCGAAGCTGATGTCGACCGCCCGCAAGTACGCCATCACGCTGGTGTTCCTCACTCCGGAACCGTCCAAGGACGCGCTGCCTCGCAAGCTCATCACGGTGGCCAGCAACAAGGCGTGCTTTGCGATCGGGGACCAGAACGGCAACGACGCCGTGTTGGGCACCGGCTCCTACAAGGCTGGTATCTCCGCAGTCGGGCTGACCCCGAAGACCGACGAAGGACCCGGCGATGTAGGCACCTGCATGGCCCGGGGGTTCACCGCCCGGCCCGGCCTGCTGCGCAGCTTCTACGTCCCCCAGCACGACGCCCACCGGGTCACCGCCCGCGCGATGGCGCTGCGCGCCGAGCACGGCATCCGCACCGCGCCGGAGGCCACCCCGCCCGCCGCTGAGCGTGACCTGCTGACCGACATTGCCGCCGTGCTGGCCGGGCATCAGCGGATGCGTACCCAGGAAGTCCTCGGGCGGCTGACCGAACGCCACCGCCCGACCTACGGCCGGTGGACCTTCACCGACCTGCACGACGCGCTGCCCGACTCGGCCAAGCCCTACAAGACCCGGGGCGTCATGCAGGTCAGCACCCAACGCGTCCTCGACGCCCTCACCGAACGTGACGACGAGGCCGACGAGGACGAGGGACTCGACTGAGGGAGGCGCGGGGGAGCAAGGGAGTTCTCCCTTCCAACCTCCCCCGCGTCGCCTCCCTCACCTGACCAGCCCGAATACCCCAAAGGGAAGCGCCCAGACGGTGCCGGGCTGACCAGCCAAAACACCAAAAAACCAGGGATCGAGGCACCCGGGGTGCCTCCCTCCCTCCCCCTTCCACACCCACAACCGACTACTGAATGTAATCAAGGAGATTCCGTCGTGAGCACCGCGAGTCCGCTCCTGTCCGCTGCCCTGGCCGCCGCCGCGCGGGGCTGGCGGGTGTTCCCACTACGGCCGGGCCTCAAGCGCCCGGCGTTGCACGGCTACGACCACTGTCCCCACACCGGCCCCTGCCAAGCCACCCACCAGGGCTGGGAGCAGCGCGCCACCACCGACCCCGCCCGCATCCGCGCCGCCTGGTCAGCCGGAGAGCACAACATCGGGCTGGCCACCGGGCCGTCGGGGCTGGTGGTGATCGACCTGGACGCCGCCAAGCCCGGCGACACCCCACCACAGCCCTGGGACCAGCCTGGTATCCGCGACGGCCAGGACGTGCTCGCCGCAATTGCCGAGCAAGCCGGGCAGCCGCTGCCGGTGGACACGCTGACCGTGGCCACCCCCTCCGGCGGGCTGCACCTGTACTACCAGGCACCCCAGGGCGCACCGCTGCGCAACACCGCCGGGACCGCCTTGGGATGGAAGATCGACACCCGGGCGCACGGCGGATACGTCCTCGCGCCCGGCTCGATCGTGGACGGCCACCCCTACGCCATCGTCTACGACACCGAACCCGCCCCGCTGCCCGGCTGGCTGGCCGAGCGGCTCCGGCCCGCACCGCTGCCACCCCCACCCCAGCGGCCGGTGCCGGTCCCGTCCTCCCGCCGGGGCCGCTACCTACGGGCCGCGCTCGACGCCGAAACCGACAAGATCCGAGCAGCCACCCCGGGGCAGCGCAACGCCACCCTGTATGCTGCCGCCGTCGCCCTCGGCCAACTCGTCGCCGGACACGCCCTCACCGGGGACGACGTGACCGACACCCTGCTGCGCGCCGCGCACACCCATATCGCGCTCGGTGCCTACACCGAGCGCCAGGCCCGGCAGACCATCGCCTCCGGACTGCGTAAGGGATCCACCCGGCCCCGGCAGGTGGCCGCGTGAGTACCCACCCCGAGCGCACCCTGCAAGCGGTGCACGAGCGGCCACGTACCACCTGGACCGCCGATGAACTCATGGCCGTGTCGTTTCCCGAGCCCACCTGGGCCGTGCCCGGCATCATCGCCGAGGGCCTGTCCGTGCTCGCCGGTCCACCCAAAGTCGGCAAATCCTGGCTCTCCCTCGGTCTCGGCCTGGCCATCGCCGCCGGGCACCCGGCGCTGGGCACCATCGTGGTGGAGGCCGGACCGGTGCTCTACCTCGCGCTGGAAGACACCCCCCGGCGATTGCAGACCCGGATGCGGAAAATCCTCGCCGGACGCCCGGCACCGGCCGGGCTGACCCTCGATACCTACTGCCCTGTCCTCCCGGCCGGAGGAGATGCCTACATCGCCGGGTGGCTGGACGAGAACCCCGGCGCCCGGCTGGTGGTGATCGACGTGTTCACCAAGGTCCGGGGCGCAGCCCCGGCCGGGGCCACTTCCGCGTACGAGGCCGACTACGCGGCGGTGGGACGGGCGAAACACCTCGCCGACACCTACGGCGTGCCCCTCGTGCTCGTCCACCACGTCCGCAAAGCCGCCGCCGAGGACTTCCTGGCCACCGTCTCAGGCACCAACGGCATCGCCGGAGCCGCCGACGCCGTCCTGGTCCTCGAACGCCCCCGCGCCCACGCCGACGGCGTGCTGCACGTCACCGGCCGCGACGTCGACGAAACCGACTACCCGCTGTCCTTCGACCCCGCCGCCGGGGCCTGGTCCCTACTCGACCGGCCCCCCGACGACTACCTCATGCGCGACACCCGCGCTCTGATCTCCCAACACGTCCGCGCGCACCCCGGCGCGAAACCCGCCCAGATCGCCACCGCCCTGCACCTGGCGCCGGCCACCGTGCGGCAAACCTGCGCCCGCATGGCCGCTGATGGTCAACTCCGCGCCGAACCCGGCGGGCGCTACTACCCACCCCACACCAGCCCCGACAGGGGTGACACCCCCGAACTGTCACACCTGTCACTCTGTCACACACCACCTGACCAGGGGAAACAGGAGTGACAGCACCAGTGACAGCCCCGTCCATCCGTCACCGTCGCCCGCCGCACTGATCGAGGGGAACGCCGTGGCTACGCCCAAGCCGGTCCCGACCGTGGTGCCCGATCGGCACCTCTACCGCATCCCCGAAGCGATGCTGCTGCTGTCCATGAGCCGATCAGTCATCTACGAACAGATCCGCGCCGGTCGGCTCCGAACCGTCAACCAAGGCCGATCACGACTCGTACCGAAAATAGCCATCGATGAATACGTCAACCTTCTCATCCGCGAATCCGAAGGGACCGACTTTGACCAAGCGTCGTAGCCGGGGAGACGGCGGACTACGATGGGACACGACGCGGGAACGCTGGATCGCCGAGGTGACGATCGGCTACACACCAGCCGGAAAGCGCATCGTCCGCAGAGGCAGCGGCACGACAAAGACCGCCGCGAAAGACAAACTTAAAAAAATCATCCGCGACTACGAAGACGGCCTAGTCCTGGCAGCGGGGACCGGCTACACCGTCGCACACGCGGTAAACGACTGGCTGGCCAACTACGAGATGAGCGGCCGTGACACGAACACTATCCGGACAGTGCGAGGCCTCGTTGAGAAACACATCGTGCTCGACCTGGGTGCGCGAAAATTGATCGACCTGTCCGCAGACGACGTGGACCGGTGGCTCGCCAAGAAGTCCAAGGCCATGGTCACCTCGACGTTGCGCAATCTCATGTCGATTCTGCGGCGGGCGATCATCCGGGCGCAGGCGCGTGACCGGGTGAAACGAAACGTAGTCCTGCTCTGTGAGTGCCCGGCCGGAAAGGGAAAGGGCAGGCCATCGAAAGCACTCACCATGGCACAGGCTGAGGCCGTGCTTTCGGTGGCGGAAGGGTCCAGTATGCGAGGCTACGTCGTCGTCGCGTTGCTGACGGGCGCGCGAACCGAGGAGCTCCGAGCCCTCACCTGGGATCACGTGGACCTGGAAGGGGATCCCTCCGCGTCACCGCCCGTGCCGCCCAACGTGAAAGTGTGGCGTTCCGTTCGCGCGGGGGGCGACACGAAAACGCGAAAGTCACGACGGTCGCTGGCGCTACCACGGCGCGCCGTCGAAGCGTTGACGGCGCACAAGGAGGCCCAGGACGCGGCGCGCGCGGCTGCGGGCAAGCGCTGGCGAGACCACGGCCTCGTGTTCCCCACGACGGTGGGGACTCCGCAGAATGACGCCAACGTGCGACGTGAGTTCCGTCGCGTCATCGAGGCGGCTGGACTTGTGGCGAAGGACTGGACCCCGCGCGAGTTACGGCACAGCTTTGTCTCACTGCTCTCAGACGGAGGCATGCCCATCGAGCAGATCTCGCGCCTGGTCGGGCACAGCGGGACGTCGGTGACCGAGCTGGTCTACCGGAAACAGATCCGCCCTGTCGTGGAGGACGGAGCGGTAGCGATGGATCGCCTGCTCCCCAGGAAAGAACGCGAGGGGGACGGGCTAGCGTAGTCACTCAGTTAGCCACTCAAAGATCGGTCAGGCCCCATCCAGACCACAATGGATGGGGCCTGACCTGCGAGCCGCCTCGGGGAATCGAACCCCGGACCTGCTCATTACGAGTGGACCGCACCATGTCTAATAGGGCCTCTACCAGCAACAACAGGTCTATGCTTCACACTTTTAGGTGGCCTTTGAGGCATCATTCGACCTGAGTTCGCACCACGTTTGATTCCACGCCAGCACGGCGACGCCATTGGAGTGTTGCTGCCAGCGCCTTAAGGCGTCGGTGCTGGCGTTGTGATCCGAGTCCCCCGGCGAGGGCGCGGGCTTGGTCGGCGTGGGTGCGTGCTTCGTCCTGATCGCCGGTGGCTGCCAGAGCGGTCGCGAGGTCGACGCGCAGTGCGGTTGCGGCGCGGACGAAGGAGGGGTCGAGGCGGTTGAGAGCGTCGGTGAGGACGGTGATGGCGTCGGGGTGGCCGGAGCGGGCGAGTGCGTGGCCGCGCCAGCGGGCGAGGTGCACGGGGTCGAGCGCGACGTAGGGTCGGTCGTCGCTGGGATCGTCGGGTAGTAGGTGGGCCGCGTGGTCGAAGGCGTGCAGGCTGGCAGACTGGTCGCCGTGGGCGGCGAGGGCTTCGCCGTGCGCGGCGGCCAGCCAGGCTCGCAGGATTCGGGGTGAGGCTGTATCGGCGCGGCGGCGGGCGTGGTCGAGCAAGTCTACGGCGTTGTGGGTCGCGTCGGCGTCGATGAGGACGAATGCTTGTTCGGCGGCGGCGTGCGTTTCGTGTGGGATGGATTTGGATTGGGCTGCTGCGGCTCGGGAGTGTTCGTAGTATTGCCAGGCGCCGGGGATATCGCCGAGGTCGAGTGCTTGCCATCCGGCCAGGGTGTGCATTTCCGAGAGCAGCGCGGCAAGCGGTTCGCGGGTACCCGGAGCGAGGCTGTAGGTGGTGAGCCGCTGGACTTGCCGGATCTTGGCGTTGAGTTCATCACGGACGACGATCGCGCCTAATTTCCGGTCGAGCCGGCGAATCCCGTCGAGTTGCTGATGCAGGAGCTCGATAGTTGAGCCGTCGACACGTCGGGCGGTGTCGAGGAGCTGGCGTAGTTCGTCGGCGGGATTCTCGCGGTTGTTGGTGATGGTTTTCGGTGGCGCGAGAAGGGTCGCGATGGGCTCGTCGAATATTCGTTCGAAGAGTCGCGCGGTGGCTGGCCGGAGTGCGCCGAGGGGTTGTCCGCTGACGAGCCGTTGAAGGTGGCGCAGGCTCAGGGTGCCTGGTTCGCGATGGTCCCGGGCGAAGGCTTCAGCGTATTGCACGAACTCTTCGTGGGTCATGCATCTCTGGCGGATTCGCTGTTCGAGCAGTGTCCGTGATGGCCGGTCGGCCAATCCTGTTCACCTCCTGGATAGGGCGTCTGTGTGGCGGTCTGCTGGCGGTCTGGTGTCCTTGTCGCTGATACCACGCTAGAGAGAAGATTATTTCAGCTCGTCGCGGAGCGCGACGGGCAGGGTGACCCAGTGCCGCGCACGCCCAACAACGCCGCTGGGGCACCACGTCACGGCCGGGAGCCCGACGGGAACCCCGATGAACCCCGGCTCCCGGCCGTGACTTCAGCGACCGGGGCATGGGGGCGGACGTGGGCGAGCACACCGAGCCCGTGGGCGGGTTGAACGGCACCCCGTTGATGGTCGGCGCGGGGTGTCCGTCGACACGCTGATCACCGTCGCTCTTGCTGGCGTGTGGGGCCCTCTCCTCGCTTTTGCGGCGGTCGCGGCCCTGGGAGCGGCAGCCGATTCGTGGCATCGTCGCCACCAGCGCGGACGCCACCATCCCCAGCCAAGCGACCGCGCGCAGCGCACCGTGGAGGAGATCACTGCACGTCTCGCGAGGGAGACCGCACGACCCCGCCGAAGGATCACGGTCATTCCCAGGCAGAGGACGATCCGACCGGTCACCGCTGAGCCTGCGCCCCATCAGGGGTCCATCTGGCACCGTTCGTGACGGGTTGTGACGGGTCTGATCGCGGCCCGTCAACCCGTCAGACGGCATATTTCCGCAGTTTGAAGCGCGTGGTAACCCGTCACGGCGGCTGTGACGGGTTACCACCGACTATGACGGGTTCACGTGGGGCGGTCTTCGGGCTCGGGGCTGTCTTGTTGGGTCTGGATGGCGGTTCGGATGTCGGCGGTGAGGTAGCCGCGGGCTTGCCGGGTGGCGCCGTCCTCGGTGGTGACTTGTCCCCGGCGCGGTCGGCAGCCCAGTTCACCCATCTGCCGCCCGAACGCGGTGGGTTCGACGGCGAGGGCGTCGACGAGTTCAGCGGTGGGGATGAACTCGCGGCCACCGTCGTCGAGATCAGCACCGAGGTAATCGACTACCGATGCCAGGGGCTCCGGCAACTCCTGAGCAGGCGGCTCTTCGTCGGTGGTGAGGCTTCCACCGATGACGTGGGCCACGGTAGCCGGGTCGAGCGCGGGAGTGGTGGCGGTGCCGATGGCGTGGCCGGTGAGGGTGCCGGCCGCCTCACGGAGTTCCCGGCCGCGTTCGCAGAGTGTGGTCCAGTCGTTGTTGGGCATGTAGTCGGTGCGGACCATCATGGCGAGCGCGTCAGCGCCGGCCACGGTCTCCCCATCGGGGCGGAGGATGCCGACGCCCTTGTGCGAGGGCAGCAGGCGGCTGCTGTCCCAGCCCCGGGTGTTCATCTGCTCGCCGAGGATGATGTTGCTGTCGCGCCAGTCCATCACCCGCAGCGCGAACCGCGAGCCGAGCACAGCGCGCAGAGCCGACGGGATGGTCTTCGAATCCGGGCGTTGGGTGGCCAGGACGAGCACGATTCCGGCGGCGGGTCCTTTCTTGGCTAGCCAGGTGAGGAGTTCCCCGATGTACTGACCAGCGGGAATTGTTTTGTTGTGCACTTCGATGGGTGTGCGTTCTTCGAGGGGGACTTGCACTTCATCGATGAAAATGCCGGTAATGGGCATGTTCAGTGCTGGATCGCGGGACATCGCGGGGGTGATTTTCGATTCGGGACAAATATCATTGTCGAGGTCGCGCATGCGCCGATATCGGCCTTGGACTTCGGTGACGAGTTCCACCAGCCAGGCGGCGAGGGTGAGGACGTGGATGGTTTCGTCGCCGGAGAGGAACCGGTGCGCGACCTGCGCGGCGGCGTCCCAGTCCTTGCCGGCCTTGAAATCAGCGACGTACAGGCGGGTGTGAGGGTCGAGGATGAGCCCGGCGGCGGCGAGGCGGGTGGCGAAGGTTTTGCCTTGGCGGGGGATCGCGCCGACGAGCAGGGAGGTCCACACCAGCGGGAGGCTGATGGGGCGGTCCCGGGCATCCCGACCGAAGGGCACCGGGCGCCAGGCGTCCCAGCACGCCACGTCGAGCAGTGGGGTGCTCAGGGGTGGGGTAGCGTAGGGATCGGCGTCGGCGACCCACATGGCGACCCGCCCGGCGTGCCCGCCGTTGCCCCGGACCCGCTCGACGAGCAGTTGGACCTCATCCACGGCTAGCGCCGACGCGAGGGCTTCCCGGTTTTTGATCACGTCGGTGGCTTTGCGGGTGGCCGGGAGGTCAACGGTGATCGCCCAGCCGGCCCCCACCCGGCTGGCGCGTTCGACCAACCGGAGTGTTTCGTCTTTGCCGATGAGTTTGGCGTCGCGGAAGGCGTCGACCAGGATCTGGGGGTCCATGGTCCAGGTCAGCGACCGGGGCCCGGCCAGCACGGCACGCCGGCCGGGGCTGCCGTCCTTGCGCCGCCCCGTGATCGCCAACACTGTCGAACTGATCGTGGCTGTGATCCACAACATTCGCGAGCCGTAGAGCATGTCGGCTACCGCGACGCCGGCCGTGCCGGTGCCGGCTAGGGCTCCGGTGACGCGCCACCGGAGCAGGGTCAGCTCGCGGATCTCGACGTACTTATCCGCCAGCTTCTCCGACTGTTCGGCGGCTTCCCGGTAGTCGTGTACGGTCACCCACCGCCGCCACGCCCGCACGGCCAGTACGGTCCCCCGGGCGGTCGCGGCCACGAACCGCCATGGTGAGCGCGCCACGATGACGGCGGCATCTTTGGCCGCCTGTGCCGCGTGGGCGCGGCTTTTGAGCGCGGCCGGTACGCGCGGGGCGCGTTGCCACCATGACACCGGCCGGTACCGCTCGTGCTGGCCGGCGGGCCGCTCGTTGTCGTCGATCAGCTCGCCGTCGAGCACGGGGTCCGCCGGGATCACCGCCGCTTCGCCTGGGGTGATCATCGCCGGTCACCTCGCCCATAGGGGGTGTCCAGTGAGGTCACTGTCCTCGTGAGAGCATGTGCGGTGATCAGCGCCGGGAGGGCGAGGACGACCCAGAACAGCGTGGTGCCGGGCGCGTAGGTGATCGCCGCCCACTGCACACCGACGATCACCCCGGCCGTACCGAGCACGTGCCCAGCCAGTGAAGCGACCCGGGACCCAGCGTGGCCGACCTCAGCCGTCCGTCGCCCCCGCCGGGTGCCCGGGCGCCACATTATCAGCAGAACCAGCAGGACACCCAAGGCGGCAACTATCTGTGTTGGGGTCAGGTTGATGGTCATGGTGTCGGCTCTCCTCCCTGGGTAGTTCCGTGTTGCTGCTGGCGGTGGTGCCGCCACACGGGGTGCAGTGCGCGCCGGTCGTCCTCGGCCAGCGCGCCCCACACCCCGGTCGTGCATTCACCGGCGATACGAAGATCCAGCTCTAAGCACTGGTCGATGACTGGGCACCCGGCACACAGCCGCGTAGCGAGGTGCCGGTCGCTGGGTGCGCAGCCGTCCCAGTCCGGCTCCTCGGCTGGCCAGAGGCCCCACAGGCACAGGCCACGGCTCATCACGACATCCCTGAGCACCTGGAGTGGCACTTGCCGCCACCGGTCGAGCCCGACGGCCAGGGCTTTGTAGTCCGGGGTGTCCTCCTCGCGGGTCACCACGACGCACCTCCGGTCGCGCGGGCTACCTCGCGAGCGGTGCGCCGTTGCGTGGCCATGTGTGCCACGTCCACGCACCCACCGGAGTCAGCGGCCTCAGCCGCCAACCGGTCCACGGCCGATGCCGGGATGACGTAGCGGGTGCGGATCCGTACGGCGGGGAAGGCGTCGTCGCGGATGGCGCGGTAGAGCGTCGCCGGAGTCACCCGCAGCACACGGGCGGCCTCCGGGACGGTGTAGAACGCCGGACCCCCGGCGCTCTTGTTGATGCTGTCCATAATCGAACTCCCTATTGAAAGCGTGATGTCATCTGATTTATGCACTGATTTCAGTGCTTGATGGCGCGCGGAATGCGCAAACGGCGGTCGGGGCTACTCTTCGGCGCTCAAGGGCGGAGCGCGGAGGAATAGGTGGGACAGGACTGGGCGGCGGTCGCGCGGGCGATCGATGCGCGGCTTGCCGAACTCAACTGGCGGCAACGCGAGTTGGCCGAACGGGCACAGGTATCGGTGGCCATCGTGCGCGAGTTGCATCGCAACACCACCCAGCGCCGCCGTAACGCCCGGACACTGGAAGCGCTCTCGCTCGCGTTGGGTTGGCACCCTGAGCACCTCGACGCCCTGCTGCGCGGTGGTACCCCGCCGGATCGGGGCCAGCCGGACACCTCGCCGATTGACCCCGTGGTCGCCCGGCTGACCTCGATCGACCGACGCCTCGCCGCTATCGAACGGCGTCTGGACGAACTGGCAGTCCGCGATGGGTAGAGCAGTCGGTGGCCGACCATTGGTGGTGCCGGTGATTTCTTGCATGGCACTAGGAAACGCCCGACAGGGGTCGCTTCGTAATTGTCACCGGTTAATGACCGGCCCATTAACCACCATTAACAATGCAGCTCAGGGCCGGTTTATGCAGTTGCGGAATCGGCCGTGCTGACGTCGCTACAAGCCGTGCGCCGGCACTTGGGATACACTGGCGCCCAGGTGATCGATCTCCTCACCCGCCGTGCCAACGCGCTCAACCTGCCGATCGCGAACCCGGCGAGCCTGAAGACGAAACTGTCGCGATGGGAGAACGGGAAAGAACAACCCAGCGAGATCTACCAGCGACTCTTTCGCGAGATCTACGGCCGCACCAACGCTGAACTCGGCTTTCCCGACGAACCCGAAGAAGACCCCGAAGCCACCGAACTACGCTCCCGGCTCGCCGTCGCCCGCACCGTCGACCGCGAGACCGTCGAGGTCTTCCGCCACCAAGTCGACCACGCCCGCCACATCGACCGGCGCTTCGGCGCCCTCACCCCCCTCGACCCACTCCGCACCCAGATCGACCAAGTACAGCAACTCCTGACCTACCGAGCCGGACCAGCACGAACCGCGCTAGCCGGGGTCTTGGTCGAGGCATCCACCCTCGCCGGCTGGCAAGCACTCGACCGCGCCGCCCCCGGCCAAGCCTGGACGCATTACGAACGCGCCAAAACCGCCGCCCGCGAGGCCAACTCACCCGCGCTGCTCGCCCACGCCACCGCCGAACAAGCCTTCGTCCTCATCGACCTCGACGAAACCTCCGCCGCCGTAGAGCAGCTCACCCATGCCCGCACCATTGCCAACGGCACCACTTCGCCCCTGCTCCAGGCTTGGCTGGCCGCAGCGCACGGCGAAACCCTCGCGGCCGCCGGCCACCCCGACGACGCGCGCCGTGCCTTCGACGCCGCCAATACCCTGCTCCCGCTCGACCCCGTCGATTCCGCGCTGCCGTTCCTGTTTCTCGGCGATTCCCACCTCGACCGCTGGCGCGGCAACGCCCTCGCCCGCCTTGGCGCCCCCGAAGCCATCGACCAACTCACCGCCGCCCTCTCCCGACTCCCGGCGGACTTCGTCCGGGCACGCACCGGCCTGCTCGTCGACCTCGCCTATGCCCACGCCGCCGCTGGTGACCGCGACACAGCCCTCGCCCATGCCCGGCAGGCCCGCCGCCTCGCGACCCAGATCAAATCCGACCGGCAACAGCGGCGGCTCAGCCGGCTCGTGTTACCCGGTAGTACGCCCGTGTGAGGCCAGGTAGTACAGCAACGCGACCAACGTCCCCGAACCGAGCAATTTCTGATGCCGCGCGAGCTCGGGCACCCGCGACAACGGCACCCACTCCACCCGACCAACCTCTTCCGTGTCGGTCGGCTCTCCGATCCGCTCTGCTTCCCGCCACAAAAAGACATCCACCGGCGCCGTCACCTGCCCGGGAAGCGGCTCAAAACTCACTAAACGCTCCGGCTTCCCCACCGGACGCCACCCGCTCTCCTCCTCCGCCTCCCGTGCAGCCGTCACCACCGCGTCCTCACCCGCGTCCACCATGCCCCCGAGCAGCTCATACCCCCACTGCTCCGTGACGAACCGATACCGCCACAACATCAACACTCGGTCCCGGTCATCCACGATCAGCGCCACAGCGATCCGACTAAGGTGCACCACGTGGTAATCCCACCGCTCCCCGTTCGGCGCCCCCACATCCACCAACCCCAACCGCACCCACCGGTTGTCATAGACCGTCTTCTCACCAAACGTCCGCCACCCACCACGCACTTCAGCCACAGAAGCAGCGTAGGAGGCGCGCAACCACCCCCCTCGACCCCTGGACCGCGACCTCGTCACCCGGCGGTTGCAAGGAAGGCATTTGCTTAGACAGCGATGGTCGTCCATCCTGACGTGTTGCCGCTCTCTCGGGGAGGTAGATGTGCATAGCACCCACCTATCACCCAGCGATCCTGGTGTTGTTGCCGCAACCTCTGGTTTGGTCGCCTACCTTCGAGAACTGGTGCGCAGCGTTCGCAAGCCGGTGCGCGACTGCGGTAGCTATCACGATGTGCTCTGGTTTGCAAACATGCCCGACGGGGTACTCCGGCCTGAGCTACAGCGTGACGAGGTGCTGCTTGCCGTTGACCATGTGCCAAGGCTCGCCCCGCCTGCGCTTCCTGAAGTAGTTGAGGGTTGGGTCGACCCGGTCCGGATTCGCGAGGCCGGGCAGGACGATCCGCCGTTGGCCGAACGAGGCCCGGCGCAGGTGTGGGTACGTGATGAGTACGACCTTCCGGTGTTGGCCCGGGAGGTTATCGACCGTAGCGAAGCAGCCACCGTGCTTGACGCGTACACCGCGTGGGTCGCCGAGTGGCGAGTGTGGTCACGCCAGGAATTGACAGCGGAGCCACGACGTGCGCTCCATGAGGGTTTGCGAAGGCCGCGCGCCTGTTGTCCCAGCACGACGACAGGTACGAGGCGGTTCTCGCGGTCGGTCTGCTTTCCGCGACCGCCCCAGAGACCGGACGGGTTCACCGGCACCTTCTGACCGCCCGGGTTGTGGTGAGCATCGACCAGGCGAGCGCGCGACTTCAGGTATCCCTTGCCGTCGACCAACCTCCCCGATGGGAAGATCGGGACTTTCTCGAACCGGCCGACGGGTATATGCACGATCGAGCCGAGCCGCTTCGTGCCGAAACCGAGCGCCTCGAACCGCACCCGTTGCCGGAGGAAACGGCGACGCTCTTGACCCGCTGGTCGGAGCTGATGCTCAATCGCCCGGTTCGGTATGAGCCTACGTGGCATCCAAACGGAGTCGCCACTGGCGAGGTCGCTGAAGTGACCATCTCACCAGCGATCATTCTTCGGGAACGTGATCACAACGGACTGGTCGAATACTACGACCGCATCGCTGCGGAGCTGAGGGGCGTCGACGCGACTAGCCCTCTCGGCCTGAGTCAATTGCTCTTCCCGCTCGAACGGGAAGAACGCCTACGCTGGCCGAGCGGCTCCGCGCGCCGCCCTGTCGCCGAGCTGAGCGATGACCCGCTCTTCCCCAAGCCCACTAACCCGGCTCAGCGAGCTGTCCTGGACCAACTGCGAACCAATACCGCCGTGGTAGTGCAGGGACCACCTGGTACCGGTAAGACACATACGATCGCTAACCTCGTCTGCGCACTGCTGGCCAACGGCCAACGTATTCTGGTCACTAGCCAGAAGGACCAGGCACTGCGAGAGCTGCGTGATAAGATTCCCGGCGCGGTGCGGGATTTATGCGTACTGATGACCGGCCTTCAACCCGACGGTTCTAATGAGTTGGAACGCAGCGTCACCGCGCTGTCTGACAGAGTGACCACTACCGATCCCGTCCACTTGCAAAGCTCGATCGACGATCTTAATATTCAGCGCAATGAGCTGCGCAGCCGATACGCTGCGCTGACCAACGAACTCCACATGGTCCGAGAAGCGGAGTTTGCCGAGCACCTTCCGATTGCTAATGGATATGGTGGTAAGTTAGCGACAATCGTTGATGCCGTCAACATCGAGCGAGCACGGTTCGAATGGATCCAGCCGATGCCACCACAGGCACCGGCAGCGCCGCCTGTGTCCGTCGCGGAGGCCGTGGAGCTTCAAGCGCTGCTGCTTGGAGCGACTCCCCAGCGCCGAGCCCGAGCCGTACAGCAGCTTCCCGACCCACGAGCGCTGCCTTCGACCGAAGAGTTCGAGACAAAAGTCAAGGATGCTGGTGAAGGTGAGCAAGACTTGCATGGCCGGCAAGATCCGGCGGAGCGGACACTCGCCGGTCTGGGGACCGATGCGCTTGCGACGGTAAGGAGCCGGAATTAAATAACCTATTCTATACGTGGTGTGATGGTGTAGTTCCAGTCGCCGTGGAAGAGGTGTCGGGTTAGGGGTATTGATTCCTTCTGCTGGTCGGTGAGTTTGATTTTTGTGGGGTAGAGGGTGGGATCGAGTTCGCACTGAACGGTTAAGCCTGTGGTGGTTGTGGTGTTGGCGATGAGGCTGACGATGGTTTGGTATGTCTCGAGGGGTCGTCCGCGCCAGTTCTGGGTGATTCTGGAGAAGAGTCGGTGCTCGATCTTGTGAAAGCGCCGGGATAAACCGGCATGGAGGAGGAGATGGAAGAGCTCTACGCTGAAGGGCTAGCGACCCACGGCGGCCCCGAGTCATGCGTCGACGTTCCGCGAGGGTGTGGCGAAGCGTGGACAGGGGTACGTGCAGGCCGGGTGATTGAGCCGCGAAATGATGCGATCGGGGTGCCCACGTTGTACAAGAGGCGGAAGGCAACATCGCTGAGGG
>Ga0213881_10000635_pt1 | contig 20417 bp, 17 predicted proteins | sample BarmaccoBMER_R08_FD_160104 | JGI IMG/M metagenome (GOLD analysis project Ga0213881, IMG submission 160104) | Barbacenia macrantha exposed rock microbial communities from rupestrian grasslands, the National Park of Serra do Cipo, Brazil - ER_R08 ... | reverse complement strand
TTCACGTCGCATCTGCAACACGAGACGAACCGAACGTTCACGAAGCTCGTTGGGGTACTTCCTGGGAGCGGGCACGACTCCATCCTCTCAAAGATCGGAGTCTCCACCGAACCCGGGATGGTTCAGTGTCACGAGGTTGGCCCGAGCAGTCGGGGTGCCAGTGTGAGCAGTCACCAGGAACCGTCTCGTCGCGTGCTGTCAACAAGTGGGCAGCCGGGATCTCTGACACGCTGGCGCTCGGCCTGCTCACCGAGGCCATCGGGCTTGGTCTACCCCTTGCCGCGCTACCGTTTCTCAACTCGGCGCAAGCAGCACACCCGGCCTTCGGTCGCAGCGTCAAAGAACTACGCGAAGCTGGAGTAGCCGTCCTCCTCGGGCCGGAGGGCTATGAACCACACGTGCCGCACCAAGGCTCGAAAGCGTGCACCAGAGTCGCCGAGTTCGACACCAGGGCTGCAGAGTGGGACCGAGGACAGCGCTAGTGTCGAACTCGACGACAGGAGGACACTGAGGATGCTTCCCCTTTGATTGGGTCTATGTGGTCTGGCGGGCCATGGCGCGCAGGACGTACTGGAGGATTCCGCCGTTGCGGTAGTATTCGGCCTCGCCGGGGGTGTCGATGCGCAGCACGGCGTCGAACTCCACGGGATCCGCTCCTTCACGGGTGGCCTTGACATGCACCGTGGATGGGATGGAGCCGTTGTTGAGTGCGGTGACACCGGAGATGTCGTAGGTCTCGGTGCCATCTAGGCCCAGTGACGACGCCGACTCGCCAGCGGGGTACTGCACCGGGAGTACGCCCATTCCGATCAGGTTGGAGCGGTGAATCCGTTCGAAGGACTCAGCGAGCACCGCGCGGACTCCGAGTAGCAGGGTGCCCTTGGCCGCCCAGTCCCGCGAGGAACCTGAGCCGTATTCCTTGCCGCCCAGGACGAGCAGGGGGATGCCGGCGGCCGCATAGCGCTGCGCGGCGTCGTAGATCGATACTGGGTCGGCGCCGGATGATGCGGTGAAGTCGCGGGTGTAGCCGCCGCTAATATCCTTGAGTAGCAGGTTGCGCAACCGGGTGTTGGCGAACGTGCCACGGATCATCACCTCGTGATTGCCCCGGCGAGATCCATAAGAGTTGAAGTCCTTGCGCTGCACACCCCGTTCGGCGAGATAGCGACCGGCAGGGGAGTCCGCCCTGATTGCCCCGGCGGGAGAGATGTGGTCAGTGGTCACCGAGTCCCCGAGCAGCGCTAACACCCGGACACCCGAGATGTCAACGACCGGCGCTGGTTGCAGCGTCATTCCGTCGAAATAAGGGGGCTTGCGAACGTAGGTGGACTCCGGATCCCAGGCGAAGGTCTCGCCTGCCGGCGTCGGCAGTGACTGCCAGCGAGCGTCGCCGGCGAAGACGTCGGTGTAGTCCTTGGCGAACATCTCATGGCTGATCGCGAGCTCGATCACTTTCTGGATTTCTGCTGGCGAGGGCCAGATATCGGCCAGATAGACCGGTCTGCCGTCGCGGTCGAGCCCCAGCGAGTCACTGGCGAAGTCGATGTCCATCGTTCCAGCCAGCGCGTAGGCGATCACTAACGGCGGTGAGGCGAGGTAGTTCATCGTGACGTCCGGGTTGATCCGACCCTCAAAGTTGCGATTACCGGACAGCACGCTGACCACCGCGAGGTCGCCGTCATGGACGGCCTGGGAGACTCCCTCGGGCAGCGGACCCGAGTTACCGATGCACGTGGTGCAGCCGTAGCCCACCAGGTGGTAGCCAAGCTTCTCCAAGTACGGCCACAGCCCGGCCTTCTCGTAGTAGTCGGTGACTACCTGGGAACCAGGCGCCATCGACGTCTTCACCCAGGGCTTGACGGTCAAACCCGCCTCAACGGCGTTGCGGGCCAGCAACGCCGCACCGATCATCACCGACGGGTTGGAGGTGTTGGTGCACGAGGTGATCGAAGCGATCACCACGGCACCATGGTCGATCTCATAGCCGGTGCCCTCGGCGAGCCGCACGGGTGTCGGGGAGCTAGGACGGCCCTGGGCACCGGCCGCAGCCGAGATCACCCGGCGGGGTTTGCCTGTGCCGTTGCCGCTGCTCACCGCGCTTGCATCGCTTGCCGGAAAGGAGTGGACGCCGGCCTGGTCCACCGTGGAGTCTGTCGCACCGGACTGGGTCGCACCGGCGTAGCCGACCAGCGCCTGACGAAACGCTGTTTTGGCCTCGGACAGTGAGATCCGATCCTGCGGGCGCTTGGGCCCGGCGATGGAGGGGACCACGGTGGACAGGTCCAGCTCGAGGTACTCGGAGTAGGTGGCCTCCCGGCGCGGATCGTGCCAGAGATCCTGCTCCTTGGCGTAGGCCTCGACCAGCGCGAGCTGCTCAGCGGGACGACCAGTGAGTTCCAGGTAGCGGACCGTCTCCTCGTCAATCGGGAAGATGGCGCACGTCGAACCGAATTCCGGGCTCATGTTGCCGATCGTGGCGCGGTTGGCCAGCGGTACCGCTGCCACACCCGCGCCGTAAAACTCGACGAACTTCCCGACCACACCGTGCTGGCGAAGCATCTCGGTCAGCGTGAGCACGACATCGGTGGCGGTGGCCCCCGGGGGGATGGATCCGGTGAGCTTGCAGCCAACTACCTGCGGGATAAGCATCGACACGGGTTGACCGAGCATGGCGGCCTCAGCCTCGATACCGCCCACGCCCCACCCCAGCACACCAAGCCCGTTGACCATCGTGGTGTGACTGTCGGTGCCTACCACGGTGTCTGGGTAAGCTTGACCGTTGCGGATCATCACGGTGCGGGCCAGGTGCTCGATGTTGACTTGGTGCACGATCCCGGTCCCCGGCGGAACCACCGTTAGCTCGCCGAAGGCGCCCTGCCCCCAGCGCAGGAACTGGTAACGTTCCCGGTTGCGCTGGTACTCGAGATCGACATTGCGCTCGAAGGCATCCGGACGGCCGTACACGTCGGCGATCACGGAGTGGTCGATCACCAGCTCGGCCGGCGCCAGCGGATTGACCGCCTGCGGATCACCGCCCAGGTCCGTGATCGCCTCGCGCATCGTGGCCAGGTCGACCAGGCACGGCACGCCGGTGAAGTCCTGCATGATGACTCGGGCGGGAGTGAACTGGATCTCGGTGGACGAGTGCGCCTGCGCGTCCCAGCGGGCGAGTGCCTCGATGTGCTCGGCCGTGACGTGCGCACCCCGCGGGCCTGACTCCCAGCGCAACAGATTCTCCAGCAACACCTTCAGGCTGTAGGGCAGGGCACGCCACTGGGTGCCGAGCCGCCGGTCCAGCTCGGCTAACCGGAACACCTCGTAGCACGCGGTCCCGACGGACAACGTGCCACGGGCACCGAAGCTGTTGGCACTCGCTGCTGCGTAGGTCACTGGCTCCTCCACTCACAAGGGCTAGGGTGATGCCCTCCACCGTGACTGTACGTCTGGCCACTTACCCACGGGATCAGCGGGCGAAGCCTTAACGGCAAGGTAAAGCGCCCGAGTGACCGCGGTAACTTGCTGGGCGCAGTCCTGGTAGGTGGCCCCCTGGGGGTGCAAGCTGAGCAGCACCATAATCATGTCGTGACCTGTGCCGATCGTGCCGCTGGTGTGCAGGGCGCGGCGGCTGAGGTCGATGTGCGGGCCACGGTCCACCTGCGCCCGGGTCGCACTGTCCCGGATGGCTGGTGTCTCCTCGGGCGCCGCCGGTGCCTTGCCCCTACCGGCCTTGTCCCTGTCGGTCTTGTCACCGTCGGTCTTGTCACCGTCGAGGAACTCAGGGCACTCCTTGCCGGGCGCCACCTCGGCGTAGCCCGACCATCCCTGCTTGATCGCCCACGGCTCGTCGACCGCGCTCGGGATCCCGAAGTACTGATCCCGCCCATCGGCCGCACACCGTGTCGCCCTGCGGAGATTCCCGACGATGAACTCCCTGACCGCCGGATCAGCCTCATGCAGCAGGTACCCGTAGATCCGGGCCACATCCAGGGCGCTGGTGGCCGTGTACCCCCAGACGCGCCGGTCGGCGGGAGGCTCGGTGTCGGTCAGGCCCAGCCGGTCGGCCATCCGGGACACGATCGTCTCCCACCCGTCACGGGCCCACAGCTCGCTGGCTGCTTCGTCGTCGCTGGAGCGCAGCATCGACTCCAGCAGCGCACGATCATCCGCTGGGATCTCGACGCCAGGTCCGCGAGAGTCGAAATAGTCCAGCGCGATGAGCAGCTTCACCAGCGACGCGGACCGGTACTGGGCGTGCGCATCGCGCTCGGCCCAGATCTCACCGCTCGTGCCGTCCATGACCACAAAGCTCACCGACGTGCCGGCGAGCGTGTCCCACGGTGACTCCGGTGCGCCCACGGCGGGTACCGCCAGGGCCGTCATCGCGGTGGCCGTGGCCAGGAGCACCCTGGTCGCCAGCCGGAACGATCTCCTCATGGCACCGGCCTCTGCTGCGCGGCGAACACGTTCCGACACTGGAGGAGCACGCAGTGTATTCCCGAGGAGTGCGGCCTCTTAACCAGGGGGCGACCCATACCCTGGGGGTGGTATCTGAGCGAAACCACGCCGGAGGTGGCAGGCCATGCGGGTGCCCTTGACCGTCGCTGACTTCCTTGATCGCGGCAAGACGGCGTTCGCCCAGTCTGTCGCGGTGGTGGACGAACCTGTCCAACCAGCCCCCCCGGTGCCGGCGTCAACCTACCGGGCGCTGGGCAGCAGGGTCCGCGCCTGGCAGGCCGGCCTGGACGCGCTCGGGGTAGGGGCGGGGGAGCGGGTGGCCGTGGTCAGCCACAACTGCTCCCGGATGCTCGAGCTGCTGCATGCCGTCCCGGCCAGCGGCCGCATCTGCGTGCCGGTGAACTTCCGGCTCCGCTCCGATGAGGTGGAGTACATCGTGTCGCATAGCGGCTCCTCGGTGCTGCTGGTCGACCCCGAGCTCGATGAAGCGCTCAAAACGGTGGCCGCGCCGCACCGTTTCGTGCTCGGCGGCGAGACCGAGGAGTGCCTGATGCGGTTCGGTGTCGAGCCGCGCCCGTGGCCCGAGCCGGACGAGGACGCCACGGCGACGATCAACTACACCTCGGGCACCACCGCGCGGCCCAAGGGAGTGCAGATGACCCACCGCAACATCTGGATCAACGCGGTCACCTTCGCACTGCACACCCGGGCCTGGGAACGCGACGTCTATCTGCATACCCTGCCGATGTTTCACTGCAACGGCTGGGGCATGCCCTTCGGCCTCGTCGGGCTGGGAGCCGAGCAGATCGTGCTCCGCAAAGTAGACGGTGCCGAGATCCTGCGCCGGGTCGCCCAGCACGGCGCGACGTTGATGTGTGGCGCCCCCCCGGTGTGGCACGCGGTGCTGGAGGCAGCCGCACAGTGGGATGGCGAGATCCCGGGGCGAGGGCGGGTGCGGCTGGTCTGCGCGGGTGCGCCCCCGCCGAGCAGAATGATTCAACGCCTCAGCGAGGAACTCGGTTGGGAGTTCATGCAAATCTACGGACTCACCGAGACCGCACCACTGCTGACCTTTAACCGCGCCAGCCGGGCCGATGACGATCTGCTTGCCACAGAACGCGCCCGCAGGCTATCCCGGGCCGGTGCCCCCGCGTTGGGCGTGCAACTGCGCACCTCCCCCTCCGGGGAGGTGCTAGCCCGTTCCAACGTCGTGATGGCCGGCTACTGGGACAGCCCCCAGGCCAGCAGCGAAGTACTTGTAGACGGGTGGTTCCACACCGGGGACGGCGGGTCGGTGGATGACCAGGGCTACCTGTGTATCACTGACCGGAAGAAGGATGTGATCATCACCGGTGGTGAGAACGTCTCATCCATCGAGGTAGAGGACTGCCTGTTCAGCCACCCGGCGGTGGCTGAGGCGGCGGTGATCGGGGTGCCCTCCGAGCGCTGGGGTGAGACGGTCAAGGCGCTCGTTGTGGTGGCTGCGGGAAAGCAGGTCACCGAGGCGGACATCATCACCTACTGCAAGGAGCGGCTGGCCGGCTACAAGGCACCGACGTCGGTGGAATTTCGGCAGTCGATTCCGCGCACCGCCACCGGGAAGGTCCAGAAGTTCAAGCTGCGCCAAGAGTACTGGGCGGGGCGGGAACGTGAAGTGAACTGACCGAGGAGGGGTCAGAAGGGCGGGGTCTGGTCTGGATCGGATGTCCGCACCACGTTCCGGTGCAGTTTCTCTGAGATGACCCTTGGAGGGCAACTCCTACCGGCGACGTAATTGCAGAGCGTGGAGCAGGAAGCTGTGGCGTCGTGACGGGCCGGATTGAAAAAGCAACTCGGCTGACCTCGGCGACACCGGACAACAAGTTGGGGACCGTAATTAGGTCACTCTGTCTCCTTGTGTCCGCGGCCTGGACAGTCGCTTCCGCTCGGCTCTGGAACGATTGCTTCTGATCAACTACATAGCGTGACAACTCCTTTTGCCTGTAACACGTGTGGTTGATGTTGCGATTGTTACTGGAGAGATCACTGGTGCGCATGAGGGTGGTCGTGGCATAGTGCGCGCCCGTGGCCTGTGTGACAAGACTTGGCGGACGTCGGGAGGGCTGGTGCCTGCAGGGGGCGCCGGGAAGGAGTGGGGTGTGAGCGTCCGGACTCGACGTCACCTCGCCGGCCGTGCAGTGGTCCCAGCGTTGCTCGTGGTGCTGGCGCTGGTGGGACAACCTGCCATTGCTGAGGCAGTGCCGCCAGCCCCGCCCAACCCCAGCGACGACGATCTCAAGTCCGGCCAGACTCACGTCGACACCACCGCCGCCCGGGTCGGGCAACTGGCCAACCGGGTCGCCCAGGCCGACGCCGCCCTGGTGGCCCTGGAATCCCAGGTCGAGCTCAAGCACGAGCAAGCGAACAAGGCGCTGATCGACCAGCAAGCCGCAGACACCGCCGCAGCTGCCGCGACGCGCGCGGCAGACAACACCCGCGCGGAGGCCAACGCGGCCGCCGCCCAGATCGTGGAGGCGCATCGGGATCTCGACCAGTTCGCTGCCGCGAGTTTCCGGCAGGGCAGCACGGTCGGATCACTCTCGGCCTTCCTCGGGTCGCGGAGTCCGAAGGACCTGCTCGCCAGGGCCGAGCTGCTGGATGCTGTGGGAGGGGCTCAGCTGCACGCGGTAGAGAACATGCGGCGAACCCGCGTCGAAGCGGCCAACAAGGATTCCCAGACCCGGGCGGCCCTTGCGGCGGCTCAGACCGCCAAGCAGGCCGCCGCCGACGCGAAGACCGCGCTGGAGGGCGCCTATCGGGTGGCCATCGACACGGAGACAGCGCAATCAGCGAAATCCAAAGCGTTGCGTGACTACAAGGCGGACCTTGAGCGCCAGCTCTACGAGGCGCAGAACGCCGTTGCCGGGTTGCGCGGGCAGCGGAAGCGCTACGAGGAGTGGCGCGCAGAACGGGATCGCGAACAGGCCGCCGCTGCTGCCGCTGCTGCCGCTGCCGCCGCCGTGAGGGCCGTCGCAGCCGAGCGAAGCGCCCCGGTGACCGGTGCCAAGTCTCGGCTCGTTGCCGTGGAGGTCCGTTCAGTCATCAACCGGGCGATGTCCCAGCTGGGTGTCCGCTACTCGTGGGGCGGCGGGAACGCCGAGGGACCCACGGTCGGCGTCCGGGACGGTGGCGTCGCTGACCGCTACGGCGACTACCACAAGGTCGGCTTCGACTGCTCCGGGTTGATGATCTACGTTTTCGCTCACACGCTCGGTTATGCGCTGCCGCACTACAGTGGCTTTCAGTACAACTCCGGCCATAAGGTACCGCTGGCCCAAAAGCAACCAGGCGACATGCTGTTCTGGGGTACGAACGGAAACATCCATCATGTGGCGCTGTATATCGGCGGGGAGCAGATGATTGAGGCCCCCTACTCGGGAGCCGCGGTTCGGATCGCACCGGTACGCTACGCCGAGATCATGCCCTACGCGGTCCGGGTACTGTAGATCACGAACATCTTCACAGCCGCCACACCGGCCGGGGAGTTGGGTCTGGCTGAATCCCTGGGCCAGACCCCGTGCGAGGAGGACACGTGAGCGATGCCGACGGCGGGGCGTCCCTGCCAGCATCCGGCCCGCCCAGCCACCCCGACCGACTGGCAACCCCAGCCCGGGACGCCCAACTGATCGAGCGGACCGTCTTTGAGGTCCAGCGGGTAATCGTGGGACAAGACCGGCTCATTGAGCGCATGCTCGTCGGCCTGCTGGCCCGCGGGCACCTCCTGCTCGAGGGAGTGCCGGGAGTGGCCAAGACCCTCGCTGTGGAGACCGTCGCCCGGGTGGTGGGCGGCTCGTTCTCCCGCATCCAGTTCACTCCCGATCTGGTCCCCGCTGACATCCTGGGCACTCGCATCTACCGGCAGGGGCGGGAGCGGTTCGACGTCGAGCTGGGGCCGGTGATGGCTAACTTCGTGCTCGCCGACGAGATCAACCGGGCACCAGCGAAAGTGCAGTCGGCGTTGCTAGAGGTGATGGCCGAACGACACGTGTCACTCGGCGGCACCACCTACCCGACGCCCCAGCCCTTCCTCGTGCTGGCCACCCAGAATCCTATCGAGAACGAAGGCGTCTACCCGCTTCCCGAGGCACAACGCGACCGGTTCCTGTTCAAGATCCAGGTGGAATACCCCACGGTCGAGGAGGAGCGGGAGATTATTTACCGGATGGGCGTGCACCCTCCCGAGCCGCACCGGGTATTGGATCCCGCTGAGCTGATCAGGCTACAAGAGATCGCGGGACGGGTGTTCGTGCACCATGCCTTGGTCGACTACGTGGTGCGGCTGGTGCTCGCTACTCGCGCGCCCGCCGAGCATGGCCTGTCCGACGTCGCTGGGTGGGTGGCCTACGGCGCCTCCCCGCGAGCGAGTCTGGGCATCGTTGCCGCGGCCCGCGCGTTGGCGTTGATCCGCGGGCGGGACTACGTGTTGCCGCAGGATGTGGTGGACGTCTCGGCCGATGTGCTCCGACACCGTCTGGTGCTCTCCTACGACGCGCTGGCCGACGGTGTGCCCGTGGAGCACATCGTCACCCGGGTATTGCAAACTGTGCCGATGCCCCAGGTTTCCGCCCGCCCCCAGAGCGTAGGCCCCGTTGCGAGCGGCCCGGGAACACCGGCCGGGGTGGTGGGCCAGCACTGACGAACCATGACGCGGCGGCGGATAGCCTGACCGAATGACGGCGTGGAGCGAATGGGGCGAGCGGCACCAGTGGGCGCCGCCAGCTTTGCGCGAGGGGCGCATGGAAACTGCGCTGCGCGCGCTGGAGCTGACGGTGCGGCGCCGGCTGGACGGTTTGCTGCAGGGCAATCACCTCGGCCTGATGCCAGGGCCCGGCACCGAGCCGGGCGAGGCCAGGCGTTACCAACTCGGCGACGACGTCCGGCGGATGGACTGGGCGGTCACCGCGCGTACCACCCAACCACACATCCGGGACACCGTTGCCGACCGGGAGTTGGAGACCTGGCTGGCCGTGGACCTGTCGGCCAGTCTCGATTTCGGTACCGCGCAGTGCGACAAGCGGGAGCTTGCGGTGGCCGCCTGTGCCGCCGTGGCGCACCTGACCCGCGGCGGCGGGAACCGGGTCGGTGCCGTGGTGAGCACCGGAGCGGATGTGCTGCGGATACCGGCCCGCAGTGGTCAGCCGCATGCCCGCGGGATGATTCGCCGGATCGCTGAGCTCCCGCGCGCCACCGAGGGCGTCCGCGGCGATCTCGCTGGAATCCTCGAGCAGCTGCGCCGCCCACCTCGTCGCCGCGGGTTGGTCGCGGTCATCTCGGATTTCCTGGGTCCACGGTCCGGGGACGTCTTCGACTGGGAGCGGCCGCTGCGTGGACTGTCCGCCCGGCACGAGCTGATCGCCATCGAAGTGCTCGACCCACGTGACCTCGAACTGCCCGACATGGGCACGGTGGTGCTCGCTGATCCAGAGACCGGGCGCCAGAAGGAGGTCGTGACCACGCCGCTGCTACGCCGTGAGTTCGCCGCCGCGGCGGCTGCTCATCGTGACGAGGTGGCCGCGGTGCTGCGGCGCTGCAGCACCGCGCGGCTGACCCTGCGCACCGACTCCGATTGGGTATCCGACATGGTGCGCTTCGCGGTGGCCCGCAAGCGGCACTGGTCGGGAGGCGTCGCGTGAGCCTCGGCGGGTTCACCAGTCCGCTGTGGTTCCTGTTGCTGGTGGTGGTCGCCGTGCTGGCGGTCGGCTACCTCTGGATGCAGCGCCGGCGGCGCCGGCAGGTGTTGCGCTTTGCCAACCTCGCCATGCTGGAGCGTCTCGCGCCTCGGCGTCAGGGCTGGCAACGGCACCTGCCGGTGACGTTACTGCTCGCAGCCCTGGTCCTGTTCACCGTCGCGCTAGCCGGCCCTACCGCGGAGCGCAAGGTGCCGCGCAACCGGGCCACCGTCATGTTGGTGATCGACGTGTCACTGTCCATGCGGGCCACTGACATCGAGCCGAGCAGGATAGCGGCGGCGCAGCGGGAGGCGAAGAGGTTCGCTCACGACCTCACCCCCGGAGTGAACCTGGGCCTGGTGTCCTTCGCCGGTTCGGCCACCGTCCTGGTGTCGCCGACCACCGAGCGGGTCTCGTTGCTCCGGGCAATCGACAATCTCAAGCTGGCCGAAGCCACCGGGACCGGTGAGGCGATCTTCGCTGCGCTATCCTCGATCGAGGCGTTCGGCGCCATGATCTCGGATGCGCAGGGGCCACCGCCAGCGCGCATCGTACTGCTCACCGACGGCAAGCAGACGGTGCCGACCCCCGATGGTGACGATCCGCGCGGCGCGTTCACCGCGGCCCGCGCCGCGGCCGCCGCCAAGGTCCCGATCTCGGCAATCTCCTTCGGCACCGCCTACGGCCAGGTGGAAATCAACGGTGAGCGCCAGCCAGTGCCCGCCGATGACGAATCGATCCGGCGCATCGCGGACCTCTCCGGAGGGCAGTTCTATGACGCCGGCAGCGCCGGCCAGCTCAGCGATGTCGTCAATGCCTTGGGTGAGCAGATCGGCTACGAGACCAAACGGACCGACGTGAGCAGGGCGTGGCTGATCGCTGGCACCCTCACCGCGGTACTCGCTACCGCCAGCGCGCTGGCTCTCGGGCAGCGGCTGCCCTAAGCTGCTGGCCTGCCACCTCCGGTACTGTCAGCCCGTGACTCGTTCCGTCCTCGTCACCGGCGGTAACCGCGGTATCGGACTGGCCATCGCCCGCGCCTTCGCCAAACGGGGTGATCGGGTTGCCGTGACACACCGCGGGTCTGGCGTACCCGAGGATGTGCTCGGAGTGCGCTGCGACGTCACCGACGGCGCGGCGGTGGAGGCGGCGTTCGCCGTGGCGGAGCAGGCGCACGGGCCGATCGAGGTGCTCGTCTCCAATGCCGGGATCACCGACGACACGTTGTTGCTCAGAATGACCGAGGAACAGTTCTCGCGGGTACTGGACACCAACCTCACCGGCGCCTACCGGGTGGCCAAGCGCGCCGCTAAAAGCATGCTGCGAGCCCGGTGGGGCCGGATGGTGTTTATCTCCTCGGTGGTGGCGTTGTCCGGGGCGCCCGGCCAGGTGAACTACGCGGCCAGCAAGGCCGGGCTGATCGGCATCGCCCGATCCATCGCGCGGGAGTTGGGATCCCGCTCGATCACCGCCAACGTCGTCGCGCCCGGCTATGTGGACACTGAGATGACCGCGGAGGTCAGCCAGGAGCGCCGGCAGGAGATCCTCGGCTCGATCCCGTTGCGCCGCCAAGCCACCCCTGAGGAGGTCGCTGCGGTCGTGACCTTCCTCGCCTCGGACGCGGCCGCCTACATCACCGGGGCGGTGATGCCGGTGGACGGCGGCCTAGGCATGGGCCATTGACTGGCGGCCTATTGACCGGCGGGGTCGATGCACTGTTGCTGTTGTCCTTCGGAGGCCCCGAGGGCCCCAGCGAGGTGCGCCCTTTCTTGGAGAACGTCACCCGCGGTAGGGATGTGCCTCCGCAGCGGTTGGATGCGGTGGCCCGGCACTACCTGCACTTTGGCGGAGTGTCACCGATCAACCGGTGTAATCGCGCCCTGATCACCGCGATCGAGCGGGCGCTCGCCACCGCCGGGCTTGACCTGCCGGTGTATTTCGGCAATCGCAACTGGCACCCGATGGTGGAGGACACCGTCGCCGCGATGACCGCCGACGGGGTGCGCAGAGCGTTGGTGTTCGTCACGTCGGCGTGGGGCGGTTACTCGGGTTGCCGGCAGTACCACGAGGACATCGCCCGGGCCCGGCATGCCGTCGGGCCTGGGGCACCGGAACTGATGAAGCTGAGACATTTCTTCGATCACCCGCTGTTCGTCGCAGCGTGCGCCGATGCGCTGCGCGCCGCCCGCGAGCAGGCTGGCCCCGCCGCCCGGGTGGTGTTCACGGCGCACTCGGTGCCCCTGGCCGCAGACGCCACGGCCGGGCTTTCCACCCAGGGCGCTCACCGCTACTCCCGGCAGGTCACCGAAACCGCCTGGTTGGTTGCCGCAGCGGTGGGAGTGTCCCGCTACGACGTCGTGTGGCAATCTCGGTCCGGGCCCCCACAGGTGCCGTGGCTGGAGCCAGACGTGATCGACCACCTTGACGCGCTGCACGCCCAGGGCATGCCTGGCGTCGTGGTAGCGCCGATCGGTTTTGTCTCTGACCACCTCGAGGTCGTGTGGGACCTTGATCACGAGGCCCGGCAGCACGCCGCCACGCTCGGGATGGACTTCGCCCGAGCCGCCACTCCGGGCGCCGATCCCCGCTTCGCCGAGATGGTGGTGGAGCTCATCACTGAGCACGTGCGCCACGCGTCCCCCCGCCGTTGCTCGCAGGTCCCGGCAGCCGGCCAGGGCGTCAACGGGAGTCCCTGCGCACCAGGCTGTTGCGAACCAGCGGGGGCGAATCCCATACAGACTACGGTTAACGGCGGTTAACGGCGCCCAGCGCGCGGGGTGAGGGCGCGGACGGCCTCGGCAACCGCTGAGCGCCGAGCCTCGCGCACCGCGGTGAACAGCGGTCGCAGCGCCGCGGACCGGGCTGAGGCCACCGACGCGGACAGCGCGCCGCTGAAGTTGTCAGTGTCCGCGGCGCGGAGGATAGCCTCCACCTCGTCGGCCTGCTCGAGCACGCGCAACGTGCGGGCCGGTGTGCCCTCGGGCCACGGCGGCCGGATCCGGCGCTCCAGAGCCTCGGCGATCTCAGCGCGGACGCCGGGGCGGTGCCGGGCAACATCGAGTTCCACCAGCGTGGTCGCCGCTTGGCGGACCGCGCCCCGCAGACCGTGCTCAGCATCGGACAGGGCAGGTTCGCCGATCAGGGGCAGGGGGCCGGGGGAGAACACCGTCCAGCTCAGCACGCCCTCAGCGACCGAACGCGGGACCACGGCCAGGTCGGCTTCGGTGAACACAGTGGCCTCACCACACTCCAGCGCCGCCGCGGCGAGCGGGCCGCCGGGCGGCAGACCCCGCACATCTCCGGCCACGGGTAACAAGAGCCGGCCACCGTCAGCACCGGCTCGCCGTGCAGTAGCCAGCAGGCCGACCACGGAGGTCGGCGGTTCTCCGGGTGCCGGCAGCTCAAGCTGTCGTGCGGTGGCCTCGTCGACGGCTACGACCTGGTGCAGACCTGCCCAGGTATGTAGGCCGTCGATCACGGCATCAGGGGCGGCGCAGCCGTGCAGCCAGGCTGAGGCCCACACCGTCAATGTCGCACTGGGACAGGGCACAGAGTAGGAGAGTAGAGCGCGGGCTCAGCGCACGCACATCCGGCGTGGCGGCACCGTGGGATCCCCTCCTCCGGTTACCGTCGGTGCCATGCGCTCACGGCGGGAGGTGCCGCAGTTGCCTGCCGAGACGGGCCTGGGGGTTGAGGACACCACGAGTGGTTTCTGTGGCGCGGTACTCCGGTGCGAACGCGATTGCGTGGAGCTTGAGGACGCTCGGGGTCGGGTCCGGACATTCCCCCTCCGGCACGCGGCTTTCCTGCTCGACGGCGACCCGGTCACGCTGGTCCGCCCGGTGCGCCCGGCCGCCGCGGGAGTTCCCCGGTCGGCGTCCGGGTCGGTCCGGGTGGCGGGGACGCGAGCCCGAACCGCCCGGGCCAGCCGGATCTGGGTAGAGGGTAAGCACGACGCTGAGCTCGTAGAACGGGTCTGGGGGCATGATCTGCGAGTGGATGGCGTGGTCGTGGAAGGCCTCGACGGGGTGGACCACCTGGCCGCCCGGGTCGCGGAGTTCGGCCCCGGCCCGGACCGCCGGCTTGGTGTGCTGGTCGATCACCTGGTTGCGGGCAGCAAGGAGAGCCGCCTGGTGAAGACGGTGCGCACGCCGCACGTGTTGGTGACCGGTCACCCCTACGTCGACATCTGGCAGGCGGTGCGGCCCGCGGCGCTGGGCATTCCAGGCTGGCCGGACGTGCCACGGGGGGTGCCGTGGAAGGACGGTGTGTGCCAGGCACTGGGTTGGGTGGACCGCAGTGGGCGTGCGGACCCCGCGCAGGGCTGGTGCCGAGTGCTGGGTGCCGTGGCGAGCTTTCGCGATCTTGAACCGGCTCTGCTGTGCGCCGTCGAGCAGCTCATCGACTTCGTCACGGCCGGATCGCAGTGACCCGGTCACGATCACAGCAGACGGTTGTCCAAAGATCTGCCAAGGCAGACTGTTGTCCAAAGATCTGCCAAGATAAACACATGGCCGCTGTGCTGTGGCTTGTAGCCGGATTTGTTCTGATCGCCGCCGAGGTGCTGTCCGGCGGCTTCGTGTTGATCATGCTTGGGGTGGGTGCGCTAGTGGCCGCGGGGTTCGCGGAGCTGGGCGCTCAACCATGGCTGGACGTCACCGCCTTTGCCGGCACCTCGCTGGCCTTGACCATCCTGGCCCGCCCGCTGCTCAAACGCCGGCTGTACACCGAGCACGTGCCGACTAACGTCGAGGCGCTGGTCGGCGATAAGGCGATCGTGGTCAGCACCGTTGACGCGCATGGCGGCAAGATCAAGCTGCGTGGAGAGCTGTGGTCTGCGCGTACGCTCGTCGAAACCGAGGTACTGGAGCCCGGCCGGACCGTGCGGGTGATGAACGTCTCCGGTGCCACCGCCGTCGTTTTGGGGGAGCCGTGATGAGCCTTGCCGCGATCGTGGTCTTGGTGGTCATCTTGCTGGCGATCGTCGTCACCGTCGTCAAGGCCGTGGTGGTGATCCCGCAGGCGTCCGCCGCGGTCGTCGAGCGACTCGGCCGCTACCGCAGCACGTTTATGCCGGGACTGCACTTCCTGGTGCCCTTCATCGACCGGATCCGGGCCCGGATCGACCTGCAGGAGCAGGTGGTCTCCTTCCCACCGCAGCCGGTCATCACTAAGGACAACCTGACCGTGTCCATCGACACCGTCGTGTACTTCCAGGTGACCAACCCGAAGGATGCGGTGTACGAAATCTCCAACTACATCACCGCGGTCGAGCAGTTGGCCACTACCACGCTGCGTAACGTCGTAGGCGGGATGAGTCTGGAGGACGCCTTGACCTCCCGGGACTACATCAACGGTCAGCTGTCGGGAGTGCTCGACGAGGCCACCGGCCGGTGGGGAATCCGGGTCAGTCGGGTCGAGCTCAAAGCGATCGATCCGCCACTGTCCATCCAGGACTCGATGGAGAAGCAGATGCGCGCGGACCGGGAGAAGCGCGCCACGATCCTTACCGCCGAGGGACAGCGCGAATCAGCGATCAAGACCGCGGAGGGTCAGAAGCAGGCCGCAATCCTCTCCGCTGAGGGTGCTAAGCAAGCTGCGATCCTCAACGCGGAAGCGGAACGACAGTCTCGCATCCTGCGCGCCCAAGGTGAACGCGCCGCGCGTTACCTGCAAGCGCAGGGCCAAGCCAAGGCGATCGAGAAGGTGTTTGCGGCGATCAAGGAGGGCCGGCCGACCCCGGAGTTGCTCGCCTACCAGTACCTGCAGACGCTGCCGCAGATGGCCAGGGGCGATGCGAACAAGGTCTGGGTCGTGCCCAGCGACTTTGGTAAGGCCCTGGAGGGGTTCACCAGGATGCTCGGTGCGCCGGGGGAGGACGGGGTGTTCCGGTATGAACCAAGCCGGGACTTCGTTTCCGCCAGCCGGCCCGAGGAGGACGACGATGCCGTCGCTGGGTGGTTTGACACCTCCAGCGACCCCCATATCGCGGCCTTGGTCCGGGCCGCCGAAGAGGTGGCCCGCAAGGAGGTACCGGGACCGGGAGTGGGCATGACCCCCTCGTCGGGCTCCTCGGCCCGACCGGCGTTCAGCGGTCAGTCCGGCGTTCCGCGGGCACAGCAGCCAGGGGAGTCGACCCGCCCACCGGAGGAGGAAACGTCCGGGCAACAGCCACCTGATGCCGGGCCGGCGGAACCCAACCCATAACCTTGATCTCGGCTTGGTGTTCGTCAACGCCGTCAGGTCGCGACTGCCACGTACTTGGTCTCCAGGAACTCCTCGATGCCCCCTGCACCGCCCTCGCGGCCCAGCCCCGAGTGCTTGATCCCACCAAAGGGTGCCGCCGGGTTGGACACCAGACCCTGGTTCAGTCCCACCATGCCGGCCTCGAGCCCCTCGCAAACCCGCAAGGCACGGTTGAGGTCGCGGGTGTAAACGTAGCTAACCAGCCCGAACGGGCTGTCGTTGGCTGCCGCCAGCACCTGCTGCTCGTCGGTGAACGAGGTGATCGGCGCGACCGGACCGAAGATCTCCGTACTGGTCAGCTCGGCATCCGAGGGCACGTTGACGAGCACGGTCGGGCGGTAGAAATACCCCGGACCATCCACCGGCTCGCCGCCGACGAGCACCTGGGCGCCGCGCGCGACCGCGTCGTCAACCAGGTGTTGCACCTTGTCTCGCGCCTTGGCGTCGATCAGCGGGCCGACCTGGACCCCCTCGTCGCTGCCGCGGCCGATGCGCAGTGAGCTCATCCGCTCGGCCAGCCGGTGGGAGAATTCCTCGACGAGGTCGGCGTGCACGTAAAAACGGTTGGCCGCAGTGCAGGCTTCGCCGATGTTGCGCATTTTCGCGACCATCGCCCCTTGGAGGGCAGCATCGAGGTCGGCGTCGGCGAAGACCAGAAATGGTGCGTTGCCGCCGAGTTCCATCGAGGTCCGCATGATCTGCTCGGCGCACTGCTCCAGCAGCAGGCGACCCACTTCCGTGGAGCCGGTGAAGGACAGCTTGCGGGCCCGGCCGTCTCGGATGAGCGGCTCCATCAGCTGACCGGGTCTGGAACTGGGAACGACGTTGAGCACCCCGTCGGGCAGCCCGCACTCGGCCAGGAGGTCGGCTATGGCGAGCATCGACAGCGGGGTCAGGCTGGCTGGCTTCAGCACCATGGTGCAGCCCGCCGCCACCGCCGGACCGATCTTGCGGGTGCCCATCGCGGCGGGGAAGTTCCAGGGGGTGATCAGGAGCGACGGGCCGACCGGCTGGCGCATCGTCAAGACTCGGCCCGCGCCATTGGGCGCGGTGGCAAAGCTGCCGTCGACCCGCACCGCCTCCTCGGCGAACCACCGGAAGAACTCAGCGGCATAGGCGATCTCACCCCGGGATTCGGTCAGGGGTTTGCCCATCTCCAAGGTCATCAGTAGGGCGAGGTCGTCCTGGCGCCGCATCATCATCTCGTAGGCGCGGCGCAGGATTTCGCCACGTTCCCGGGGTGGGTACCGTGCCCACCTGGCCTGTGCGGCGACGGCAGCGTCCAGCGCGGCCATCCCGTCCTGGGGGGTGGCGTCGGCCACAGCGCGCAGCACCTCGCCGGTGGACGGGTCCTCAACATCAAAGGTCTTTGCGCCGCTGCTTGGTTGCCATCGACCGTTGATGAACAGCTCCGCAGGGACGGCGTTGGTGACGGCGTGCTGCCGGTCGCCGGAACTCATCGCCGAACTCATCACAGCGACACACGCTACCGTGCCGAGATAACAGGTCCAGATAACAGGTTGGTTCAGGCGGGTTTGATGTTGGCGTTGAGGTGGAAGACGTTGCCCGGGTCGTACTTGGTCTTGATCCGGGCCAGCCGCCCGTACTTGATGGGGCCATAAGACGCCCGCACCCGATCTTCGTCATTGTCGGTCATGGAGTTCACGTAACCACCCGAGTCGTGGGCGAATGGCCGCAGCGCACTCCACAACGACCGGACCCAAGCCCGGTCGGCGCTCAGTATCTCGGGGGTGGCACCGATGCCGGCGATGTTGATGACGTAGCGCGGTGCCCGCCGACCGCCGAAGGCCGTCTCGTCATCGCCGATCGCCGAATACGCTCCATCCAGGCGGAAAATCAGGCAGAAGCTCATCGGCGACCGCTTGGCAGGCATGTGATCCACGATCACCGAGATCACATCGTCGGTGAGTTCGTCAAGGTAGATCACTTCCTGGTAGCCGAGGAGTCCCCAGGGAGCGGTCTCGTCGAGAGTCCGCTGTAACGCGACAAACGGGATCGGGGTGACGAGCTCGAACAGCGGCGGCAGTGCCTCACGAATGGGCGCAACGAGCCGGGCGTGTTCGGCTGCGGAGGAGAACCCGACCACGATGAGCAGGTAACCGGGGGTGAAGTGGTACTGCGGGGGTACGAATGGTGCGGGCGGTGCGTTGAGCCCGATCGCGATCTGGGCGCCGGCCTCGACGGGCAAGCTGGGCACGACGTCACGGGCCAGCCGCAGCACCTGTTCGCCATTGTCCATCCCCCAGAAAAACAGTCCCAGGTGCACCTCCGGCCCCACCGGGTGCAGCTGGAACTCGAATGTTGTGACGATGCCAAAGTTGCCGCCTCCGCCGCGGACCGCCCAAAACAGATCAGTGTGCTCATCACGCGAGGCATGCACGTAGCGGCCGTCAGCGAGCACCACATCGACCGAGACCAGGTTGTCGATGGTCAATCCCGCCTTGTGAGTGAGCCAGCCGATGCCACCACCGAGTGTCAGGCCACCGACACCGGTGTGACTGATCACCCCGGCAGGCACCGCCAAGCCATGCACCTGGGTCGCCGCGTCCAGCTCCGCCACGGTAGTACCGCCGCCCGCCTGGGCCAGTCGAGCGTCAGCACAGATCGAGACCTGGCGCATCGAGCTGAGATCGATCATTAGTCCGCCGTCACAGACGCCGACCCCAGAGAAGGCGTGGCCGCCGCCACGCACCGAGATTTCCAATTCTTGTTCCTGGGCAAAGGTGAGCGCTGCCGCGACGTCGGCTGGCGACGTGCAGCGGGCGATCACTACCGGGCGGCGATCGATGTCGTTGTTCCACTGGATGCGCACGGTGTCATAGTCGGCGTCCTCCGGTGTGATCACCTTGCCGGCCAGCACCGTGCGGAATACTTCCAGATGATGAGACGAAACTTGCATCATGAAAAAGCTCCCAGGCCTCGGGTGAGCACCTGGCGCGCGCCGGTGCACCATAAGTTAGATCAGGTACTTCTTTTCCGACATCGAGCGATGCTTCGGCTCTCCATACCTTGCCCAGGCGTACCGCCACGGGCAATCAGTAACCGCACGTAAATCTGTCAGGTCGGCTACGTAGCCAGAAGTTGTTTTTCGAACACCGAGCCGAGCGCAACATCGACCCCCGACGCGGGCACCTACCGCGAGCGCGGCGACCCGAGTTGTCATAATGTCGCTTATCGGATCAAGGAGGCAGGGGTGTTCCACCATGGCGGCTTTTTGGTACCATGGTGGGCATGGCGCTCAACATCAAGGATCCAGAGACTGAACGGCTCGCTGCCGAGGTGGCGGCGCTGGCGGGCGAGACGAAGACCTCGGCGGTGCGGGGTGCCCTGCGAGAACGGCTCGAGCGGCTCCGTGCGTCGGCCGAGGATCCGGTGGAGCGGCTGCACCGCTTCTTGGTGGACGAGGCGTGGCCGCAGGTTCCCGTGGAGCTGCGTGGTGGCCTGACCAAGCACGAGCGCGAGGCCATCCTCGGCTACGGCTCGGAGGGTGTGTGATCGTCGACAGTTCGGCGCTGGTGGCGATCCTGCTGGCCGAGCCGGGTCACCAGGTGCTCGTGGACCATCTGGCGAGAGCGCCCGTCGTCGGTGTCGGTGCGCCGACGCTCGCGGAGACCGGCATCGTGCTCACGGCCCACCTGGGCGTCGTAGGCAGGTCGCTGCTGGCGCGGCTGCTCCATGAGGTCGGTGCTGAGACGGTCCCGTGCACAGCTGCGCACTGGCCCGTCGCGGTCGACGCCTTCACGCGTTACGGCAAGCGACGCCACCCCGCCGGCCTCAACTTCGGAGACTGCCTCACCTACGCGACCTGCCGGCTCGCTGGACGCCCGCTGCTGTGCGTCGGCGACGACTTCCCCCAGACGGATCTCGAGCTGGTTAATCCACCAGAGCACTCCCCTGCCAGGCTGGGCACGGTGATAACGCACCCGCTCCGGCCATCGTGATCATAAACTGGGGGATGTCGAGCTTCCCGCCTATTCGGAGTTATTC
>Ga0213881_10000634_pt1 | contig 20446 bp, 22 predicted proteins | sample BarmaccoBMER_R08_FD_160104 | JGI IMG/M metagenome (GOLD analysis project Ga0213881, IMG submission 160104) | Barbacenia macrantha exposed rock microbial communities from rupestrian grasslands, the National Park of Serra do Cipo, Brazil - ER_R08 ... | reverse complement strand
CCGATCTCACACTGCCACGCACCCCCCTCACCAGCGGCTTCCCCACCCAGATCGGCATAACCCGCACCTCGACATAGTCCGCCTTATGCCGATATCGGCATAAGGCGGAGTCGGCACGCACCATGATCATGCCTCTGGCCCCGGCCGCTCGGGCGGTGCTGATGGCCTCGGCGACTAGGCTGGCCGCCCCACGGGCCGAGCCGGCGTTGCCGCCCCGCAACCGCGCCGCGGTGACTACCGGCGCCACCAGTGGAGTAGACACCGTGGCGACTAGTGCGTTGAGGCCACGGACCAGCAGTGACTTCGAGGCGATCTTGGCGTGCCCGAACGCCGCGCCCTGCTTTCTGGCCCCATACACCCGCCGCTGCACCGAGTCGACATCCACGAACGCCAGCGTCTCGGCACCGACCAGCAGGGGTGTGTGCGCGGCGAGCCGGGCCAGCACCCGGCGGTACACCGCGGCGAGCTGGCGCACGTTGCCGTGGGTGAGCGCCCGCAAAAACGACCCCAGCGTCGAGGGAGCCCGAATCCCCGCGAAGGCCGCCGGGACCGCGCCGTGCCGCAGCAGGTCCATCCCGTCGATATTGTCGGCACCGGCGATCATGCCAGCCACCAGCGAGCCAACCTTCACCCCTGGGTTCGCGCCGACCTCGGCGCTTACGTGCACATGCTCGGTAACCAGGTCTTCCAGACCCACGTTGCTGGCCAGCCGCATCGCGGGCACCAGCCCGGCGTGCGACACCAGATTCGGGTCATCGAACACCGCGTTCGTCCTGGCCGCCGTATGCAACAATCGCATCTACGAAGTGCCCTTCCGATGATGGGTTCCGGAGCCTCAGCAACTCCGATTTTCCCAGGTCAAAGGGCACTTCTGCTGTTACGACACGCTCCCCACCACAATTACGGCGGTGGATCCAGGCTCAGTTACAGCCGAGACGCTACTACCCTCGACGGGGCGCTGCGACCATTGACTCATTATGTGAGGCAACGGCCGTTCCGGCCCACGCTCCGTGACGGGTGTGATTGATTTCCCGCTAACCGTCACACCCGTCATACAAAAAGTTTCAGCAATTCAATGTCGCATACTGACCCGTTACAGACTAACCCATTAGCGTCGTGATGGGGTATCCGGCGGGTGGGTCAAAGGGGGTTCGGTTTGATGTCGATGCGACTGTAATCGAAAGTCCCCCGTTGGCCCCGATGCTCATCGATAATCACAGCGGCGAACAGGAACCGGAGTACTGCATTCATCCGCTGGCCATCGCTACTGGCGACCAACTGATCCCAGGATGCGCGCGCGTCCGGCCCTACCAAATCGGCGAGGATTTCGACGGTAGGGCGCACCGCGGTCTTGTGCCGCAGGGTAGCGATGCGGTCCTCGACGGCCTTGCGCATCTGGCGGTACTCCCGGGTGGATAGCTCCCGGTGATCCCACATGTCCTTCAGCTCAGCAAGCTCCGCCTCATCGGCGCCGATCGCCGCCTCATCTGCTTCCGACAACGCGAGGGTCGCGATCGGTGCCCCCCTCACGTCCAGCCGGGTCAGCAACTCGACGGCGGCGTCGGTGACGAAAGCTTCCAGCTTGAGGGCATCAATACGCCGGGTGCACTGCGCCACCTGGCTGTCGTCTCGCCGGTTGCACGCGTAGTAGGGCTTGTGGTTGTTCGCGGCCCCGGCCATCGGCTTGGCGCATTTCTTGCACATCACAAGCCCCCGCAGCAGGTAAAATCGAAACGGCCGCGCATACGGCGAAGCTCGGTAGGCCCGACGGTCCTGGGCCTCGGTCCAGGTGCCCCGATCGATGATCACTGGCCAGTTTCCGTCCCCGAAGTCCTGTCCCCGGAACACCCGGATACCGGTCACATGCCGCGACGACACAACCGCACGTACCGACTGCGGCGCCCAATGGCACCCCTCCGCCGTCGGCACCTCGCGCTCGTTGAGGCGCCGGGCGATCTGACGCAGGGTGTCTCCGTCTAGGTAGCGAGCAAAAACCACCGGTTTCACTTCATCCTCGCCCAGCAAGCCCTCCTCACCACCGTGGGTGACACCCAGGTCATGCTCGGCCAACTTGACCGTCTCCTCACGTGTCTCTCACTACCCCGTATCCGACTGGGCATCATCCCAGCCGCCGCCACCTACTAGGTACCGACCAACCAGTTCATTATGTTCGACGAGCGCCTGGTCCACGTCGAGACCATCTCCACGGAACTGGCGATCACGCAACCGCGAGAAATAGCCCTCTATGCCAAAACTTTCCACCAGCTGTCCACACAAGCAGTCTACGGCCAAACGGCCAAAGAAATGATCAACGCAAGGCTGGCCACCCTGCGCGAGGCGTAGGTGCGCTGTGGTCTGCGTGAGTCGGTATGCATATAACGCCAGGCTTTGAAATGGCGCGAAGGGTCGCCCAGCCGCGGCCGCTACGCTTGGAGTTGTTGCTCGACCACCGAGCCGGTGAGGTCTTCGGGCACGGCGTCCATGATGATTTCGTCGCACTGTTGGCCCAACCAGCGCGCGCCGTTGCGCCGCACGCCGACGATCTTGAAGCCGGCTTTCTCGTAGGCTCGGATGGCCGCCTTGTTCGGTTCCCAGACCTCCAGCTTGGCGTTGCGCAGACCGGCGACGTTGAAGACCCAGTCCAGCGTCAGCTTCGTGGCCTCGGTGCCCAGGCCCTCCCCACGACGCTCGCCGAGCAGGATCACATAGTCGGCGACCTGCTTACGCGCCTCGATGTGCAAGGCGCTCAACCCGATCGGCTGCCATGTCTCGCCGTTGTTCGCGTAGACCGTGAAGTAAGCGCCCGCCTCGCCGGCCTGGCTGGCCAGCCCATAGCTGGTGCGCCGGCTCTCCAGCGTCTCTGGCGTGGTGTGCCCGAGCCCGACCAGCACGAGAAGCTGCTGCTCCCAGCGGTGGTAGTCCGGTACGAGGTCCTCGCGCAACGTCCCCAGCGCCACCCGGGTGCCTGTCAGCACCAGAACGGGGTCGGTTCGTCACAGCTATGCCCTCATTCCTCGCCTGCCACAGGCGCTGAGCTGACCATGAGCCTGCCGGTGAGCCGCCAGCCGAGCGGCTAGCCCGATTCGGGACCAGCGTTCTCCAGCAGTGCGATGATCTTCTCCATGCCGGTGTGGAGCGTGGTGAACCCCGCACTCATCTTCTGATCCAAGCTGACGATCGCCCGGCCGTGTTCGGCGAGTATCCGCCCGTGCTCGGCCAGTATCCGCCCGTGCTCGGTGAGCATTCGCCCCTGTTCCAGCTGGGTTTCCCGCAGGGCGTTGAGGGCCCGGGTGTGTGCCCGCAGCTCGGAGCGGACCTCCGAGACGTCACGATCGGCTCCGGCTGCCAGGACGCGGGCCGCAGTAGCGTCGGAGCTGGTGAGGGCAGTCTGCTCGCGCAGCTGGGCGACCTCGCGTTCCAGGATGCTTACCCGGTTCTCGATGTCGTTGTCGGAGTCGGCCACGGCTCGGGATCCTACTGCGACAGCACGATCCCGGTGGCGAGCAGGACTGCGGTCAGTGCCAGGGTGATCCGGATCGGCCGCTCGTAGCGCTGCCATTGCCGGTCCCACCACGTCACGTCCCGACTGTGGTAGCGGCCCAGCGCCATCGCGGCCCGGCCCAGGCCGAAGCCCAGCCCCGCTGCCATCGCCGCTGCCCCGCTGCCCACCAGCAGTACTGCCATCAGCGTCAGGTAGGGCAGGTTGCTCGGCATATGGGTGCGCACCCCGCAGCCCATCTCGAAGCCGAACCGCAGCGCGCCGGCATCCCCTCCTGCCGCGATCACCGTTGAGGGCACCTGCGCGCGCCGGTGCGGCAGCGTGACGCGGTGCAGCCCACACTCACCCGCGAGGACGAACAGCGCCACCGCGGCGATCAGACCTCCTCGCAGAGCAGGAGGCAGGACCGGCCGCAGCAGGCTGCCCAGCGCCACCACCAGCGTGCCGGTGACTAGACCCCCGGCAAGCAGGCCGACGGTGAAATAGGCCCGTGACGAATCCCGCCAGACTGGCGAGTTCAGCAGGTGCGCTGAGTTAGCGCTTCATGCCGAGCCGGACAGGGCGTAGCCCGCGGTCAGACCGAGGAGCAGCCAGGCCAGCAGCCAGCCCTCGCGCGCCATCGGTGCGGCCAGCGCCGCCCCGGCGAGCACCGCCAGCGCACTGCTCACCAGCACCGGACCGCAGACCGTGCGCCGCAGTCGTAAGATCATCAATCCGGGGGTCATCAGGGCAACGGCGACCGATGCGGTGCCTGCGGGCGCAGCCTTGCGCTGCAGATCACCTGCTCCAAATTCGGTGCCCCCGGATAGTGGATCTCTCCGTCCGCGCAGCGATAGACCACATCGTCCGCTTTCCAGAGCCAGGCATTGGTGGCTTCCTCACCAGCGCGGCAGATCCTGCGCGGCCGGTAGCAGGTGAGTCCGTTGTCCCAGTCCCCGAAGCAACCATCCTTGAACCAGTTGTCAGGGCCGCAGTAGGACGGGGAGTAGGGAGCGCCGTAGCAGATCGGGCCGCCCGGGCCGTCGTTGTAGCGACCGCAGTTGGGGTATTCGCTGCCTTGCTCCGCCCGGGCGGGACGGGCCAGCGGGATCCATCCCAGCACAGTGAGTCCCAAGGTCATGGCGGCCGTGCTGGTGACGGCCATGAACCCGCGCCGACGCACTGCAGGGGTCATGACGCTCCTTGCCGGTGCATCGCGGTATCCCGCTGGGCGGTGTTGAGCACGTCTGCTACCTGCTCGCCGAGCTGATCGGGGGATGCCACCGGCGCCGCAGCCAGCACCGTGCCGTCGACCCCGACGTGTAGCAAGGCCGGCGCCCAGGGCAGGTCGAGTTCCGCAACCAGGCCAGCGTCCACTCGGGACCGGACGGCGGGGGTGTCCGCCCACCGGGCCCGCGGGGACAGCGCCTCAAAGCGGGCACCCGGATGCTGGGCGGCCAGCCGGGTGAACGGCTCGTGCACCGTCTCGCAGAAGCTGCACCCGGGGTCGAGCACGAGCAAGATCAGCGGCCGGTCACCGGCCAGCTCCGACACCCGTCGACCGGTGGGGCCGCGCCATGGTGGCGACCCGAGCTGGGCCACCTCGGCCTGCAGCTCTCGCAGCTGGCGCAGGATCCCGGCCATCGCCAGCGTCAGCACCGCCAGGCCACCCCACACCAGCACCACCGCCGCAGTCAGCGGGCTCATGCGGCTCGCCCATCAAGGGCCGCTGGCAGGGTGTAGAGCAGCACGGCCAGCACGACGGCGCAGGCGATTAGCAGGATGGCGAGCCCTCCACCGGGCAGCACATCCGCCGGATACCGGACCGTCGCCGCGAGCGTGGCGATCGCCAGCAGCACGGCCCGAGCGATCCCACCGGGGCCGACCTGAGTGCCCATCCGGTTGCAGCCGCAGTCCGACTCCTCACCCCGGTAGCGTCGCCACGACAGGTGGGCGGCGAAGGCCAGGTACATCGCGGTCTGGCCGGCCAGCGCCCAGCGCAGCGCGGTGGTGCCGAAGACCACCGCGACGGCAGAGGGCGCCCCGGTCGCGAACTCGGCGGCCGCGATGGTCCGTGCCGCCACGGTGCCGGTGTGGGCTGCCCTCGCCAGTGCCTTGGGGGCTCGTATGTGCTCAAGTCCGGCCTCGACTAGCAGGAATGCCCCCGTGAGCACGGGTATCCCGAGCAGGATCATGTGGGCTCCCAGGTCACGCTCAGTCCGTCCAGGAAGGCTCGGGCTTCGTCCGGGTTCGTGGTGTCGGCCGGTCCGGGAACCAGCCGGGTGATCGCCGTGGGAGTAACCAGGATCAGGGCGTGCGACCGGGACCGACCCCGCGCGCCCAGCCCGAGCGGCTCGTGCCACAGCTGACCATGCTGGGTCGGATGGCCCCGGGACTCGGGGATCGCCCCCTGGCTGCTGCCCGGGCGCTCGATTGTCAGGTAGCCGATCCCGGGGATCTCCTTGGCCACCCGGAGCGGCTCCATCTGGGCTGCGCCGGTGCTGCGCGGACGGGCCAGCAACCCCAGCGGGGTGTCGGTGAGCCGGAACGCGTCGAAGATCCTCGTGATCCCCTCGGCGCGACCGGTGGCCCGGGTGTGCAGCTCGAACCACGGCCCCCGCCAGGCGGCCCGGTAATCGGGGAGTCCCTCGTGTGTGGGCTCCTCTCGCAGGCCCACCACCAGCTCACCCCCGCGGTAGGGCTGGCGGAGCAGCTGATCGGGGATCGTGGTGTAGGTGCTGTGCCAGTCGAAGGCACCGGCCTCGGCGACGGTGAACGACCGGCGAGCGCCCCGCACCAGGGCGATGAACCCGCACGACCACGGCCGGGACGTGTCCAGCACGGTGCTGCCGCTGAGCACCGGTCGGCTCAGCATCACCCGGGATCCGTCCGGGGTAAGAAACGAAGGCCCGCCCCGCCACGGCCAGTCATACCGCCCGCGCACAGCGCGATATTGGCACATCCGCCGGCACCGCGCGCACCCCGGTCGCCTCAGGTCGCTACCAGCTCGGTCGGCACGGTGATGACATCCACCATCGCGCCGTTGCGCAGCACGGTAATCGGCAACCTGGTGCCGATGGACTCGGCGAACAGCTGACGCTGGATGCCCTGGGCGTCGGTGACCGGCTTGCGGCCCGCGCTGAGCACGAGATCCCCAGCGCGCAGCCCGGCCCGGTCGGCCGGGCTGCCGGGGATGACCTCCACCAGGCGCAGTCCCGACGCCTGCCCGGCCCGTCGCGCCACCGGTGTGGGCAGGGGAGCGGGCACTCCGACCAGCCCGAGATAGCCCCGGCGTACCCGGCCGTCGGTGAGCAGCGCGCCGATGATCCGTCGGGTCGTCGCGTTGACCGGCACGGCCATCCCGAGCCCGACACCGGCGACCGCGGTGTTGATCCCGACCACCCTGGCCTCGGCGTCGGCCAGCGCGCCGCCAGAGCTGCCGGGGTTGAGCGCGGCGTCGGTCTGGATCACGTCCTCGATCATCCGCACGGCCTGGCCCGAGCGTACCGGCAGCGAGCGGCCCAGCGCGCTCACCACTCCGGCGGTCACCGATCCAGTGAGCCCGAGGGGGTTACCGACGGCGACCACCAACTGCCCGACGACCAGCTTGTCGGCATCGCCCAGGACGGCCGCGGCCGGCGTGGCGCCCCGGGCCCGGATCACCGCAAGGTCGGAGAGGCGGTCAACACCCACCACGTCGAAGCGGCTCTCGGTGCCGTCGGTGAAGGCCGCGACACCGCCGGGGGCGCCGCCGATGACGTGCGCGTTGGTCAGCAGCAACCCGTCGTCGGCGAAGACGACGGCCGACCCTGCGCCCGGCCCGATCCGCAGGCTGGCGACGTGCGGAGTGACCGCTGCGGCCACCGAGCTGACCGTCCGCGAGTAGGAGTCCAGGGGGTCCATCGCGCCCACCGCCTCAGGACTGACGAGGATTACACCGTTGCTCTGCAACCAACGCCGCCGCCCCACCCGATGTTCCGGCAGCGGCTTGTGTGGGCTGAGCCGGACAGCGATGCCCTCACTCGGTACCTTGCGCGGTGGGCCGGAACACCTCTGGTGTCGAGCACCCTGCTTACCCTGGAGACACGCCGTGCCGTGCACCGCGAAGGGCCCGGCCGCGCTTCCCCGGGCCGATCTCCTGCTTACCCGGATGGGCCGGATCGGCATGACGGCGAGCATCGTCGAGTCCGCAAGCCGGCTTCCTGATCGCTCCCTCCGTTTGCTGGACGCGATTCATCTCGCCGCCGCATTGGTGCTGGGCGAAGAACTCCACGCCATCGTCACGTACGACAAGCGGCTGGCAGGCGTTGCCGAGGCACACCATCTGCCCGTTGATTCACCCGGTGCGGCGGTCGACGCCTAGCCGGCTAGCGAGCGAGGCCTCGGGCCACTCAGTGAACGTCGTGGCTTACCCGCGAAGAAGATCGAGCACCACCTCGTTGATCTTGGTGGCTGTCGGGTCTGCGGCGAGTGCGGATCGGACTCGGCGGCGCAGGGCAACGAAGTTGCTGGAGTTGCCGAGGTCAAGGCCAGCAACGACATCAGCGCATTTCGCCCCGAGATCCGACAGTTCGCGATGCGTTGGGTTGTTGCTGTCGAACAGCGGAATCGGCAATTTCCACACATGTTTGTCGATGTGGCGCTCATCCTTGCCGTACGACATAAGCGGCCGCACAATGTTCGTCAATGACGGTGTGTTGAAAATAGCGCAGAGAAAATTTCCTTCAGCGGGACTTGCTACGGCGCCCCAATATATGCTGTGTTCGCATATCACCGTCGGATCTTCCACCAGCGCGGCTACTACATGCATTCCTGAAGCCCCGTAGACTACCCGTAGTGGTGGTGTCGGTAGCTGGTTGGTCAACTTGTTGCGGAAATCGAGCTGCTCGCGCAGTGTCAGGCGGTCGCTGCTCCGGTGGTACAACCAGAGCTGCTCCACTTTGCGCCACCAATCGGCAAGACCGGGATACCGATCGAGGTGAGGGTGCTCTCCGTCGAGGAGCTTGGTCCCCTCCAGGGGAATTATCCCGTGCTTCGCGGGCAGCACGCGAAACGGCAGGACGCTCTCGCCGAGGAGGATGGGCCGGATGAACTCGGCCTCGACAACGGCTTCGAGTGAGCGCAGCTCTTTCCAGGGCATCTTCTCGGTGCTGCTGCGGGCCGATCGGACATTTTTGCGGCCAGCGGCGAGCCCGAGTGGGCCAGAGTCCAGAGTGTCGACCATGAATAGTACGCGAGGCACGATGGTCGCACCCTGGCTGAATCGTGGTTCGTACGGCGATTCAGCCAGGGTGTCGTTATGAACGGAGAGATCAGTGTTATGTCGATAAACATGCTTCGAGACCACGTCCCAGGCATCGGTGCCGCGCGGTAGTTGCCCCGTCCAGCGCGTCGTCCTTGCTGGTAACGGTGAGCCGAACTGGGTGGAGCTGCGTTTGCCGAAGACTACGGCGGCACCGCGTGGGAAGAAGTGCGGACGTAGTCGGCGGAGATCCCAGGAGCCGGTGAACTCGACTGCGATCGGGTGTTTCTGGTCGGGGTAGTTTCCGGTTCGGAACCCCGCGTAGTAACCGCGGTCGAGGACTGCGTTCGGCATCACGAAGGCGAAGGAGCCGCCGTCAGTCAGGTATTGCTGGGTGGTTCTCGCAACGAACAGTGCCGAAAGGTCCTGATGTGTCGCCACCTCGCGACCATGCCACAGCCCTCGTGCCTCGGACATCTCTCGGAAGATGGCTTGCATATCTTCGGTCATGTATCGGTACGACAGCCACGGTGGGTTGCCGATGAGGACGTCGACTCGGTTCTCAGGTCGGGCTAGCCAGGCCGGCCGCGCGAGGTTACGGATATAATAACTCCAGACGTGATCGCGTCCCTCGTCATTCAGCTGACACAGCAAACGGTAGTTCTCCTCCACCGCTGGCCGGTCCTCCTCGCTGACCGCGAGTCGGTGGAGCAGGCCCACGGGAAGTGCTGTATTTCGTCCAGGAGTAACCTGCTTGGCGGCGTGGTCGGCCAGGGCGCTGACGAGGCGATCGAAGCGGGCCGCATCAGCAAGGAATCGGTCGGGAAAGCGAAACTCGGCGTCGAAGAGCTGATCTCCTCTGCCGGTGGCGACGACGAGGTGCCCCTCGGTAAACAGGTCGCGACGCTGGTTCCACTGCATGCTGTCACCCAGGTAGACGGGTACCGTGATGGCCCCTCGATCGGGGGCGAGCAGTCGTTCTCGGCCGATTGCGAGCAGGTAGGTGACGCGGGCCAGTGTGACGGCCACCGGGTGGAGATCGACTCCGAGTACGTGGTCGGTGAGCCCGGAAAGGCTATGCGCTAGGGAGATGCCAGCAGCGGCTGCGGCATCGAGATAGCCGCGCACAGCGTGGAATAAGAACGTGCCCGAACCGCAAGCGGGGTCGAGTACTCGCTGGTTCAGCGGGTCGGTGACTGCAGTGCTGACGACCTGCTCGGCCAACCAGTCGGGCGTGTAGTACTCGCCGAGCTGCTTACGGGTCTCGGATCCGATAATCGACTCGTAGAGAACCTTCAGCACGTCGTGTTCGACATTGGTCCAGTCGAATCGAGACAGTCGCCGAGCGAGGGTGCGGACAAAGTCGCCGCCGCTCGGAACCTCGAGCACCCAGTCGAAGAAATCGTGTTCGACGACACCGTAGATGGCTGCGAGGTCAAACCTTTGCCCGCCGAGCAGGGAGGCGGGCTGCATGTCGATGACATCGAGCCCCACCACGAGATGGGCGATGATCTCAGCGCTGTTCACCAGCAGGGTATGTTCGAGAAACAGCTCGTCATCGTCGGTGAACTGGGTTCCCAAAGCGCTGCGCAGCAACCGGCTCCAGAGCTGCCGCTTGAATCGGACGGTCGCGTGTGAGCCGTGGTCGGCATAGAGCGCGGTCAGCGTGGCACGATCGAGCGCATAGGAAGCACTGGTGGCACCGAGTCGAGCTATGATCTCGCTTGGCCTTGGCGGCACGCCTTGTCGGCTGGCCAAGACGCCCTCAAGCCAGTACAGCAACGCGGTGCTATCAGGTCTCGTCGGGTTGACCACGTGCTGGGTGACCTCGACGAGTTTGCCGTTGCGTTCGTGATACGCGCGCCACTCCCGTCCGTCGGTGAGGACACCGACGTAACGCTGTCCAGTCTGTGCGGCACGCATCGCCACATAGCCGGCCAGTTGGTCCTGTACGACCTTGATGACACTCGCCTTGCGGAGATCCTTCTTGACTTCGATGACGGTGCAGCCGACCTCAACATCGATGCGTCGGCGATCTCCTAACGGGGATTCGAGCTCCACCTCCAGATCGTGGTCCCCGAGACCGAGATCGCCGCTGAGCAGCAACTGCCGGACGTCGGCCTGCACGGTGGCCTCGCTGCGGACCCGGTCGCGATCGGCAAGACGACGCAACAACTGGCCGAACTCGTCAGGTGAAGAGATCAGGTCAGGGGGCACCTCGATGGTGTATCACAAGCCCCTGACAAGAATCCGCGCGCTCAGGTGTCGGGGAAGTTGGCGGCGGGGTCCCAGCTCAGCCCGGGTACGCCCCAGCCTTGAGCTTTGAGCATCTTCTTCGCCTCGCGGGCGTACCGACCGACCAGCCGGTTGAGGTAGAGGGTCCCGTCGAGGTGGTCGGTCTCGTGCTGCAGGCAACGGGCCACGGTGCCGGTGCCCTCGACGGTGACCGGTGCGCCGTCGGCATCGACTCCGGTGACCTTCGCCCAGCTGGCCCGCCCGGTGGGGAAGGACTCACCGGGCACCGACAAGCAACCCTCCCAGTCGTCATCGGGGTCGGGCATGGTCTCGGGTCGCTCACTGGTCTCCAGCACGGGGTTGACCACCACTCCCCGATGCCGCACGCCCTCCTCATCGGGGCAGTCGTAGACGAACAGGCGCAGGTCTATGCCGATCTGGTTGGCGGCAAGCCCGACACCCTGGGCCGCCGCCATCGTGTCGAACATGTCCGCAACTAGCGGGTGCAGCTGCTCGTCGAACTCCGTGACGAGCCTGGTCGGAGTGTGCAGCACCGGGTCGCCGACGATCCGGATCGGGCGTACAGCCATGACGGAACAGTAATCATGGTCTCCTCGGCCCCGCGCCCTGGGGAGGCCCCCCGGGGGTACCCAGCCCGTCTCGGTCACCGCATGGTTCAATGCCGACTGAGAATCACACACCTGTGATTCGCCGCGCGCGGGATCGTGAACCGAGGAGCGCAATGGACACCGCACCAGCACTGCACCCGATCGACGACCAGTCCGAGGGTCTGAGCTCCCAGGACCACGAGATGCTGGCCTTCGAGCGGCAGTGGTGGAAGTACGCCGGTGCCAAGGAGCAGGCCATCCGGGAACTATTTGACATGTCTGCCACACGCTACTACCAGGCCCTGAACCGGGTGATCGACCGGCCAGAGGCGCTCGCCGCCGACCCGATGCTGGTCAAGCGACTGCGTCGACTGCGCTCTGGCCGCCAGCGGGCGCGGGCCGCTCGCCGGACCGGCCTCGACTCACGGTAGCGCTGAACGCTGATGTGTACCCCGAACGGGACCAGAACCGGCCGGCGGGTGCGAACCATCGGCTTGACGCTGGTGGTGCTCTCGGTGCTCGCCCTGCTGGTCGGACTGGTGGTCACCGGCCTCCGGAGCCACAAGCAGACCGGGGCCACCGGACAACACCCGGCTCATGCCGCCCGCAGCCCGGTGGCGAAACCACCCCCCCTGGTTCCCTTTCCGCCGCCCGCGTCCGTGCGCCCCACCCCCGCGCCGGTCGTCTCGCCGTCCGCCCCGCCGGAGCCCGCCCCGAGCGCGCCCGCCGGTGAGAACGCCTCCGGTGCTTCCAGCGAGAGTTTTCGCGGGGTTGAGGTACGGGTTTACAACAACGGCACCATCCGCGGCTTGGCCGCCCGGGTCGCGCGGGAGCTGACTGCCGGGGGGTGGACGGTGAGTGAGGTCGGTAACTACGCACGGGGGACGATCCCGACGAGCACCGTGTACTACCAGGAGGGCACCGGGCAACGCGCTGCCGCTGAGGCCCTCGCTACCCAGTTCAGGATGCGGGTCGAGCCTCGGTTCCCAGGCATCGCGAACGCCAGTCCGGGCCTGATCGTGATCGTCACGAACGATTACGAGTCCCCGGGATAGGCGTAGGCCGCCATGAGGTCGTCCAGTTCGCGGACCGGCCTGCTGTCCTGCCACGGTGCCAGTGCCATCCGCAGTTCGGTGATGCGCTGGCGAATGCGTGACGAGGTGTGGGTGGCGGTGAGCGTGACCGCCTCGCCGAGAGCCCGGCTGGCTTCGTCGATCTCGCCTTTCTGAGTGAACGCGTCAGCGTGGAAAAGCATCCTGAAGGCACGGTTGTGGACATCCGCCGGATCCGCGATCGCGAGCGATTTCGACGCTGTTTCCAGAGCGCGATCGGGATCACCCAACCGCAAGGCGCAGTCGCTCGCCGTCCCCCAGAAAAATGACTCGTTAAAAAAGTAGTGCCACCGAGGGTCGTCAGCGTCAGTCCCGAACCTGGCAATCGCGGCCTGCGCGGCGTCCAGCTTCTTTCGGCAGGCACCCTCCTGCCGGTCTACCGCAAACGCTATCGCCGCTCGCTCGGCTGCATACCCCTCAATTCGCGGGTTGCTGGTCTGCGCGGCCCACGAGTGAGCGGCGATCGCGTGGTCAATGCCGACCCGGGGCTTTCCTTGGCAGGTGGCGAGGTAGCTCATCGAACACAAGGCACGGGTGACTAGTTCGAGGTTCTGGGCGTCGTGCGCGGCGCTGCGGGCATCGTCGTAGTAATGCTGGGCGCTGCGGTAGTCACCGAGATTGAAGGACATCCAGCCGACGAGCTGGGTCAGCTCGGCATACACCGAGAGTGCACGTTGGTGAAGCTCCGGCGGCGCCGAGTGAGCAAGACGGCGCGCGACGTCCTGATGGCCCAGGGCACTCTGCAGTCCGAGCCGGGGGCCGAGTGCCTGGTCTTGCTGGCGAAGGGTACCCACCATTGCTTCGCAATAGCGAAGCGCGGGCTCGGTGAATCCCACGGTGCCCTGGACCACCCGGGTGACCCGGTCGCGCTCCTCCGGATCCAGCGCACCCCACGGCGCGACGCCCGCAAGCGCCAATGCCGCGCTCAGCTTGGAGATCAGCTCGCGGCGGTTCACCCCGGAACCGAGCCCTTGCGTCCACATGACAATCATCCGCGCTAAATCAACAACGTCGAGCTCTTCCAGTCGCAGAACCAACGGTGACAGTATACCACCGTCGCTGTTTTCTTGACTGAAAAGGTCGACAAGTAATGATTCCACGTGTTGGGTAAGCGCCAGGTTATTTGTGTCGTGGTGCCGAAAGCCGGGCAGATCTATCACGAGGTCACTGATGCTGCACTCGTAGAGCCGCGCCAGCTTGCTGAGAACGTTCAGTGATGGTGCATAGCCGCTGGCGCTGGGCCAGACCTCCCAGTACGAGAAGTTTTTGAACGTCTTCGGGTCATCCGGCCAGAGCCGGTTCCACTCCTCGGCGGCGTGCCGCTGGCTCCAGGCGTGCGCCAGCCGGAACGCCACCCGCGCGTTCACCCGATACCTGCTCCGGAAGACCGTGGCGACCTCAACCCAGCTCTTGCCCGCACCGCGAAGGTCAGCCGTGAGCCGGAGCTGTTCCCGCCGAAGACTGTGCGCCTTGTCCTGCATGTGTTCCTCCCCCGCCTGCTACCCCTCCTGATGGTGGATAGAACGGTACCCCGATCACGGCAGCACGACTGAGCGCGAGTTTCCCTGCTGGGCTGGGAAGAACCGCGTGTGATCAATCCTGATAAAGTCAGCGGCAGCACGGCTCGACGTCCCGTTCCCGACACCGACAGGCTCCTCATGACCACACGCATTATCAGCCCCACTGGCCGGGGCTTTCTCTTGCTCGACTCCCACCCCACCGGATGCGCCGAGAATGTCGCGGAGATGTGGTCGCAGGTCCGCCCGCTCGATGCCCACCACCACCCCGTCGCTCTGATCATCGGTTCCAGCGCCGGGTACGGATTGGCCGCAACGATCGTGGGACTCGCCCGCTACGGTATCTGCGGCGTGGGCGTGTGCTACGAAAAATCGTGGTCCGCTCGACGAACGGCCACCGCTGGCTGGTACCGGACGATCGCCACCTCTCGTATGGCGGCTAAAGTCGGTACGCACATGGAGTTTGTCAACGCCGACTGTTTTGCCGACCCGACCAAGACCGAGGTGCTGGACCTCCTTGCCCAGCGGTTTGGCCCGGTTGACTACCTGATCTACAGCGTCGCGGCCCCCCGCCGCGCCGATCCGGTGAGCGGAGACACCTACCGATCCGTCATCAAGCCGATCGGGCAGGCGTACCGCACAAAGACTCTCATCTTTGACGACGACGGCGCCCCGCTGTTGCGGGAAATTGAGGTCCCCGCTGCCGAGGACGACGACGTCACGGGGACCGTCAAGGTCATGGGCGGGGAGGACTGGGCTCGCTGGGTCGATGCTCTGGAGGAGCGCGGCCTCATCCGGCCCGGTTTCCAGACAGTCGCCCTGTCCTATATCGGATCCGACGTGACCTCGGCGATCTACCGGCGTGGCACTATTGGCGCTGCGAAAGAACATCTGGAAAAAACCGCGACAACTCTGAACGCACGACTCGCCAGCGGGCCCGGCGGGCGTGCGCTGATCTCGGTCAACGGCGCCGCCGTCACCCAGTCCGCTACCGCGATCCCCGGCATAGCCCTGTATATTGGGCTGTTACGCGGCGTCATGGGGGAAGCCATGGATTCTCCCATCGGCCAGTTCACGGAGCTGTGGGATCAACTTGTCGGCACCAAGCGACTGGAACTCGACGATCACGGTCAAATCCGTCTCGACCAGTGGGAACTTGCCCGTGACGTCCAGAGGGAGCTGGCTGCCCGGTGGCAGGCGGCCACGCCGGAAAACATCACCACCATCGCCGACATCGACTGGTTCCGCGACGAAGTGCGCCGGCTGTACGGCTTCGCCGTGCCCGGTGTTGATTACGACCAGCCCGTCGATCCGGACCTTGCATGGCCTTTCGTGGGATAGCAGTGATCGTGTGTGCTCTCCGTGCGCCGAGTTCGACGTTTGGGGCTCACGCCACGCTTTCCGGCGCTTCCGGGCGCCGGACCGGACCGCCGTCCTCGCCGAGAACACGGGTCGCAGCGGTGTACAGTCGAGGATCAGCGTAGATCTCGGCCGTGTGCCGCCACTTAACCAGCAGCTGCGAGACCGGCCACAGGTTGTCGATCGACGCCGCCGCCTGCAACGTGGCCACCAGCTCTTCCACAGCGGCGGGCGCCTGGCTGAGTGGGGACGGCACCGTCAGCGTTGTGCTGTTGTCGAGGTATGCCCATGATCAGGGCGGTGGTGGCCGCGATCCATCCCGACGCCGCTGAGGGGGGCGACGGCTAAAGATCTTGTTTTCGGGTCTCGGGAACACCCGAAATTGTCAGAGGTGGGTGTGATGATGGTGGCGTGATCGAGACGCGGCTGGATCCCAGGCAGGCGATGGTCGTCTGCCTGGAGCAGTGGCGGCAGTCGATCGTCGAGTGTGGTGACGCCGGATTGCCGGATCAGATTCGGGACGTCGAAGCAGTTTCGCGGATGCTGCATGCGGTGATGCTGGATGCCGTTGCGGAGCTGGAGTTCCGCAATATCGCGGCCACCAGCGGGTTCGGCAGTACGAAACGGCTGCTGGCGGGGATGCTGCAGCTCTCGGCCACCGAGGCCGGTACCCGGGTCATGCACGCCGCGCAACTGACCGCGCGGCGCACCTTGAGTGGTGAGGTGCTCGCGCCAGCGCTGCCGAAGACTGCTGCGGCGTTGGCGGCAGGGGAGATCGGGGTGGGGCAGGTTCGGGTGATCGCCGAGACGATGAGCGCGATCCCTGCCTCGGTGAGTGTGGAGCAGCGCGAGGCTGCCGAGGCTGATCTGGCCCGCTATGCCCGCTCGTTTAACCCGGCGTCGCTGCACAAGATCGGGCGGCACATCCTCGCGCACTTCGATCAGGACGGTCCGAAGCCCCGGGAGGAGCCCGAGCCCGCCGCAGCGGCGGGGGAGCTGCGGTGGCGGGAACGCCGTGATGGGCGGCTGGGGCTGGAAGGATTCCTCGAACCTGAACACGGTGCCGCGTTTCGTTCCCTGATTGAACAATTCGCCGCACCCTGCCCGGCCAGCGAGGGGATCCTTGATCCGCGTACCGCCCCGCAGCGCAACGCTGATGCGCTGACGGAAGTTTGCGGGCTGGCCCGCGCTGCGCAAGACTGCCCCGCCACCGCTGGGGAACCCCCACACCTGACCCTCACCCTCCCCTGGGAGGCTCTGCGCACCGGCCTCGGGGCCGCGACCCTGGACTACGGGACGCATCTGAGCGCCGCTGAGGCCCGACGCTGGGCTTGTGACGCGAAAATCATTCCCGTCGTGTTGGGCGGGGTATCGGAACCGCTGGACGTCGGGCGGGCGATGCGGACCATCCCGCTGTCCCTGCGCCGCGCACTCGTGGCACGGGACGGGGGATGCGCTTTCCCTGGGTGCGACCGGCCGCCGGGATTGTGCCAGAGCTACCACGCGCAGCACTGGGCCGACGGCGGTGCGACCAGCATCGACAACTGCGTCCTGTTATGCGAGACCCATCACCGCCACGTGCATCAGACCGGGTGGGAGATCCTGATCCGCCCGGGCTACGTCGAATTCATCCCCCCAGTGATCATTGACCCCGACCGCAGACCACTTCACAACCCCCTCCGCTGCTAAACGATCACCCCCATCAGTGGCCTCGGAGTGGATCGTGTCTTACCACTCAACCGGGTATCCGACAATCCCGATACCGACCCCCGACGGACTTGCAGCGCCGACCACTAAGTGCTGGCGATACGGGTTCCACGATCCTGACCAAGGACTCGGAGCCGCCGTCACAAAGTCGAGCGGCGACCCGCGGGAGAGGCTGGCGTCAAGGAGAAACCTCATGCTGGCCGAACGGGGGCGCCGACTGCGTGCCCGGTCTTGATTACGACCAGCCCGTCGATCTCGATCTTTCCTGGCCAGGGTAACCGGAGGGGTATCACGGTGGGTTTGCCTCAACTCTGTTAGGACAGGGCACCTTGTGTCTGGGCGGCTGCTGAGGGTGGGCGGTGCGATGGCGGAGTTAGTGGCGGTGCCGCTGGATGACGGCGGTGAGATCGTGGTTGAGATGGACCATGCCCAGGCCGGTGTGGTCAAGGCGCGCCGGGCCGGAGGGGTCATCGGCACGGCGACGCATTCCTTGGAAGCTGCCTTGGACTCGGTGGCCCCGGCGGCGCAGTCCATCCTGACGAAGCTGCGCCAGGCCCGATCCAACGAGATCACGGTGGAGTTCGGGCTGCTGCTCACCGCCGAAGCGGGGGCGGCCATTGTCAAAACTGCGGGCGAGTGCCACCTGAAGGTCACGCTGCGCTGGGAACAAGGCGATGACGCGGCTGGGTGAACCGCCGCTTCAGGCGGGCCCCGCAGCCGGCTGGCCGGTCGAGCTGACCCGCAGTGTCGTGCAGATCCTCGACGCCGCGGGCCGCCCCGCCGGGACCGGCTTCGTGGTTGGCCCACAGCTGCTGGTCACCTGCGCCCACATCCTCACCGATCACGATCACGATGAGCCGCCGGATGATCCGATCACGGTGGTGTTCGCCCACCTGGACGGTGCCAGGCGGACCGGTCAGGTCGAGCCACGGTACTGGCGCGGCCCGGATGGCGCTGATGTCGCATTCCTCCGCGTGGCGCAGCCACTCCCCGCCCAGGCCCAACCACTGGCCTTGGGTGGCTCACCGGGGGTGGGCGGCCACCAGGTCAAGACGTTTGGCTTTCCGGTCAACGCGCCGAGTGCGGGGCATTACGGCTACGGCGTGGCTGGAGATCAGATCGACGGCGATGGCGGCACCCCGCTGCTGCAGCTGACCGGCTGCACGGAGGTGACCGAGGGCTTCAGCGGCGGCCCGGTGCTGGACGAGCGCACCGGGTTGGTGATCGGCATGGTGAACTCGATCTCCAGTCCCGATCCGCACGGTCGGGGCCGATCCAGTGCCTACGTCACGCCGACTGAGACGCTGCGGGACATCTGCGCGGAACTGGCCGTCTCGCAGGTCCGCCCTTACCGGGGGCTGGAACCCTTCAGCACCGCGGACGCCGCCTGGTTTTATGGACGTGATCGTGCGGTGCGCACCGTGCTGGCCAGCCTGCGTCGCGAGCATCGGTTCCTGGCGTTGTTGGGCCCCTCCGGGGCGGGTAAGTCCTCGCTGCTGCACGCCGGGGTGCTGCCGGCCCTGGCTAGTGGCGCGCTGCTAGGCAGCGAGGGCTGGGGTTGGCTGAGCATCCGACCGGGAGCCGACCCGTTCGCTGCGCTGGACCAGGCCGGCTTGGCCGGGAGCGCCACCGGGCTGGGCGCGGCGGCCCGCCGCTGGCTTGGTCAGCACCCGGAGCACGAACGGCTGTTGCTGGTGGTGGACCAGTGTGAAGAACTGCTCGTCGCCACCCCACCGGCGGTGCGGACGGAGTTCCTGGCGCAGCTGACGGTGCTGACCGAGCAGGAGCCGGCCGTCACCGTGATCGTGGGGCTGCGCGACGATTTCTACGGTCGGCTGGCCGCGGCCGCTCCCGGGTTGATGCGGCTGGTCGAGCAGGCGCTGGTCAACATCCCCGCGGTCTTGGACGCTGAGGAACTGGCGGCCATCATCGACCAACCCGCCGCCGTCGCTGGCTTGACGCTGGAGCCTGGGCTGGTCGAGCGCATCGCCAGCGACGCGGTCGCGGCGGCACCGGCCCTCGCCGCGCCCGTTGGGGGTGCGGCGATTACGGGGTGCTGCCGCTGCTGGAGTTCGCGTTGACGGAGTTGTGGCACCGCCGGGTGGAGGGCCGACTCACGCACCGCGCGTATGAGCAGATCGGCGGGGTCATCGGCGGGCTGGCCCGCTGGTGTGACCAGGCCTACCAGGCACTGCCCGCAGCTCAGCAGCCGCTGGTGCGCCCGATCGTCACCTCGCTAGTCAGGCCGGGTGATGAGGCGGCCAACATCCCCCCGACCCGGCAACGGCGCACCCGTGACCAACTCCGTGTCCAGACCGCGGGAACATCGCAGGGCGGGGACGAGGTGGACGCGGTGATCACCGCGTTGGCCGACCGGAGGCTGCTGGTCACCAGCCGGGATGCGATCAGCGGTGAGCCGGTCGTGGAGCTGGTCCACGAAACGTTGATCCGCGAGTGGGGGCTGCTTCGCCAGTGGCTGAGCGAGGACTACGAGTTCCTGGCCTGGCGGGGGGACTTGGAGACCGCCCACGACCACTGGGTGGCCTCTACCGCAGGCCAAGCCGACCGGGATCAGGAGCTGCTGCTGCGTGGCAGCGCCCTGGAACAGGCCCGCAGCTGGCTGGCCAAGCGGCCCGGCGAGCTGCGCAGCGAGCTGGCTGAGTTCATCCGGCTCAGCGATCGCACCCAACACCAACGCCTGACCCGCGACCGCCGCCGCGTCCGCTTACTGGCCGCCCTGCTCGCCGTCGCCCTCGCGCTCGCCGCGGTCGCCAGCATCCTCGGCGTGTACTCGGCCTCCCAAACCAACCAGGCACAACAGGAAACCCGGCTGGCCACCTCGCGCGCCCTGGCCGCCCAAGCCACGACGATGGCGGGATCTGACGCTGGGCAATTGCTCAGCCTGGCAAGCCTGCACACCGCTGCCACCCCGGAAGCCTGGGCCAGCCTGCAAGCGGCACTATCCCGGCCGCTGCACCCCTCCCACCAACTCCTCGGCCACACCAATGCGGTCCGGGCCGTGGCGTTCAGTCCCGACGGCAAACTGCTGGCCAGCGCCAGTGATGATCGTACGGTGCGGTTGTGGGATGTGGCTAGTCGTCAGCCGCTCGGTCAGCCGCTGATTGGCCACATCGGCGCGGTCTTTGGGGTGGCGTTTAGTCCGGATGGCCGGCTGCTGGCTACCGCTA
>Ga0213881_10000633_pt1 | contig 20455 bp, 22 predicted proteins | sample BarmaccoBMER_R08_FD_160104 | JGI IMG/M metagenome (GOLD analysis project Ga0213881, IMG submission 160104) | Barbacenia macrantha exposed rock microbial communities from rupestrian grasslands, the National Park of Serra do Cipo, Brazil - ER_R08 ... | reverse complement strand
CAACTCGGATCAACCAAAAGATTAACAGTCAACTCCGCTCGCCCCATTGGTACCGCTGTAATACAGGCACGAACACTCTCGCCCTCCTCTATCTCAACTTCACAGGCATAACAAGAACCCATGAGACAACCCGTGGGAATGACAACGCCTGCCCGTGCCGCTACTGCCAACAGGGACTCTCCTGCCTCTGCTTCAACCGTCACATCATCTGGTAAAAAATGCACAGTGCAGCTCATCAGTTACCCATCCTAGGACGACACAATCGGTGTTAAGTCTAAATGAGCTTTAATCGTTGTTGCGAGGGAGTCTAATGTTGCTTCTCGCTGCTCGCGATAGTTAGCAACACCTGTCGGCAACGATTTTAACCCTCGTTGTTGACGTAGACGATTCAACCAAGTGCGCCGCCAAGGACCATTGTCAAACAGCCCATGTAGATAAGTACCCCAAACTGATAGACGATTATCCACCATTCCGAGATATGGATCGTCAAATAGGGAAAGGCATGTATCTACCTCCTCCGCAGGCATTTCGACTCGGCGCGATCGCCCCTGATGAATTTCAAACCCAGTCACTGGCAATCCTAATTGAGGATAGTTAGATGTCACTTCTCTTTGACGAGCAACTTTCTGTCCTGTAATCACAGTTTTAATGGGCAGTAGTCCCAATCCTGGAAGCCGCCCAGCTTCTCCTTCTATCCCTTCAGGATCGGCAATCATTTGACCGAGCATTTGGAAACCGCCGCATATTCCAAGGACAGTGCCGCCTGCTGTAGCATAGTGTTGAATTGCCTCTGCCATACCAGTTCTTTGCAAGACCATTAGGTCAGAAAGCGTTGTTTTAGAGCCGGGGAGAATGACTGCATCTGGGTGTCCCAAATCTTGCTTAGGATTGAGGTATTTCACTGTCACACTGGGTTCGGCTTCGAGTGGGTCAAAATCAGTGAAATTGGAGATACGTGGCAAGCGGATTACAGCTATGTTAAGGTCGCTTTGCTCTTTATAGTGTTTGCGCTCTAGTAAGTCAAGGGAGTCTTCGGCTGGGAATAACTGGTCGAGCCAGGGAATAACCCCAAGCACAGGAATACCTATGTGTCCTTCCAACCATTTGATACCTGGTTCTAGTAGCGAACGCTGTCCTCGGAACTTGTTAATCACCACGCCTCGAATTAAGGCTCTTTCCTCTGGTTCAAGCAACTCCAAGGTTCCCACCACATGAGCAAAAGCACCACCTCGGTCAATATCGACAACCAGCAAGGTTGGAGCATTTAAATATTTTGCCACCCGCATGTTGGTTAAGTCGCGGTGCTTGAGGTTAATTTCTGCGGGACTGCCAGCACCCTCACAAACAATCACATCGAATTCTGTGGCTAAATACTCTAACGATTCCTCAATTGCCTGCCATCCCAAATCGAAATACTGTTCGTAGTACTCTGCCGCGCCTACCTTCCCAGCAACTTTTCCTTTAAGAATCACCTGGGAAGTCATGTCACCTTGCGGTTTGAGTAAAATTGGGTTCATTTCTGTCAAAGGGTTAACACCAGCAGCCCAAGCTTGTACTGCTTGCGCATAGCCGATCTCTCCACCGTTAGCGGTAACGTAGGCATTTAGTGCCATATTTTGCCCTTTAAACGGAGCCACTCGCCAACCACGCCGCGATAGTATGCGACATATGGCAGTAGTTAGGAGCGATTTTCCAGCGTGGGATGTCGTTCCCACAATCATGAAGGCTTTCATCAATAAACTCCAGAACCCTTTAGACCCAATGCGAGCTAGGTAAGAGAAGATTACATCTTCATAGCACAAAGATTATGAAATCGCTGTTAGAAAGCAAGTCTAAACCAACGATTTAATGTTTCAAGAATACGATCGCGCCGGGAGGGAGTAGGGTAACTTGCACTTCCTTGATACTGTTCTACCAATTGCCTGCCCAAGGGTGTGAGGCGAAAACTATCAGTAATGCCCTGCCCATCGACCTCTCGCCGCAACACGCCAACCTGAATTAACCGCAGTAACGCATTCTCTGCTCCCAGCTCAGACAGTGAGCGTTTAGTATAGCCGCGCTGAATACCCGCATCTAGAGCGATCGCTTTTAAGGGAACCCCCTCTAGACGCATCGTTTCAAACAAGGGCATTTGGAAGGGGGAACATAGTAATGCTCGATCTGCTCTTGTTCGGGTGCGATAGGGATAGGTCAGCGATTTCGGTTTTTTGGACTTAAGTGCAGACATTTTTGTATATATGAATACAGTTAATGAAATGAGAAGCTTGGTATCTATTTACTATAGTTGTTACTTATTTGTTCTAGATAACCTCTTTAACAGATAGTAAAAGCTTGAAAAATTAGATAGTCTCTAGGGTTCCGGCTTAGTTCGCAGATAAACTGACTGCGATTTGGGTGCCTGGACCGAGAGGGGCAAGCTGGTCTAGAAATGTTTTTACCAAAGCAGGGGAAAACGCTAGGTCAGCCACACGGCGGGACAAAAGCCCGGGAGAAGTAGAGGACAGCAATCTGTCTTTGCTCTTCCTGGGCTTTGTGTATTGAGCAAGCTATGCTTGGAGGTCATTTGAGCCTTCGCGAATCCTTGAGTATTCATTTTCACACAATGTGAGGTATAAACGGATAGAACGTTCGGCATTACGACAGTGAACAGCCTATGCATCAAACCTTTGATGCAGCTTTGGAGATTGACAAGTTGATTGAGGAGATGAGATGAAGATTCGTAAGCTTTTGTCTTGGTTTAGCCTATTTTTAGTCAGTTTAGTTATTGCAGTTAGCTGCACTACGTCTCAAACGCCTACTGCTAGTACTTCCTCATCTTCCCCGACTTCTACTACTCCTGCCTCATCTGAAACATCAGTTTCTCTCGGCTACAGCGCTTGGCCTGGCTGGTTTCCCTGGAAGGTTGCTCAAGAACAAAAGATATTTAATACCAATAAGATTAATGTGGACTTAAAGTGGTTTGATAACTATACAGATTCAATCAATGGTTTGACAGCCAGCAAATTAAATGCTAACTCTCAAACTTTAAATGACACGCTTAGCCCAGTTGCTTCAGGAGCTGATGAAGTTATTGTCTTAGTCAATGATAATTCGACAGGAAATGACCAAATTATTGCTCGCCCAGGAATCAATACGGTTGCCGATTTAAAAGGTAAAAAGGTAGCTGCGGAAGAGGGGACAGTTGATCATTTTCTCCTATTATTGGGATTAAAAAAAGCTGATTTAACTCAAGCAGACATTCAGTTTCAACCCTTAGAGACAGGAGCAGCAGCAGCAGCATTTGCAGCGGGAAGAGTAGATGCAGTTGGGGTGTTTGCTCCTTTTACAACCAAGGCACTAAGTTTGCCTGGTAGTAAAGCCTTATTCACTTCCAAAGATTTTCCAGGTGCTATCCCCGATCATTTGGTAGTCAGTAGAAAAATGATAGAGGAACGACCTCAAGACGTCCAAGCTATGGTTGATGCTTGGTTTGCTACATTAGACTATATCCAAAAGAATCCAGGAAAAGCAGATGAGATTATGGCAAAACGAGCCGGAGTTTCAGTTGCAGACTATAAGCAGTACAACGCTGGAACCAAAATCTTTACTTTGAAAGAAAACCTAGAAGCTTTCAGTCCGGGTAAAGATATGACTCATCTAAATTATGCGGCAGAACAGATTAGTCAATTCTTGCTGCAAACTAAATTGATTAAGAAAACTCCGGATATGAACAAGCTATTCGACGATCGATTTGTCAAAGCATATGCAGCCAAGATAAAAAAAGCTTGAGGATATAATGAATCAATCCCTCGAAAGGTTACCGGATACCAACTTTTCTAATCCTCAACGAATGTTACCGCCAACAGTTTTCTGGCGGATTGCAGAGGAGATACCCAAGCCTCTAACCTGGAGTTTGATGGCTCTATCAGTTGGTATTCCTTTTTGTGCGTGGCTAGTTATCTCCAATGCTGGACTAGTTCCGCCCCTGTTTCTTCCTACTCCAACCCAAGTTTGGACAGCTGGTCAACATCTTTGGGAAAACGGCGATCTACAGCAGGATATTGCTTATAGCTTGTTTCGTGTTCTTACTGGTTTTTTGCTTGCTGCTATCATTTCGATTCCTTTAGGAACGTTGATGGGAACCTTTGCCAGTATTCGGGCTCTTATGGAACCAATTGTTGGCATTGTACGCTATATGCCTGCACCTGCTTTTATCCCGCTGCTTATTTTATATTTCGGGTTGGGCGAATTACCAAAAATTCTCCTAATTTTTATTGGTACGTTATTTTTTAACACATTAATGATTATGGATGCTGTTAAATTTGTTTCTAAGGAATTGATCGAAACTACATATACATTAGGAGGTCGGCGTATACAAGTTTTGCTACAAGTCATTTTTCCCTTCATTTTACCTAACATTATTGATGCTTGCCGAGTGAACATGGCTGCATCGTGGAACTTGGTAATTGTCGCAGAATTGGTGGCAGCAACCGAAGGCTTAGGCCACCAGATTACTCTGGCTCAGAGATTTTTGAGGACAGATGAAATTTTTGTGGGATTAATTGTCATTGGCTTGATTGGTTTAACAATTGACCTGTTATTCCGCTTATTACTGTGGGTAACATGTCGATGGGCAACTCGATAACACTCTTTACTCTCTACTTATGCATCTAGCAGTTACTCAACTCTATAAACAGTTCAAAACTCGACAAGGACCACTCGTCGCTCTCAAAGATATCAACTTAAGCATTGAAGAAGGAGAGTTCATCTGTGCTGTTGGTGCTTCGGGTTCTGGTAAGTCAACACTCTTAAGACTGATTGCTGGGCTGGACACACCAACAGCTGGTGAGATTCAAGTTGATGGGGTACCTGTCACTGGACCAGGACCAGACCGAGGTATGGTATTTCAAAAGTACACGCTCTACCCTTGGATGAACGTAGCGCAGAATGTGGGATTCGGGTTAAAGCTACAGGGTGCATCTCACATCCAACGGCGGGAGAGAGTCACTCACTATTTGGAAGTTGTCGGGTTGTCACAGTTTGCTAGAGCTTTACCGCAAGAATTATCAGGTGGCATGCAACAACGAGTGGCGATCGCTCGCGCCCTGGCATCTGCGCCTAAGATTCTCCTCATGGATGAACCGTTTGGGGCTTTGGATGCTCAGACCAAGGAAACAATGCAACAATTCCTCTTAGAGTTATGGAGACGTACTAGGACAACTATTCTGATGATTACCCACGACGTGGAGGAAGCTGTGTTTCTATCTCAACGAATTTATGTTCTCACCTCTCGTCCTGGCAGCATCAAAACCGAAATCAGAATGGATCTACCGAGCGAACGGAACTATCACACCAAAAGCCATTCCACATTTCAGGATTGTAAAGAAACTGTGCTAGATTTACTGCGCAACGAAAGTGGAAGAGAAGCAGCGGTAGTTTAGTTTTCTTGCTCCCCCTGCCTCCCCTGCTCTCTTTAGACGGGCACCTGAACCTTTTGACTCCCAGCTAGCCCAAAGGCAGCGTGGATAGCTGTCAAAGCGCGGACTCCGTCTTCTTGAGCCACAACGCAGCTGATCTTGATCTCAGAGGTGGCAATCATCTGAATATTGATTCGTTGCTGAGCTAGTGCCTCAAACATTCGCGCCGCAATGCCCGGTTGTCCAACCATCCCTGCACCAACGATACTCACCTTAGCGATCGCACTGTCAACGACAACTTCACCCCACTCCAATTCTGCTGCCGCTTGCGAAAGAACTGCTTGGGCTGCGTTGGCATCCACCTGCGCTACTGTGAAAGCAATATCTCTTGTTGGTACGCCATTCACCACGCGACAGCGCTGGGACTGGATGATCGTGTCAACGCTAATACTGTGCTGAGCCAAGATGCCAAACAACCGCGCTGCCATTCCTGGACGATCTGGTACATAGCGAATGGCAAGGCGGGCTTGGTTGAGATCTAGGGCAACGCCCCGTACTGGTATTAGAGAACTAGTTGATTTTAATTCCTGGGTTGTTGCCAGATGGGCTGGGGCAGAGATAGGGTTGATTGTGTCTCGACTGATTTCAAAGGCTTGGCAAAGAGCAGCAATTGCGCGATCGCTATCTGCTGCATCAATCACACAGCTAACTTTTACTTCCGAGGTGGAAATCATCTGGATGTTAATTCCAGCTGTCCAGAGCGTTGCGAACATCAGAGCCGCTACTCCAGGACGCCCGATCATTCCTGCCCCAGCAATGCTAACTTTAGCAATTCGCCGTTGGACTATGACTTCAGCTTCTTCGAGTTGAGAAGGCTCCCCAGAGCGTAGTACAGGCGCAATTGCTGCCGCTACAGCTTCTGCCCGCTTGAGGACAGGTGTGTTGACAGTAAAGGCAATGTCATTTGTATTACCTTCATGGATTGACTGGATAATCAAATCAACATCCAAGTTCTGACGGGCAATTTCGCCAAATAACTGTGCTGCGACTCCTGGTCGATCTGGCACTCGCAACAATGCCACCTTCGCTTGATCTGTATCAATCTCTACCCCATCTACAGGGCGAGCAATTTCTAAGTTCAACAGAGAACGAGGTTGGGGTGTTGGAGAGATCACCCTTGTACCGGGATCATCTGTCCAACTAGAGCGCACGACCAAAGATACGCCGTAGTTCCTAGCAATTTCTACAGCACGAGGATGCAGGACCTTTGCCCCTAGACTTGCAAGTTCTAGCATCTCATCGCAAGTAATTTCTGACATGAGTTGGGCATCCGACACTAAACGAGGATCTGTAGTTAAGATTCCGGGAACATCAGTGTAGATTTCGCAATAGCTTGCTCCCAACGCCGCTGCCAACGCAACAGCTGAGGTGTCCGAACCGCCGCGCCCTAAAGTTGTAATTTCCAATTCAGAGGTGCTGCTTATTCCCTGGAACCCAGCTACTACAACCACTTTGCCATTTTGTAAGTGTTGAGAAATCCGTTCGGTCTGGATATGTAGAATCCGAGCACGGGTGTGGTGAGCTTCTGTTACGATTCCCACCTGTGTACCAGTAAGGGAAATTGCTGCTTGTCCCAATTCCTGCAAAGCCATACTTAGTAGGGCAATCGAGACTTGCTCACCAGTCGAGAGCAACATATCCATTTCCCGACGGCTGGGAGTCTTTGAGATGGAGTGAGCTAATTTGACCAGCTCATCAGTGGTCTTACCCATGGCTGAAACAACCACCACTAGGGAATGACCTGCCTTAGCTGTTCTCAGAATGCGAGCTGCAACTGACTGAATGCGTTCAACTGAACCAACAGAAGTGCCACCGTATTTCTGAACAATTAGCGCCATAATTCCAATCTCACCTATCCTACCTAGATACCCCAATTATGACCAAGCACTAAGCCCATCTAGAATGCTTATGAGCATTGAAGATACAAGGCAGTTACTGGGAAAGACCTGATGCGTCTGGGATCTTCACCCTAGCCTCTAATTATATTCTCTATCTAGTGGGTGTGGCATGTATTTTTTTCTCTTCTTGATATCTCGAAGAATTCTAGCTCTGATATCAAGCTTCTATGTATTCATGTAATTTATCTAAGTTACTGTCACTTGACGCCGTTCTTCTGGAGTTGTCTTTATTCTTGTATCATCTGTACTAGCTGTATTAGCTTTGGTTTCATGATAGTCTTTTTCGGTATTGATCTGCCAGATATTATTTTTATCTCTTATACCATATTTTATGTTGCTTACTGCAGCCATAGCAGTAAGCATTGAGTGGTCTTGATTGTTATACCTATGCATGCCATTTCTACCAACTAGGTAAAGGTTTTCAAATTGGTTAACATAGGATTGAACTTTCTCAAATTCAGGATAAGTCCCGAAATAAGCTGGATAAGTTTTTGGTACCCTAATTACAGTATAATCCAGTACATCTTCTGTAAGAATAAATTTTATCTTTACAAGTTCATCAATGGCAAACTTTGCCATCTCTTTGTCTGTCATATTCCACAAGTTATCAGACTCGTAGCAAAAATACTCTAGCCCTAGCCAGACTTTAGTACTGTCCTGTACTAAATCAGGACTCCAATTGTTAAAAATTTGAATCCTGCCCAGCATGACATCAGATTCTTGGACGTAAATCCAATTATCTTTTATTAGTTGAACACTCTTATCATTATCTCTAATAGTTAGTTTTTCAACCAACAAACCTACTGTAATGAAGTCCCGATAAACTAAGCCTTCACTAATTCTTCTCACGTCTGATGGCACGCGCGTCTGCAAAGACCTAATCAACTGTTTAACAGGCATTGTGGAAATAAAGTAATCGCCCTCTACTCGCTTTACTTCTCTAGTATCTGAATGATAGATATCTACAGCAGTCACCTGATTTCCATCAATGAATATTTTCTGCACCTGAGAGTTTAGATGGACTTCTCCTCCCATAGCTTTGACTTTTTCAGCAACATTTTCCCAAAGCTGGCCAGGACCTAATCTAGGATACAAAAATCTTTCAATCAGAGATGTTTCCACATCTTTTTGCTTTACTGATTTAGAATTAAGAGAGAGAACCTTCTTCGCCATATGGGTAATTGCTTTCGTAATAGACAAGCCTTTAATCCGTTGAGCTCCCCACTCGGCACTAATTTCAGAACAAGGAACCCCCCATACCTTTTCTGTATAAGACTTGAAAAATGTTTGGTACAAAACCTTCCCAAAACGATTGATAAAAAATTCCTCTAAATTACTTCCTTTTTAATCGGGAATATCCTAGTATGAATATAGCTTATAAGAATGCTTAAGGTTCTGATAAGCCCCAGGTTTACAATCGTATTTGTACTCAATGTGATAGGATAATCAAAAAACTTCCTTAAAAAAAGAATTCTCGACTTACGATTGCGAACTAACATTACACGCTCGGCTTGCTCCAAAGAAGCTCTTTTAGAAAAAGTCTGTATTTGTCTAGTTTGATTTTGATAAGTAATAGCTATGTCTTGGTCTTCTATAGTTTCTATAGGCAAAAATTTTAGCCACCAATCCATAACAATATCAGACTTGGAAAAGAAACGGTGACCACCAATATCCATGCGGTATCCCTTATAGTTCACTGTTCTAGAAATGCCGCCAATCTCATCACTCATCTCATAAATAATCGGCTTAATATCTGTCTTTTCTAGCAGCTCATAAGCAGCTGTTAAGCCAGCAGGACCAGCTCCAATGATAATTGCTCTCTTCTGATATTTCTTGTACATAGATTCTCCTCACCTAGTGCTTGAAAAACTCAGACTTCGATTTCGCTACTTCTACTTTCAATAAATTGTTTGCAAAAACAGCTGCAAATCTAAAGGACTCTAGCATTTAATAATCTTTTTTGCAACTGTAAACTTACAATTTTACAGCTGCATGATTCAACTCGTCTTTGCATCTATCCAAAGACATGACAGAAAAGGCAGTTTGTAGCAGGGGGGACTAGGTTCCCTGGGAATTTAGGGACAAGTGGGGAGAGGGTCGCACCCAAAGATGAATCCAGAGGCTTCAATATAGGCTTTTTTTCGTCAGCACTCACCTCTAAGTTATGAGCGTCGCTCTTTTCAGCTGGGCTTGCACAGAAGGAGACAAGCTACCCAGCATAGTGACTAATCCCAGGCTAGCAACTGTTCGGTTAATGAGGTTAATAACATTACAATAGAAAGACTACTGCAAGCTGAAAAAAGAAAATATCAGCAATGCTAATATTTGTGGTCTTATTTAACTTAGCTTTAGCCTTGATACTTCTTTACGCAGCTTGGCGAGTGTGGCGGCTGCGACGACCAATTGGGCAAGTAGCAGATAAAATCTTGGCATATGAGCGTAGCATCAATGTAGTGTTACATAAAGCACCGAATGCTATTACAAAAGGGCAAGTAGGTGTTAGCCAACTGAGGCAAAAGCAGCAGCAACTAAGACCACAACTCCAACGAATACGTCAGGTTTTAGCTCTGATTGGTCTGGGACAGCGAATTTGGCAACAGTTTGTTCGCACAAGACGAACACAACTTTTCCAAAAGTCTTTAGCAAAATACAAGTGAGAGCAGTTTCCTAGAAGTCTCTATTGAGCTAGAACTCAAAGCGGCAGCCGGAGGCAACTCCTTGGCTACGCTCTCGCAAGCTCAAGAAAGCATATTGAGGCAGAGTTTTTGGATATCCTAATCAATAAATACCAAGATAATGGCTAGTAACCTGATTAGAATAGGTGTAAGGAGAGACTACGAGATGTCTAACAATCGTTCTGGAGTCTTTATCGGCGGTGTATTGCTGGGTGCTGCCATTGGTACTTTGACTGGTTTACTGGTGGCTCCGCGTACTGGTCAGGAAACACGGCAGATACTGAAGAAATCTGCTAATGCTTTACCAGAATTGGCAGAAGATTTATCAACAAGCGTTCAAATCCAGGCAGATCGGCTTTCTGAATCTGCGCTACGTAGTTGGGATGAAACCCTAGAGCGACTGCGGGAAGCGATCGCGGCTGGGGTAGATGCTTCCCAGCGCGAGAGCCAGACATTGAACCGGGGAACGACAGGTGCTGAAGTTCCCCCAGATTCCCCCCCACCCCTTTTGGATCGCCTATAGGCTGCATGCCATGACTAACCCCATATTTTGGCTTGGACTATCATTTTTGTTAGTTGCATTCAGCCTCACTGTATTTTTAGTAGCAGCTTTGCCTGCCTTCCAGGAGATAGCGAGGGCAGCTCGCAGTATCGAAAAATTGGTTGATACCCTACGGCGGGAGTTGCCACCAACCCTGGAAGCTATTCGCCTGACTGGAATGGAGATTAGCGATCTAACAGATGATGTCAGCGATGGAGTGAAGAGCGCTGGTCAAATTGTTAAACAAGTAGACCAAAGCCTTGATGGTGCTAAAAAACAGGCACAAAAAGCACAAGTCACTACTAAAAGCGTTTTTGTCGGTATCAAAGCAGCTTGGAGTAGCTTGACTCGTTCACCCTCTACTCGTCCTAAGAGCGAACGTCTCTCGCCTAGTCAAAGAAGAATGAGATCGTCAAGGTTGCAGCAGGCAAGTTTTGATGAGAATCGCGTTGAGCCTTTGGTGTATCGCGATCGCTACCTTGAAGACTCTCGTCAGCTAAGCAGTGACAACCCTCATTTTCAGCCTGAGCCCGAGGATTTTGAGCGGGAAGATTAAAGACGGGTAGGAGCAAACATGTTAGACAATGTATTGAAGACCGATCGCAAGAACCGATATGACGGTGTTTTTACCCTAATCGTGATTAACTTAGCGGTGTTCATTGCTGACCACCTGCTAGGCATCGGTCTGATTCATAACTTATACCTTAATCAATCCTCACCAGCATGGTACCAGTTCTTCACTGCCATGTTTTGCCATGCTAGTTGGGTACACATATCAGGAAATCTCTTTTTCCTCTACATCTTTGGTAAGTTAGTGGAGGAAGAAGAGGGAGCCTTCGGAGTTATCAGCTCTTACTTAGTTTGCGGTTTAGGCGCAAACCTGATGAGTTGGCTATTTCGTAGCGGGGATGGATATTCGCTCGGAGCTTCAGGCGCGGTTTTTGGCTTATTCATGGTCAGCGTCTTGATTAGGTTGAGTTGGAATTGGCGGAAGATCGTTGAAGTCTTGATTCTCGGACAATTTGTCATCCAGCAAGTCATCTTTGAATTCCAGCAGACAGGCAATCATGACGGAATAGATCACATCGCGCACTTGGGTGGGGCGCTAGTGGGCGTAGCGCTGATTTTGGCACTGATGCGTTTCAGCCATCGCAGTACCAAGGTCAGCTAGATTAGATTAAAGTAAATAAATGTAAAGAAGTATCATTTTTCGTCTACTCTTTACAGTTATCACTTCTTACGCGTCCAATTTTGAGATTTCTATAGAATCATCCATGCAACGTTTTCTTTGGCGACGACTTCTGGTATCTCTAATCTTCTTGTTTTTCCTCGCTAGTTCAATCTGGACTCTGCTGCCCTCAGCAGCACTAGCCTATAACAACCCCGACTTACTCCCCAACACTCAAACCCCAATCATCGACCTAGCCAACTCCCTCACCAGCATTCAAGAAGAACGCCTTGTCCAAGAGCTAGAGCAATTTGAAACCGAAACAGGCTGGAAACTGCGAGTCTTGACTCAGTACGACCGCACACCCGGTTTAGCAGTGAAAGACTTCTGGGATCTAGATGATAAAAGCATTCTGCTTGTTGCTGATTCCCGTGGTGGCAATATTCTTAACTTCAATGTTGGCGACGACGTTTACAAGCTCTTACCTCGGACTTTTTGGGTAGAGTTGCAAACGCGCTTCGGGAATCTTTACTTTGTACGAGAGGAAGGCGAAGACCAATCCATCTTGCAATCATTGGCATCAATAGAAACCTGCTTACGCCAGGGCGGTTGCAATGTTGTGCCAGGACTCCCACGAGAGCAATGGATTCTTACTCTCGTTAGTTCAGTGGTTGGTGGAATTATTTGTGGATTTGCGGCTCATCCCCGGCGTGAAGGACAGATTGTTGCTTGGCAGTGGGCTTTGATCTTTTCACCTCTATGGGGAATCTTATTTTTTGCTTTCGGAGTTGGACCAGTGGTGACACGTACTTCAGAATGGTTGCCCTTGATGCGTAACTTTACTGGCTTCCTTATAGGTGCTCTGGTTGCCTACCTGTCACCTGCATTCAGTCGGTCTTCTGCCTCTGAATTGTAAGCACCCCGCTAAGCTGTCTCTATTAGTAGAGTGATATCTATAGCTCACTTTTACAAGGAGTTCAGCTCAATCCCTATCTCCTCATGCTAGATCAAACAGCAATATTTCCGCTCCGACATCAGTACTAAATTCCAACTCTTCTATCTTACTTACAGCTACCCCATCACCTTCTCTCAGCAAATTGCCGTCCAATGTGGCTCTGTCTCGCGCTATCTGTATCCAGGCATAACGATGGGGTCGCAAGTGATAGGATACTTGCTCATCTGGCTCTAGAACAGAAGCATACAGATCGCCCTCTTACTGGACTGTGATAGCACCTTCTCGCCCGTCTTTGGCTGCAATCAACTGTCTTTGTGTTCTAGGGCTCCTTCTAGCACATAGGTAATAATTTCCATGTCGCGGTGGCTGTGGGTAGTAAAACCAGCACCAGGAATGACATGATCATCATTAATCACCCGTAGAGAGCGAAAGCCCATGCGGTTCGGATCTAGAAATCCTCCAAATGAAAATGTGTGGTAACTGTTAAGCCAGCCGAGTTTTGTATGTCCGCGTGCATGTCTATCGTGTATTAGGTTAATGGTATCTTGGCTCATATTTGGCACCTCACTTACTTAGCATAAAATCTATTTTTTCAAACTTTTATTTGAGGTTTACTTAAAGCTTAGTAGGTATAAAGTAAGTAAGACAAGTAGCTACTTTAAGGTAATATACTTACCTTAAAGATACTATCTTTTAAAAAGACTAGGAGTTAGGAGCTAGGGTTGTCCATGTTTGCTCATTCGCAGGCGTAATGTATTGCGCTTACCGTTGTCCCAAGGTAGCCATAACTATTGCTATCGAGGGTAATTGCGATCGTATTCTACTCGATTCAGAAATTCGTCCAGTACTTGCAGAAATCTTTCTGTTTCTTCCAAGTGGGGCATATGTGAACTGTTCTCAAACAATACCCAATCTGAATCAGAAATTCCTTGCTTTAATTGTTCGATGCAAGCTGGAGTGACTTGATCGTATTGACCAGAAAGCAGCAGTGTTGGTACAAAAATTTCACTCAAGCGGTTTTCAACATTCCAGTTAATGATTTTGCCAGCACCCCGAAACTCTATACCTGCTTTGCTGTACGCGCTAGTTAAACAACTCGGCCAAGGGTCTAAACGACAGAGAAAACAATGGTTAAAGACCTCGATTGCCTGTTTATATTCTGGGTCTTGGGTTGTACCTGCGGTTTCATGTTGGTGAATGATCTCTTTCACATCTTCGGGTAAGCTATTCATCAAGCCATAAGCTTCATTCACAAATTGTTGAACACTAGCAGGCGTATTAGCCAAAACTAGACTTGCTAAACCCATTGCTTGAGAAAGGGCATGCTCCAGTGCCAAACAACCGCCCCATGATTGTCCAAAAAGATGAATCTGCTCTAAGTTCAACGCGCTACGAATGGCTACGAGTTCATCCTTAAATAAATCAATTGAGTATAGATCTGCGTTCCTTGCGCGATCGCTATTTCCGCATCCTAGCTGAGCGTAGAAAATAACTCGTCTTCCCATGTACGCGATCGCTTCTAAAGGTTCTAAGTAATCGTGCGGGATTCCTGGACCTCCGTGAAGACATAACAGGGGTAATTTGCTAGATTCTTCTTGGTTCGGTTTAACAATGCGATACCATACTTGATGCTCATGAAACGAGATAAAGCCTTCGACAAAAGTTAAGGACTGTTTATTCATACCTTAGCGGAGAATTAACAATAGACTCACATTACAATATTTCGAAAATTTTAGTTAGCAATAGTGCTGTAATTGGAGCGACAAATGCCGCGAAAAGTGCATAACACCCTCTAGCTACTTACCGCCCCTTCTTGTCAAGCTACATTATTTAATTTGAAAATTCTAAAAGAATGTTGGAAAATAGAAAGTATATTTTCTTCGTGTTGAAAGTAGACAATATGACTTACTACGTCATCTACGATGGCAACTGCAATCTTTGCACCTCTTTAGTCCAACTCTTGGAAAATCTAGACCAAGGGAAAAGGTTTCGATATGCTCCTATGCAAGATGAGCAAACGCTGAAGCGCTGGAGCATTACGCCCCAAAATTGTGAACTAGGAATAATTTTGATTGATACTGAGTCTCCTGAACGTCGATGGCAAGGTAGTGCAGCAGCTGAAGAAATTGGACGGCTATTGCCGTTGGGTGATGTATTCGTCTCGGCTTACCAATCACTACCTGGACTCAAGTGGGTAGGCGATCGCACTTACGAGCAAATCCGCGATAACCGCTACAGTTGGTTCGGCAAGCGTTCTAGCACCTACCAGACAGCGTATAAGGCTTGAAGGCAAAATTTCTATCATCCATCATACCTGCTGAGGCAACTTACGCGCAGAAGGTAATTTGAACCATGGTATGTGAGGATATTCGTGATGCTCCCAATGGTAGCCAAAGTGGTAGCAGGTAAAAAATGACCACACACACGGAAAATAGCTACTCTTGGCACAATGAATGTTAGTGTATCCCTCTTTAGGTTGTCGGTGTGGTAGGAATGTACCAAAGTAAAACAGTTGTATTGAACTGAGCAACGATGGCAGTGCCCAGAATAAAACTAGGTTCATCCCGGGTATATGTAGTCCTAGTCTCAAACTGTGAAATATAATAGTCATCAAAACAGTTAAAGCTAGATTCTGTTTCCAATCCAAGTAGCCCAACATGAACCTTACATACCAAGCAATTGGGTTTTTATGCTTACCATTATGGAAATCTGGATCGTCGGGGCTAGCCACATAAATATGATGCTTCCAGTGGTTTTCTACAAACTTTTTGTAAGATAATAAGGCATAAAAAGTAATCGCTAGAGCACCAATGAGATGATTAATCTTACGATAGGGAAGTATTGCTCCATGTGCAGCGTCGTGCGCTACAATGAACAGTCCTGTATGTAAAAATGTCCTGCCGAATACAGCCATTAGAACCAAGATAACTGGGAGCTTAGCAACATTGACGTAACTAAGTATTACGAAACTGCCTAGCCACATAATAAAAATCATAAATGTGCTAAGAATACCCAAGCCCGAATCTAGGAGGGTATCTTTGTCTTTTAATACTGCCATGAATAAGCGTCCTAGCAATATACCAACCCATCCACTACATTTTTAGCTACTATACATATATTTTCTTAGACTTTGGACAAATTTAGCTGAGTTAGAGAATAATATACAGATTGAGGCTAACTTGATGAGAGCCAGAATTGAGAACATGGTTCTTTTTCTCAACCATGAGGATTTGCCGGAGCTTAAAAAGGGAGGTTCAGTGGTGCGAAACAGTTATTTCTGGGCACTACGTTCAATCGCTGGCAAAGCCTCTCGCTATCGTGACTGGGAATATGAGTCAGAAGTTTGGCTAGCATTTTCTAGGATGCTGCTATCTTTTAGCGAGTCTGGCTATCTTGGTTTTCGAGAAACTATTCTAGAGTTTCCGCGATCTCAACTAGAAATTCCTACAATTCTGCGACCGATTTCTACTTGGGTCGATGATGGGGCCTGAGTAGTAATAGATACTATCAGTAGGTTCATCCTATTTACAAGTTTTGTCGGGCTCAGTATGAAGATAGAGCGAGGATTTTCAAGCGACTTTAGTCAACGTCTCTTTTGCGTGGCACGCCGAGAGCTGCGTTGACTTCGTCAAAACTAGAGCAGAAAGCCGACCATAGATCGGGTAGAATCCGCTCGGTTTATAGTCAAGGCAAGCTTACGTGCACAATTATAATAGTAAGTAGTTAATTAAACCATAAACAGCAGTGAGAATACAGTCAGCAGTACTAGTCCATTTAGGATTTGGTAAATATGTTCGCTCTGACCAGGTAACAGCAGTGGTACCGATTGAAGAAGAGCGGGGACCAGGACGGCGTACTTTTGTTCATGTACAGGGGCAAACCGATCCAATTGTGGCTTCACGAGCTGAAGACACCATTGTGCGCGACCTTGTACAGGAGCCGCGTGAAGTCACCCAAGCACGTCAGCAGCAGGAAATTTTGCAAGACCTATTGGTTGACCTGGGCAATGTCAATGCCACCGTGCGCCGTATCAGTCGTGATGAAGGAGGGCTAGATCTTGAACGTTTAGAGCGACGCATCCATCAAGTCCTAGAGCAGTAACGCTCATTATCCAAAAATTAAAGCATCCAGCGAGTATGCACCGGGGCCTAAAAGTGCCAGCGTAATCAGCATGACGCAGTAAATAAACGCCTTTTCCCAGCTGGGCGGTTCACCCTGTCCTTTTGGACCCTTATATTGATCGGGCGGAATTAAGTATGGATCGCGAGCAACAAAAGGCAAGCCTTGAGAAATCTCTAAAAACATTGCAAACGCCATCGAGCCTAAAATTGCTACGCTCGATACTAATGTAAGGAATCCACAAATTAGACAAATGCCGCCTAGCAACATAGACAATGCTGATAGAAAGCAAAGAAAGACTGGCATATGCAGAGAATTAGCCCACTGTCGAAGATGTGTGATCTTCGGGTAACCATGCAGCAGAAATAACACGCCAACACTAGCTCTTAGGAGGAAAAGCGCTGCGCCTGGGGCTCCACCAGGGTAAGTCACATTAACTGCACTTATTAAATGTGGACCTAATAAGGGATTAGTAGTGGCGAGTAAAAACGAGAGTGCGAAGCCGATAGCAAATCTGTAAATCATTTCAGGTTTAACCCTTGCTGGCTGAATTTGGCTAATGATCTAAAACCTCTTCCACACAATCTGTAAGTTAGAAAAAAATTTGTCAATCGTACCTTCAAGGCTGCTGCACGCCATGAGTGTTGAGGTCAATGGCATATAAGGATTTGCCTGCTGCGATCAAAAGGCGATCGCGTTCCTGCCCTCCGAATGTAAGGTTAGCGCATGTCTCTGGCACTAAGATTTTTCCCAAACGGGTGCCGTCGGGTGCGTACACCTGCACACTATCCTGGGAGCTAGTAAAGACATTACCATGTTCATCCACCCGCAGCCCATCTGGTTGCCCTGGATCGATAACTGCAAATACACGACCGTTGGTAACATGCCGACCATTCACAACCTCATATACGCGGATATGATGAGGTCCTTGAGGAATATTGAAGGCAGCTGTATCCGACACATACAGGAGCTGTTCATCAGGGCTGAAGGCAAGTCCATTGGGACGCACCATGTCTGTCACAACAGCATCGATTTCATCAGTTGCTGGGTCAAAGCGGTACACGAAACTTCCGGGTTGTTCCTGCTTGCCGCCATAACCCTGATCTGGTTGAGTAATGCCGTATGGCGGGTCAGTAAACCAGATTGTGCCGTCACTCTTCACAACCAGATCGTTCGGGCTGTTGAGGCGTTTACCCTGGTAAGAGTCTACTAAAACCCTCCACTGACCGTCATATTCGCGGCGTATAATTGCGCGGTTGCCTGATGAGCAGGCGACAAGACGCCCCTCTTGATCGCGATAATTCCCGCTTTGATAGTCAGAGGGATCTCGCAGAATGCTTACTCCATCATCAGCGCTCCAGCGCAGTAAGCGATTACCATGGGCATCGCTCCACACAACACTGTCATCTTCGTAGAAGTAAACAGGACCTTCACTGTGAACCGCATTGTTAGCAATTTTTTGCAGTGAGGCACCAGGTCGCAAGAGTGAGTGGAAACGCTCATTATAGATCTCGATAAATTCTGCCATAGATATTTAACTTGGTTTTTAAAAGGGTATTATTGCAGATTATTAACCAATCCAAGCTAATTTTAAAAAATCACTTGTCTAGCAGCAGCTGAAAATGTTTTTCCATTATCAACATCTGTCTCATTCTCAATAAAAATGCTTTGTCAGATTAATTTAACAACGCTATTTTGAATGAGACTAATCTGCTAGATAAGTGAGTCGTGTTTCCAGAACAAGGAGCTTCAATGTGGAGCATGTATAGTATGATTAAACACCTTTAACCATAAAATTGAAATGAAAGCAAAGTCTTTCGTTAGACAGAAATGACTATTAGGTCGTTAGATAGATGTTATTTTGAATTTAAAGCAATAGCCTGGGCCCAGGCATCTATCTATACAAGTTTTTTATACTGCTAAGCCAATAGCTACTTGGGGCTTTTTGTTGAAAAATCACTGTGCAGCAGCTTTTACTGGATAGAGGCTAAACAAACTTTGGAGCCTTCACGGAATGAATGTCACCGAACACTACGACCTAATCGTTATTGGTACGGGAGCGGGTGGAGGAACACTAGCACATTGGCTGGCACCAACTGGGAGGAAAATTTTGGTGCTGGAGCGGGGTGACTTTTTACCTAGGGAAAAAGCTAACTGGAGCGCTTTAGAAGTTTACCAAAAGGAACGTTATCACGCTGACGAAGACTGGTATGACCGAAGTGGTAGGACATTCCGTCCTCAGACAGGCTATTGGGTGGGCGGAAATACTAAGCTGTATGGCGCATCATTGCTACGCTTGCGGGAGCGAGATTTTGAGCGAGTCATTCACAAAGGTGGCATTTCACCCGCTTGGGAACTGAAGTATCAGGACTTTGAACCCTACTATACCCAGGCAGAAAAGCTATATGAAGTTCACGGAGAGCGAGGTAAAGATCCAACTGAACCGCCTTGTAGTGCCTCGTATCCATATCCTCCCGTAAGCCATGAAAAAGATATGCAGGTGATCGCCGACGGCATTCGCGAACTGGGCTACTACCCCTTCCACCTACCGTTGGGACTGAAGCTGAACGAGGCAGAGCGCACCAAGAGTCCTTGCATTCGCTGTGATACCTTTGATGGCTATCCTTGTCTTGTACATGCAAAAGCCGACGCTGAAGTGAATGCCATGCGTCCTGCTCTTGACGCTTACCCTAACCTAACGCTCATCACAAATGCCAAAGTTCTTAAGCTGCATACAAGTGCATCTGGGAAAGAAGTGACCGCAGTCGAAACGAGTGTTAATGGAGAGTTGCACCACTTCTCGGCGGCCATTGTCGTGGTGGCATGTGGTGCTATCAATTCTGCTGCATTGCTGTTGCGTTCTGCAAACAACCAGCATCAGAACGGACTGGCAAACAGCTCCGATCAGGTAGGGCGTAACTTTATGAAACATCAGGCAATTGCGCTTCTGGCGTTGGGGCTAGAACCTAATCGCGCTACGTTTCAAAAGACTATTGCGGTCAACGATTTTTACTGGGGAGAACCTGACTTTCCTTTTCCCATGGGTATGGTGCAAAATAGCGGGAATGTTGTGGCAGATATGATTCCAGCAGAAGCACCACCCCTATTAGCACCCTATCTCAAACTGGTTCCTGAGTGGGAATTACATCTTGTTGCAGAAAGATCAGTCGGTTGGTGGCTGCAAACCGAAGACTTACCCGATTCGAATAACCGCGTTCGTATCGTTAAAGATAAAATTCATCTAGACTACACGGTAAATAATACCGAAGCTGCCGAGCGTCTCGTTCATAGGTGGACCTCAGTTCTTAAAGGGGCAAATCGGGATGTTAAACATGTCATTCCCTTTAGCATCTACCCCCGGAATAATATTCCCATTCAAGGGGTGGGTCATCAGTGTGGCACTTGTCGCTTTGGCTCTGACCCCAAAGCTTCTGTGCTAAATCTCGACTGTCGCACGCACGACGTTGATAATCTCTATGTCGTCGACAGTAGCTTTTTCCCTTCCCATTCTGGGGTTAACCCAACCCTAACAATTATGGCAAATGCGCTGCGCGTGGGCGATCATTTAGCAGAGCGATTGCAGTGAACTCCAAAGGAAGAGAAGTTTATTAGCTACTACTTCCAAACGAAAAATATGTACAAT
>Ga0213881_10000632_pt1 | contig 20465 bp, 22 predicted proteins | sample BarmaccoBMER_R08_FD_160104 | JGI IMG/M metagenome (GOLD analysis project Ga0213881, IMG submission 160104) | Barbacenia macrantha exposed rock microbial communities from rupestrian grasslands, the National Park of Serra do Cipo, Brazil - ER_R08 ... | reverse complement strand
TCCGATCTATTACATTTCTGGAGCGGGAATATCCAGATGTGAAGTTCTCTCGCGTGGATTCTGATCTTGATCAGTCTCTGCTCGATCAGGATAAAGCAGGTGAAATTGTCGATCCTAAGACAAATAAGACTCGTAGCGAATTGATCAAAGAGCTGTTCGAGAAAGCCTTGAATAAGCCCAAGGTCAATATTCGAACCGAAGCCCTGAAATCAGATGACCCACAGGGAACCCCACCAGCTATGGTTCTGTTGCCAGAGGTGCTGCGCCGTTTCCGGGAGATGAATGCTTTGATGCAGCAGCAAGCTGTTCAGTTCCCTGAAGAGCATATTCTGCTTGTCAACACGGCTCACCCACTGATCCAGAACTTAGTCAATCTTAGCCAAGGTAGTATCTTGCGCTCAGGTAGTCAATCTCCATCAGGGGAACTAGCTGACCTCATTTGTCACCATGTCTACGATTTGGCGCTGATGGCTCAAAAAGGGTTTGACGCCGAGGGGATGAAAGACTTCGTAGAGCGCTCCAATCAAGTCCTGACTCGGCTAACGGAACGTGCCGCTAGTTAGGAGGAAAACTGCAGTTGAATAGCTCCAGTCCTCTTTAGAGGACATATCAGTAAGGTGGGCGCTGCTTACCTTACTGATTTCGTAGGGTATATCTACAATAACCATCATTACCAGTTATGGATCTAAAATAGTAGACTGCACTATGCTTCAAACCAACCAAATCTGGAGTCCCCTATGTCTCGTAAGTGCCAACTCACAGGTAAAAAGGCCAATAACGGCTATGCCATTTCTCACTCTCACCGCCGCACGAAAAAGCTGCAAGAAGTTAACTTACAGTGGAAACGAGTTTGGTGGTCTCAGGGCAATCGTTGGGTGAGACTGCGGCTCTCTACAAAAGCAATTAAAACCTTAGAAACCAAAGGCTTAGCTGCGATGGCGAAAGAAGCTGGAATCGATCTGAATCGCTTTTAAGCTGCTCTAACTGGGGGCTTTAGCTGGTGAGCAGTCCTCAGCCAAGTACAATGCGTCTAAATCCAGTAGGAAATAGCTATTGCTGAAATCCATGGAGAATAGGAGATTCGAACTCCTGCCCTCTGCGGTGCGATCGCAGATACTAGTAGTCTAAAGCCCTTATAGAACAAGAGCTACAGCCATTCTCAACTAATATGGTTTCAGGCTTTGAGTCATGGTGATGGCGAGTCAGGTACGACTCTGCCGCAGTTCCTCGATTAGGTCACGAACAGCGTTTTGGTTGTTCTGAGCGATGACGGCTGCTGACTGCGCGGCTTGTGCTGCGATCCGGGATGCTTCAACCGCATCTCTAGCAGTCCGAGTCAATTCGACGATCGCCCGTGCTTGTTCAGCGACGATATTGGCGAACTTCTCAATACTCTGCTGCTGCCGTTCAGCAGTGCGTAGTTGCGCTTGCGCCGTTTCCTTAATCTCAGATAAACCTTCTACCAACTGAGATATGGCAGTTACCATTTGTGCCAGTCTAGCGTCAATGCTATCTAGTCCTGCTGTCATCGCGCACCTCCAGCAGTGAGAGTGTTTTCTACACTTGGCACTTGCGTTTTACTATCAGCCTCTAACTCAGCCTCAGCCTGAATCAATTCTTCAAAAGTGCAGTTATAGATCTCCATCAGTTTCTGCAACCCCTTTGGAGTCATCCGAGGAACGTTCTTGTGCTGTTCCCAATTGCGAACTGTGGAAATAGCAACCCCAAGCTCTGCTGCCACTTCCTCAGCTCTCTTTTTAGATCTAAGCCGTAACTGCTTCATATCCATACCACTACACTACACTGATATGATAATACAAACAAATGGTATGTTAAATAAGTACTAAGCAATTGACGGGTACTAGTTAACTACATGATTCAAACTTACTACTACAGCAGAAGGGCAAAGTCTAACAAGCAAGCAGTACAACTGAATAAGATTCTCTGGCACGTAGCAAATAAAAATTCCACGTAGTCCGCGTGACATCCTCCCGGCGCTAATTGCTACGCAATGCAACGCGCGGGCTTCTAACATCGCTGTTAGTTTTTTCTGCTTCAAAGGGTTGCAAAGAGCCAATATCCCCTCCACAGACATTTTTTTGATTTCCCGATTGTCCCTCGGTACTTATTGATAAGATTCCGCGCTTTTTTACAACTTGGGCTGCTGCTACATCTCTATCAGTTTGATACTGGCATTCAGGACATAAATGCACTCTTACACCCAAATCTTTGGGAGTATCGGCATCACATCTAGGACAGGTTTGAGAAGTGCCATTGCAATTAACTTTGGCAAAGTACACATCTCTTTTCCGGCACACCCAATTTAGGATATTGAGGAACCAATACCTCTCGGTTAAGGACACTGAATTGATTTTCTCTCATGGAGTTTCAAGGGTTTTAGGCACATTTTTTCAGCAGATTTGGGAAGTAATGAGCTTAACCGAGAGGTGTTGTCCCCACTCTGACGTGGGAGTTTCAACTTTCCTTCCAGCTAGAGGCGGGTTGAAAGCTTCCGTTGATTAGGGTCTAGCTTTAGTGAAGAGTATGGTTGTGAGGGAAGTTTGTAGATAATATGGCAAGGTGGGTTGAAAGGAGCGCTGCGATCGTACATGCTATGCTTCCTACAAAATGAGCGGAAGGCAAGCGATAGGTGAAAGGACACTAATCTGTCATCGCGGACAATAATGTGTCATCGCAGCCAAATAACGTGTCAAATGACAACATCAATGGAGAATAGGAGATTCGAACTCCTGCCCTCTGCGGTGCGATCGCAGCGCTCTACCAGCTGAGCTAATTCCCCTCAATACCTCTACCATTTTATCATTTGTGAATAGCTATACCTCTTGCTGCCTCGGTCTGCTCATGCCAAGAGGCTGCCTCGCTTGAGGTCTAACTTCCAAGCATTCATGTCAGCTCTATAACCCTTTGATCTATCTGGTAAATTACCTATCCTGCTGCTTTTCAACGATCAGGGATATGCCGATCACTTGTTTCAAGCTTTAAAGCCTACTCTAGAAAGCAATTCTATTCCCTACATAAGTTCACATACAATTGCGCCTGCAACCGATATGCGTAACTTTGTTCCTGATGGACATTTTGTTCCAAGTGTGAATCAAAAGATTGCACAAGCAATGCTGTCTCTGATCAACCAGCACTTCAATCGCTAGTACAGCCTCAGCCTTGAGCAACCCCAGTCTCAAACCAAGAGTAAGCCTCTTGTACTCGCTCAACTTCTAGATCGCAAAGATAATCCACTGTCCAGTCGGCAAGTCTTTGAAGCATATGAAAAGGATAAGTATGCGCAACTCCCACCGCTTGCATTCCAGCCCGCTGCGCCGCTTCAATCCCTATCGGCGTATGTTCAATTGCGAGACATTCTGACATCTGGAGGTTGAGGTCAGGATAGAGCTGATTCAAACGCTCTACTGCTAGAAAATAACCATCCAGTTCTGGCTCACTGGTTATAACCTCATCCACCGCTACGAGCGCCTGAAAGTATTCAGCCAGTTTTGCCTGGTCTAACACCAATTTCACTTCCTCAAGTAGACTATTGCTAACCACCGCGAGTTTTAGCTCCTTAGCTCTCAACTGGAAAATGAGATCCTTTAAGCCTGGATAGAGAGGTAATTTTTCCAATTGCTTAACTTGCTGCTGATAGGCTTGAGTTTTATGGTTGACCAATTGGGTTAAATAGCTTTCACTGAGGACTCGGCTCCGACGAGTGAGTAGCTCCTTAAGACAGGCGCGATCACTTTTACCAAGACAGACTTGGCGGAACTCTCCCGGTTGAGGTCGGAGATTTTCCTCAATCAGGATCTGCTCGATGAGCTGCTCGTGGAGCAGCTTATCGTTAATAATAATGCCATTGAAATCAAACAAAACTGCCTTAAGCATGCCTCATGCTGGTGCTGGAACTCCCTCCCAGTTATCTCCATAGGTAGGCGTATACCTATCCCTATGGCGAGCTGATGCCGAAGCAGCTGTAGTTGGGATAGGTTTAACGCCACGAGTCACTTGATGTACTAACCACAGCTCTTGAGTTTGAACTGCTTCAAACCCCGCTGCTCCCATCCACTCATCCACACTCTCAGCAGCGAAGTCCCGAATATATGGCTCCTCAAACACATTATTGAGCCACTCTAGCTGCCGCAGAGTCTTTTGATTACCGTCTAAGATCAAAACTTCCCCACCAACTTTCAGTATTCTGTAGCTTTCGCGCAGAATTGACTGAGAGACAGTTGGTGGTGTTTCATGGAACAACAACGAAGCTGTTACCACATCACAAGAGGCATCGCTAAATCCAGTCTGTTCAGCATCACCATGCAACCATTGGATACCTAAACCAGCTTGACGAGCTTTGTCTTCAGCTCTAACCAACATGTAGGGAGATAAGTCCAAACCTATAACTTCTGCTTGAGGGAAAGCTTGCTGCAACATGAGCGTTGTTGAGCCAGTACCACAACCTAAGTCTAGAATTCGTCTAGGAGTGCCCTGAATAGCATCTATCAAGCCTTGGCGCACCATTGTCTCGTTAGGAGGCAAAACATACTGGGTAATTGGGTCATAAGAAACCGCCGCATCAGCGTTGAGATATCCGCCCTTGATGCCGTGAAAGTTCTGGTCACTGTAGTAAGTGGGGATTGTTACTTCTGGTCGCCGGAAGCGATCGCTCTCTTTTTGCCAGTCAATACTTTTCGCGTAGCGCCGTAATCCCTCCTCGTCAATCATCAACCGCACCACAGGGGCTAAAAAACTTTCCCAGATTGTGTTCGCGCGAACTGTCATAAAGAATTTAACTAAATCAGCATGAATAGCTTCTATAGTAACTGAACTATTTTTAATCAAGAAAAGTTAACTGCAAGCATGTAATTATGACATTGAACTTTTAATCACCCATCTAATTCAGCCAAAATTCTTTCAGCCTCAGTACATAGCGCAGCGTGACAGGTGCCATTACTAGCAAGCAAGCCCCCCCATTGATTGACATCGCCCTGGTTATACTGCAAGGGGGTGCCATCAAAATGGGTGAACTGTCCACCCGCTTCCGTCAGTATTAGCTCTGGCGCTGCTAAGTCCCAATCTTTAGGGGCAGACTTACCTGAAAGCGAGATATACATATCTGCCTGTTGTTCAACAATCTGGGCAATTTTGCAGCCAATACTACCTACATAGCGTTGATTCTGGCACGGCAACTGCTGCAAGAGTGCTTGCAATCTTTTATCCCGGTGAGTCCGACTGACAACCAGAGTTAAATCTTCAATTCTGTCGCGTCCTGAAACCCTTAGCGGCAGATGCTTACCATCGCGAGTTTCCATGAACGTACCACCATCTTTTGTGGCATAATACAACTTTTCAGCCTCAGGCCATGCCACTACTGCTAACACTGGACGTCCTTCGTTAACCAAAGCCATGTGAACTGCATACTCGCCTGTTTTGTCAATAAAATCTCGCGTGCCATCTAAGGGATCAATAATCCACACCCAAGACTGGTTTGGTTGCTTATCTGCTTGAGCTGCATGAGTCTCTTCACTAACATAAGTCCAGTTTTGCTCGCCCAAATTAGCTTGTAATCTCTCCAAAATGTAGCGATTGACGGCAAGATCTGCCGCAGTGACAGGTCCATCTTGTCCAGATTGAATTTCCAGACTGCCCTTTTCAAGTTTGCCATGGTAGTAAGACCGTAAGAGATATGATGCTCCCCAGCCAACAGAACGGGCAATTGTCAAGATTTCCTGTAAGTCTTTCATTCGTCTACACTATGCTCCAGCCAACGACGCGTGCCAAAAAATTGACAAGAACGAGCAGCAACCTTTGCCGCTGCTGCTAGGGCATCAGTGAAGCCTTTCTGAAGAATGTAATGACAGAATGCTCCATGGAGTACATCGCCAGCCCCTAGTGTATCAACTGCGTCAATTTGAGGCACGTCTAAAGTATTAGACTTACCCCCAACAAGGTATTGAATTGGTTTCTCCCCTTGAGTGATTGCAATGTGGGGAATTCCAGCCGCAGCAAGATACGCAAAGACTTCCACAGTATCGTGGCAACCGGGCGGAGAGAAATTAGCAGAGCAAATAGCGTAATCGACAAAAGGCAATATATATTCAAATCCGGGCTTCCAACTGCCACCATCGATCGCCACGGGGATACCCTTTGCCTTGGCGAGCTTAGCAACGCTTTGTCCAACCGCCATTTGATGTCCATCAATTAGCACAACATCAATCCCCGATAAAAGATCTTGAGGTAAGCGATCGCTCTCCACCTGACTCTTGAGGGCATTGATCGAAACCACAGCCCGTTCGCCCGTACTCTGGGTAACAATGATAGAGGAGATAGATGGCGGCTCGGATCGGTCGGGATCGAGGTCAGCAATTGCAACTTCATAACTTGCCAAATCCGCTTGAATGAGTTGCGTAATAGGATGAGCACCAACAACACCCAGTAGATTTGCTTGATTCCCCAATCGACTGAAGGTGACAGCAGCATTTGTTGCCGGACCGCCAGCTGCGACAGTATAGTCAGAGGCAACAATTTTTTGATTATCACTCAAAGCTGAGGTTACGAGGTACACCAAATCTAAGGTAACCAAGCCAACAAATAATCCACAATGAGTTGCATTCGGTTTCATCTGTACATCAACAACCATGCCTACTGAACCAACCCCTGGAACCCTCTACATAGTGGGAACTCCCATCGGCAACCTGGAAGATATCACTTTTCGTGCAGTGCGAATTCTGCAAACTGTAGATACGATAGCAGCAGAAGACACGCGCCACACCGGAAACCTTTTACAACACTTTCAGATTAAAGCATCTCAACTGAGTTATCACGATCACAATTATCAAAGTCGCATTCCAGAGTTAATCGAGCAACTCAGTCAGGGGAAAGCTATTGCCTTGGTGACTGATGCTGGCACTCCTGGAATCTCCGACCCTGGATACGATCTCGTTAAAGCCTGTATTGCCGCTGGATTCCCTGTAGTACCGATTCCAGGACCTAGCGCGGCAATTGCCGCACTCAGCGCATCTGGACTGCCAACAGCACAATTCGTCTTTGAAGGCTTCTTACCACCAAAAGGTCAAGCTCGGCAAGAGCGGTTGCAAGCAATGCAGACAGAATCTCGTACTCTCGTATTCTATGAAGCACCTCACCGTCTGCGGCCAACCCTCCAAGATCTAGAGGCAGTTTTGGGTAGAGAGCGGCAACTGGTACTGGCAAGAGAGTTAACTAAACTGTATGAAGAATTCTGGCGGGGGAGCATCGCAGAGGCGATCGCTTATTACCGCCAGCGTGAGCCTCAAGGAGAATACACTCTAGTTGTTGCTGGTCTACCGCCAGCTAAACCCCAGCTCACAGAAGCAGAACTCAAAAGTGAGCTGCTACAGATCATGGCGCAGGGAGTGTCGCGATCACAAGCTAGCCGTCAGCTAGCAAAAGTGACTGCTCATTCCCGCCGCCAACTTTACCAGCTAGCTCTGAGTCTTCCTGCTCCTCAGCAAAACCCTACCGAGCCATCTTTAACCATCCAAAAACTTGATTAACGGTTAGTGCATGTTCTGCTTAACAGCAGAAAACTCACAAATTGAATGAAACGGGCAATGTCGACAGTGAAAGCCCGGATTCGCAGGAAAAACCTGACTAAATTCATGAGGATTTTGTCGGTACTGGCTCAAATCTTGCTGATGTTTTTGTGCTACCAATGCTAGTTGAGTTTCGACCCCGTCTAGTTGACTAGAAGTGAGATGAATCAGGTCTGATTGCTTACACTGCTCTAAATTGTAAAACGAAGCCACTGCCTGATGCTGCGGGTAGAGATAGCGAGCTGCCAGTAAGTAAACTAAAGCCTGCCTGCGATCGAAAGCCGATTTACCAGTTTTGAAATCTAAAATATGTAACGTTCTATCAGTTTCAGTAAAAATGCAATCCATCGATGCATACAGCTGAAAGCGGTAATTTTCCCGCTTGATCGGAATTGGTCTGGGGAACCCCTCATCCCCTCTAGTTAAGAGGACAATTCGTTTCCCTACTAACACCGGAGCATTGCGATAGTTTTTCAAAATTTGTATAACACGCTGCTGCACCTCAGAAGCCGATTTGCTCAATCGCAGTAGCTGCGCCACTCTCTCCACCCCATCTGGTAGCTGCAACAATTGAGTATGCTGATGAAATTCATAGACACCTTTTTGGGCAAGTAAACCAATCCTTTGAGGAGGAGTGGCTTGAGCGAGTAGCGCTTTAACCGCTGGTTCATGCTGCCGCGCTTTAATAAATCCTCGTTTCATTTGACAATGCCAGCGTTCCTGCCCTACAGCAGGAGCAACTAAGGACCAAAGGTTATAACTAGCGAAGAGCCGCTTTGAAATTGGCATTGTGCTGAGTATCAGTGAGTAGAAACGCGGATCGAATAATGGCTACACAGCAAAGTCAATGGCTGCTTATAGTATTAATGATGAACAAAAGTCAAGTGGTAAATAATGAGCGCTAGTAGTGATTCCTACAAGATCGAGCAGCTCTGTGGAAGTCGAAGCGGTTGGGACGAGGCTACAAAGGCGTCCCTTCATCCGCCGCGCCAGAGCACCCACAGGCGTTGCCTTGAGTTTGGCACTGACGGGTGGCGGGGGATTATTGCTGATGACTTTACGTTCCCTAACGTCCGAAGAGTGACGCGAGCAATTGCTAGTTACCTCGAAACTGCCTATAACAAGGATAGACCTGTTCTGGTTGCCTACGATACCCGCTTCCTTGCGGACCAATTCGCTCATACAGCTGCTCAGGTGCTAGCTGAGCTGGGATGGACGGTGAAACTAGCCGAGCGAGATTGCCCAACCCCAGTCATTGCATACAATGCACGTTACCTACATTCAGCTGGGGCATTAATGTTTACGGCTAGCCACAATCCTGCCCATTACTGTGGCATCAAATATATTCCTGATTATGCTGGTCCTGCAACTCCTGAGATCACTGATTCAATTGTGGCAAATATCGCCAATGTAGATATGTCATCTATCGTTAGCCAAACTGGTCAAATTTCTACCTTCGATCCGAAACCAGAGTACCTGAAATTCATTTATACCCTACTGGATGTCAATCGGATTCGCACTGCCCAATTGAGGGTCAAGTATGATGCCCTTTATTCTACTTCTCGCGGCTACCTAGATATTGTCTTAGAACACTGCGGTTGCGAGGTAGAAACCTTTCATGCTTATCGAGATGTCCTGTTTGGCGGTGGGATGCCAGAACCTAAAGAAGAACAACTGCTTGATTTAGTGGCAGCAGTCAAGCGAGATCGGGCAGACTTAGGTTTAGCAACCGATGGAGATAGCGATCGCTTGGGGATGGTTGATGAACAAGGCAACGTTCTATCTCCCAATATAGTCTTGTTGGTACTAGCACGCCATCTGATGAAAAATAAAGGGAAGACAGGGGCAATTGTCCGCACGGTTGCCACCACCCACCTACTCGACAACCTTGCAGCCAAGTACGGGCTAGAAATCTACGAAACCCCAGTAGGCTTCAAATATATTGGGGAAAAAATGCGTCAAACGACTGTGTTGATTGGAGGAGAAGAATCGGGTGGCTTAAGCATCGGCGAGCATATTCCTGAAAAAGACGGCATTTTAGCCGCTCTGCTTGTAGCAGAGGCGATCGCGTATGAAGGCAAGCCTCTTAGCCAACTAGCAGCAGAAGTGCTCGCCGAAGCCAGGGGTCCCTTCTATAACAAGCGTCTTGACCTTAAGCTAGACAACGCTCACAAAGCAGTCATTATCGAATCCTTCGCTCTTGCTCCACCACTAGCCATCGCTGGTCTTATGATTAAAGACATTAGCCGCAAAGATGGCGTTAAACTTTACTTAGAAGACGGCAGTTGGGTCCTTCTACGTCCTTCCGGCACTGAACCCTTGATGCGTATCTATTTGGAAACCAATACAGAAGATAAACAGAATCAAATCATCTCCCAGATAGAACAGCTGATTGCCCCATTGGTAAGCACAACTGTTTTAAATGTTACCTATTAAATAGAGAAAGCTGTTGTGATCAAAACTCTCACCATTCTGTTGATATTGCTGATATTAGCCGCTTGGATTGCGGCAAGCGCAATTCTCTCCGTCCAAAACGCTGTTCCAGTATCGCTGACATTTCTCAACTTTCACTCGATTCAGTTGCCAGTGGGCTTAGTACTAGCTTCTAGTACCTGTGTAGGGATAATCACCGTAGCGCTGCTCCAACCCCTCTGGAGCCTTGCTGGTGCTGGACAAGATAGTTCTGTAGCTGATGATGAGGACGATTTTTTTACAGACGACTAGGAGCAGTAGAACAGTTCAAGCTAGGATACCTATCCTTAGACAGATGAAGTTAAAGGACAAGTCTGGCGATTTCAGTATGGGTATTTACTTCTATATAAATATTTACTATTAAAGAGAGAAATTTGATCTAAACTTGTTGTGCTTAAGTAAATTTACGCCTTGCTTCAGATAGAACTTTGGACTAACTTGAGGAAGAAAATAACCGTAGCACTGCCGTGAAGAGTTTCATAATCATGTCTTTGATCGTGATCTTTAAGTCCTTGGGCGATGTCTGCCTGAGCCATGGAATGCGAGAAGTGGGTAAGGTGAATCCGCTCCATCCTTTGGCAATGCTTGCCGTTGGGCTGAGAACGATCTCTGACCCTTGGGTTGGTCTGGCAGTCATATTTCTGCTGATGTACTCGCTGCTATCTCTATCAGCACTTTCGTGGCTCGATCTAAGCTACATGCTGCCAATCACGGCAATAAACTACGTGCTGACTTCTCTACTAGCATGGCGACTGTTGCATGAGGAAATTGTTGCGACTAGGTGGGCAGGAACACTTACGATTGCTCTTGGGGTCTTATTTGTTAGTATGAGTGAACACAGAAAAAGTCGGCAAAAAACCTTAAAGTTATCTACACAATGCACTAGCTTCCCAAGCTATCAAAATGAAAGTCGCAGACACAACGGGTAAAGCATGAGAATTTGGATTGCGATTATCGTACTAGTGCTGATAGACTCAATTGGCACTCTGTTAATTGCCCAGGGAATGAAGCAGGTTGGTGAAATTTCCTCCCTGCAACCACGAAGATTATTGAGAGTTGTCCGTCGTATAGTAACGAATCACCTGCTATGGACTGGTTTCATATTCCAAGCTAGCACTTTTTTTCTATTCCTGACACTACTGAGTTGGGCTAACTTGAGTTTAGTAATCCCTATGGCGGCAAGCGGCTATGTTGTCAATGTTTTAGGTGCGCAATTTCTGTTGAAAGAGAAAGTCACAAAAGAGCGATGGATCGGAACTCTGTTGATTTGCATTGGTGTTGCCTTGGTCTCGCTCAACTCAAGCGTCGGGTAAAATGCAAAAGATGATATTTGAGACCTGAGATCTTGGCACAAGCTATAGTCTCTTATCTTGCCTACGCAGATAGGAGCTTAACTAGTATCTTTCTGCCATTGCTGTTACTGAGTCTGACAGCAGTAGGCTTTTACTGCTACTCTAGCTACGCAGCCATCGATTTCTTCGGTCGTTCCCACCAAATTGACTTAGACTTTCACCCACCAGTTACGATCCTCAAACCGATTTGTGGTCTTGATAGCGATGCCTACGAAAACCTAGCCTCATTTTGCCGACAGGACTACCCAGAGTACCAAATCGTCTTTGGCGTGCGTGATGAGCAAGATTTAGGCATAGCAGTCGTTAAGCAAATCATTGAAGACTTTCCAGAACTCGACCTGCGGCTAGTTGTAAGCGATCGCACGATTGGCGCTAACCTAAAAGTAAGTAACTTAGCCAACGCTGCCGCAGAAGCCAAATATCCGCTTTTACTGATTGCAGACAGTGATATTCGCGTCGGTTCAGAATACTTGCGGCGCGTCATCCAACCACTGCGCGATCAGAGCGTTGGTGTTGTTACCTGTCTTTACCGTTCGTTGGTCCAAGGATGGGTGGCAGCCTTTGAAGCGCTGGAGATTTCCACCAAATTCCAACCTGGCGTTTTGGTTGCTAGGCAACTGGACGGGCTGAATTTTGCTCTAGGTTCAACCATTTTGCTCCGCACAGCAGCGCTGAATGCAATTGGCGGGTTCAAAGCTATTGCCGACTACCTAGCAGATGACTACCAACTTGGTCACCTAGCGGCACAGGCAGGCTACAAAGTTGTCATTTCTGACTATGTGGTTGAACATGTATTAGCAACAGAAAGCATAAGCGATCTTATCCAGCGTCAGATCCGCTGGGCTCGCTGTATTCGAGTTTCTCGAATTTGGGGTTATTTAGGGCTAATTTTTACGCACGGCACAGCTACCAGCCTGTTATTTTTATTTGCGTCTAAAGGGTCGATGTTAGGCTGGGTCATATTGGTTCTCACTTGGAGTACAAGGCTAGCGATGGCTTGGATTGTTGGAGTTAAAAGCCTCCAAGATGCAGTCGTTAGAGGATGCCTCTGGCTTGTGCCTTTGCGAGACCTCCTCAGCTTCGCTCTATGGTGTTACAGCCTTTTAGGCAACAATATTGAATGGCGCGGTCGTAGGCTGAAGTTAATTAAGGGCGGCAAGCTAGTTGTGCTCACCGCCGATAAGATCGAGCTGTTAGCGAACAGCTAAAGTGCTAGTTAAACAACTGCATCACTGAGCGAGCTACGTTAGAAGGCTGCATTGCGTCAGTAGTAGCTGTCGGCTCATAGCCGCAATGCACCATGCAGTCAGCACACTTAGGATTACCGCTCTTATGACCGTATTTGCTCCAGTCAGTTTCTTCTAGCAGTTCCTTAAAGGTGCTATAATGCCCTTCATTCAAGAGATAGCAGGGTTTTTGCCAACCTAAAACACTATAGCTAGGCATACCCCAAGGGGTGCATTCATAGTCCCGCTCACCTGTCAGAAAGTCTAAGAATAGTGGGCTGAGATTGAAGTTCCAATTTTTTTGACCAGCTTTGAACGGTGCTAAAATTTCCCGGAACAGACTGCGCGTCTCTTCGCGTTTGAGAAAATGCTCCTGATCCGGTGCCCACTCATAGCTATAGCCAGGGGAAATCATCATGCCATCAATGTCGAGAGTGCTGAGGAAATCAAAGAAATCCTGCATCTTTTTAGGATCGGTCCCTTCAAATACCGTGGTATTAGTCGTAACACGAAATCCCCTTGCTTTAGCAACGCGCATTGCTTGTACGGCAATGTCAAAGACACCTTTACGATCGACACACTTATCGTGCTGCTCTTGTAACCCGTCTAAATGAACGCTGAAAGTTAGATAGGGAGAAGGCTGGAATTTATCTAGGCTTTTTTCCAGTAAAATCCCATTAGTGCACAAGTAGACGAACTTCTTACGTTCTACTAAGCCCTCAACAATCTCTTTAATTTGGGGATGCAGCAGCGGTTCGCCTCCAGGAATTGAGACAATCGGGGCACCACACTCTTCTACTGCGGTAAAGCACTGTTCAGGGGTCAGGTGTTGCTTGAGTACATTTGCCGGATGCTGGATTTTACCACAACCAGGACATGCGAGGTTGCAGCGGAACAAAGGTTCCAGCATCAAAACTAAGGGAAAACGTTTGCGACCTTTCAGCCTCTGGGTAACTAAATATTTCCCGACTTCCAGGGCTTGTTGTAATTGAATTGCCATAAACTCCTCCACCTATTTCTGCAAAACCGCTCGGTCTACATATCCATGAGCGGTAAACCATTCTGTAGCATCTTTAAGAGCGTATATGAGGGGGGTCTGGGGTAGACCTAACTCTCTTACCGCTTTCGAGGCATTGTAATACATTGGCTGTTTAGCCATGCGAACACCGTCAAAGGGAATAGAAGGCGATTTACCCAAGGGGGCAAGAATCTGCTCATCTATCCATGCGACGCTTAGAGGTAACCAACTGGGTACAGTATGTTGAGGTGCCCTTAGACCTGTTAGCTGTGCGAGTTGATCGAGCAGAGCTTTGAGGCTTAGGTTTTGATGCCCAAGGATGTAGCGCTCTCCAGACTGACCTCGTTCTAGAGCTAACAGATGTCCGTAGGCTACATCACGAACATCGATAAAATTCAAACCAGTATCCATGTAAAAAGGCATTTGCTGCCGTAAAAAACGTAAGATGATATCACCAGTGGGCGTGGGCTTAATATCCCAGGCTCCGATTGGAGTCGTGGGATTAACTATCACGACATCTTGACCAGTCGCCGCCGCTTGGAGTGCCTCCTGCTCCGCCCAGAATTTAGACTTCTTGTAGTGACCAACAAGTTCATCGACAGGGCTTTGATGGGTTTCATCTACGATTACGCCAGGAGCCGCCACCCCAATCGCTGCCACTGAGCTGGTATAGACAGTCCGCTGGATTCCTGCCCGCGAAGCCGCAGCTAACACGTGGCGTGTCCCTAGTACATTGTGCTGATAGAGCAATTCTCGGTCTGCTTGCCAGAGACTGTAGTGGGCAGCCGCATGGAACAGAAACTGGCATCCAGCCATCTGCTGCCACAGATCTGGAGCATTCAGATCTCCTTTGAAAATCTCTACTTCCAGAGATTCCAGGTTGTCCAAGCGGCTAGAGGGACGCACTAACGCTCGCACCGCATATCCCTCCTGTAGCAGTACGCGCACTAGGTTAGCGCCGACAAAGCCTGTTCCTCCTGTCACGAAGGCTCGCTTCACCATGTCTTTACCCTCAAGGTCAAGATCTCACATTTTATCGAAGTTTTCTCTGGGTGCAGACGACTGTAAGAGGGAGATGCAGGGAAGTAAAGATCTTCTAAGATGGTAGATTTACTGAGTTGGGACTTATAGACTAGGTCGTTGCTCGCATGGAATCTTTACCGATTAGCATTAGTCTGTTTGTTAGTGCGGCCTTAGTCATTGCCATTATTGGCATCCAAATGAGTGCGATCGCCGATCGGCTAGCCGATCGCACTGGACTTGGTGAAGCGCTTGTCGGTGCTTTACTCTTGGGAGGCAGCACTTCCTTAGCAGGTTTAGTTGCTTGCATGACTGCTGCTGCTCAAGGTCATGCTCAACTGGCAATTAGCAATGCTTTAGGAGGAATTGCCGCCCAAACCTTCTTTCTCTCAATCGTAGATATCACTTACCAAAAGGCGAATCTAGAACATGCCGCTGCTTCAGCGACGAGTCTAACACAAGTCACACTGCTCCTGACTTTGTTATCAATACCGCTACTGGCAATGGCGGGACCAGAAGTCAGCATTTTCGGGGTTCATCCAGCCTCGTTCATCACAATTGCTGCCTATATCTTTGGCTTACAGTTGGTGTCTGAAGCTCAAACCACACCAATGTGGAGACCAAAGCACACTGCGGAGACCCGTCTTGATGAACCAGATTTAGTTCAGAGTGGCGAACAGGGATTGATTAAGTTATGGTTTGGATTCGTTGTATCAGCCATCATTATTGCGACAGCTGGTTATGTTGTGGCAGAAACTGGGGTGGCGATCGCTAAGGAGACTGGCATTTCTGAAACTGTTGTAGGTGGATTGCTAAATGCTTTATGCACAGCACTACCAGAACTTGTCACCTCCATTGCTGCCGTGCGACGGGGTGCGCTCACCCTAGCAGTCAGTGGCATTATAGGCGGCAATTGCTTTGATGTGTTGTTTGTGGCGTTCTCAGATTTTGCCTATCGTCCGGGCTCTATCTACCACGCCATCACGACAGAGCAAATTTTTATCATTGCCTTAACTATGTTGCTGACTGGTATCTTGCTACTAGGCTTATTGAAACGGGAAAAGAGCGGTATTGGTAATATTGGCTTTGAGAGTTTTCTCATCCTCCTCTTGTATCTAGGTGGATTTCTTGTTTTGTTATACGAAAAATAAATCGCTTCTTGTAAAGTCAATACATGGCAAAAATACCTCTTTTCATGTCCAAAGCCGGAGACAAACCCGATATCGATTTCTTCTATGAACAACTCAGCAGTTTGCCAGGAAGTCTCAAGATCGCGGCAGACGCTCCAGCACCGGAGATTGTGTTGATTGACTATGACGAGACTAGTTCCACGCGCAAGTCCGTCGCAATGCCGGAAGAGTGTATTCCTTTTTTAGATACCCAGTCGGTATCTTGGATTGATGTTCAGGGCTTAGGCAATGAAAATATTTTGCAGCGGCTAGGGCGGGCATTCAAGTTACATCCGCTACTGTTGGAAGACATAGTTAACGTCCCTCAGCGTCCAAAGGTCGAGGAGTACGATTCTCAGATGGTGATTATTGCCCGGATGGTCACACCTAAGGAAAAGGGAGCTGGCTTTCATAGCGAACAGGTGAGTTTCGTGTTTGGCAAACATTACTTGCTCACGGTTCAAGAGGAGCCAGAGCGTGATTGCTTTGAATCTGTGCGGGTACGAATTAGCACCAACAAAGGTCTTATTCGCAAGCACGGAGTTGATTATTTGGTTTACACGCTTTTAGATGCCCTGATTGACGGCTTTTTCCCTGTGCTGGAATCTTATAGCGAGAGAATTGAGGATCTAGAGGATGAAGCGGTCGTGAATCCAACGCGCCAAACCCTGAAAAAAATTTATCAGGTCAAGCGAGAATTGTTAGCTCTACGCCGCGCCATTTGGCCTCAACGGGATGCAATTAATATCTTGATCCGAGATAGCAACACTCTAGTGAGTGACGAGGTACGGGTCTATCTCCGAGACTCTTACGACCATGCAATTCAAGTTTTGGATATGGTGGAAACTTATCGAGAACTGGCTGCGGGTTTGATGGATGTCTATCTATCCGCGGTCAGCAACAAGATGAATGAAGTTATGAAACTTCTGACTGTGATTTCAACGATTTTTATTCCACTCACTTTTGTTGTCGGAGTGTACGGGATGAACTTCGATCCTGATAGATCGCCCTTGAATATGCCAGAACTTACCTGGTATTGGGGCTATCCCCTCTGTTGGGCAGTGATGATTGCGATCGCTTCTGGGTTAGTCTTCTTTTTCTGGCGACGTGGCTGGTTTGAGAATTTTTCGACCCTCAAACAGGATTAAACAGCGACTAGACTTAATCTAGGGAGAGAGTAGGCGCAGGTGGTTACAGACCAGTTAAGGCAGATGGTCTGAGGAAAGTCCGGGCTCCCGAAAGACCAAACTTGCTGGGTAACGCCCAGTGCGGGTGACCGTGAGGAAAGTGCCACAGAAACATACCGCCGATGCAGCAATTAGCCATAAGCTGACTGCTTGCAGGTAAGGGTGCAAAGGTGTGGTAAGAGCGCACCAGCAGCGTCGAGAGGCGCTGGCTCGGTAAACCCCGGTTGGGAGCAAGGTCAAAGGAACACGGTTGGTCTTTTACCGATTCCACTGCCTAAGAGCCGCTAGAGGCGTCTGGTAACAGGCGTCCCAGATAGATAACCGCCCTTAAAAGTGGTCATGCCACTTCTAAGAACAGAACCCGGCTTATGTCCTGCTCTCTCCCCACCCCATCTCTCCACCTCCTATGACCCTCAGTTACCCTCGCCGCCAACGGCAGCTCCAGAACTTAACGCGAAAATTAGGGCTGCCAGCACAAGCACTAGTCCAATGGCACCTACTTGACTTAGCACTAACTCATCCAACTGTTTCAGCCCAGGAGAATTATGAGCAGTTGGAGTTTGTGGGAGATGCAGTGGTGCGGTTGATAGCCTCTGAGGTGTTATGGCAAGCTTATCCTGAATGGCCAGTTGGGGAGTTTGCGGCAATTCGTTCTGTGCTGGTGAGCGATCGCTTCTTAGCAACTTTGGCAACAGAATATGGCTTGGAGCTATACCTACTGGTTGCGGGTAGTGCTGTTAACGACCGAGTAGGGCAAGAGTCGCGGTTGGCAGATGCCTTTGAAGCTGTAGTGGGCGCTCTCTATCTCAGCACACATACTCTAGAACTTGTGCTACCGTGGCTAGGACCTCACTTTCAACGGCTAGCAGCACAAGTCCATGCAGATCCAGCTAGACTCAATTACAAAGCTGCCTTACAAGAGTGGACTCAATCCCAGTTCAAAGTGTTACCAGAATATCGGGTTCAAGAAATTGAGCAGCGAGGGCTAGAGCTTGAGCGCTTTTATGCCGAAGTCTGGTTGCAGGGAGAGAAGCTAGGTCAAGGAACAGGACGCTCAATTAAAGCAGCTGAACAAGCAGCAGCTCAGGAGGCTTTTTTAGCGATTCAGAAAGGGATTTAGCGCGAATAAAGTAAATTTTTATCAATGGTTGCGTAATTCTCGGATTCCAGTGCTAAATGATTATAGAGCCCAAATCTTTAAGAGATGAATCGTGTCTTTTCACCTCTCCAGCAGTTCCTGATCACTTGGCTACTGGTCTTAGTGACAGGTTGGGTGACACTGGTTGCCTTAAGTTATGTAGCAGAGCTACTGAGCATTTTAATCACGGCAGGGCTAATTGCATTTCTCCTTAACTACGCTGTTGCTGCTCTACGACCATTCTTGCCTCGGAATGTGGCAGCGATACTCGTCTATTTGGCAGCAGGTTTCGTTGTTGTCCTCATTGCCTTGACACTGGTGCCGCCAGTTTTTAGTCAGGCGCGGTTATTTGTGACCAATTTACCATCCTTGCTGGAGAGCGCTCGGCAGCAATTGATTGTCTTCCAAGATTGGAGTGCCCAGCGCAATTTGCCATTTGACGTACAGATTTTAGCCGCGCAGCTATCGGAGCGAGTGCAAACTCAAGCCGAGGTGATCGCGACTACAGGCTTGGGCTTGGTTTTGGGCACATTTAACTGGTTTTTAGACTTAATTCTGATTCTAGTTATTTCGTTTTACATGCTCATTGATAGCGAACGGGTATGGCGCGGCTTAACGAGTATTTTTTCGCCCCAGATCCGCCCCAAGTGGACAGAAGCGCTGCAACGCAATCTGCAGCGGTTTGTCTCTGGTCAGTTATTATTGGGTCTATTTATGTCTGTTACCCTGACAGTAGCTTTCTGGGTATTGCGAGTTCCTTTTTTTCTACTATTTGCTGTCTTTATCGGTCTGATGGAAGTTATTCCTTTCATAGGAGCGACGCTAGGGATCGCAACAGTGACCATTGTGGTAGCGTTCATTAACTGGTGGTTAGCACTGCAAGTATTAGCAGCAGGGGTGGTGCTACAGCAAGTGAAAGATAATTTGGTGGCACCCCGCATTATGGGCAACTTGACAGGTCTATCGCCAGTAATTATCTTTGTATCTTTGATCCTTGGAGCCAAATTGGGGGGAATATTAGGGGTGATTTTAGCAATTCCGCTCACTGGTGTCGGGAAAAGTCTAGCAGAGATTGTGTTTGATCCGACGCTACCACCCCAAACTGGACCATTTTTCCACAATCCCTTGGCACCAGATAGCATTCGCTCTACGCCAAAGCATGAGCAAGATACAAAGGCAATGATTGAGAAATAAATTTGATTGTGACATCAACTGCAAATATCCCTGCTGTTAGAGCACTTAGCCCGGAGAGAAAACTTTTCAGGGAAGGGACGTGTGCTTGATGAATTTTTCTGCCCAGGAGAATTCCAGCGATTAAGCCTGCAATACTCTGTAAGCCAGCCATTTTAGAGCGATTTACAAAAACTTCCCCCTCATACCCATATGGGTAGTAAAGCCAAGGTGGATGGGCTATTAGTGTTTCTTAAATTTTCTGTAACACTACCCGTTTTTGTTGCACTTGCTCACTGTATTTCTCAGTAGCCTGTATTGTTTTTTTGACGGTTAAATTCAGCCGCTTGAGCATTCTGTCTACCGTTGAACGACTCACCAGCACTCTGTTTTTTTGTGCGAGTTCAGCACATAGTTCAGCTAATGTGGCGTCTTTTTTTTCTGCTACGATTTGTTCGAGAACAGTTAACTGTTCTGAGTTGAGCTTGGTTGGGGTTTATGCCGTCCTCACCTTAGGCGCTATTGAAACAGTTATTTTAGTAGAATTCCAAAACATATACTGCAAATTATAATAATTTGTTGCGCTTCCGCGTCTGCTCTGTTAGATCTCCTAAAATCTATATACACTAGAAGGTTTTTTGAAAAAGGATTTTGTAGGAATTCTTTCTCAAAAACAAGATAGATTTGCTTATGATGAAATACCTCTGGTTCCAAAGAATAAAGGGATTGCTCATCCTTGTATTCATTGTATTTTGGATTGCGATTGCGGCTTCCTTGGTCAATTCCCAGGAAAGTGAGCCAGTTCCTGCTCCCCCCACCCACCAAGCTCCTGTCTTGTTAGGCGATGAGATTGTAATTCTCCTACATAATGGGATTGGATCATTTTCTGTACAGGACCGAGCAACCGCGGTGAGTAATCGGCTGTCCAACCTTGCCAACAACCCAACGGTTCAGGAAGACTCGCTGCAGATTGTGAACAAACCGGATGGTCCTATAATCGTAGTCGGCAATCAGGCAATTTTGTCTGTAACAGCAGCAGATGCAAAATCAGTTGGTCAAACCCAGGAGGCACTGGCTAACGAAGATCGCCTGAAGATGGTTGCAAGTATTCAGCGATATCAAAAAAAATTCCTCCG
>Ga0213881_10000631_pt1 | contig 20505 bp, 21 predicted proteins | sample BarmaccoBMER_R08_FD_160104 | JGI IMG/M metagenome (GOLD analysis project Ga0213881, IMG submission 160104) | Barbacenia macrantha exposed rock microbial communities from rupestrian grasslands, the National Park of Serra do Cipo, Brazil - ER_R08 ... | reverse complement strand
TTGTCCTTTTTTTTTTTTCTAAGTTTCAAGTTGGAAATGTCTTCTTTCGTATAGGTCGTTCAAGAACTCAGGGATCCACTGGGAATGAATGGTAGGAGTCATTAGCCGGAAGGAATTAGTCTCCACTAGCCTAATTCGAAGAACGAACAAGAAAAGGCTGACTGTTTAGGTAGGAGGATGGATGTGGTCCAATGGCTAAAGCTCTGCCAGCTTCTTGTAGACTGGCAGTCTCCGTTCCAGTAGACTGATTCTTCGCCTTGGTAAGACGCGGACTCCACTCATTCATTAAGTGCCTGCGGTGAGACGCGACCCACAACAAACGAGGGGGGGGGTGGGGGGAGACCGAAGAAAGAAGAATTGTATTGAATGCGTCACCGAATCCAGTGAAGACCAAATGGCTCGGGCAGGAGGGCGGGGAAAACGGGGTTCGAACCCGCGACTTCTGGCGTGACAGACCAGCACTCTAACCAACTGAGCTATTTCCCCCTTTCGTCACTACTGTCGATTCAAAAGTCAGCTACCGCTTACCTTTGTCACTATACAAAAGTTGCTGTACAACAGAATGCCCTTAGCCTTTGGTACTCTTTTTCTTTGATTTTTGTAGTATAGTACGACAGTCGAAACTTCTGGCTCTGCTCGCTTAGACGATCAGGGGGCTCCGCGCTCTATCAGCTATCAGTTAGTTGGCGCTACGCGCGACTTCAGTTGACAAATTACTAATAGTTCCTTCTAAAAGAAAGGCCTACTGACCTGCCGGAACCGGTTACTAAAGAAAGAAGTGCAACGTAGTGAAACCCTTGATCCTAAAGAAGGAGCTCTAAAAAGACGTAGCGCGCTAGGGAAAAAGGCGGAGTGTGCACTAGCGCACGTAGTCTTTTTATCAGACTACGTTTGCGGAAGACCAACTAAAAAGACTCCGCTTGCTCCTCCGTTTGCTCCCTCTTCAATTGAAGAATAAGAGGTCTTAGCTTTCGTCAGGTCAACTACACCAACCTGGAAGGGCCAAACTCTAAGCTAAGCTCTTAGTGGGCTTGTTTGTTTGAAATACTGAATCGAGTGAAGCCTTCTTGCCTAACAAGACTATATATAGGTCGCCAAGGCCGTCAAGTACAAGTGGTCGCCCTACAGGTCACTCTCAAACTCAAACAAAAGGTGACGAAAGTAACTTAGCTTCTTTAGTAGGGCTTGCTTCCCTCCGGGGGAGGAAGAAGCATTTTTTTCAAATTTCTGTCCGCTCTTCCCGAAGGAATTGCATGTAGAGATCCGTAGGGGCTTATAGTTTAATTGGTTGAAACGTACCGCTCATAACGGTGATATTGTAGGTTCGAGCCCTACTAAGCCCATCTGACCTGCTTCATCAATGACTCCGGTAGTCACCTGAACCACTTTCTCGGATAGCCCACTGCCTCTCTTCTGGATGCGAAAGAAGATTCGATCAACCATACCACCTGTGTGAGAAGGAGGGTTCAGAATTGTGTTCTCAGTGCTTCAGGAGTCTGATCCTTGTTCAGTGAGTCCGAAGAGAGAGAAGGTCAGTAGAGCAGGGAGGCATTAGCCTGTCCTACCAGCCAGTGTGATTAATATATCAAAATCTTGATTGTTGGATCTATATAACTTTACAAAATGGAAGGGGGAAGACCTTTTCAATTCAAATATGTCTACTACCAACCGCATAGTCAAAGCTTGCCATAAACCGAACGAAAAAAGAGAATTCAAATTCGGCGCTAGCTCAAGCTCAAGCAAAAGAAAGACAAAGTTTCTTCTTCAAACCAAGAAGAACCCGGAAGCAGGAGCTCCCGGGCAAGGCAAGCGGGAGGGTTACAGGTTGATAGGTAGAAGTATTCAAGAATGTGGGTGTACTTTTTCTCCCTTTTAGGGATTTTTTTTATCCCTAAAGAGGAGGGGTAATGGTGGTGTACTTTTCAGGCATACTACTAATTAATTGATTCTGTGGCCATTTCATGATCGAATACAACCGAGGTACACGAGGTAAAGTTGTACGCCTACATAACCTATCCAGTACCCAGTCCAAGGGGAGCCAGACAAAGGGAGAAGGTAGGTATCAGATCCATAATGTAGTTCTAGACCCCTTTTGTTAACCCAGTTCCTGTACTTTGAATGAATTCAAGCTAGTAAAGTAGTCTGGTGGAAGGGACTCGCCTTGCTTACCCTCTCCCTTGCCACTCTTTTCTGAGTTGCATTTCAGTACCCCCATCATCCCGAAGGGTTTTGAAATCTGTTTGAACCTCCCCAAAGTAGGGACTTTGGTTCCTCTCGGTTTTGAGACTCTGGAGGATTTCGTTCAATCTTTCCCCTCCGTGTCTCGCCTCCAAGATTTCGGCGAGCCACTCCGCTTGGAAACCCCCCGGAACGCGTATGTGCAGTTCCCGGTGAATATCTCGAATCACATCGGCAACTGCGGCGTGGTTCTCAAGAAGCTCTAGTATAGGAGGCTGGTGACCCGGGGGTTGTGCTTGAATAAGCTGGAGAGGAGCCGCTTCAGGATTGGCAGCTGCTTGAGACGAGGTGCCGGTGATCGCCTGCGGTTGCTGAGAAGAGCTCGCTTGCCCTACTTCGGGCGCGGGAGCGGCTTTTCCCTCCATCTCATCAGAAAGGTACTGGTGCCTATTTACCGAGTCCGATCCCGAATCGGCCGGTGCTGGGGTTTGTGTTTGAACCGGCTGGTTAACAGGCAGCTCAGGGGGCTGGTGCCGGGGGACGCGGGATCGGGATGTGGATGCTTCAGAGGCGGTACTCTCATGCGGCGACTGAGCCTTGTTTGGGGCCACAGAGGATGCTTCACCGTCGTCACCAAAAGTCTTGTCAATCCATGAATCAGCTTGGATAGAGATTGACGGCAGGGGCGACCCATCGCTTGCCGGCAAAGGTAGCTTTGGGGACCTCACCAGTAGGCATCATAAAATTGCCAATGGATGACGCCCCATCGGCAGTAAGGATTTCCTGAACGAAAAAGGCAATGGCCAAGGCCAGACCGCCCGAGCAGCCTACTTTGATTAAACATAGGGTAAAGGCTCGCCCCCCGAGAGAGAAACCTATCTTCCCCAACATTGCCTGAAAGAGGTCAACACAACCCATTATCAGAGACAGGCAATAGCATATAGCGAGAACGGAGAACACTCTGGAAATAAGGACCAAAGAATTAGAGATTCTAGGACTCATAAGATCTTTTCTTTTCATCAAACCAAAAAAGCAGAGAATGAAAGAGCGGCCTGTCATTGAGACAAAAACGTGTGTTGTTAAGCATATAAGGCTGACTTGCAGTGGTCAGTCACGCAAGACGGCAAGAGAGTTTCGTTCTTCAGAGCGGAGACTGGACCGGAATCAATCACTGCAGCTTTCCTTTTCAAAAGGGCGCTGCTGCTACTCTTCGGATCCAATTCCACTCTGATCTCTATCTACGTCATTTCTCTTTACGCGAAAGGAAAATAGAGATTGTCACGATCTAATCTCTTCTTGTGGAAAATTCAGCTCTTCCTCGGACGAGGAATCACCTCCCAAGTTTACGTGAGCACAAGATTCTGATGCTTAAGAGGGCGCCTTGTGTACAGAGGATTCGCAGATGAAGCTCGGGGGTAATACGAAGTTCCCTTGTTCGTACTGCTCTTGTACCCAGTCCTTGAAGACATAAGAGTCCTCTATGGGATGCCCAATGATGCGATGGTAGAAAGAATACCTGGGGTGATTGGCTTTCCCTTCTTCGTTAGGTCTTTTGCATTCAGGGAGCTGCAGACCCAACTTTTCAGGGAAACTTTTAAGGATGGGCGAGCGCCCTCTTTGGGGCGCAGGTTTCCGCATTCGAAAATGGGTCTCTATTTCAATCAACTATAAGATGAAAGGTCAAAGGCAGTCTCTGTCGATTCAATTCCAACTGTTTTTCAGCAGAGGCACTCGCTTAAGCCGAATTTTCTCATTCAAATCTTCCCCGACAAAGAGCACCCGAAACGATATAGCAGGCATGTGTCGAGTATGAAGACAAGGCCTGAGACCAAGAACAAAATTCTTAGTTGTTCAAAGATCTATTAATTCCGCGAAGCGGAAAAGGAAGCACCCCGAATTCGTATCAGAAAGGTTTTTGGCCTTGTCAGTATCCCTTTGTGAGTCTTCTGCTGAAGAATTTCTCCTCCCAAACACGATGAAAATGGCCCTTGACCGGTGTGGCTAAGCCAATCCATAATCACCAGAAATGAGTGACGAGGGCTCTCCGCGGCTAAGAATAGAAGGTGGTGTACTAGTTCGCTATCTCAGTATTGGAATAATCCCATGAAATGTTCATCCAAACAGGGATTTTTGTTAGTGAAGAAATACCTTCTTTTGACCTACCTACTACTACCCTACCCGCAGCCATGCACTTAAGAATTCAATATCTAGGAGCAGTAGCGCTAATCGAAGCATCAAAGCAGAAGGAGCTTGACACCATTGAATCAAGTGTTGAAAGACTACGTATGAAACAAGAATCCCCAGAGGGAGTGAACGGAGCTGCGCGAAGTGAGAACTAGAGCTTTAGGAAGGTTAACGTCACAGAGCCGGTAGGAACGACACGTGCTGTATGAACAAATATGGCTCACTTAGGCCTGACGCCAGGACTTTTGCTATCAACTAGGATAGCCTAGTTGACTTGTAGAGAGATTAATATGAACTATGGGCCCGGCTAACAAAGAGACTATAACCTTCTAGCTGATGGTCAAATCTTGGTCTCTGCCTATCGCCGGGACGTGTGATGCGGAGGCTTCCGTCCCAAGGACCGACTGGGAAGTTATTCCCCTTCAACTTGACCAGCTTAATCACCTACAGCCTATTCATGAATCTCAACCGTATCCACGTCACATTCAAGGTCGAAACATTGGCTTGTTTTGTTTTGATGCTGACAATCGTACTCTTTCTTTAATGGGTGGGGGATTACCTGACTTAAAGTGAGGAAATTGTCCAGTCAAATAGCATTATTCTGAGTTTCACTCCCATTATTTAGGATATTCTCCCTAAGCCGAATCCCCGGGGGCGGACGGCACTGTGTGTGTCTTGTGTTGACGAAGTCCTCGTTCATACTTACGCATTTTCATTTTTTTTTCCTGCTATCAGACTTGGGAGTGACTAAGCCTTTAAATCGAGACCGTATACGGAACTGGCAACCTCTTGAAAGAGGAAGTCCTAGTCCGTCCATACTTGACTTCTTATTTGAAGTCCTGACATCTTCAACAAGAGGTATGGCTATGCTTACTTTTCCGACTCTGTTCATCGAAGTACGCCTTAAAAAAAAGCTCAGCTGAAGCAACCAACCTTCTTCTTAGGACCAAGCAAAGCCTTCCCCACTCACCGCCGAGTATAGTCTGCTACCAACCAGCCTAGCCAAGCGTGCCAAGCCCTTAAAGAAGCATATTCTCCACCTGCCTTGAAAGAAGCCGATATTAGCAGCCAAATTCATAGGCTGATTGAATCGGCTTCTTTCTTCCTTCTTCAAGGTCTAACTGAGCTTTCCACTGCTTTTTCACCAGTTTGCTCTCTGTATTTGAGAGTTGGAATCCCGGTATAGGTATAGGTATAGGTATAAGTATGGCATGCCTTCGTCAGAGCCCATACATAGGTGGTAGGCTTTCTTTACCTGATTCTGTTCCCACTTTCATCTTTTGGTCTTGATTTGCACCTTAGGCTCAAAGGCCACTTTTCTCGGAGGAAGTAGGGTAGATTGCTTCAAGTTACACCCTTGTGGATTAGAATAGAAGGCTAATTGATGTCTTAGACTTGCGCCTGTTTTCAAAGGACCGAGAGATGAGGGCATGAACGAAGCGGCAGAGTAGCGAATGAAAGGAATCACTACACACCAATACAGGACTTTTTCTTCATTCAGGAAACTTTACTTGGTCTTACCAGAATCAGGAACATGGGAACAGAGATTGGATTTCATGGGCGAAGAATGGCTTTCACCACGTAAGGAAAACCTGTGGTTCGAATCCGCAGCGTGGTTAGCCAACGAAAGGTTACACCAACAGATAGAATGCTACTTCTTTCAGGTCTTACCACTTACCCATTACTTAGATTATTGACTTCACAAAGCGGGAAGGACATCAATCAACATCATTTCTCGGGCAGTAGATATACTAGTTCCTGCATCTCGGAGTTGAGGGAGCTAGCCCCGACTATCTACTTAGTCTTTCTTCTTAGAAGTCTATGAGTATTAGTGAGCGATCCTCGGCAAGGGAAGGTTAAAGACTCTCTCTTGTAGCAGTTCCCGAGTTAGGAGTTAGAGGCGAGACCACTTCTTCTTCTTCTTTTTAGGACTCTGGGAGAAGACTTCGGGCCTCTCAGGTTGAAGCCGCTTCTAAGCCAATTCAATTACTTCTCTTTAGTACCGGTATAACATCGACTACTAAAAGAAAAGTAGAAGGGAAGAAAGGTTATCCAGATCCACTAGCCACTTCTTTTGGTCCGGGATAGGAGGATCCACTTGTTGAATCAGACGAAATAGGACATCCGCGGGTGCTGGTACTCGATTCGAAGCAAATGTGGCTGGACGCCGCACTCCTGTCACCTAAAGGTGCTTTTTTCGCGTACTCTTTTTCATCCCCTCAAGGGTAGGAATAGGGATGTTTTTAGTACAGATCTTTTAAGCGAACCACTATTAAGAGTATTTGATTCAGGATCATCTGATTTGGATGAGCCAAATCCTTTCCATTGCCAGTCAAGCCTGCCATTCAACAAGCCCATGCTGTTGTGGTCATCATTCTTTATTAATAAAGTAACGGGGATTCAAATAATCCATTGCTCCGTTGACTCTTTCAAGCCTTGCTTGCCTTGTCTCAGAGGCCCATACGCTCTCCATAGGACATAGAATCGGGACATTAGGATCGCTGCCTTCTATCCGTATAGGCCGGATTTCGCTCAAATTTGTACGCTTCCCCAGTCCAGAAGATCCATTCTCTACCAGGAACATTGCTTTCAATGCTTCTACCGCTTCTACCATTGGCCCGGAAGACCACTTCTTTCTATCAATGGCCACAGGACCTTAACGCCCATCCACAGTTAACATAGGTTCAGAGGCTCTCGCTTCATAGCTTCTTTCTAGAGCCAGAGCGACATCTTCCACGACTGGCTTCAAAATAGGCTTGGCTCAAGCACGAGGACATAGGATGACGAGCTTGCTCAAAACAAAAGAACCCCAGCGTGCTTGGATCGCTTCGATTCTAGCTTTCCTGGATCGTGAACCAACCTCTGAACCGAAGGGCAGCCTATGATAAGTCAATTCCGCAAGAAAGTAAAAAGGAAAAAGAAGAACCGGAAGTCGGAACATGACCTTTGGTAGAGGTCTTACGCGGAAGTGATAGTCTAGCACAATCTCAGATTAGGGGTAGCCCTTGTCGGAGCACCAAATACGGATTTTCTAATAAATAGTAAACCCTAGCTCCATAGCTCGTAGCTCTACCGATTGCAATTAATGGGGCCGGTCAGAAGCTTCTTTACGCTGCTGATACCCGGTGTGGTTCTTACTCGCTTCCCCCTGGTGCGGTGCCTTCTATTTCTATATAGAAAACGTCCAACCAGTCCCCACACGCCCGATCACGAACACAGGTCCCGAAAACCCGGCACAAGTCTAGGACCAAACCAGGCTCCATAGCCCGAGGTCCTGACTCAAGGAACAAGACCATATAAAGGAATCCCCGGTCTATGCCAAAAAAGATGGTAAAGCGCCCAACTCTCACATTTCAATTGACGTTGACGAAGGAAAATGACTTGATACCAAGTTTCATTAGTGAAAGCAGTTAGACTCGAATATCTACTGATCTGTGCTTCGTCCTGCGGGGGTTCCATTTAAAAGTAGATGTTCCGCGAATAGTAGCAGTTGGAGCTAGTTCCTTTTTTACTTTATGGTTCTTTCGTGGAAGTACCGCCCGGGTGGAGCTAGACTTGATTTCCTTGTGTGATTGCCCCATTTTGGCCAGGGAACACGAACTACAGGCCTCAATCCACCCCCTTAGGCGGGAAGGTCGTAGGACGAGGGGAATAGATCTTCATGCACTGGCTTTCCTGTAGCGACAAAGAGCCTTTCTTACTTCTAAAAAGGGGGAGTACCAAACCACTAAGAAGAAAGTTGGAGCGGCCGTAGTTCAATAGATCATCGAATCAGGAGATGCCCGCTTAATCGCTCGTGCGCCATTGATTACTTAAAGAGAATGTCCACCGCCTTTCGCTCCCGATTTGGTCTTTTGACTTCGAGGGGTTGGGTTTAGAGAGAGGGGTGGAGTCTCAACTACCACAGGAGATGCTCTAACTTTCCAAATGAATGGGAGCAGTCCTACACTGGGAGACCCGGCCTATTCTTACTAACTAAACAAAGGAAGTACAAGTCCCAAGAAGAGTCTGTTTCCTGTGTTATGAAGAAGAAGTCCTATCGTTACGTTCCCTCTTCACGAGGATCTTTTATGCGCTTTATCTTTCTACCCCTCTTATCTCATAGTGGTGAAATTCAGACTCTGTCCTTCTTCTTTTTATTGGGTCTTACTTCCTTGCGTCTTACTACTTCCGCAGAAGGAAGTCAATCAAGAAGGAGTTGTTTTGACACGCTAGCCCCAGTGTTCTTGCTGCCATTCCTCTACATTGGACTCTAAAAGGACTAAAAAGTAGCTCTGACTTTCATTCTTAGACCAAGGTCTTCCCCACTCCTGAACGGGGAACAGGCAACAATCCCCTTATGATTGCCAGCACTTCCATCTTCTTAGGAAAACCCTCCGCCCCCTAAGAACAAGAAAAGACCTGCTACCCCATCTTCCACGAAAACGGAGTATGATGGACTTTTAGGAGTGAATCACTCGCTATCAGCATCTTCTTCTTTAGGCTGCCTTGCCCATTACCGCACACGCGGGGCTACGGTACCAATCAATCAGTTGAGCTAGGTTGTCCTTTCTTCCTTGAGGGTTCTAGCCTAGAAGGCAGAAGTGTCAATGCTTTTCGCTACTAAATGTCCTTTGTTATAGGAGAAAGTCGTTCTCATACCCTGATACCGGTTTTTCTTCCTCTGGATGTTAGGGTGGCATAAGTGGGAATCCGTGTCGCTACGGTCAAGCCAATGAATGTCCATCGGTCTATCTACGTACCGTACCTTCCATCGTCAGGCAAATCTCTTCTCTTATAAGCGCTTTTGAGGAGCCCCATCTTTCGTTGGGTTTGGGTAAAGGGAATATCCCTGCTAGCAGTTGCTGTTGTCTTTGCTGAATGCCCGTTATTCGGGGCTTTTTCCTTGTTTTCCATCTGCTGCTGCTCAAACAACCATTAGGTATGTCAAACCCATTAGATTCGGGTTGTTATCGCTCTTGGGAAGTCGATTGAGGGGTTTGGGAATTGATCTATTGATCTAAGTCTAAGTCCGGGTCTTTCTTCTTCTAGCTCATCAACCGGCTTAGCGCTACGCCCCTTAGGGAACGATTATCCGGGAACTTTCTGAACCCTCGGGCACTCACTCGCTTAAAAACTCCCTTAAGGGGGACCTGGAACGACGAAGTAACGTAGCTAACAGCCATAAGAGGTATTCTCTTAAAGAAAGGAACAAACCCAAATAGCTACACGTCCTGAAGCAGTAGAAGAAGCTGCTTGAGAAGAGGCTGCACATGAAGGAGAGGTGAAAGCGTAAGCGAAAGGGAATGAGGATGGTATCGAATCGGAGGTTGAAAAGTCTTTCTTTAGTTGTGGTATCATATGTATCCCCTTCTTTCCTGAGTTAGCTGAGTTTGTTCTCTTCCTTCGGGGGTTAGAAAGAGAGGGTATGAGCTGCTATATCTTTGCTTGCGGTGAAAGAATTTGAATGACGAGGTATGCGAAGCAACCGCCGAACTCAACGACTAATAAGAGAAGGAAGAAGGATCAATCATTGTCGCTACGGGCGTTCCTGCTTAATATAGCTGTTGTAGCAGTTGTAGCTCTTCCTCTCTTTCCTTTGATGAAGCAACTCAACATTCCAGCGTTGGGAATGAGCTTGTTTGTGGCAGACTTCGGTATCGGAAACTACACACTAACAACTGCTCAGTTAAGTTAATGTTCATCCCAATCCACCTCTCCTTGCTGTTAGGAACTCTGGAAGTCCAATAAGAAGTAAGAAGGGGAAAGTATATCCTTAAATCTGAGATTGTCCGTTATCTATTGTTTGTTCTTATAGGCTTCTGGTTGCTTTCTCTTCTTTCTCTGTAAGTTTGTTGAGAATCAGTAAGAAGTAGTTAGAATCATTCTTTGGTAATCCTTAGTCATTTAATGTTCTTTCTTTCGTAATGCTCTTGATTGCTTCCTTCCTCAGGATTCGTCTTCGTTAGTGTGTGCTAGATTTCCTGTGTGAGTGCGTCTTGGGCTGATGTTCATGTTCTAGCTATTACCTTCCATAATCATTTCCATCTTGATCCTACATTCTTCCATTGTATCACGGTGGCAAAGAATCTACCCGTTGAAAATCAAAACTCTCCCCGGTAAGTGCTCCTTTCTCTCTGGTATGCTTGGACGAATGACTAGAGAGCAAGTGAGAACAGAGCGGACACGTACTTATTCATCCGAGTTTACCCGACTGAGTACAGTACCTGGGGCCTAATCTACTTTTATCTCGTTCACCTAACTCACACGAGAAGGCAGTTGAATATCCAATCGAATGAACAGGTTGATCAACTACGCAATTTCAGTTGTAGATTGACCTCAAATCAAATGGCAAGCAGGAATCGAACCTGCGCTACCGGCTCTTTCCCATGTGGATCGTCTATCTCCATCTCCCTAACTAACTCATTCGATGCACGGTTCCTCGCTTTCCTCTCCTTGTGGTCGAGCCAACCTTTCGCTTTCCTGACGTTTTCTGATGTCCAGACTCCTTGCCATATCCTTCTTTTTCCATAAAGTGACTGACGAAAGCGCTCGCTTAGTGATTGAGGAGACCTAGATGTAGGGCACTCTACAGCTTCCTCGGAGGGCGGTGGGAGGGGAAGGAACAAAGAGTTTGTTCTTCAGAACTTCTTTGAGGTCAGATTCAGAGGCGGGATACGGGCTCATTAGGAATTTTCTCAGGTCCCCTTGATCTCGCTGAGAAGTCAGAAAGCAAGTATTCGGAGTTGACACAGGACCTTCCAACTGGTTCTTTGACTCGGGAACTTTGCCAATGGGTACACCTTCGCCAAAGATGGATCACTCTATGAGGTGAATCAATAGCCGTACAAAAGAGTCTATCAAGAGAGTAAGGAAAGGGAAGTGTGCCCTAAGATAGTCAAGGAAAGTCACGTAATGTGGAAAGAATAGGAATAGAAAGTGGGATCGGGAATGGCTTTCACTAAAGCCAAAGAGTCGTGGGCCCACCCATGTTCATCAAAGCAAGCAGTCAAGGTTCATCAATCTGTGCTTTTTCCCTCATTCAAAGATCTGTCTCACGCGAAAAGAACGTTGTCAAGTGCCGGGTTGGTTGAACAGGCTGTGGAATGTGTGCCTTAGGCTTCACCTTTCGTTCCTTTCTTGTCACCAAAGTCCAACAATCGTTGTTAGTCGCTGAATGATCGGTTCAAGGTGCAGCTACTTGGGTCCCGCCCCTGCTAGCTAACATAGATATCTATTCTTGGTGCGCATATTCGATATTTATCATCTCTTCCCGACCTCAATGAGGTCATCGGCAACTTTTCTGAGTCTTTCCGTCTCCCGCCTGAGAAAGTCCAAGCATTTCCTCACGCACAGGCCTATGGGCGTCAGCAAGCCAAAATGAATTTCTTCTTTTCGTTAGCTGAACATCATTTCCCCTTACTTGTTACGGTTGGTTTGGTTGAGTCCCGGGTTGCCTATTTGACTACCAGTCAATGAATGAATGATTGATTAGCAACGAGAAATTTGGAGACGTCTCAGGTGTACGTAATTAGTTCAAGGTCGATTGATATTCATTTGTATTAGCTGACTGACCCTAAGAATACCACATCAAGGTGACAGGATTCGAACCTATGGCCCTCTGTACCCAAAACAGATGCGCTGACCAGACTGCGCTACACCTCGTCTCCCCCCCGGAACAACTAGATCCACCCAACGAACCACAAACTTTCACTTCCTCGGCAACGTGTCCTTTGGACCGCTCAGAAGTGGATTCGAACCACTGACACAAGGATTTTCAGTCCTTTGCTCTAACCTGCTGAGCTACCTGAACCACTGACAATCTCTTTTCTTCATCTATGAGCGCCCCAGTGGAGGAGCTTGCTCAAGAACCGAGAGCCGTCACGGCCCTCGTTCGGTCGCTATAGACGCCACCAAGAACAAGAAAGAGGCGCTCTGCTCCCTTTCACTAAGTAGTTATCTATCTCTTACGTAATTTCGCCCGCCCGTTCCACTTCCGTTCCGGAGGAAATGGGATTCGAACCCATGATACAATCTGATTGTATGTCGATTTAGCAAACCAATGCCTTAAGCCACTCAGCCATACCTCCTTTTTGTTGATCGGAATTGGTTGGGTTGGCTTGGTTGCCCGAAGATCCGATCCACAAATCAAGTACAAGTAGCGCGCGCCCTGAAGAAGCAGGGCGAGAGAACTTCGGCTAGGAGCCTCTGCTTCCTTCTGCCCAGCTCCCCGAAAACAACGTTCGACTTGCATGTGTTAAGCATATAGCTAGCGTTCCTTCTGAGCCAGGATCAAACTCAGATTTTGACTATGATTGGGCCCTGCAGTGGTAGAACCTGGTGAACCGGGCGTACTACTAAACATTGATTCTCTCTCTTCTCTCTTCTATATATATTAGACGAAGACCAAGACAAAGTAAACTGACGAAGAAGAAAGGTTCCCCATGAGCTTTTTCCCTCCTTTCTCAAGGTCTTGAATGCCGAGCTCACTGGCGATTTCCATGCCCATGATGATTGGTACTCGGCTGCGTTGTTAGAGCACGGTTCGGTCAACGAGAAGGAATGTGGTCTCATGTGACCTTCAGGTGTCATGAAGATGATGCCGAGTCCTGACCTTCTCTCTTTCTTCGAATTCGTGCGTGATGCGCCGTCTCTGAATGAAGTACATCTCCCACGGGTGTCAATTCTGAATCAGGAGGAAGTGGATGAGCGCAAGGACAAGTTGATTCAGAAAGGGGAAGAGGAGTAGCCTAGCCTGGTTCTTGTTTGTTTTCCTTAGCGGTATAGTACGGCACGTGGGAAATTACAATCAGAGAGAAGTAACGATACGATAGATCCGCAGGAAATAGCGAAGTACATGAATTATCTATCTATCTCTTTAGCTGAGAGAGAGGTTTTTTTTTGACATGCAGGCATTTCGAGTATGTTCGTTCAACCCACAAGAACAGGGAGGACGTACGTGTTCTCGGGCGAGTGCGGATTAGTCTCGGTTAGTATACAAGATCATCAACGTGTACAGTAATAGGATGCGATTGTAGTTTTCTTAGTCACCTTTCGGAGTGGCCTCTATTTGTTAAAGTCCATAGCAAAAATGAAAAAGGAATGACCGCGAGAGAAAACAAAGGCGTCAATAGGGGATAAAATCCCTATGGGCGGTTGAGTTGGAAACTCAACGGTTGGATCGTCAGAACATCCAACTCCGCGAGGCGGAGTATCGGTTTGGGTTGGACCTGTCCAAGGGACAGGATCCCAAGGTTCACCCTGATTTGATCCTCTAACCTCACTACTCCACCCGTTGCTTATATACGGATGTTGTAGTCCTGGCTTATCCATGTCAGGTGCCACCCCACGGTCCCCGAACTGGGGTTCCGTTTAGGTGAGTTGAGGCTGGATTGAGATGGTATATGTATTGTACATTATACCATCAAAGTAGCACCGGGTGTAGCGGAAGCCCCTCCGATGTGGAGCAATCCACAAAGGTAAATAGGAAGCTATAATCACGCGAAACGATGCGTATTTTGTATGAGACTTTTCTCAAACTCAATCTAGTCTCATGGCAGAGACTTTTAGAAGAGTCTCACACTATGAAATCATTCTTTAACAAGGTGATTCTCATAGTGACTGACGGATTACGCAAGGAGCACTGTATTGCAGCACACCTTGTATGCCAGCAGGTTATTCGGATGTACCGCCGTTCTGGGGCATTGCACACTGCGTTGTATTTAAAACAATCAGCCTCGTGCCTCATGCGGTGGTATGGCGAAGGTGGCAAGGTACAGCCCTACCACCTACCTGTACCAGTGTCCCTAACTAGGACGGGACTTCCAAGGATGATTCCTGCCTTTCATCGTAATCAAATTAGAAAATTCGACGATAAGGCGGATACTGACGTGCAATTGTACCTGTCCTTCTTTAGCCTAAGTAAAGTGATAATAAAGGCCAAAACAAAAATGACTTTTGCATCTCCGGAAGATATCGACAGGATAATTTCTTTCATTGGGGAAGTAAAAGGCCCCATGAAGGAGTTACTCCTACGATATGTCCCTACCTTGCCCACGATTCCCCTTAAGCAAGGGATTCGGTGGGACCCTAGCTGGAAAGCGTTGCCAACACACAAGTTGGTGGAACGGTCGTGATAGACTCGGGATTCAGGGAAAAGTAAACAAATTAAAGTCTGTGTTTACATCCCTCTCCTATGAGCTATGCGATTTCCAGTTCCTCATGACCTTCATACATGCCGGAGGAGATCATTACTCCCAAGGCTGTTTGTGGCCGGAGAGGATTCGTTACGCATTTGACCCGAACAATGAAATGTTCACACAGTCTGATCTAAATCAATTTGAAAAGACTGTGGGTCCATTCTTGCCAAGGACAGATGAGTTTCGAGTCCCCCCTGTGTGTGGCCGCCTAGGCCAGAGTTTAGAGGGCGCTGGCAAGAGACGCAAGCGGAGTCTAAAAAGACGTAGCGCGCTAGCGCGCCCGTAGTCTTTTTTGGTAACTATGTCAACTTCATGACTGGTTAATGGAGATCCTTCGGACTATTCCGATGGATGGGACATTTGATCAATTGTCCCCCGTTAGGAGACTTAGGGGCAAATATACATCTTACTCTTTCGACTTGAAGTCGGCAACCGATCGGTGGCCATTAGGCTTCATGTTCGAATTGGTAAGATGTATGTTTGGCCGATCGTTTGCCTCTAGCGCCGTTAATTCCACTTTGGGTGTGAATATCTTCCAAGTGAATTTTGTGAAGAAATTCCGCCCGTCAGAGATTAGCTTCGTTACGGGGCAGCCGCTCGGATACTATGCGTCTTGGGCACTGTTCGCGTTCTCCCATCACTTTTTAGTGTGGTGGTGCGCCGAACGGGTGCGTCCAGGTGAGAGGTTTACAGACTACGCTATTCTCGGTGGTGGTCTTATCATCGCCGATGAGGCGGTAGCCAAGGAGTATGAATTAGCCCTCCAGAGACTTTGGTGGGGTTCAGATATCTTATCAAAAATCCCTTGTCTCTAAGACGGGGTGTGGTGAGTTTGCTAAGAGGTTCATGGTTAAGGGGATGAGTAAGGATTTATCTCCTATCTCAATCCGAATTTGAACTTATACCATCCTTTTGTTTTGGATTGGTTTCAATCCAACAAAAATACCCTTGCAAGCAAGAGGTTTTCCACCCTTGCGAGAGTAGGTGGGGCTGGTTTTCGCCAGTTGGCAAAGTTTCCACACCGGAATGCGCATTTTGACCGCATTTTCTATATTCATACTAAGACGATGGCCTTCAACCTTGAATGGTGGATTGGCCGAGGTCGTCCCCTTAATCCTTACCTCCGGGGCTGGATCATAGATTTTCTCGTGAGAGAAATGAAACCTAAGGAGCTCTCTTTGTACCCTGATAAACTATTTAGTCTTGAAGGTAAACTTCGCTTCTTAGAGTGGTCCGTCCTAAGGGGTTGGATGAGGCAGTGGCTTCGCTATTGTCATTATTATAGCAAAGTCTTACTCTCACCTGATGTAACCATTCAACAGTTCTTTGAAGCACCTGTTGTAAACCAGAAGTGGAAGATCGTCAACAAGTCTTGTGCTTGTTCGATTTGGTCTTCTATGGAAGGTTTATGATATGGTTGCTTCAAAGGGACTTGATTGGAGGTTACCAATCCTCCCTTCATTTCCGACTTCGGTTTATCTGTTGGGCGGTTATGCCGGCAATCTGTTCCTAGTGGAGCGTGTCGGGCTTGAACAACCCGCTGCTCATAGTGGTGTGGTAGCCTATGGCCACTCACCACTAAAATCCGTTAGGTATAAGACTGACGGCGTCAGAGAGAAAACAAATGCAAATGAATTCAATTCCATGGGTGGAAGGTGGGAAGAAGCAATAAAGCACAGTGCACCGAGATGAATGAATTTTTGTTAAAAGAAGAATGAATGAATCTCCAAATAAGGATGGTGGGTGGGTTCCAGGTAGAAGAAAAGAGGAAACTTTCATTGAAGAAAAAAGCCAATTTTCTTTCCATGAAAGGAAGGGCAAAGAAGGATTTGGTTACTATTTGGGTAGGGATGTGGGCATAAAGGTACGTTTGAACGACTAAGATTTATGGCTGGAGTCCGCCCCATCTCTGAAGACGAGGGAAAGGTATCGAGATTTAGCGTAGAATGAAAGCGCGGGATACAACGGTAGGGCAGTACCCAAACATCAGGAGATGTGAGAGACCTCCTACGTTAGGAAAAGGAAGAGAACTCCTTTGCTTTGGGAACTGGACCTCCTCATTGAAAAGATGATCTGCCTACTTTCCATCGTGATTTGAGTTCCGCATCGGGAAGCCTACTCCTCAATAAACATCTTATCTCATCCACTGAGGATCCTACTCCTCGTCTTCCTCCAATACTACTCGACTCGGGATATTCATACTGTTCGGACTAAACTGGATCTACTCATGCTGGACCGACTGTGCAATACCAAGCACGCTGCCCGTCCGCGGAAGCATTCTGGTAGGAAGGCCGGCCACCACACTACATAAGATAGAGCTGGCGGAGAAAGCGAGCTTCAGCGAGCAGCGAGTGGAACTGTTCTGCCCAAGCTTTGAACTTCCAGTATGTATTTGGATTGAACCACTTGAAAAAGTCCCAGTGTGTAGGACCCTGCCGGCCCGTAAGGCCGATCTATGAGGGCAGGTAAATTCCATCTCTATCTCCCTCTATCCCAGGTAAAGTACTATAAGACAGAAGGACAGCTCAGTTGTATCTATGAGGTAAAGATACCCTGATTAAGGCGGTGCAAGGGTACATCAGATTCACTTACAGTATACATTCAGGAAGAGGAGGAACGAAGTCACTCGACAAAAGGAAAGGGAGAGGTACTTAATGAAAGGGAAGGAAGATTTTGCCGATAGTTAAGCGCTATGGCCACACTATTGAGAAATGTTGGACACGTCCTCAGTCCAATCTTGCTACCTCATCTACTCCTCCACCTTTGGAGGATCATGGATCTCATAGAGTTGCAGGGTGCTGTGCTTATTTCTATTTTGCTCTTCCTTCTGAGTCAGGTCCTATTACAAAGGATACTCTTAAGCAATTGATGTCTGCTATCACTCAGAAGATTGAACAGCGAGGGTTCTGCAAACATGGCAAATCAGGTATCAGGATCTGATGCTTCTTCTTCCATTCCCAGTGCTTGGATTCGTCGATTCCGGGGTGACCAGTCACATGTCAGGTGATATCTTTCTTTTCCTATCTCTTTCTCCTTTACCTATCAACAAAGATTCTGTTAACATTGCGGATGGCACTCTTTTACTTCACACTGTGGGTCTATGTCTCCATCCCGGATTCTATATGATAGATTATATGTTCCTCAGCTGAGGACAAAAAAGCTTTCTGTCAGTCACCTTGTTCCATCTTCGTGTCATCTTTTCTTCTGATGACTGTCTTCTTTTTGGACGGGAGGCTATACATCTCAAGATAGTGACTATTGCTCCATCTCGGGACAGAGAGTGAAAACCAAGAAATCCTTGTCCGAGCCCGAAGGTCTCTCTTGCACGGAGTAGAATGATTGCGCGCTACTTAATGTATGAATGTATGAGCCTTGGTTCTTTACCAGTCACGTATCTCGGGGCCCCACTACATGGTCGAGCGCCTCGGTCGGCGGACTTCCAGTATTTGGAAGATCGAGCTAGAAGGAGAATGGCTTAATTCCTATCCGCCGGCGAAAGGCTTAAAAGCTCCATCCTGCAAATAGTCAATTGCCTATATCCGTTAACTGCTCGTGGGAATGGTCATATGTGACAGTAGGCATCAAGACCGACCCTTTCAAAGAGCCTATTCTATTCCGAAAGGCTAAGAGTTCTTACAAGCTATTCTTTCCTTTGGTCATAATATAATATGTGTGGTCTTCCATTGAATGCCCTTCAGTCTTGTCCACCAGAACATGTGGGGTAGCGGGAAATTCTCTTTAGGACTCGCTCAGTTAATCGTACTTCCAAGGCTTTCTTAGTCCGTGCCAGGAACTTGAATTTTGACTGGCCTAGGAGCAAGTGATGGCTTCGTAAGAGGCGCACCTCTTCTCTCAGGATAGTGCACCACTAAGGGCTTTGGCATAATAGGACTGGAAATGATTTGAATGTAAACTGACTCCTTAATGCATCATCTGCCCAAGGCATTTTTTTGTGTACAGTTTCTGCCTCTTCCTTACAAAATTCTATCAGGCGCGCGTCCTTGTTGGACTTTGCGTCGGAATCGCGCGCATTTCTCTATAGAGTGTCCTACAAGACCTCCGTGAAACTCACAAACTTCTTCGGGATCATATCCAGCGGAGGTCGGGATCCAGGAACTCCTGCTGGATAACTTCTGCTTCAAACTTTAAATATAGCTTTCATTGGCCTCAGACAAGTATCGTTTGCGTCGACAAGCGACCGGCATTAACCTTGGGAATTCACATCGGGTTCTCCTGTCAACTTTGCGAAGTCAAGCTCGTAGACTCTCCTTTTGCCTGAACTTCTTTTTTCAGCGCAGTCAAATTTTCTGTGGAATGTCCGACGACACCTGCGTGATAATCGCATCGTGGGTCGTACCATCTGGAATACGGTGGTTGTAAGGGTGGCAGAGGTACTGGCGCAACCAAATGATTTTCAATCCATTGAGGTAATATAATATTCAGTCTATGACATGAGCTCCATTTTCCTTTTGCCGGGGTCCTCTCTGATTGGCTTCAGGATCCGTGGGGTGCGCTGGTGATTGTGGTGCAGGCCAAGGGGACCGAGAGTTCGGTTGGAATGGCAAAAGTGAAGTTTGATATGAGGGTTGGGATAGACTGTTCACATGTGCGTAAGGAAATTGGTAAGGACTGAACGGTGTACATTGGTAAAGAGGGGCGTCTCGTGACTTGGGTCGGATGCCGCCAGTACCAGCGGGGCGTGCCCCATGTGACGGATATGCTTTCCCCTCCTTCTTTTTGTCCCCAGTCTTCTTTTTCAATCCCCTTGCTTCCGTGGTTGGATCTGCTATTTTGGAGAAGGGCATCTATCCTTTCTCCTGTAATGACCAAGACTGGACGCGTTGCTGAGCATTTTCTCAAGGTAGGGGGGTGCTGATGCAGACCTTCGGAAAGAGGCGGTTGGCCTTGAGCAGCCAGGTCACGCCACCTCTGGTTGGTCTTCTTCGACTACCCTTTTTCCCTTGTTCATCATTTCCATGAACCTTTTGGTCTTTCAGTTCATTTACTCCTTCTTGCATTTGATCCATCCTTCCGTACAATTCCTTGACCTGATCTTCCATTCTTCGGGTCCTTGATCAAGTAGATCATGGAGCCAGAGGTGGTGCTGTTAAGCTGACCCATTTTGAGAAGGCGGAATATTTTTTTGAAAATGTATGCAATGGAATGAAAATGCAATGCATGAATGTTCTATGACAATGCTCATTGTACCGCTTTATTAGATTCACTTTAAAGGGAAGTGAACTATTATATGAAACTAAAGTTCGACTTCACATTCACATTGCATTAATTAGTACAAAAGGTAATTTTAACGATCTTCTCTAGATCTTCCTGAGCAGACCCTAGCGAAAGCGCCCAACGTACTCATACTGCTGATATGCTTCATCCAGGAAGTTTACTAACTGCTGCCCATAGGACCTCTCAGGCCTTCATTTCTTAGAATGATCGCTTTTTCCTTCATCTCCCTAGCCTTTTGGGATACTTTTCTCAATTCCTCAACCGCCCTTTCCACTTGTTGCCGAAGTTCCCTATGCCTCTCCTGGGCCAACAGCAAGTCTCTGGCATTGTCTCTCAACCTCCGACATTCATCTTCCACCCTCCCATATTCATCTGTCAGAGCTTGAATATACTCTTGTTGAGAGCGAACTTTCTTCTCTAACCTTGCCTGGAGCAGAGTATTCCTAGCTTCAGATTGGTCAGAACAGCTGCATCATTCAGAAGGGCTTGCAGATCGGCTTCTCTTAACTTCCTTGTAAGCTTCCTCATAAGTCCTCTGCTTTCGACCTTCTGATATTCTAGCTGGAGCACGCAGTTTTCTTGTAAATGCTTTCTTCTAAGGCCAGCAAACGGAGGAGCAAGCTAGGTCTAAAAAGACGTAGCGCGCTAGGGAAAAAGGCGGAGTGTGCACTAGCGCACGTAGTCTGATAAAAAGACGTAGTTTGCTTTTTCCTACGTGCGCTAGTGCTCA